>SAMEA3663025__coassemble_2187_pt1 | contig 7553 bp, 5 predicted proteins | sample SAMEA3663025__metabat2_low_PE_029 | metagenome-assembled genome bin SAMEA3663025 (sample SAMEA3663025) | pig gut metagenome | biome: pig gut; feature: pig-associated habitat; material: faeces | place: France | collected 2012 | reverse complement strand
TTTTGAACTTGCGCATTATTTTGACTTTATCTGCGGAAGCAACATTGACGAAACCCGCAGCGACAAGGCGGAAGTCATTGCATACACAATGCAAAAATGCGGACTTACAAAAAAAGATGCAGACAGAATCATCATGACCGGTGACCGGAAAAATGACATTGACGGTGCGCACAAAAACGGAATACAGGCGGCCGCCGTCCTTTACGGCTACGGAAATCAGGAAGAATTCCTAAATGCAGGCGCTGATTACATCATAAAAACAGCGGAAGAACTGGGAACGTTCCTTAAAAACAGCTGATTTTTACGGCGGATACCGTTCTGTATTTCTGCAAAGCTTTAAAACAAGTCTCTCTGTAACATTGTGAACATTGCTGTTTTCTGATATTCTTTGCATAACTTATAAAAAGCGAGGACTCTATGAAACTTTGGGAAAAGGGTGCTTTCCTTTCTAACGGAAAACTTGTTGAATCTGTGCAGGGAGCAAATGCGGCTGACTGCGCAAAAAACACAATTGCGTACCGCATCTTGCAGAAACACAATACGTCTGCGGATGCTTCAAAACTTAAAATCAAATTTGACAAAATTACTTCACACGATATTACTTATGTAGGAATTATCCAGACGGCCCGTGCTTCCGGGCTTAAAAAATTCCCGATTCCTTACGTTCTTACAAACTGCCACAACTCACTTTGCGCAGTAGGCGGAACAATCAACGAAGACGACCACATGTTCGGTCTTACATGCGCACAGAAATACGGCGGAATTTACGTTCCTCCTCACCAGGCTGTAATCCACCAGTTTGCACGCGAAATGCTCAGCCGCTGCGGCGATATGATTTTAGGTTCTGACAGCCACACTCGTTACGGCGCGCTTGGTACAATGGCAATCGGCGAAGGCGGCGGAGAACTTGCAAAGCAGCTTTTAGGAAAAACTTATGACGTTAATATGCCTGGAGTAATCGCCGTCTACCTTACAGGTTCTCCTGTTCCGGGTGTAGGTCCTCAGGATGTTGCCCTTGCAATCATCAAGGAAGTTTTCAACAACGGCTATGTAAAAAACAAGGTGATGGAATTTGTAGGCCCGGGAATAAAAAATCTTTCGGCAGATTTCCGTATCGGCGTTGACGTTATGACGACGGAAACAACATGCCTTTCTTCAATCTGGGCAACTGACGAAAAAATCCGCGAGTTCTACGCAATCCACGGACGCGAAGGCGACTATTCAGAACTTACTCCTGCAGAAAATGCCTGGTATGACGGCGCAATTGAAATCGACCTTTCAGAAATCCGCCCGATGATTGCGCTTCCGTTCCATCCTTCATGTGCATACACCATTGACGAAGTAAACGCAAACCTTCTTGACCTTCTTGACGAAACGGAAAAACGCGCAAAGGTCAGCTTTGGAGACAAAGTTCAGTTCTCCCTTAAGAGCAAGGTAATTGACGGAAAACTTTACGTTGACCAGGGTGTAATTGCCGGATGCGCAGGCGGCGGTTTTGAAAACATCTGCGCTGCAGCAGACATTCTTAAAGGAAAAGACACTGGAAACGGAAAATTCCTTCTTAACGTCTACCCTGCTTCAATGCCTGTTTATATGGAACTTATGAAAAACGGCGCGTTCGCTTCGCTTGTTGACGCAGGCGCAATCATCAAGACCGCATTCTGCGGTCCGTGCTTTGGCGCAGGCGACACTCCGGCAAACGGCGCGCTTTCTATCCGCCACTCAACACGCAACTTCCCGAACCGCGAAGGTTCAAAAATCCAGAACGGTCAGCTTTCTTCCGTTGCGCTTATGGACGCACGCTCAATCGCCGCAACTGCTGCAAACAAGGGATTCCTTACTGCGGCTACGGAATTCGACACGGAATTCAGCGGCAAAAAATATTTCTTTGACAAGACAATTTACGAAAAGCGAGTTTACGATTCAAAAGGCGTTGCACACCCGGAAGTTGAGATTCAGTTCGGCCCGAACATCAAGGACTGGCCGGAAATGTCTGCCCTTACGGACGACCTTCTTCTTAAAGTGGTTTCTGAAATCCACGACCCGGTAACAACAACAGACGAGCTTATTCCGTCAGGCGAAACTTCTTCGTTCCGCTCAAATCCGCTTGGGCTTGCGGAATTTACGCTCAGCCGCAAAGACCCTGCTTATGTAGGAAAAGCAAAGGCCGTACGCGACAGAACGGCTGAAGTAACGGAAGAAGTAAATAAAACCGCACAGATTCTTGAAAGCGCAAAGCCTGAATTTGCAGGACGCGTTCAGAAAGCCGGACTTGGTTCAACGATTTTTGCAGTAAAACCGGGCGACGGTTCTGCACGCGAACAGGCTGCTTCCTGTCAGAAAGTACTTGGCGGATGGGCGAACATTGCAAACGAATACGCAACAAAACGCTACCGTTCAAACCTCATCAACTGGGGAATGCTTCCGTTCCTGTACAAAGACGGAGACAAAAACCTTCCGTTTGCAAACGGCGACTACGTATTTATCCCGGACGTAAAGAAGATGGTAGAAGAAAAACTTGCATCCGTAAAAGCCTATGCAGTTAAGGCGGACGGCACTGTTACGGAATTCGAGCTTTCTACCGGAGAGCTTACTGATGATGAACGCAAAATCATTCTTGCAGGCTGCCTGATTAATTTCTACAGAAACTAACGGCAAATGATTCCGGTTCTTCTGGCGGCGGTAAACGCCTGTTACAATCATACGAATCTTGCCGTCCGCTCGCTTGCGCTGTACGCAGCAGGAACGGGCAAAAGGACGGCAGATTTCCGCGAATGGACGATAAACCAAAGCGCAGGAGAAATCCTGCGCGGAATTGCGGAAGAACAGCCTGACATAGTGCTGTTTTCAACGTATATCTGGAACGCCGCCGTAATACAGAATATTATTCCCGACATCAAAAAAATTCTTCCGGGCGTGATTATAGGTGCAGGAGGCCCGGAAGCTGGTTTTAATCCGCAGAACTTCCTTAAAAAAAATCCCGCGCTTGACTTCATAATTTACGGTGAAGGCGAAAAAACGGCGGCAGAAATCGTCAGTGCGTATAATCTTTATATAGAAAAAACGGTTCGTTTTTTGCAAAAGATTTTCTTTTGGAGATGAAATCTGTCCGCGGAATTTTTATGCACGGTGAAAACGGTTCGCAAGATTCCTTGCTTTTTACAGGAGAACAGCCGCTCATCGAAGACCTTTCTTTACTGCCTTTTCCCTATCCTGAAATTACAGACCCGGACAATAGAATTTACTACTATGAATCAAGCCGCGGCTGCCCTTTTTCGTGCGCTTACTGCATGTCTTCCCTTGACAGGAGAGTGCGCTTTATGCCGACTGAACGCGTTTTTCAGGACATCCAGCGTTTTTTAGATGCTGGCGTCCGTCTTGTAAAATTCGTTGACCGCACGTACAACCTTAAGCCGGAACGATACATTTCAATCTGGAAGTACATTCTTTCACACCACAACAAAAAAACGATGTTCCATTTTGAAATAGAGGCCGAATTTCTTACGGATGAAGCACTTTCGTTCCTGAAAACCGTTCCGACGGGCGTAATGCAGTTTGAAATCGGAGTGCAGAGCACGAATAAAAAAACGCTTTGTGCTGTAGGACGCTCGCAGAATGTAGAAGTGCTTTTTGAAAATATTGCACAAATTCCACGTACAATACACAGTCACCTTGATTTAATCGCCGGGCTTCCGTTTGAAGATTTAAAATCGTTCGGAAAATCGTTTGACCTTACAATGAAACTTAAACCGGATGCGCTTCAGCTGGGATTTCTTAAGATTCTTCACGGAACGGAGATGGAACAGTATGCAAAAAAGAATGGCTGGGCTTGGATGGAACAGCCGCCGTACGAAACGCTTTCTACGCCGTATCTTCCGTACAAAGACATTCTTCACTTAAAGGACGTAGAAACACTGGTAGACGCGTACTGGAACAGCGGCGCATTTTCAAAAACAATAGCCTACATCGGAAGAACGGCAGGCTTTTGGAATTTTTTCAGCGGTATGGCAGAATACGCGCGCCGCACAGGCGTATTTTCCGCGCCGCGAAGGGAACAGTTCTGGTTTGAATTTCTGGCACATATTCTGAGCGGCACAAACGGAGAAACAGCCGCAATTTTCAAGAATAGAGCCGGCAAAATGCGCCCCGATGTTGCGCAGGAACTTCTGCGCTTTGACTTTATCTCCGCCGGGAAAAAAGGCGGCTTTCCGCCCTGGTATACGCATATTTACAGCAAAGATGCGCACCGTTCCGCACTTGAGCAGAACGGCGGAATACGAAACGCACGGCTTGATTTTGCGTACTCCGATTTAGATACGTTCACCGTAAACCCGATGGCTGAAACCCCGGAAGAAACGCGCGGCTCGTTCCGCATACTGTTTTTATACCGCGGAAGAAATCCAGAAGCAAAGAACAGGCAGATTTTAGCAGAAGAAAAATATGAATAGAAAAAGACTTGTTTTCATTCGATTTTCTGCGGTTTTCCTGTAAGAAGGATTCTTAGGTTCAGTTTTATGTAACTGCATATTTCCCGGGCGTAACTTGTGGGAACAAACAGAAGCGGTGTTTTTGAGGCCGTGCCATATACGTCGGTAAAGCCCATTCGGCCGGCAAGACGTTCTGCACGCGCAATGTGAAAGTCGCTTGTAATGACGGTTACCGGTGCAGAAAGAATTTCTGAAACAGGAACGTTCTGGTGTTCTGCAAGAAGGGCTGCACTGTACTCAAAATTCTGGATTGTATCTTTTGCCATGTTTTCCGCAAGAACGCGATTTTCTTCAATGCCGTGCGCACAGAGCGCAGGTTTCAGCACGTCTGATTCCGGACAGGGAGAAAAACGGCCTTTTCCGCCTGTAACAACAGCAATTGCCTCCGGGTGTTTTTTAAGATAATCTGCTGCGTGTAAAATACGCGCCTTTATGGAAGTTGTAAGCTCAGCATCCTTTGTAATTCCGCCGCCAAGAACAATGACGTATTTTACTTTTTCAGAACCGGTTACAAGGCGCGGATGCGTAATGAACATAAGGTTTATAAAAGATATTATTGCGCCGGCAGAAACAATTACAAGAACGAAAATCTTTACTTTCCGCGAAAGATTTTTCCAAAAATGGTGTTTTCTGAAAATAAACAGAATGATGCAGACAACGGAAATCCAGAACCATACGGAAGAAAAGCTAAAAAATGTTCCTGCCAGTGTTCCCGGCGATGCAATTTGAAGGGCAATAAAATAAATGTTTGAAAGAATTGCAATAACAAGGCAGATAATTGAAGCCATTTAGATTTCTCCGTTCCTGTAATTTTTTTTAATATAGTCAGATTATGATAAAAACGCAAGAACAGAACGTTTTTGTGCAGGGATAAGCCATTTTTTCGTCAGAAAAAATGGCTTTTTCCCAAAAAAACAAAACGGAAACGCCTAAGACGATTATCAAGCGCATAGACGACGCACTCTATCAGTCAAAGGAAAACGGTCGCAACCGCTGTACGATTTTATAAAAAAGAAATGTCCTAGCCTATCTGCGGACAGTTCCACAACGGATGCGTAAAAACGGAAAGTCCTTCACCAAAGGCGCGCGCAATATTCTTTGGAGTAATTATTTCTTCCGCAGGACCGCATACAATTCCGCCATCAGAAAGAAGCGCAATTTTTTTGGCAAATCTAGCTGCCGCATTTATGTTATGAATTGAAACGACTACGCCGGTTTTTCCGCCGTCAGAAAGAACGCGCATTTTCTGGAGAAGCGCGGACTCGGCGTTTATGTCAAGACCGGCGCACGGCTCGTCAAGGATAAGGAATTCTCCCTGCTGTGCAACGGCGCGAGCAATGCGGCACTTCTGGAATTCGCCGCCTGAAAGGGTAAAAACGCTCCGTTCCAGAAGAGGCGTAATTTCAAGGAAGCGCGCCGCTTCTTTTACGCGCGAATAATCTTCTGCCGTATACGATGTTCCGGACGGCGCAAAACGTCCAGTTAATATCATATCAAAAACAGTTGTGTCCCATGCAGGAAATTCTGACTGCGGAAGAAAGGCAATGCGCCGGGCAATCTCCCTGCGTGGTAAATCCTGTAAAAATATAGAATGCGCGCCGTCGTTCTCCGTTAGAGAAGGCATTTTTTCAGCGCTGTCTATCTGCAAAAAAGACGGAGATTTTTTTGACTTTCCGCGTTCAAGTCCTGAAAGAAGCTTTAAAAAAGTCGACTTTCCGCTTCCGTTCGCTCCGCAGACACAGATAAAATCACCAGGTCTTACCTCAAGAGATGCATTTTTCAAAACTTGTTTTGTGCCGTAAGAAGCGCACAGTTTCAGGCAGGACAAAATCATTTTCGTTTTTCCCCTGTAAAAATAAGAGAGATAAAAAACGGTGCGCCTAAAAGCGACGTTATAAGCCCCGCAGGAAGTTCAGACGGAGCAATTACAAGACGCGCCGCCGTATCGCTTAAAAGCAAAAGAATTGCACCGAACAGCGCAGAAAGCGGAATAAGGCGGACTGCTTTTGTGTGAATTTCGCCGTAAACTTTGCGCACGATATGAGGCGCAATAAGCCCAACAAACTGTATCGTTCCGCCGGCGCAAACTGCAGCAGAAACAGCAAGGCTTCCTGAAACAAGTACAAGCGTCCTTAAATGCGCCACCTCAAGTCCAAGCGACATTGCCGTCTGCTCTCCGCCTGTCATAATATCAAGGCGAGATGCACAAATCAGCATAAGAATGAACGAAAGTGCCGCCGGAAGGGCAATAAAACACACCTCAGTCCAGCCGCGTCCGTTAAAGCTTCCCAAAATCCAGGTATAAATGCCGTGAAGTTCGCGGCTTTTTGTAAGCAGAATTACGGAAGAAACGGACGCATAAAGCGTACCGAGTGCCGTTCCGCACAATAAAAGCGTAACGCCGGAACGTCCGCCGGCTTTTCCGGAGATAAGCGTAACCACCGCGCCGGCAGCAATTGCTCCGACAAACGCAAGCATATTTACCGGAGAAACAGCACCAAACAGAACGGCTGAAACACCTGCAGTCTGCGCAATTACCGCGCCAAGCGTTGCACCGGAAGAAATGCCGATAATCCCTGGTTCGGCAAGCGCATTACGGAAGAACAGCTGAAAGCATGCACCGGAAGAAGCAAGCAGTGCGCCGGTAAAAAGCGCAAGAATTGAGCGTGGCAAACGAAGCGAAAACAGTATTATATGGAAAAAAGAAGAACTGTCCGTAAATGCCGAACGCATATCCGCAGCAGAAAGGCTCTGCGCACCAAATGCTACCGATGCACAGAACGCGGCAAGAAGAACAAATACGGCGACCGCAGTTTTTACGGCAAAAAAACGGTTTTTCATTTTCTGCTATTCAACCTGCACCTGCGCATTTACAGAATAAATTTTTTCGTGCAAAAGAGATGCCGCCTGTGCAATGCGCGGACCGGGACGGCTTACAACATCTGCATTCAGGCTGTAAATCCTGTTGTTTTTTACTGCGTCAATGTCCTTCCAGCCGCTACGGCTTTTTACCGCAAGAACGCCGTCCTTCTGCGCGTCGGAAATAAAAATAATTTCGGGATTTGC
>SAMEA3663025__coassemble_2155_pt1 | contig 7642 bp, 7 predicted proteins | sample SAMEA3663025__metabat2_low_PE_029 | metagenome-assembled genome bin SAMEA3663025 (sample SAMEA3663025) | pig gut metagenome | biome: pig gut; feature: pig-associated habitat; material: faeces | place: France | collected 2012 | reverse complement strand
GCTAATACTTTATTTATTGGAAAAGATTTACCTGACGGGCTTGAAATTGCTGAATCGTTTTCGAATTCCGGCAGAAAAGTTTTTGGAGTTTGCAAATCTGAAATGGAAGCCGCAAATTTTGAAGCTGAAAAAATTGTTGCTTCAACATGGAACAGAGCATCTGCAGTTTCTACTCTTTCTCTGCTGATAAAAGCTGAAACAGAACTTGGTAATATTGATGAAGTAGTTTTTTATTTTGATGCAAATTATTTTGCTTCAAAATTTGAACTTGATAAAACAGAAGAAATTGCAAATTCTGTGGATTATATGATAACCGGATATTTTTATGCTGTGGGTGAACTTTTAAAACGCATTGAACAGAAAAAAGAAAAAATTACTGTTTCCTTTTTACTTCGTGATTATCCTTCGAAATTTGAAGTTTGTTCTGCAAAATCAGCAGCGATTGTTCCTTCTAGTAATATAGTGAGTGCTGCAAAACAGGCTTTCATTTCTATGGCGGAAAATTTCAGTACAAATGTTTCTGATAAAGATTATATTTCTCTACTTCTTGCAAAATGTTCTCTAGGAAATGACATTTATAAAAATGAAAAACTGATTGGCGACTGGCTTTGCGAAAGTTTGACGACTGTTTCCACTGCAAAAAATCATCAATCTGTGAAAAATGCTGGCACTTGGAATAAAGTTGGTTCAAAAGTATCAACAGGATTTATGTTATTTAAATAATCTGTCAAAAAATAGAATTTTGATTTTAATAATTGATATTTTAGGTGGTTTTACTTTGGATTTTGAAACAATTTTAGATTATTCTCTTCGTTTTGCTTTAAGCATGATTTGTGGAATTCTTTTGGGCGTTGAGAGGAAAAGCAGACAAAACGCTGTGGGAATCAGAACACTTGTTTTAATCAGCATTTCTTGCTGTCTTCTTTCTATATTATCTGTTCATCTTGCAGAAATGGGGGTGATAAAAGGTGACCCTACAAGAATTGCTTCCACGGCGGTCACTGGAATTGGTTTTATTGGCGGCGGTGCAATTCTAAAACAGGGATTGAATATTCGTGGACTCACAACTGCAGCAATTATCCTCACTTCGGCTGCAATCGGTTTGAGCTGCGGCGCTGGCCTTTACATGCCTGTTGTAATCACTATGGTGATTGTTCTTGTTATTCTTTTTACAATGAACCGACTCGAAAAAGTGATTTTTCCTGCAACGAAAACAAAACTTTTGCATTTGACTATTAACGGATTGAATTGTCAGGAAGAAAAAATCGTTGAAGTCTTAACTGCTAATGGAATTATTATAAACGATTTGAATGTAAGATTTATTGCTGATGAAAAAAGAACGGAATTGTTTTTTACTGTCAAAACTCCAGATAAACTTGACTCGTTTAAGTTAGCCTCTCAACTGTCTAAAATTGAAAGGCTTGCGAGTTTTGCAATCAATGATAAATAATAAAGTTTATTGAAAACTATTTGCTTGTAACTACAACTGAATTATCAGCGTTGCTAAAAGGTGCTGGAATATATTTATCTGCTTTCCAATCATTTTCCCAACGACAACCGTCTAAAAGATATCTGAACTGGAATTCGTGATCTGCTGGTAATTCTACTGTAACTGAAAAAGAACCATCTTTTGCCTGTTTTAAAGGAGTATCTGTGCTACTCCAGCTGTTAAAGTCGCCTGCAAGATTGATTGTTTTTGCGCCTTGTGCAGCTTCCTTTGAAACTGAAAATGTAACTTTACAAGTTTTCTTGTCTTTTGAAAAAGATTTTTTAAGTGACATTTTTTTCTCCCTTGCTCATGGAATACCCTGACAATAGGGGAATTCCATTAAAAAAAATACAATAATTATTTATATAAAATATTGAATTTTTGTGTTTTATGCAATATATTTTAAATAATAATTTTTCTTATCCGCCGATTTATCCAAATTGCAGAGCGGTGTGCGATTTTTTAATTGCATAAATTCTTGCTAAACAGGGGGTCTGTTATGGGGCTTTTCTCTTCAAAATCAAAAAAACATTATTTATTTACTTCTGAATCCGTAGGCGAAGGTCATCCGGATAAGCTGTGCGACCAGATTTCAGACGCAGTTCTTGACGAATGCCTGCGTCTTGATGCCAATGCGCACGTTGCATGCGAAACGTTTGCAACAACCGATTTTGTTCTTGTTGGCGGTGAAGTAAAATTTACAAAAAATGCCGAGGAAAACGCAAAAAAACTTGCGTCTGAAGTTGAATCAATTGCGCGACGCGTTGCATGCGACATTGGCTATACTGATGAAAAATTCGGCCTTGACGGAAACAAGATGGAATTTATGAACAGAATTCACGCACAGTCTTCCGACATTGCACAGGGGGTTGAAGGAACTGGTCTTGAAGAATTCAAGGGACAGCAGGGCGCAGGTGATCAGGGAATGATGTTCGGTTTTGCGTGCAGCGAAACGCCGGAACTTATGCCGGCAACGCTTATCTATTCGCACAACATTCTGCGCCGTGCAACGGAACTTCGTAAAACAAGGACAATTCCGTGGCTCCGCCCGGATGCAAAGAGTCAGGTTACTATCGAATACGAAGGATTCAAGCCGGTTCGCATAGATACAGTTGTCGTTTCTCATCAGCATGACCCGGAAATTTCGCATGAAGAAATTGAAAGCACGATTATTGAAAAGATTATTAAGCCTGTTCTTGAGCCTACAGGTCTTTTGGACAGTAATACAAAATTCTTTATAAATCCTACCGGCAGTTTTGTAAAGGGCGGACCTGACGGAGATGCAGGACTTACCGGCCGTAAGATTATTGTTGATACTTACGGCGGAATGGGACGTCACGGAGGCGGTGCATTCAGCGGAAAAGATCCTAGCAAGGTTGACCGTTCTGCGGCGTATATGGCGCGCTACATTGCAAAAAATATTGTTTCGGCAGGACTTTCAGAGCGTGCGGAAGTGCAGCTTGCGTATGCAATCGGCGTACCGTTCCCGGTTTCTGTAATGGTAGAAACGTTTGGTACGGAAAAAGTTAAGGTTTCTAAGATTGAAGAGGCGGTTAAAAAAGTATTTGACTGTACTCCGGCAGGAATTGCACGCACGCTTAACCTGCGCCGCCCTATTTACCGCCCGACCGCCTCTTACGGTCATTTTGGAAGAAGCGAATTTCCGTGGGAGCAGACTGATAAGACAGCAGAACTGCTTGCTGCTGTAAAATAATCTTCCGGGCTAAAACTGATGGAACTGTTAAATCAGCAGGAAATCGAAACTGTCTTTGAACGTTTCAAAAGCCGTAATCCCGAACCGAAGTCTGAGCTGAACTGGACAAGTCCGTTCACCCTTCTGGTAGCGGTAGTTCTTTCTGCGCAGGCTACGGACAAAAGCGTGAACAACGCAACGAAGTCACTTTTTGCTGTTGCTGATACTCCTCGAAAAATGCTTGCGCTGGGCGAGGAAGGCTTGATTCCGTATATAAAGTCAATCGGGCTTTACAGGAGCAAGGCTTCGCACGTCATCGGGCTTAGCCGTATCCTGCTTGAAAAATTCGGCGGCGAAGTTCCTGCTTCCCGGGAAGCGCTTATGAGTCTTCCCGGAGTTGGAAGAAAAACTGCGAACGTAGTTTTGAACGTCGTGTTCCATAAGCCGGTTATGCCGGTAGATACTCATCTTCTTAGAATAAGCCCTAAAATCGGACTTGCGGAAGGAACTACGCCGGAGCAGGTGGAATCTTCCCTTGTTGCGCGAATTCCTGAAAAATATATGGAGCATGCCCATCACTGGCTTATCCTGCACGGACGATACGTATGCACTGCAAGAAATCCGCGCTGCAAAGAGTGCATTATAGGCGATATATGCAGGCATAATGAAATTTAGATTAAGACATAATGATTTTTATGAGAGGTGTAATTTATGGAAGAACAGGGTATTTCTGCGGCATTGCATACGGTTGAGGAAGCTGCGGTAAGCGCGGCAAATCAGACTGTAGGGAAAGTTACGTCAGGTTTTGTTTCGTTTTGCAGGGGACTTATAACCTGGGAGAATATGTTTAAAGTAATCGGCGTAGTACTTATCCTTCTTTTTATAACGGTTGTATTCCGTCTTTTAAAAAAGGTACTTTCAAAAGGTCTTGCTGCACGCTTTGATACCCACCAGATGCTTCTTGTTCATAAGACGGTACATTATGTTTATTACATTACGGTTATTTTTTACATTCTGAGCGTTTTTGGTGTAAAACTCAGCGCAATCTGGGGAGCGGCTGGAATTGCCGGTGTTGCGCTTGGTTTTGCCGCACAGACTTCGGTAAGTAATCTTATAAGCGGACTGTTTGTATTAAGCGAACGGACTATGAAAATCGGTGATTTTATTTCTGTAGGTGGAGTAAGCGGTACTGTTGATTCGGTGGGACTTCTTTCCGTAAGAATACACAATACGGACAATCAGCTTATACGTATTCCTAATTCAACGATTATAAATACGAATTTTCAGAATAATAATTTTTACGAAGAACGGCGTATGAATTTCAGCATTTCAATTGCTTATGATACGGATATGACGCTTGCTATTGAAACGCTGCGTAAAGTTCCTGAGATGTGTCCGACTGTCTTAAAAACTCCGGCTTCTGCCGTGTGGTACGACGGATTTGGTGATAGCGGAATAAATATGACGCTTGCCGTATGGTTTAATCCGTCTGATTTAATTCAGACAAAGAACGACGTTTTTATTTCCATGAAAAAAGTTTTTGATGATGCAGGCATTGAAATTCCGTTTAGCAGGATTGATGTCAGTATTCTTTCTTCTGCGGCGCAATAACATTACATTTAATGGAGATTGCAGCGTGAGCAGGACGAATATATATAACAGTCTTGACTGGAACACAATGCTTAGGACTTATCCTGAAGGGCGGAACTTTGATACGGCGGAATATCATAAAATTCTTTCGCCGGATTTTCCGTCTTTTTTGAAGGAATATTCATCTGTTCCGTCGATGAAGCGGCTTAAGGGAGTAGGGCTTTTGTGCGGCACGGACTGGACTAGTCTTTATAAAAACCGTTTTTATTATTCCCGTTTTGACCACAGCATAGGTGTTGCGCTTATTGTGTGGCATTTTACCCGTGATAAAATCCAGACTCTTTCAGGACTGTTTCACGACATTGCAACGCCGATTTTCAGTCACGTTGCAGAATTCAGAAAAGGTGACGCACTTACGCAGACAGATTCAGAAAGCGAAACGGAACGCGTCATTCGGAGTGACGATGCGCTGTGCGCGCTTTTGGAACGCGACGGAATTCCGGTAGAAAAAATCTGTGACTATCATTTATATCCTGTAGCAGACAACGAACGTCCGCAGCTTAGCGCGGACAGGCTGGAATATATGTTTCCGAGCGGTGCTGCCTTGCAGGGAAGCTGGACTTTAGGCGAAATTCAGGCGGTTTATGAGGACATCCGCATTTTGAAAAACGAGCGCGGAATTGACGAACTCGGCTTTTCTTCCCTGCCTGCCGCCGAAGAATACTGCCGAAAATTCTGCGAAACCGGACATATTCTTCAGCTGAACGAAAACAAGCTTACTCTCCAGCTTCTTGCGGACGTAGTTTCGCTTGCGGTGAAATATGGCATTATTTCGGAAGACGAGTGTTTTTCCCTTAGCGAGCGGCAGGCTGTAGAACGGTTTGATGCGGCGGATGGCTTGGGTTGTGCAAACTTTATGCGTCTTTACCGGACGTTCCGCACGATGACGAAAATCAGGCACACGGATGCGCCGCTTAAAGGTCACTATTGCGTAAATCTTTTGGTGAAACAACGGTATATAAATCCGCTTGTTGCGGTGGATGGCGGTGAAAAGGGAAGGCGGCTTTCTGACGTTTCGGAAAAATCTGCGCGCCTTATAGAAGACTTTTTGAATTATAAAGACAGCGAATACGGCTGCGTTCCGCTTGTTACGGAGAAGTGACTATAAAAGAATTTCCTTTAGTTTCAAAATGCGCTGGTTTTCAGAGCCGCGGAATTTAAGGGAGATGTTTTTCTGTTCTTCAATGAACGGTCCGTCTACCAGAATGTCTATGTACTTCAGCATTTCGCCGGTTGCTTCGCAGTGCTTTCTTCCGTCTTCGGGGAGCAGGTCTTTTTCAAGAACGTAGCCTGTGTAGCACCATATTGTTTTGGAGGGATAAGTTTCCTTTACTTTGCGCAGAAAAGGGGCAAGAATGCGCTGGTTTTCCTCTTCAAAAGGTTCTCCGCCTAAAACAGTAAGTCCGCTTATGTAGGATGGGCGCAGGAACTCCAGAATCTGATTTTCCGTTTCCTGCGTGAATTCCGTACCGTATTTAAAATCCCACGTTTCCGGCTGAAAGCACCCTTTGCAGCAATTCCTGCAGCCTGAAACAAACAGCGAAACCCTTACACCGTCGCCGTCTGCAATGTCGGTTTTTTTTATGTTTCCGTAATACATACGATTTATCCTGCATTTCCTGCGTTTTTTTGCAGTCCGCCGTTTTTCAGCGGTTTACAGATGAAGTACGCGTTCCTTGATTTCCTGCGTCCTTCCCTGATTCCAGTACTGCGTTCCGATGTAGCCGCACGTGCGGCGCGCAACATTCATTGTTGACTGGTCACGGTTCTTGCAGTTCGGACATTCCCAGATGAGTTTTCCGTCCTGGTCTGCCACAATCTGAATTTCTCCTGTATAGCCGCACTGCTGACAGCAGTCGCTTTTTGTGTTCAGTTCGGCATACATAATGTTTTCATAAATATGCTTGAGGACTGACATAACTGCCGGAATGTTCTGCTCCATATTCGGAACTTCAACGTAACTTACGGCTCCGCCCGGCGAAAGTTCCTGGAACTGCGATTCAAACGATAGTTTTTCAAAAGCGTCTACCTGTTCTGTAACGTGGATATGATAGCTGTTCGTGATGTAGTTTCTGTCCGTTACTCCCTTTATTATACCAAAGCGGCGTTTCAGGCATTTTGCAAATTTATACGTTGTGCTTTCAAGAGGCGTTCCGTACAAGGAAAAATGAATTGTCGTTTCTGCACGCCATTTTGCACACGCTTCATTCATGTGCCGCATAATTTCAAGTGCAAATGGTGTTGCAGTCGGGTCTGTGTGCGGTTTTCCTGTCATATAGCGTACACATTCACAAAGTCCTGCGTATCCCAGCGAGATTGTTGAATATCCGTTGAAAAGCAGTTTGTCGATTACTTCGCCTTTTTTAAGGCGTGCAAGTGCTCCGTTCTGCCACAAAATCGGTGCTACGTCGCTCGGTGTTCCCAAAAGGCGCTTGTGTCGGATAAGAAGCGCGCGGTGGCACAGTTCAAGGCGCTCGTCAAAAATCTTCCAGAATTTTTCTGTATCGCCGCCGGAAGAGCAGGCAACGTCAACAAGATTAATTGTGACGACTCCCTGATTGAAACGTCCGTAGAATTTCGGCTTGTTTGTTTCCGGATCTCGGTATACAGTCAGGAACGAACGGCATCCCATGCACGGATAGCAGTTTCCTTCCTTAAGTTCAAGCATTTTCTTTTCCGAAATGTAGTCTGGAACAAGACGTCGCGCGGTGCATTTTGCAGCAAGTTCCGTAAGGTAGTAAAAGCGTCCGCCTTCGGTGATGTTGTCCGGTTCAAGAACGTAGATGAGTTTAGGGAACGCAGGGGTTACC
>SAMEA3663025__coassemble_2146_pt1 | contig 7657 bp, 7 predicted proteins | sample SAMEA3663025__metabat2_low_PE_029 | metagenome-assembled genome bin SAMEA3663025 (sample SAMEA3663025) | pig gut metagenome | biome: pig gut; feature: pig-associated habitat; material: faeces | place: France | collected 2012 | reverse complement strand
CACGCGCCATCACAAGTAGGTCATACGCCATATCCGGGTGACATCCGAATTTTCTGGAAAGAGGCCAGTCCTTGTCACTAACATAATCTTTGCGATTAAACATTGCAAACTCCCATAAAACGGAATGCAGAAACCCCTTCGCTTTTCGGGATTTCCTCAAGACAGAAGTTTTTTCCAGCGATAGCTGATACTAGCAAATTTCACCCGTTGAATAAATAATTTTCGTGGATTTTTTTTTAAATTTTTCAAGGTTGACATTTTCAACTATTACTGTTATGTACGGATGCACCGCACGGAAACTGTATAAAATACTTTGCTTTACATTGACTATCTTATGTTTTACATTTGAAATATGGAAACAACAATGGACCGCAAGGTTATTTTGCAGAAAAGAATTACGGCTGAAGATAAATCGGAAAACAGAAAATTCGTAACGCACACAATCGCGCCGGTCTGGAACTCGGAAAGCCGCATTTTGATTTTGGGAACAATGCCTTCTCCTGCTTCCCGCAAAGCTGGATTTTTTTATATGCACGCACAGAACAGATTTTGGCCGGTGCTGGCGCAGATTTTTGGCGAAGAGTTTTTGCACAGAAACAATGACACTGACAAAAAAGCGGCAATAGAAGAGCGAATTGCTTTTCTTGAATGCCGTCACATTGCGCTTTGGGACGTCCTTTCTGAATGTGAAATTACCGGCGCATCAGATTCTTCTATTAATAAGGAACTTCCAAACGATTTTTCAGAAATTCTTGCCGCATCAAAAATCGCGCACATTTTCTGCACAGGAAAAACCGCCTTTAACCTTTACAAAAAGCACTGCTCACAAAAATACAGCACGCCCTTTTCCTACCTTCCGTCCACAAGCCCCGCAAACCAGGCAGCCTGGCCAACCGAAAAACTTACAGAAGAATATAAAAGGGAGATTTTGAAATTTATATAAACCGCACAACCGTACCGCTTATGATTCTAAAAGCCAGTCGATTATATTTTTGTGCACAATTCCATCGTAACTTGATTTGGGGATAAAATCAGCCTACATCTCCGTTCCTGTAGATTTCTGCAGTAAGGAATTTGCCGTCTGCACCGATTTTTTTACCGTCCACCTCAACAAAACCGTCTTTTGTATACAACGGCATTGAAAAAAACTTATCCGGCTTAACGTAGCAGTATTTTTCAGTCGGAGCATCATATCCTTCCGGTTCAAGAATTGTTCCCGGCGCAAACTGCGGCGCAAAAAGAACTTCGCACGTTTCGTGATCTTTTACAGCAGGATCAGACGCGGCAAGCAGCATACCGTTACTGCGGACACCACGGAAATTAGCCGGCTTTAAATTATATACAATTACAATCGTTTTTCCCAAAAGTTCTTCCGGTTTGTAAAACGGAACGATTGAACTTACAATCTGACGAGGTTCTTCGTCGCCGCACTCAAGCGTAAGGATATACAAAAGACTTCCGCCGGGATGCTGTTCCACCTTTTCTATGCGCGCCGCCTTTAGAATAACGCGGTTTCTGAACTGTTCGGCAACTGGAATCTCCTGCTCATTTTCTTCCATAAATAACCACCTTTTTCAATTTTATATTTTATTTTTCTTAGGTTAACACTGAATGCAGCTAACCGTTCGTAAGTCAATGACTTACGTCAATTTGACGGGAAGTGCTGAGTAATCGCTTCAAGTGTTAATCAGCACTTCCTTAGTTTTCAGATAATGCTACGCTGTTTTTAATTCAGAACGTATGACAACAAGATTATCAATTACCGCCTGAGATTTTTTAAGAAGAGTTGCATAGCGGTCTTCGCGTTCAGACAGGCTCAAAGTTTCAAGATTGTTGAAGACATCATGCACAACAGAATGAAGTGCCTCGTGAGATTCAACAAGCGCCTTGAACGACGGTTTTTCCGAAAGTCCAAGCGACTCTGCCTGCGTATCAATCCATTTTCCCAAATCGCATGCATGGTGGTCGCCAAGAGAAATACCTTCTCCAGAAAGTTTTCCGTCAATAAGTGCGCGAACCTTGGTTACCCAGCTAAGATGCTTAAGAATTATGTTCGTAAACGGGAACGAAGGCACACCGCTTGCAGCAGCTGCTTCCTGCTGTTTCTTTGCAAGGCAGCCGTCTATATCAAGTGCACACTGAATCATATCATTCATATTGAATAAATCAGCACTCATAAGGCCGCTTATCTGCTCCGAACTGGCTTTTATTTCGTCAAAACTTGCCTTTCCGCTTTCTGTAGATGAAACGATTGTGTTCATGTTTGCAGCAACGGAAGAAAAGCGGTTTTTCAAGTCTTCGCTTGAGCCAGAAATCGTACGCACGGACGCAAGAATATTGTCGCTTCCGTCAGAAAGGCTTTCCATCTCGCTTGTAATTTCATTGAAAGATTCCGTCGTTTCCTGAACTTTTCCGCCGATATATTTCATCGCACCGCCAGCTTCATCTGCCGTTATGTGCGCGTCGGAAAGCGTCGTAATCATACTTTTCAGCGTTTTCTGAATGTCAGCAGCATTTTTACGGGTAACTTCAGAAAGAGAACGGATTTCACCGGCAACAACTGCAAATCCAAGACCTGCTTTTCCTGCATGCGCCGCCTCAATTGCCGCATTCATTGCAAGAAGATTTGTTTTTTCGCTTATTTCATTAATTGCCGCAATAACACCCTTGATTGCATCTACATTCTGGCTAAGAACATCTATAACGCCAAGAACCTTGCGGACTTTTTCAGATCCGTTGCCGGCGGCCTCTGACAGTTCTTTTGTAATGGAAATACGCTCGGAAACAATGTCCGCAACGTTATGAACAGAAGAAGTAATCTGCTCGATTGCCGCACTTGACGAATGAACGGCGGCATCAAGATTTTCTATAAAGGAATTGACTTCCGCTATCTGAGAATTGATTGAAACTATTGCAGAAACAGTTTCTTCCATGCTGCCGGAAAAAAGCTGGAATTTTTCCTGCTGGCGAAGCACATGGGAAATAACATCAGAAGATGACGCAATGTTCTTCCTGAACAAAAGCGACATCTTCTCCATCAAATCAACAAAATTGAGAAAACACTTGTCCACGGACTCAACGTTCGGCTGCAGTTCTTCTGGCTCAGAAATCACCGCAGGCTTTTTTAAGAATGTAAACATACGATAATTATATAGTGGATATGGTAAAAGTCAATGTTTCCGAAGAAACGTTACATTCAGGGGAAACACTGAAAAATCCTCAACAGGATTTATTCAGCATTTCCCCTAAAAATCGCCGCCTTTTCTAAAAAAAGCACCGGTTTAAGTTTTTCTTAAGTTAAGAAAAAACTTAAACCGGTGCTTTCATTGCTGTCATACGATGAAACAGCTTATTTTATAAGCGGTTTCATTGCTGTCATATAATCACGCAACTTACGGCCTACAACTTCAATCGGGTGATTTCTGATTTCTTCGTTCACGGCAACAAGTTCAGTATTGCTTACGCTTAAATCCTTAACATCAAGACCTTTTCCGATTACGTCAATGTGAAGTTCAGGCATCAAATCTTTTGCCATCATCGGAGCAGCAACGCGGCTGAACAGATAACATCCGTATTCAGCAGTATCAGAGATAACGCGGTTCATTTCGTAAAGACGTTTGCGGTCAATAAGGTTTGCGATAAGCGGAACTTCGTGGAGTGATTCGTAGTAAGCAGATTCTTCCTTAATTCCAGCATCAACCATCGTTTCAAACGCAAGTTCACAGCCGGCTTTTACCATTGCAACAAGAAGGATTCCCTTGTCAAAATATTCCTGCTCAGTAATTTCTTCTGAAGACTCAGCTGTTGATTCAAACGGAAGTTTTCCTGTTTCTTCGCGCCATGTAAGAAGGTCGTGGTCTTTGTTTGCCCAGTCTTTCATCATCGTTGAAGAGAATTTTCCGCTGATAATATCGTCCATGTGCTTCTGATAAAGAGGTGCAAGGAGCTTTTTGATTTTCTTGGAAAGTTCGTTTGCCTTGATTTTTGCCGGATTTGAAAGGCGGTCCATCATATTTGTAATTCCGCCCCATTTCAATGCCTCAGAAATAACGTTCCATCCGTGCATCAAAAGTTTTGTTGCATATTCAGGAGCAATTCCTTCGCTTACCATCTTGTCATAGCAGACAATCGTTCCAGCCTGAAGCATACCGCAAAGAATTGTCTGTTCACCCATAAGGTCAGACTTTACTTCTGCAACAAAACTTGATTCAAGAACACCGGCTTTAGAACCGCCCATTCCGACTGCAAGAGCCTTTGCATAAGCCCAGCCTTTTCCTTCCGGGTCGTTGTCCGGATGAACGGCGATTAAGTCCGGTACACCAAATCCGCGCTGGAATTCGTGCCATACTTCCGTTCCAGGACCTTTTGGTGCACACATAATAACAGTAATATCCTTGCGAATCTGCATTCCTTCTTCAATCATATTGAATCCGTGGCTGTACCACAATGCAGAACCTTTCTTCATTTTTGCCATAACTTCTGTAATTACAGGAGTGTGCTGCTTGTCTGGAGTAAGGTTTCCTACAAGGTCAGCAGTAGGAATCATCTCGTCATAAGTTCCGACTTTAAAACCGTTTTCAGTCGCATTTTTCCATGACTGGCGTTTTTCCGTAATTGCGCTTTCGCGGAGGGCATAACTTACATCAAGACCTGAATCACGAAGACAAAGTCCCTGGTTCAATCCCTGAGCGCCGCAACCGACGATAACAATTTTCTTGCCTTTAAGAGCCTTTACTCCGTCAGCAAATTCTTCTTTTGCCATTGAGCGGCAGTGTCCAAGCTGAAGACGAGCCTCACGCCACGGAATTGAATTAAAATAATTGTTTCCCATATTAAAACCTCTAAAAATAATTTTGCTTTGTTATAAAACTTATTATATAGAGGAATAAAAAATGCGTAAAGTGAAAGATTGTAATTTTAATATTGCATAATATGCAACACAAAATATTCCGGCTTTAGAAAAACAGCCGGGCTATTCAAGATGCGTACCTATAAAATCACGTGCACCATTCATAAATGACTTATAGTCCACGGCGTTTTTTCCCTGCCGCTGCAAGTTTTTTACTGCAAGAAAGCCAGTTCCGCAGCGCACAAAAATACCAGCCTGTTTTACAAATGCGCATACAGTACCGGGAGCAGCGGCACGCATTTCTTCCGTTACAAGAGAATCATCTTCACGGACTGGAACTGCCGAAAGAATTTTAAGGAAAAGACCGTTTTCCAGGCTGCCGGTGAAGGAAAATACGCACGCACCAGGGCATCAACAGCCTCTGCGCTTTTGCTCCAGTCAATTTTTGCATCCTGTTTTGTAATTATTCCAGTATAAGTTGCTTTTCCTTCCTGAACGCGTCCTTCCGGCACAGTTCCTGTTTTTGAAATATCAGCAAGAACTCCGCACAAAAGCTCCGCCCCGCGAACAGCCGCATCATTTAAAAGGGAACCGCCAGTTTCTGTCTTTGTAAGCGGAACGGAAACCTGCGCAAGAATATTTCCTTCGTCCATTTTTTCGCTTACTTTCTGCACGGTAAAGGCGGTTGTATCGTCGCCGTTCAGTATAGCTGCCGGAACAGGAGTACAGCCGCGGTATTGCGGAAGCGCCGACGGATGAAGATTTATTCCGCCAAAACGGAACAATGACATAAACTTCGGACCGAAAATATGACCGTATGCAAAACAGACAAGAATATCGGGATTAAGCGCGGCGGTTTCTTCGCGGCACGCGCCGTCAAGGTGTTCCGGCTCAAGAACCGGGAGCGCGTTTTCCCTTGCAAGAACAGCTACCGGCGTAGGAACTGGCGTTTTGTGCCTTCCCTGCGCAGACGGCGGATTTGTAAGGACTCCTGCGATTTCAAAGCCGCAGGAAGAACTTTTTTCAAGAAGAATGCGCAGGGTTTCGGCAGAACCATCGGGGCTTCCGGCATAAAGTACGCGAATCATTTTTCACCGCCGGAAGACTTGTTCTTTTTTGCAGCCGCCGCCGCTTTTTTTGCCGCAATCCTGCGCTCCTTCGCCTCGCGCTCAAGGCGTTTCTGTTCCGCGCGTTCGGCACGTTTTTTAAACTGCGCCGTAGTCTTTTCTGCAAAAGCCTTGTCACCGCGGTCAATAAAAAGAATTCCGTCCAGATGGTCATATTCGTGCTGGATAACACGAGCAAGAAGACCGTCTGCTTCAAGGGTAAAAGGCCTGCCGTTCTCATTAAATGCCTGAACAGTTACCTTTTTTGGACGTGAAATGGATTCGTACACCTGAGGAACGCTAAGACAGCCCTCCTCAAAATCAACCATTTCTGCGCTGGTAGAAATAATCTGCGGATTGATGAATACGCGGCGCACATCATCATCTGCAATAACAACAAAAAGACGCTTGCTTATTCCTGCCTGAGGTCCTGCAAGCCCTACTCCATCCGCCGCAATCATCGCTTCGAACATTTCGTTCAAAAAGTTCCGCAGGTCATCGTTTATTTCTTCCGGCTTAACAGGCTCTGCCTTCTGCCGTAAAATTTCTTCGCCTAATTTTGTAATTCTCATTCTGCCCGCCTCCAGCGTTTTTTTCTATATAATTAACTTTAAAATGATAGCAGAAAATCGCGAATTAGAAAACTGCAGACCAGAATTTTACAGTTCCTGTATTTGCTGTAACGAAAGCCCTGTGCATTTGGAAATTATTTCCACTGAAACACCGGATTCTTTAAGTTTTCTTGCATTATTTCTTGCATTATTTTCCGCAGCCTTTTTTACAGCTAGATCCTTTTCTGTTTCAGCTTCCTTATATGCTTCTTTATATCCCTTTTCATAAGCTTCTTGAGCGGCATGTTTTGCAGCGAGTTTTATTTCTTGTTCTAAAGTCATAAATGTCCTCCGTGAATCTTCCGGGATTTTTGCTTTGAGGACTTTTTCGCTGAGCGTTTTTGAAAATTCGGTTTCGTCCGGTTTCTTTTCTACAAGAAATTTGAAAAAAGTCCTGAGCTTTTCAGCAGGCATTTTATCATACTTAAGTGCATTGCAAAAGACTTTTGTGGTTTTGTCGTCGAGGAAAAGTTTTGTGTCTTCAAGGCAGACGCTTTTGAATGTGTAAATCGGAAGTCCCTTGTGGAAAATGTCTTCAAGGCAGAGGAAAATTACATAACTTTCGGCAAGGCATTCGTAATCATCTCCGGCGTGCAGGGAAGAAATGTCAAGAACGCTCTGGTAATAGCGCGCCCTTAGAGGAAGGTGCTTTTTTCCGATGACCTGCATCTCAATGTCATAGGAACGGTCAGTTTCGTCCTTTACGAAGACGTCAAGGCGGATTCCTTTTGCAAAAAAATCTACGTCAAGCGTCTTTTCCGGCTGGGCAAGGCTTATGCTTTCAATCTGAATGTTCAAAAGCATTTCAAGGAATTCTTTACAGATGTCTAGATTTTCGGACATTACCTTGCAAAATATGAAATTGTTGGAAAGTGAAGCTTCTTCCCATTCCTTAAGAAGCTCCGGCGGATAGTATTCGTGCATATATTCTCCTTGCAGAAGATGAGGAAGTCCGCAATGCGAACTTGTAAAACAAAACCTTGACGCTATTTCAGTCAAAATTTTGTTTATACCCTCCCATAAAAAGTCAAGAAGGTTGTTTCAACAATCGATTGACTTTTTATGCCGCTTCGCAATGAAATGAGAAGCGG
>SAMEA3663025__coassemble_2131_pt1 | contig 7705 bp, 3 predicted proteins | sample SAMEA3663025__metabat2_low_PE_029 | metagenome-assembled genome bin SAMEA3663025 (sample SAMEA3663025) | pig gut metagenome | biome: pig gut; feature: pig-associated habitat; material: faeces | place: France | collected 2012 | reverse complement strand
CCCATACTGCCGGCAAAGGCGGCGGCCTTCGGAGTACGGATACCGCTTTCAAAAATGACGCGCACATCTTTTCCTGCAATGTGCCGGATTTCGTCAAGAATTCCTGCCGGCGTAAGCAGGTCGATGGCAAACGTGCTTAAATCACGCGAATTAACGCCGCATACAAGATTATCAGTACCGGCTTTTTCTGCAATCAGCGCAAGTTTGCGTAAATCATCGTCAAGGCGAAGTTCAAGCAATGCGGCTATACCAAGCGTCCGACATTTTTTCACCATTTCAAGAAGCATATCGTCATCAAGAATGCGCGCAATCAGAAGGACAACGTCCGCACCACATCTATACGCAACGTCAATTTCTTCCGGGCAAAGAATAAAATCTTTTCTAAGAACACAAGGAGCTATTTTTCCTGTGCGGACAGCATACGAATCCACCGAACGGCACACTGCCATCAAATCATTCAAGTCACCCTTAAAATACCGCTTTTCCGTAAGCACGGAAATAGCAGCTGCTCCTGCCTCCGCATACGTTTCCGCCGTTTTTGCCGCGTCAAGTTCAGGTGCAATATCACCCTTACTCGGCGAGGCGCGCTTTACCTCAAGCACAGCACCCTTTTTCAAAAGGAACGGCGTTATTCCGCGCGAGCGTTTTTCCGGAACTGCCACGCCGAACGTATTGCCGTATTTTTTTATATCTTCCTTTCGTTTTTCTACAATTTCATCAAGAATATGCACTTTGTTTCCTTTTTACAGACTATTTGAAACGCGGCTTACTTCCTCAAGTTTTCTGAGCGCTGTTCCGTCCGCAATAGATTTTTTCGCAAGCTCATAGCCTGACTGAATGTTACGCGCCTTTCCAGAAATGTAAAGAACCGCACCGGCATTAAGACAGACCGCCTCAACAATCGCTTTTCTTCCGCGTCCGTTCAGAACGTCAAGACCAAGCTCTGCATTCTCCTTGCCTGTTCCGCCGGCAAGTTCGTCAACGTCAACGCCGGTAATTCCGTATTTTGCCGGATTTATAGTATAGGAATATTCCTTTCCGTCCTCGTTAATCTGATAGGCATAAGTCGGAACGCACGGAGAAATCTCGTCAAAACCGTCCTCGCTCGTAATTACAAGAACACGCTTTGCACCAAGCGATTTTGCCGCACGCGCAACAGGAACAAGAAGATTTTTGCTGTACACGCCAAGAACCTGATATGCCGCACCGGCAGGATTTGAAAGCGGACCAAGAACGTTCATAATCGTCTTAATTCCAAGCGCCTTTCGCACAGGAGCGGCAAAACGCATCGCGCTGTGATAGATTGTTGCCATCAAAAAGCCGAAGCCCGTCTTTTTAATAAGTTCCGCTGTTTTTTCCGGCGGATTGTCAATTTTAATTCCGATACATTCATAAAAGTCCGCCGCACCGGACTTGCTTGAAACGGCGCGGTTTCCGTGCTTTGCCATAGGCTGACCGCAACTTGCCGCAATAATCGCTGCAAGTGAAGAAATGTTGAAACTTCCCTTGCCGTCGCCGCCTGTTCCTACAATTTCTGCAAGTTTTGCACCATCAACGTTAAGCGGCGTCTTTTTCCTGCACAGAACGGACGCACAGCCTGCAAGTTCCGAAGCACTAGGTCCCTTTGCCGCAATTGCCGTAAGAACAGCAGCCGTAACGCGCTCGTCAAGAATTCCGTCCGTAAGGTTTTCCATAAAAAGCGCCGCCTGTTCCTGAGTCAAGTCTTTTCTGTCTATAAGCTGATTCAGGTATGCTGCAGCAGCAAAACTGTCACGCCGGTAATTAAGGAATGCACGGAAAATATCATCGCCCTGTTGTGAAGCAATCGACTCCGGATGAAACTGTACACCCTCAATAAACATGGTCTTGTGTCGCACGCCCATAATGTCGCCGTCTTTTGCACGGGCAGTAACTTCAAAATCCTCAGAAATAGTTGCCTCATCAATTACAAGCGAATGATAGCGCGTAAACGAAGAACGTTTTCCTATAATGCGGAAAAGACCGCGTCCGTCAAGTTCCATTTCCTCAACAACGCCGTGGCAGATGCGCTTTGCCTGAACAATTTTCGCACCGAACGCCTGACCGATTGCCTGATGACCAAGACAAATTCCAAGAATAGGAATTTTTCCGGCAAAATATTTAATTGCCTCAACGCTTACTCCAGCATCAGACGGCGTTCCCGGTCCCGGACCTATTACAATGTGAGAAGGATTCATCGCCTCAATTTCCGAAACGGTAATTTCCTTTGAACGGATTGTCTGTACTTCCTCGTTTCCAAGTCGCTGAAGAGCCTGCACAATGTTGTATGTAAACGAATCGTAATTATCTATAACAAGTATCATATCGTCCTGCCTTTTTCTGACTGTTTATTTTATTCCTTCGATTACTGCCCTTAACGCACCGAGCTTTTCGTTAGTTTCTTCCCACTCACGGTCAGGGTTGCTGTCATATACAATTCCACCGCCGGCCTGAAGAGTCCACGTTGAATCCTGCTTTAATGCACAGCGAATTCCTATGCAGAAATCCAAATCTCCGGAAGCCTGAAGATAACCAATTGCACCTGCATAAAAACGCCTCTTTACGTTTTCCAGACGGCTCAAAATTTCTATTGCGCTGATTTTAGGCGAACCGCTTACAGTTCCTGCCGGGAATGCCGAACGGAGAACCTGAATTTGCTTAAGTCCGTCCTTTACCTTTCCCTGAACGTCGCTTACAAGATGCATAACGTGACTGAAATATTCGCAGTCCATATAGCGCGTAACCTGAACGCTTCCGCTCTGGCAGACACGTCCCAAATCGTTACGGGCAAGGTCAACAAGCATTAAATGCTCGCTGATTTCCTTGTGGTCGCCGAGCAAATCTGCCTTAAGTGCTTCGTCTTCTGCGGCAGTCTTTCCGCGGCGGCGTGTTCCTGCAATCGGGCGAATTGACGCAACGCCTTCACGCACGCGCACAAGACTTTCTGGGGAACTTCCCAAAAGCTGCCTGTCGCCAAAGTCGATGTACACAAGATACGGAGATGGATTAAGCGAACGCAGGCGGCGGTAAATTTCAAGCGCACTGGATTCGCACTCAAGCTGAAGACGGCGGCTCGGAACAGCCTGAAAAATGTCGCCGGCAACAATATGTTTTTTAAGTTCAACGACTTTTTCCTTGTATTCGCGCTCTGACTGAGCCAAATCAGTAATAGTCCGGCACGGACGCGGTTCTTCCGGCGGCGCAAGATAGCTGAAGTCAAGGTCGCTAAGCCTGTTTTTAAGCGTATCAACTGCTTTCTGAAGGTCAATCTGGTGTTCCATATAGTTAAGCGCAAAAATATGCAGAGTTTCGGTAAAATGATCGAATACAATGTAGATATGACCAGCAACGAATTCGCTTTCAGGAATTTTAAGTTCATCTTTCTGTGGGGCAAGGTTGATTGTGTCGCACCGGGCGCAGAATTCATAGCTCAGGTAGCCTACGCCGCTTGCAGGAACAGGAATGTTTTTTACTGGAAGTTCGTTTTCACCGGCAACATACAAAAGCGCGTCAAGAATGTCCGGCTTGTGAAGAACCGTACTTCCCGGCGCAATTTTTTCCGCTTCTGCGCCGATTTCCGTATCAGTCTGCGCCGTAAACGGAACTCGCCGTCCGTCAATGATGAACGCAATTCCTTCATCGTCCTGCAGAATGTGAAACGCTTCTTCCGCCATAAGAATGGAATAACGTTCTTTTCCCATATTGAAGCGCGCACTTTCTAGAATTGCCTTTGCACCTATTTTCCGCGCAAGTGAAAACGGCGTGTAGCGGTCGCTAGGAAGCGTAAGATATATACCATCTGTTCTTTTTACCATATTTACAGTCCTCGAATGAAAGCATTTATTACTATGAATAGTAACGTTTCTTTTTATAGAAACATATACCAACATTAGATTACTGTCAATAGAAACAAGAAAAATAATATCTTAGAAAATCTTGTAATCTTCCGTACGGTTAAATATCCGGACTAGCGTAACAAAATCAGCAAAATGGAAAAACATTTCCTGCATCTTACTGAGAAGTGGAAGTGGAAGTGAGACTTCCATTTTCTGCAACTGTATAAGAACCCTCTTTATAAACAGTTCCATTTACAGTTCCCAACGTTCCCGACGAAACAATATAAATGTCCGAAGGAATGTACTCTGTTTTATTGCCTTCTTTATTATTTACAAAAATGTTACCCGAATTTGGTAATACTAAAGAACTCTTATTTATATATAATGCTCCGCCATGAGTTGATGAACTTTCTAGTAAGGCTGTTGCATTATTCTTGAATGTACAACCCACCGTAATCGTGACTGTAGAAGAAGAATCTGCTCCAATTGCTCCTCCATTTCCAAAGCCACCTGTTGCCTTATTATAATAAAATTCACAATTAGAAAGGGTTATTGATGCACCTGTAGCATTTGTAGCACCTGTAGCATAAACAGCTCCTCCAGCTCCACTTGAACCTGTACAAGAATTTCCCAAGTTTTCATCGTCAGCATTTCCAAAAATACAATCACTAAAAGTTGCTGTTGCAGAAGCAGCTATGTAAACAGCACCTCCATCACTACTTGACGTATTATTTTCAAATCTACAATTTTCAAAACAACCTTTGTCTTCTGTTCCTACATAAACAGCTCCACCTTTAGGGCCTTTATTTCCTGTAAAACTACAAAATTTAAATGTTGTGTCATGAGTATAACGATCCGGTAAGTAAACCGAAGCGTATAACGATGAATAGTTATTTTTAAATGAACAATATTCAAAAGTTGTTGTGCCCATATTTGTAATTAGTGATGCCTCTGTTTCTATATTCTTTCCGTCAAATACTATAGGAGCTGATTCTGAACCTTTAAATGTCAGACTATCTGGATTTAGATAGAAAAAATCATCTGTAGAGCTGCCACTTCTTGTAAATGTAGCCCCGGTGCCTGTTGAAATAATATTTGCCGTTCCTGAAAAAGTTATTTCAGAAGTTACATCAAACTCTCCTGATATATAAATATCACCGACATCCTTATTCAGCACACCATTCAATTTTTCAGAAAGAGCTGTCCATGTAGTGATTACCTCCGTCCATTTTGCGTACAAAATAATGTTCGCCGTTACACTGGTTGAAAAAATATACGCAGCCGTACAATTTTCATCTGTGTACCAACCGCCGAATGTATATCCGTCTCGTGTCGGAACTTCCGGCTCGGAAACGGCATTTCCGCTCGTTACAGACTGTGTGGTATTTATACTGCCGGCATAATTTAAGTTAAATCTAACTGTATATGTAGTTGCTGCTTTTCCATCATCTGCTATTCCCAAACCTCCATTTGTCAGCGTAAAACACTTTACTGCATTTGCAAAATCTTCGTCTGAAATCGAGTCAGATTTTGTAAGTACAGCAGTTCCTTCCGAACACGTAGTCATTGTAACATTTATTGTATCTGTTTCATCAGCAAGTGTTATGCCTTTTACAGGAACAAGAACTGGTGAATAAGCATCCAAAGAATTATTCATATAAATATCTATTGAACTGACCGTTCCGCCGATATTCAAAGTGCCATTATGATTATAAATGTCATTTCCACTAGTTGCAGAATTTCTGCTGCAAGTAATAGAAGAAATGTTCACCGTTCCTGAATATATCTGAACAGCTCCTCCATAAATTCCTGTGTTTGAAGTAAAGGTACAGTTTGTAATGTTTGTTGTACCTGAACTACTGTACAAAGCTCCACAAGAACCATTTGAACTATTATTGGAATTCTGTAAAGTACAGTTTTCAAGCGTTAAAGTACCCGAAGAATAAATCATAGGATTTTTGCTTGATATTGAATTTCCGTCAAACACGATAGGCGCTGAGTCAGTACCAGCAAACGTCAGAGTTGCACCGCTGGCTATATCAAAAATCTTGCAATCCGCGCTTCTTGTAAATGTAACGCTGCCTGTCGGAATAATATTTACCGTTCCTGAAAAACTTATTGTAGAAGCTATTTCAAAATCTCCTGATACATAAACATTGCCCACATCATCTTTCACATTATTTAATTTTGCATAAAGAGCAGTCCAGTCAGTGATTACCCACCTTAGCGTAATTGTTTCATACGTTGTAGCGCCGGCTTTTACAATAATGCCTGACTTTTCTCCACAGGCTGCAAATTCTTTGCTCGTTGGCTTAAATGCCTTTATGAAAATCGCATAAGAGCCGGGTTCAAGGCTTTCAAAAGTTATGGATTTTCCCGGCGCGGAATCAATCTGCACAACAGGAATATTGTCTGAATTATAAAGTTCTACGCTAAATGACGTAATTTCACTTACGTCATTACTTCGTTCAGAGCCTTCCGGCATTTTTATGGAAATGGAACCTGTATTTTCAGACAGCGGACTGAAAATTCCGCAGGACGACAGGAACAATGCAATAACAGACAGAAACAAAATAACCTTTTTCATAGTTTCTCCTACAAAAAAAGAATTTAAACCATTTAATTATAACCCCCTTCCGATAAATACGCAAATAAAATTTTAAAATATAAAAAAAATTTACAAAAAAAGAGAGCTGTTCTTATAAGCTAAGAACAGCCCCTTTTTATTACCCGGAAATGCTTATTTTTTAATGTTGCAAAGTCCGCATAAACTTATATGCCTATTGGGTGACTGCTTTTCCGTCTCTGCCTATTACAAATCCATTATTTGTCAACGTAAAACATTTTATTGCTGCTGCAAACTCTTCATTTGTCATTCCGTAAGATTGTGTAAGTACAGTTGGTTCTGCCGAACAGCTATACATTTCAACATTTATTGTATCTGTTACAGAAGTTAGTGTTATGCCTTGTTGAGGAACAAGAGCCTGTGACGTATTAGCAGTTGTATTATACATATAAATGTCTACTGAACTGCCAATTGTTCCGCCGATATTCAGAGTTGCGTCAGAAATATAAATATCTTTTCCAGTAGTTGCAGTATTTCCACTACAGGTTATAGAAGAAATGGTCATAGTTCCTGAATCTATATTAATAGCTCCGCCGTAACCTGTATTGTTTTTAGTATTGTTTGAAGTAAAAGTACAGTTTGTAATGTCTGCTGTACCAGAACTGTCTATTGCTCCGCCACTAGTAGTTGCACTGTTTCTTTCAAATGTACAATCACTAAAACTTCCTGTTCCAATACTTTCTATGTAAACAGCACCGCCATAATAACTTGCCGTGTTACTTTTAAATGTACAATTACTAAAAGTTCCTGTTGCTTCAGCTTTTATGTAAACAGCACCGCCACAATCACTTGCCGTATTACGTTCAAATGTACAATTTTCGAAAGAAACAGTGTCTTTTTCTCCTACATAAACAGCTCCGCCTTTATAACCGGTATTTCCTGTAAATGTACAAGATTTAAATGTTGTTTTAGAAGTATTATAACCATCCATTAAATAAACCGAAGCGTGACTCGATGAAGAGTTATTCTGAAATGAACAATATTCAAAAGTTGTCGTACCCCCATTTGTAATTAAGTTCGACGGTTGAGTTTCTGTTTCAGAAGTTCCGTCAAATACTATAGGAGCTGATTCCGAACCTTTAAATGTCAGACTAGCTGAATATAGAGAGAAAAAATTACTTGCATAGCCTTTTTTTCTTCTAAATGTAACGCGAGTGCCTGTTGAAATAATATTTGCTTTTCCTGAAAAACTTATTGTAGAAGCTATTTCAAAATCTCCTGATAC
>SAMEA3663025__coassemble_2099_pt1 | contig 7773 bp, 5 predicted proteins | sample SAMEA3663025__metabat2_low_PE_029 | metagenome-assembled genome bin SAMEA3663025 (sample SAMEA3663025) | pig gut metagenome | biome: pig gut; feature: pig-associated habitat; material: faeces | place: France | collected 2012 | reverse complement strand
TACCTGAATCATCCATCCACGGTACGCGGAACATAATTACGCGCTCCGGCTCTACAAGACGCTCAAGAATTGCATTTTTCTCAAGCTGCGGCATCTGGTCAACAACAGGGTCAAGCGTTGCGAGAACTTCCTGAACTGCCTGAAGGAATTCCGGCTGGTCGGCGTTTTTCTTCTGAACGTCCTCCCAGACTCTCTGTACGTATGCGTTTTTCATTATTCAACTCCTGACATAAAAAAAAGACAAGAATGCTTTTTTCTTATGACAAAAAAAGATTATACAGAATTCGTATGCAAAAACGCAAGTAGTTCAATGAATAAATATGCATCAAACCTAAAAAAAGCGGGTATTTATGAATATTTTTGCGTCCGTCGTTAAAATCCGCCGAAAAACAGTCTTTTTTCCCTGCTTTTTACCGTTCTGACGCTGGCTTTTTAAATAGTTTGTTACTAATTAAAAAAAAACAGGTTTTATTAGACAAGGACAACTAAAACTAATCTTTTAGGAACAACATTCCATCAGATTTTTACTGAATTCTTCCGAAATTCAATAATGGAGTTTCAGGGCAAAATGAAAAAACTACTTATTTTACAAATGGTGCTTCTTGCATTCGTATTTACGCAGGGATATGCAGAAGCAGAAGTCGAGGAAGTCAAAGTTCTTACTTTGGAAGATGCCGTTCGGAGCGCGGCGGAAAATAACGTTCAGGTAAAAACGCAGGCTCTCACCCTGAACACTCTGAAAAAAAGCAATACGTTCTCCTGGAACAGCGTAAGCCCTACGGCAAACGTAAAGGGAAGTCTTGCAGAAGATTTTGATGCAGGAACGACAAGCCTTTCCGTAACAGGAACACTGAACGTTGCTCTTTCTGCAAATCTGTACACGCAAATCCGCGCGGCAAAACTCAGCTACGAACGCGGACAGATGACTTACGAACAGACGTGCCGGCTTATTGAAAAAGAGGTGCGCACTGCATTCTACCATCTGCTTTATGAACAGGAAAATCTTGCGCTTCAGAAAAAAAGCCTTGATACAAAACTTACGCAGTACAGGAACAATCAGGAAAAATTCCGTAACGGTCAGATTTCCGAACTTGACGTAATGACAAGCCGGGTAAGCTACGAACAGCAGAAACCTACGGTGGAACAGGCAGAAACAACGTTCACCAATGACATTGCGGCATTCAAGCAGGTAATCGGAATAGACCAGCGTATTCCCGTAAAACTTGAAGGTTCGCTTGACGAAGTGCTTTCCATTACAGGAATATCGTTCCAGTCACTTCCGGAACGAAACGTACCTGCCCCGGACATTCAGGATACCCAAAAAGCAGTTGAAATTGCCCGGAACGGCATTCTTTCGCAGCGTTTTTCCGCATACGCTCCGTCAATTACTGCATCATACAGCTACGGAAAGACAAACAGATCAAATGTCGATGACATTGCCACGACCAATTCGCTTTCTGTAGGTGTTACAATTCCGCTTGACGGTTACCTTCCCTGGTCTTCAAGTGCGGTAAACATCGCCGCAAAGAAAAACGAACTTGAAGCTGCAAAACTTACGCTTGAAAACACAAAAACGTCTACCGCAGTACAGACTGAAAATTACCTTCGGAAAATAAATCTTGCAATCGCGCAGGCAGCTTCCTTAAAGGCAAACGTAGAACTTGCGGAAACGACATACGAAATGACAAAAACCGCATACAACTACGGAAAAACAGATTTTCTTAATCTGCTGAACGCAAACGACGCAGTCCTAAGCGCAAACGTAAGCCTGAAAAGTCAGGCATACTCGCTCATAAGCACGATTCTTGAACTTGAATATCTTTTAGGAATTCCGTTCGGAACAATAGGAAAATAACATAAAAAGGAACATATTATGACACAGAAAAAAACACGTACAATATTGATTATAGGAATTGCAGTTGCAGTAACGGTAATTGCGGTAATCGTCATCAACAAGACAAAAAAAACAGGACTGATGCAGGCGCCGGGGAAAAGAGGCGGCTCGTCCGTAGTATCAGTGCGGAGCGAAGAAGCAGCAATCCAGACGCTTAACGACTACGTAATCACCAACGGTGAAGTTGAGTCGCAGAGCGCAATAGAGGTATTTCCGTCTATGAACGGAAAAATCGCTTCCATAAATGTAATGCTCGGCTCGCACGTGAACAAAGGCGACGTCATTGCAAAGGTAGATCCGTCGGAGCCGGGAACAAAATACGCCCTCAGTCCTGTAGAAGCGCCAATCAGCGGAAGCATTGTATCATCACCGTCAAAAGTAGGTGCAAAAGTTTCAACGTCCACCGCAATTACGATGATAGGCGACATTGAAAACCTCCAGATTTCTGCGCCTGTTCCGGAGCGGTACGTTGCAGAACTTAAACCGGGATTAAAGGCGGAAGTAACGCTCGAGGCATATCCGGGCGTAATTTTCAGCGCAACAGTTTCGCGCGTAAGCCCTGTTGTAGATGCCGCAACGCGCACAAAGGAAATCATCCTGAACTTTGACAAGAAAGACAGCCGCATAAACGCCGGAATGTTTGCCAAAGTCAAGCTGTACACGTCAAAATACGCAGGACAAATTGCAATTCCAAAAGATTCTCTTGTAAGCCAGAACGACGATTCCTATCTGTTTGTAGTAAACGATGACAGTACTGTTTCAAAGCGGCTGGTAAAAACAGGAAAAACGGTAGATAATCTGATTCAGATTACGGATAACCTTGTAACCGGAGAAAGAGTTGTAGTTGAAGGAATGTTATCTCTTTCAGACGGAGCACGAGTCAATGACATTGCGCAGATAAAACAGCCAGATGCACAATCTCTTAATGAAACAGCCGGAAAAGAAAAAACGGCAGAAAAACAGGGAGGCACAAAATGAGCCTTTCCGAAAAAACGCTTGAACACCCTGTCCTTGTACTCATTGTCTTTGCACTTCTCGGTTTTGTTGGAATATTCACGCTCAGAAAAGTGTCCGTCGGACTTTTCCCGGACACAGAATCTCCGTACGTTTCTGTTTCTACAACATACTCAAAGGCAGGACCAGAATCAGTTGAGGAATCCGTAACAAAAGTCCTTGAATCTTCGCTTGTAAGCGTAAGCGGACTTAAAAACCTGTATTCATCTTCTTCAGAAGGAAGTTCAAGCATTCAGCTTGAATTTGACTACGGAACAGACATTGACCAGGCAGTTACTGACATACGAGACAAACTTGACCGCGTTACAAGAAGCCTTCCTGACGATGCCGGTTCTCCTACAATTTTCAGAATGAACGCTGACTCAATGCCGATTATGCGTATTGCAGTACGCGGAAACCGCTCTGTAAACGACCTTAAACAGATTGCAGAAGACAATATCGCAGACATACTGGAACAGGCTTCCGGCGTTGCAGAAGCGGCGGTTTACGGAGGACGGACAAAAATTGTCCGCGTAGAGCTTGAGCAGAACCGCCTTGCCGCATACGGCTTTACAGTTTCGCAGGTTTCATCTGCACTGAGCAAGCAGAACCTTGAACTTGGCGGCGGAAAACTGAATGAGGGGCAGAAAGACTACGTAATCCGCACGACCGGACAGTTTTCAAGCATAGACGAAATCAACAACACGGTAATTTCTACGATAAACGGTTATGACGTCCGCCTTAAAGACATCGGACGCGCTTATATGGGTTTTGAAGATCCGTCGCGCGAAGTCTACATTGACGGTCAGAACGGAGTATACGTTTCGATTACAAAGCAGTCCGGCTCGAATACTGTAACTGTAGCAAACGAAGTTTACGCAAAAATTGCGCAGCTGGAAGAAACGCTCCCTGCGGACATCAGCCTTGAAATTATCCGCGACGACACGGACTCTATCCGCGAAACAATCAGGACGCTTGTTGAGTCTGCGGCAGAAGGTCTTGTCCTTGCCGTACTTATTCTTTTCATCTTCCTTCAGAATTTCAAAAGTACGATTATAATTTCAATATCAATTCCGCTTTCAATCGTAATCACGCTGCTTTCAATGAGTTTTGCAGGAATTACGCTGAATATGATGACGCTAACCGGACTTATTCTTGGCGTAGGTATGATTGTAGACGCGTCAATCGTTATGATTGACAACATTTACGAATACCGCTCGCGGGGCGCACGCGCACGGATTGCCGCCGTTCTCGGAAGTCAGGAAATGGTAATGTCCGTCATCTCAGGAAACCTTACTACAATCTGCGTATTCGTTCCATTCCTCCTGTATATCAAGGAACTTGGAATGATGGGTCAGATGTTCAAGGGAATTATTTTTACGATTGTAATTGCGCTTTTGTCCTCGCTTTTAGTTGCGATTTTCCTTGTTCCTGTTCTTGCAGGCGTATTCCTTCCGCTTTCAAACAGAACGGAAAAGCCGGTAAAAAACAGGATTCTTCTATTTATATACGGCAATTTTGAAAAAGCAATCGCCGCAATTACGCGTGCCTATAGAAAACTCCTTAAAGCGGCGCTTGCAAACAGGGCAGTTACCATTGTTGTTGCCTGCTGTCTTCTTGTAATTGCGATTGCGCTAATTCCGACAATGCAGATAAATATGATGCCGAACGGTAACGATGATTCCGTAACGCTAAACATCACAATGCCAATCGGAACGCCGTTTGAAAAAACGTCGGAAGTTGCGCTCGCCTTTGAAAAAATCGTCCGCGAGGAAGTAAAAGGCTACAAAACGCTCATCACCACAATCGGTTCTGGTCGCGGAAATGCAAACTCCTACAAAGGCTCGGTTCAGATTACGCTTCCTGAAACGTCAAAGCAGATTGATTCTGCCGCCGTCATCCAGCAGAAACTCAGAAATCACTTCTCTGATTTTTCGGGCGCATCGTTTTCATTCAGCGCCGGTATGCGAAGGCAGATGACTGGCGATGACCTTGACATTGCAATACGTTCAGACGACTTTCAGGCGGCTCTTGATATAGCAGAAAAAATCCAGGTAGTTATGGAGTCAATCCCGGATATAGGCGAAGCAACGATAGACACGGAACGCGGTCTTCCGGAAGTAGAAGTCGTAATAGACAGGGACAGGGCATACTCGTTCGGCGCAGACGTAACTTCAATCGCAACGGAAATAAACTACGCCATAAACGGCGTTACCTCAACCGTATACCGCGAAAACGGAAAGGATTACGACGTAAAGGTAATGTACAAGCCGGAAGACAGGAAGAGCGTCATAGACCTTGACCAGATTTTTGTAAAAGGCACAAACGGCAAAGTAAGCGTAGCGAATTTCGCGGCAATAAAACGCGGACTTAGTCCTGTAACAATACGGCGCGAAAACCAGACCCGGATTATCCACGTTACTGCCGATATCGTAACGGACACAAACGCAAACGTCGTAGAAGACGCAATCAGAAGCGGAATTGCCGATTCGTTCGTCATTCCTGACAACGTAAGTGTTTCCTACGAAGGTTCCTGGAAAGACATCAGCACGCAGATGGCAATTTACATTTCAATCATCATTATGGCAATCGTGCTTGTATTCGGCGTAATGGCGGCAACTTACGAATCGTTTAAGGCGCCGTTCATAAACCTTGCAACAATTCCGTTTATGATTATCGGAGTCGTTTTCCTTTACAAGATTATCGGTCAGCCGCTTTCGATTATGGCGATGGTCGGTATGATTATGCTTGTAGGAATCGTAGTAAACAACGGAATTATTCTTGTTGACTACACGAACCTTCTGCGCGGACGTGACGTTCCGCTTTTTGAAGCGTGCCTTGAAGCAGGAACAAGCCGTCTTCGCCCTGTACTTATGACTACGCTCACTACAATACTCGGTATGCTCCCGATGTGCTTTGCAACGGAAGGACAGAGCGCAATGGTTCAGCCAATTGGAATTGCCGTTGTAGGAGGACTTACTTCAAGTACGTTCGTAACGCTTCTTGTAATCCCGGTACTGTATTCCATCGTTATGAAAAAAGACGATACCGTAAAATCACGGATAAAAATAGACTATTCAATTCTGGAAAAAGAAAAATCCGGAAAGAACTCAGAGAATTCACAGGAAAAAGACGATGAAAAGTAAAAAATACCGAATTGAGATTATCTCAAATCAGTCCGTGCAGGACGACATTACGGAACTTCTGGAACAGGAAATCCCGGAAATTGAATACACTGTCATTCCGGTAGTACACGGAAGGGGGCGGCGCGCAAAAAAACTGGGAACGACTATCTGGCCGGAACAGAATTTTCTTCTTTTTGCCTACATGTCGTATGAGGATGCGCTGAAGGCAAAAGTCATTGTTGAAACGATAAAAAAGAAATTTTCAAGCGAGGGAATTTCTATGTTCTGCTCGGAAGAAGTAAACTTATAGGAAAACTAAAGCAAAAGGGCGCACTTACCGTGCGCCCTTTTTTTTTCACTGAACAAGTTTAATCTACCGCTGAATGCTTGCTTTCCGTATTTTTGCGCAGACTTCATCACCGCACATAAGGCGCACAAGCTCCATTGCAAACTGTTCAGCACAGCCAGGTCCTCTTCCCGTTACAAGCGTTCCGTCCGTAACAAAAGGAATATCATCAATATGGGTACTGTCTGCAAGAATGGCTTTTGCATACTGATTTTGCATTTCAGGATAACACGTCCAGCGCTTTCCGTGCAAAACGCCTGTCTGCGAAAGAACCACTGCCGGAGCGGCGCATATGGCAGATACGTATTTTCCAGCGGCAAAGCATTTTTCGACAAAAGAAAGAACTTGTGCGCACGAAGCAACATTCAGCGCACCCGGCATTCCACCCGGAACATAAACTGCATCAGGAAGGCACGCAGAATATTCTTTTTCAAAATCGCCGAACGTCATATCGGCAAAAACCTTTACTCCGTGGGCAGCAGAAACAACATTGCCACCGTTCATCGTACTGGACGGAACGGCAACTGTAGAAACAGAAACACCGGCGCGGCGAAGATAATCTACTACAGTAAGCGCTTCGATTTCTTCAAAACCGTCCGCAAGAAATACAACAGCATTCATAAAAACCTCACATTCTATAATTTAAGGCACAAGGGCTGCTTTACACTTACAGCCTCGGACGTAAAAATCATATTGTTCTGGAAATAACGCCGCCACCTATAATTACGCCGTCATCGTAAAGGACGACAGACTGTCCCGGAGCAACGGCGCGCTGAGGTTCGGCAAACGTTATTTTCCATGGAGTACCGGTAAAGCCGTCCTGTAAATCAGGATTTTCAAGGCGTTCTATGCGCGCCTTTACAGGCCGGCTTGCAAGACGGATTTTTACCATCGCCTCTATCGGTTCGAACGGCTCAACGTTTCCCGGCCACACAAAATCATCTGCAATCAGCCCGGCAGAATTGAGCGCGTCATTAGGCGCAAGCACCACAATGTTATTTTTTGCGTCAATCGAATGAACGTACACCGGATAGTTTACTGCAACGCCAAGACCGCGCCTCTGCCCTACTGTATAATGTTCGATTCCGCGGTGCGTTCCAAGCTTATGACCGTCAAGGTCAACAATATCGCCCGGCTTTGACGGTACATCAGAGAAAATCAGGTCAAAATATTCTTCGCCGATAAAATCCTGACTTTCCTCACGCTGAGCCGCCTCAAGATGTGCCTTTTCCGCAAGTTCAAACACGTCTTTTTTCTTCATCTGCGCAAGCGGAAAACGGACTTTTGAAAGAATTTCAGACGGCACGCGGTACAGAAAATACGTCTGGTCTTTTGAAACGTCGGCGGCTCCGGCAATCATATACGGGCGGACATCAGTTCCGAATATGCCCTGTTCTGGGCGGACGACTTTTGCG
>SAMEA3663025__coassemble_2096_pt1 | contig 7782 bp, 7 predicted proteins | sample SAMEA3663025__metabat2_low_PE_029 | metagenome-assembled genome bin SAMEA3663025 (sample SAMEA3663025) | pig gut metagenome | biome: pig gut; feature: pig-associated habitat; material: faeces | place: France | collected 2012 | reverse complement strand
ATTTATTCAGTGTTTCCTTAGGTTTTTTTTGAAAAAAAATACGGCAGCCTTGAAAAATCAGGGCGCGCCGCAAAATAAATTTAAGAGGTGTAAAATGAGTCGTGTGTACAACTTTTCAGCCGGACCTTCCTGCCTTCCTGAGGAAGTCCTGAATGAATGTGCTGCAGAAATGCTTGATTACAACGGAACAGGTCAGTCCGTGATGGAGATGAGCCACCGCTCAAAGGCGTATGAGCCTATTATCGAGGATGCAGAAGCAATGGTTCGCAAGCTGATGAACGTTCCTGACAATTACAAGGTGCTTTTTGTTCAGGGCGGAGGTTCCACACAGTTTGCAATGGTCGCAGAAAATCTTGGAATTCATACAGGAAAGGCTGCATACATCAATACTGGCGTCTGGGCAAAAAAAGCTGCCGCAGAGGCAAAAAAGCTCGGCATAAAAGTTGACGTAATCGCTTCAAGCGAAGACAGAAATTTTTCTTATATTCCTAAAGTGCAGAAAGTTGAAGGTGACTACGACTATGTATACATCTGCTTCAACAATACGATTATGGGAACTCACTACGAGTATATTCCTGATACAGGAAACATTCCGCTTGTTGCAGATATTTCTTCCTGCGTTCTTTCAGAGCCGCTTGACGTAAGCAAATTCGGACTTCTGTTTGCAGGTGCTCAGAAAAATCTTGCTCCGGCAGGCGTTACGCTTGTCATTATCCGCGAAGATTTGATTACGGAAACTCCGCTTGCAGGAACTCATACAATGCTTTCTTACAAAACTCACGCTGATAACGGAAGTATGTACAATACTCCGCCGTGCTACACAATCTACGTGCTTGACAAAGTTCTTCACTGGATAGAAAAGAACGGCGGTGCAGAAGGAATGTATAAGCGCAACAAGGAAAAGGCAGATTATCTGTACGGCTTCCTTGATTCTTCTGATTTTTATCACGCAACTACGGAAAAGGGAAGCCGCTCGCTTATGAACGTTCCTTTCCTTACAAAATATTCTACGGGCGCAACGGACGAGGCAAGCCTTGCAAAAGAAAAAGAAATTAACGACAAATTCGTAAAGGAAGCTGCGGCTGCCGGTCTTGTAAACCTTAAAGGTCACCGTCTTGTAGGCGGAATGCGCGCTTCTATCTACAACGCAATGACGCTTGACGGCGTAAAGGCGCTTGTTGAGTTTATGAAAAAATTTGCCGCAGAAAACGCATAAAATCATCGAGGTGGAAAATGTTTAAAATTCAGACATTGAATAAAATAAGCGCGTCGGTATTAAGCCGTCTTGACCGCGATAATTATGAAGTTGCAACGGACATTAATAATCCGGATGCAATTCTTGTGCGCTCGGCAGATATGCACGAGATGAAGCTTTCTGACAGCGTAAAGGCAGTAGCCCGCGCCGGAGCAGGAACTAACAATATTCCTATTCCTGAACTTACGGATAAAGGCGTTGTTGTTTTCAATACGCCGGGTGCGAATGCAAATGCCGTAAAGGAACTTGTCGTTCTTGGACTTTTGCTTTCAAGCCGCCCGGTAATTGATGCAAATGCATGGACAAACGCTCTTTCCGGTAAGGGGGATGAAATTCCTGAACTTGCGGAAAAAGGCAAGTCAAAGTTTGTAGGTCCTGAACTTAAAGGAAAAACGCTCGGCGTCATCGGACTTGGTGCAATCGGTGCAATGGTTGCAAATACTGCAATAAAGCTTGGAATGAACGTTATCGGCTACGATCCGTTCCTTTCAATTAATGCGGCGTGGTCTCTTGACCATAACGTACAGCATTCAGAAACGCTTGAAGGCATTTACAAGAATGCAGATTACATTACGCTTCACGTTCCGCAGACAAACGATACAAAAGGAATGATAAATGCATCTTCGCTTAAAATGATGAAAGACGGAGTTCGCATTCTGAACATAGCGCGCGGCGGTCTTGTAAACAATGCAGATATGCTCGATGCCGTAAAAAGCGGAAAAGTTGCGTGCTTCGTTTCTGACTTTGCGGCTGAGGAACTTTTGAATCAGCCGAACATCATCTGTCTTCCGCATCTTGGCGCGTCAACGCCGGAAGCAGAGGATAACTGCGCACAGATGGCGGCAAGCCAGCTTAAGGATTTCCTTGAAAACGGAAACGTCGTAAATTCCGTGAATTTCCCTAAAACCGTTACGGATAATCCTATTCCGGCAGGCGGAACGCGCCTTTGCATAAGCCACAAAAACATTCCTGACACAATCAGCAAGTTCACTACAATTCTTGGCGAGGCAAAGCTGAACATTGCCGGAATGATAAATCAGGCGCGCGGAGATGTTGCGTATAACCTTATTGACGTTGACGGAAAAGTCGGTGATGACATCATCGCAAAACTTGCCGCCTGCGAAACAGTTACAAAAGTCCGTCCGATATTCCGCGCATAAACGCGATAGGACAAGACTATAATTCAATTGAGCCGACTACGGTAGAGTCATCCTCTTCCGGAGCCGGCTTGTTTTTTACAGTACGGCTGCTGCCTTCATCGCTGCTTTTATTTCTGTCATCCTGTTTTTTCTGCGCCGTGCCGTTTTTCCGTGAGGCAGCCTTTGGCATTGCAAGGAATGCGAACATGCTTCCGCAAAGACCGCCTGCAATGTGTGCAAGAGTTGCAATATTCTGGTCAGACGGGCGTGCAAAAAGTTCCCTTCCTACGTACAGTATAAGAATCAGTATAAATGAAAGTGGAATTTCGTTTTTTGAGATGCTTGTAAAAGAAGTAAGAAGAATCATCATAAAGGCGATGTCGCTTGATCCAAGCATAGGGAGCGGAGAAAAACAGGCATTAAGAACACCCGTTACAAGTGAAGTAACAAGCATCATAAGTGCAAGAACAGGCGAACCGTACCGCTCCTCAATTACAGGCCCAAGCAGAAGGATGAACGAAAGGTTTGATACAAGGTGATTCCAGTCTGCGTGTCCAAAGATGTGAAGTACAAGCCGCAGATAGTCAAGCGGAACGTGTATGTTAAAAGGTGCGGAACTTCCGGCACCTCCGGGTACAGTAAAGAATGCCGGAATCAGCGTTCCCTTTAAAAGTGCGTTTAATACCATAATAAGAACGGCTGTAAGTGCAAACGTAAGTGTAACAGGCGCATTGTATGAAATGCGTATTTTTTTGAAAAAAGAGCTTTTTTTACCCATTCTTTTATTATAGTAATATCGCAGCAGTTTTTCTATATCACGATATTGCGCAGCATTTTGTTTATTTCCGCCGTCGATTGTGTTATATTAGTAATATGTCAGAAGAAGTTAGAATGGAAGGTCAGCAGGCGGTTTCCGTTACTACAGAATTTGAAATTCCGCCTGAATGCTGCGTAGTTTTTTATAATGATGATTATACTACAAAAGATTTTGTAGTTGAGGTACTTGAAACTATATTTGCCAAAAGCAAAGGTGAAGCAGTCTTTCTTATGGAAAGAGTTCATTCAGAAGGCTCTGCCGTCGTCGGCGTATACACCTATGACATTGCCGTTACTCGCGCAGGACTTGCAACGGCAAAGGCAAAAAAAGCAGGATTTCCGCTTAAAATAGAGGTAAAACGATGAAGATAAGCGCGCTTTTAGGCAAAATTCTTTCTGAAGGGCTCATTCTGGCAAAACGTTGCCGTCATGAATTTTTTACGCCGGAACACCTTTTGTACGCTGCTCTTGACGTAGATGCCGTTCGTGATATGGTGGAACTTTGCGGCGCAAGCGCAGACAGTCTTCAGAAAGACGTGCGTAAGTATATAGATACAAAAATTCCTGTGAATGCCGTTGACGTTCCGCTTGATAAAAATCCTATAGAAACGTCAGGGTTTCAGTCCGTTATGAACAGGGCAGTCTTCCATTGTGTAGAAAGCGACCGCGTTGTAGTCGATATTACAGACGTTCTTGTGAGTATGTACGATGAAAAGAAAAATTACTGTTCCTATTATATGAAGACAAACGGAATTGAACGTGCTGCTCTTGTGGAAGTTGTGTCCCGCTACAAGCAGATGCAGCAGGACGGCGTTTCAGAAATTCCTTCGGAAGCATCGGTAGAAAGCAACGGCCAGCAAAGACAGGGCAGGCGTTCTGCACTTGAACGGTTTTGTACTGACATGACAAAAGTTGCGCGTGAAGGCGGCTACGATAAGCTTGTGGGGCGCGATGATGAAATTGAACGGACGGTGCAGGTTTTGTGCCGCCGCGTAAAGAACAATCCGCTTCACGTAGGAGATGCCGGAGTCGGAAAAACAGCCGTTACTCAGGGACTTGCACAGCGCATTGTCAGCGGAAACGTTCCTGACGAACTAAAAAACAGTTCCGTCTACAGCCTTGACATCGGACTTCTGATTGCCGGTGCAAAATTCCGCGGTGATTTTGAAGAGCGCCTTCACGCCGTTCTTGACGAACTTATGACAAAGAAAAATGCCGTTCTTTTTATTGATGAAATTCATATGATAATGGGCGCAGGAACGAACGGCAATTCGAATATGGATGCCGCAAATCTTCTTAAGCCTGTGCTTGCCGGCGGAAAAATCAGGATTATCGGCTCTACGACGTTTGAGGAATATGCGCGTAATTTTGAAAAAGACCGTGCGCTTGTCCGCCGTTTTCAGAAAATTGACATAAACGAGCCTGGACGCGACGAAACGGTGCGCATTCTGGAGGGACTTCTTCCCAAGTACGCACAGTTTCATCACGTGAAGTACAATAAGTCTGCCGTTCTTGCCGCAGTTGACCTTTCAATCCGCTATCTTTCTGACCGGCGGCTTCCGGACAAGGCAATTGACGTTATGGACGAAGCAGGCGCTTACCAGAAAATACACCGGCACGGAGGAACTGTAAATGCATCTGTAGTAAGGCGGATTGTGTCGCGGATGGCGAACGTTCCGGTGGAAACGCTTTGCGGCGGCGAAAAAGCGCACCTAAGGGATTTGCAGCAGCTTCTTGAAAAACAGATTTTCGGGCAGGGAGAAGCAGTTTCTGCCGTAGTAAAGGCGGTAAAGCGCGCCCGTGCCGGACTTAAAAATCCAGACAGACCGGATGCCTGTTTTCTGTTCGTCGGACCTACCGGCGTCGGAAAAACCGAGCTTGCGCGCTGTCTTGCCGAGCTTCTGGGCGAGCCGCTCCTTCGCTTTGATATGAGCGAGTATCAGGAACAGCATACCGTAAGCCGCCTTATCGGTTCTCCTGCTGGCTATGTAGGACACGAGGAAGGCGGACTTCTTACGAGCAGCGTCCGTAAAAATCCGCATTCAGTAGTCCTGTTCGATGAAATCGAAAAGGCGCACGATGACATCTACAACATTTTCCTTCAGGTGATGGATTATGGAATTCTTACAGATAATCAGGGGCGAAAGGCAGATTTCAGAAACTGCATTGTGATTATGACAAGCAATGCCGGTGCGCGTGACCTTGAAAAAAATAAAGTCGGATTCGGTACGCAAGGATTTTCCGGCGTATATGACGTTCAGAATGTGTCTGCCTCGCTGAAAGAAGCTGTGGAAAAGGAGTTTCCGCCGGAATTCAGAAACCGCCTTGATGCGGTAATTCCGTTTGCTCATCTTGAAAAAAACATCGTGCTGTCGGTCGTTTCAAAGGAATGCGAAAAACTTGCGCGCCGTCTTTCTGCAAAAAAAGTGCGGCTTGCCGTTACGTCCGAATGCAAGCAGTATCTTGCCGAAGCCGGTTATTCCCGCCAGTTCGGGGCGCGCAACCTTAGCCGCACTGTAGAAGAAAAAATTGCCGCACCGCTTGTTGACGAAGTGCTTTTCGGTCAGCTTAGCCGCGGCGGAACTGTCATTGCAGACGTAGATAACGGCGAAATAACGTTCTCGTACGGCGGTAAGGTGAATTATCTTTCTCATTGCAACTACGCTGATTTTTCGGTAGTATAGCCGTATGAATGCAATTATTACAGTTGTCGGCAGCGACAAGGTCGGAATCATTGCTACGGTCAGTTCGTTTCTTTCCGAGCATAAAATAAATATTGAAGACATTACGCAGACTATCCTTAGCGGCAATTTTGTTATGATGATGATGGTAAGTTTTGGCAGTGCGGACATTACGATAGACGAACTGCGCCAGCAGATGAACAGAAAAGCTGAAGAAATGGGCGTTGAAATCAATATTATGAGCGAAAAAGTATTCAGCGCAATGCATAGGGTTTAGGTGCAGAACCGGTTGGTTTTATATCGTTAATTGCTTTTAGTTTCGCTTCAGTTTTTGCTTTGCAAAGCTGACTGACGTTTTTTTTATTTTTTTTCTGCAAATTTTGCCCTTTTTTCATACAAAACTCGATATATATGCAGAGGTATCTGTATGAAAAAAGAAAACCAGCTTACGCCGCTTGAAAAATGGGAGCGGCTTACGTTTGCCGATAATTTTATCTTCTGTAAAGTCCTTAATGATAACGTAGATATCTGCAAGGAACTTCTGGAGCTTCTTCTTGAAATCAAGATCGAGAAGATAGAACTTCCAAGTGCCGAATACAGCCTGAAAACTGATTTTCACTCGCGCGGAGTCCGCTTTGATGTCTATGTAAAAGACGGCGGCGGACGGTCGTTTGACATTGAAATTCAGACTGCGCACGCAACTTCCCTTGCAAAAAGGGCGAGATACTATCAGGGATTGATGGATGTAGACTCCGTTCATACCGGTATGGATTACAGTAAGCTTAAAGAAAGTTACGTAATCTTTCTTTGTATGGGCGACGCCTTCGGAAAAAAGCTTCCGCGATATACTTTCCGCTATATCTGTGAAGAAGACGGCGGACTTCAGATGAATGACGGAACCGTAAACATCTTTTTCAATGCCAGAATGTATGATAAAATGGAAACTGAAGGGTTGAGGTCGTTCTTCAGGTTTCTGTGCGGAATGAAACCTACCAGCGACTTTACGGACAGACTTTCCGCACTCGTAGAGCGCACGAAACTCAGCGCGCAATGGAGGCACAGCTATATGACCTGGGAACAGGAGATGAAATATCAGGCGAGGGAACTTGCACAGGAACTCGCCCCTGAAATAGCCAGAGAAATGGCAGTAGATATAGCCAAGGATATGGCAGTGGGTCTGGCAGAAGATCTTGCCAGAGATAAGGCAAAAGAAATGGCTCGGGATATGGCTAGGGACATAGCTGGAGAAATGGCTGAAGAAGCGGCTAAAGAAAAGGTTAAGGAAACGGCACTTAATCTTCTCAGGCTGAACGTTGTTGACGTAGACCAGATTGCGCAGGTGACCGGACTTTCCGTTGATGAAATAAAGGAACTGAACAATACGTTGCAATCAGCACAGGCTTAAGTAAGTAAAATAAGCCCGGATTTTATAATCCGGGTGAAATCTCTTCTTTTTTTTCTTTTCAAAACGCAAATTTACCCGAAAAAAACAACCGTATATGAGTCCTGGCTTTCCGGAAAGTCACGGCGCATTCTCTTTTTATATTCTACCGCCGGCGGAACGGTAATCGTGCGGTCATCAGACAGAAAAACATACGGAAAATGTATTTTTTGACCCGACACCCTGTATTTTTGAAAAAAAACAAAAAAATTGTAACTTTTTTAAATATTTTTCTTGACGGTGTTAAAAAATGTGCTAAACTTAAATAGTGCGTGAAAAACAAGCGGATTGGAGTTGTTGTCGACAGAAATCCTTATGCAGGTAACACCTTTATTTTTCAACTTGAAAAGTAAAGGTCGTCACTTACGATAAGGCCCATTCTGTCTACGAAAATTCCGGGACGTTTGTACGCGCGATTTCTATCTATTTATTAATTTGGAGGAATTTGAT
>SAMEA3663025__coassemble_1977_pt1 | contig 8168 bp, 7 predicted proteins | sample SAMEA3663025__metabat2_low_PE_029 | metagenome-assembled genome bin SAMEA3663025 (sample SAMEA3663025) | pig gut metagenome | biome: pig gut; feature: pig-associated habitat; material: faeces | place: France | collected 2012 | reverse complement strand
GAACGGCGTGCTGCCCGTGAGTGCGTCCAACCTGCGGCGTTTCGCAGTCACGTTCGGCAATATTGCACAGCGCAAGTTCAAGCGCCTTCAGTTCCGGAAGAACTACATTCTGAGTAACGTCGCGCATCCTCATCGAAAGGGCAGTATCAAGAATATCTACGGATGTTGCGCCAAGGTGAACGTACGGTCCGATTTCAGGATCGACTTTTGTTTTAAGGACGTTTACAAGCGCACGGATATTGTGCTGGGTTTTCTCTTCTTCCGCATAAACTTCCTGCGGATCTATGTTCGAAGCAACGTCGTCCAGTTTTTTTTCAATAGATTCCGTGAGCTTGCCGCGGACGGAAAGATGTGCTTTTACAAGCGCGGCTTCTGCTTTTGCACAGGAACGGACGGATGCTTCTTCAGATATATACTGACTAAGCTTTTCAAATACTTCTTTTTCAGAAAGTGAATAACGGTGGTCCAAGCAGGACAGATTTTCAAATATATTGCGTGTTTCCATAGCCATATTATTGTAGAAATACGCAAAAAATGCAATCTGCCTTAAGGGGGAACTTAATCCAATGCCTGGAGTTCAATGGCAATTTCTTCCATTTCCTGGTCAGTCATTGCGATTGTTTCGGCACAGTGGCGCAGTTCCCGTCTTATTCCCTCAGGGATTTTTGCAGTCGTCTTGTAACGAAGTTCGTGTTCCAGACTTGCCCAAAAATCCATTGCAATTGTCCTGAGCTGAATTTCCACTTTTATGTGATGTTCCGTGTTTGAAAGATAGACCGGCGTTTCCACTACAACGTGCAGGCTTCTGTAGCCAGATTCTTTCGGGAAAGCAATATAATCTTTTTCCTCAATCTTCTTGATGTCTGGCTGTTTTAAAAGAATGTCGCGGACGGTGTAAATGTCTGAAATATACGGACAGATTACGCGGACTCCGGCAATGTCGTGCAGATTTGCAGTCATTGACTCAAACGTTACGGGAAGATTTCGCTTTATCAGTTTGTTTGCAATGCTTTCCGGAGATTTTATGCGCGACTTTACCGTTTCAATCGGATTTCGTCTGCCTGTTACTTTATATTCCTTGTTCAGGATTTCAAGTTTTGTTTCTATCTGCTTGATGGCGCTTTCGTAAATCATCATAATTTCCTGAAACTGGAACGCCATTTTATAAAAGTCTGAATTTATTGCAATCTGTTTGTCTGCAAGAACCGGAAGTACAGATTCCTGCATTTCATTCTGATTTTCGTTCTGCATATACTTCAAAAATACTCATAAACAGAAAAGGTTTCAATAAAAAACAATGTTCTTCTGCCTGCACTATTTTGTAAGGATACAACTGCACCACACTTCAATCGCTTCTCCGTTTCCTACGCTTCCGAGTTTTTCACCGGTCTTTGCCTTTACAAAAACCTGCTCCGTACTTACGCCGAGCGTTTCTGCAACAGATGAAATCACCTGATTACGGTACGGAAGAAATTTCGGCTTTTCAAGTTTTATTACGCAGTCAAGATTGTTCAGCTTCCACCCTTCCGCCTGTATTTTTTTCCATACCGTCTGAAGCAGCACCGAAGAATCAGCGTCTTTCCACTGCTCTTCTTCCGGCGGAAAAAAACTTCCGATGTCGCCAAGTCCGCTTGCACCTAAAAGCGCGTCCGTAATTGCGTGAAGCAACGCATCGCCATCGGAATGACCGTCTTCGCCTTTTTCAAACGGAATGTCAATTCCGCCGATAACGAGCTTTCTTCCGGCTGTAAGCCTGTGTAAATCGTAGCCGAGTCCTGTCCGTAAAATCATACCGTCTTTTCCTGTATCAGTACGCGCGCTGTAGTCCTGCGCATATGTAATTTTTTTATTGCAGGCGTTTCCTTCAACGACTTTTACTTTTCCTTCGTATTTGTCCCAGATTTCCGTGTCGTCGGTGTATTCAACATCATCACCAGCCGCCTTTCGGTGAGCCTCAAGCAGTTTACGGAACAAAAAGCCTTGCGGAGTCTGGACAGCTGTCATTGAGGCGCGGCGCAGATGAACAGAAATAAATCCGTCCTCGCCGACAGTTTTCTGCGTGTCTACAGGTGGAATTCCAGGAACTGCCGCGCCGAATTCTGCGGCGGCTTCTGCCGTTCTTAAAATGATTTCACCGGTTACGAACGGGCGCGCTCCGTCGTGAATAAGTACGATATCCGGAGGACAGGCTATTTCTGCAAGGAATTCAAGCGCATTCAGGATTGATTTCTGGCGGGTAGAACCGCCTTCTACAAAAGAGAGGTTTACTGTTTGGAGAATCGGTTTTAGCGCATCGTCTGCAAAAAGCGCCTTCTGCGCTTCGCCTGAGCCGCCGCAAGGTACGGTGATCACAATGTATTTTACGGAAAGCGTACTCAGGAAAATCTTTGCACATTCTGAAAGAACAGTACCATTTTTTAAAGGAAGGTACTCTTTTTTGACAGTACCGCCCATTCGCGTTGACGAACCGGCGGCTGCAATAATAACAGCGGTTGTCTTTCCGCCGCAGACAGTATCAGAAGTCATCGCCGTCGTCAAAATCATCTCCGCCGTCATCAGCTGAATCTTCATCATCATCACTGTCGTCATCATCTGCGGCACGGCGTGGACTGGCGTCTGAATCCATATCGCTCATCAAATCATCGTCTTCGTCATCAAGGTCTTCGATAACGCGCTTGACTTTAGGTGCTGCTCCCGGCGGCTCAAGTTTTGTGTGAACGGCAGATTCTATTTCCTTTTCGTTCTTTTTCATTGAAAGAGAAATTTCATCTATAAGAAGCTGCTTTGCCGAATCATACAGCTTGCGTTCAAGAATAGGAAGTTCCTTCACTTTGCTTCTATTATAAAGGCAGCGTACAATCCGCGCGATGTCGGCAATCGTACCTTTTTTAAGAAGGTCAAGGTTCATCTGATAGCGTAATTTCCAGTCTGATGTAATCGGCTCAAAATCATCTGAAAGCAAATCAAGTGCCTGCTGAGCTTCTTCTGCGGAAACGACGGCACGTATTCCCAGTTCCTCTGCCTTTTCTACAGGAACCATAACAATCATATCGGAAGATTCAATGTAGATTTTATAATACAGCATCGGCTCACCGCGGAATGCTTTTTCAAAAACGTCAGTAATTATGCCGACTCCGTGGCTCGGATAAACAATCTTCTGGTCAATCTGGAATTTTGTATCATTCATAGATTAAGTATATCACAGAATTGCATAAAAATCAAACTTGCGAATGTTGTATATTCGGTGTAGAATAGAAAAGATACATTCAATGAAATCAATCATTTTATCAGGAGGTGTGATACTTTATGAATTTCATTTTTTTAGGACCACCAGGAGCGGGAAAAGGCTCTCTTGCAGTAAAAGTTGCAGAGGACTATAAAATTCCGCATATTTCAACAGGTGATATTTTCCGTGCAGCAATTAAAAACCAGACTCCGCTCGGAGTAAAGGTAAAGGCAATCATTGATTCAGGTTCTCTTGTAAGCGACGAAATTACCTGCGAACTTGTAAAAGACCGTCTTTCACAGCCGGATACAAAAAAAGGCTTTATCCTTGACGGATTTCCGCGCACAATTCCGCAGGCAGAAATGTTTACTACAATCTGCCCGGACGTTACCGTAATCAATTTTCAGATTGCCGATGACGTTGTAATAAAGCGCCTTAGCACACGCCGCGTATGCAAAAAATGCGGCGCAAACTACAACATCCTTACGCTTCCGCCGAAAACTGAAGGCGTATGCGATGAATGCGGCGGAGAACTGTACCAGCGCGACGACGACAAGCAGGAATCAATCCTGCACCGTATGGACGTATACCGCGAACAGACAGAACCGCTTATTGATTTCTACCGCAAGAAAGGTCAGATTAAGGACATAGACGGTGCTACACAGACAGCACAGCTTATGGAAGAATTCAAGAAAATGTTTCCGGCAGAGTAATTAAACTGTTTTATAAATTTTCCAAGGGTGTTCAGCAATGAGATTCGATGACGAAGAATTCTTTGAAGCCAATACGATAAACATAAACCGTCTTGTAACCAAAATTCTTATTCTATTGAATTTGCTGCCACCCGTTTTTATTATCCTGAATAAAATACATATATTCAGCATTGAAAATGTTTTTTCTTTAAAAATTGCTGTCGGCATCGTAATTTTTACGCTGGTAGACACCATTCTTGTATTCGGATGCGGCAGCGAACGTTTGAAATCAAAAAACCTTCGTTTATATGATTCCATACAGCATTTTGCAAAATACTTCGGACTGTTCGGTGCAGCCGTAATTCTCGGAATTCTTGGAACGCATACACATATCGGAATTTACATAAGCTATGCGCTCGTTACGTTTATGAGCTGCCTTTACTACAACAGAAAGACATCCCTTATTATGTCAATAATCTGCTATTTGATTATGCTTGTTTCCCTGTACGGAAAATCAGTAGCGCGCGTTGCCGAACTCCTTACCCTAAAAACAGCCGAAAGGGATTTTCTTTCATACGCCGCAGGTTTTACGGTAGAATTTATGTTCGTATTTATCATAACGTATTCAGTTGCAAAGCGTTCAAAATGGGCACTTGATCAGGCAATGAAAAAGAATGAGCAGCTCAGAAAGACCCAGTTTGAAATTATGCAGTTCATTCCAAAAATCCTTGAAAGCCACGAAGTTTTTACCGGTCACCACGTAAAGCACACGGTACAATACGTAGACCTAATTGCGCGTGAAATGAAGAAAAAAGGCTTTTATGCAGACATTCTTACTGAAGATACAATCGAAATTTATGCTACCGCAGCGAACCTTCACGACATCGGAAAAGTACACATTCCGGACAATATTCTGAACAAACCGGGAAAATATACCCCTGAAGAATTTGAAATGATGAAATCACACCCGGAAGAAGGCAAAAAACTGATTGAGTCGCTTCCGAAAATAAAGGACGGAACTTTCAATGAAATTGCGCTTCAGATGGCGTACTATCACCATGAAAAATACGACGGTTCAGGCTATCCGAACGGAATTTCCGGCAAGGACATTCCGCTCTGTGCACGCATTATGGCAGCCGCAGACGTTCTTGATGCTCTTTTAAGCTGGCGTCCGTACAAAGAACCGTTTGACATTGATACAGTCATAGGTATTTTTGAAGACTGCCGCGGAAAGCACTTTGAACCGTGCATTGTAGATGCCGTAGTTGACTTAAAACCGCTTATTTTACTTCTTGCAGAAGATTTCAAAATCAAAGAAATTTCCGACGAAGAAAAAGAATATAAATGGCGCCAGCGAATTGCTGAAGGTCAGAAGAAAAAATCTTAAACACCCTGCGCATGCAATGCACAGCATAGGATTACGATGCGTCCGTTTTTTTCTCAAGCGGACGCAATGCTTTTTTAAACTGAACGGCAAAAAGAATTGCGGTAAACGTTACTGCAATCACATCTGCTACAGGTTCTGCAAGATATACGCCGGAAGTCCTGGCTGCCGTAAAAAGCGGAACAATAAAAATAAGCGGAATAAGAAGGACGAATTTTCTTACGACGGCAACAATAATTGAACATTTTGTATTTCCGATGGAAACAAACGTCATCTGGCAGGCAACCTGAACTCCCATAAGAACAAGAGCCGCACCGTACAGCCGGAGCGCCTTTGCCGTAAAGTCAACAAGTTCAGCATCAGAAGTAAAAATAAAGGCAAACGACTGCGGCCGCGCCATAAGCACAATCCATAAAACAAAAGAAAATAATACACAAGAAGCAAGAAGCAGACTGAATGTTTTTCTTACGCGCGGCGCATTTCCGGCTCCGTAATTGTAGCTTGAGATAGGCTGTGCACCCTGACCTATTCCTTGAAGCGGAAGCAAGGCAAACTGCATTACGCTTGTCAAAATCGTCATAGCACCAACGGCAATGTCACCGCCATATTTTAATAGGGAAGAATTAAAACATACAGAAAGAACGCTTTCGCTTGCCTGCATTATGAACGTTGCCGAACCAAGCGCAAGGCACGGAAAAACAAGACTTGTTTTTATAGAAAGATTTTTTAAGCACAGGCGAAGAACGCTCTTTTTTCCGCATAAAAAAAAGATTACCCACGCGCATGAAACTGCCTGCGAAATAACAGTTGCAAGAGCCGCGCCTTTTACGCCCATTCCGAATTTAAAAATGAACACCGGGTCAAGAACTGTATTTATAAGCGCCCCGATAAGCACCGTCATCATACCAGTTTTTGCCTTGCCTTGCGCGGTGATAAACGCATTCATCCCAAGCGTAAGCTGTACAAAAACAGTTCCGGCGGCATAGATATTCATATAATCAGTTGCAAATCCGATTGTGTTCCGGCTTGCACCGAACGCAGAAAGAAACGAACGGTTAAAGCACAGAAGAACGGCTGTAAGAATAGCAGAAATGACAATCTGAACGGAAAAACAGCCGCCGAGAATACGCTCCGCAGACTCATAATCGCCTTTTCCCATACTGATTGACGCACTCGGAGCACCGCCTGAACTTACAAGAGAGGCAAACGCCGTAACAATCATAATGACCGGCATACACACGCCGACTCCTGTAAGCGCAAGGTTTCCGCTTCCGGGAATATGACCGATGTAAATGCGGTCGACAATGTTATAAAGCATATTCACCAGCTGCGCCACCACAGCTGGAACTGCCAGCGTAAAAAGCAGTTTTCCAACAGGCTCCGTTCCCAGAAATGTCTTTTCATTTGTCATACAGTAAGTTTTCCTATAAATCAAGTTAAAAAATATACTATATACTATAGTACACAAATACTTTTTTGATAAGATTTATAGGAAAATTCTTCCACACAACTGTTCCGTTCACCAGCCAGTGTAAATTACAGGCAAAACTATCCGTTCAGCCACCATTCGTACAGGCGTAAATCCCCGTTTAGCTCAGGGTGAAAGCTTACTGCCGTCTGATTTTTGTAGCGGGCGGCGACGATGTTTCCGCGTACCTGCGCAAGAATTTCTACGCCGCTTTCAACGCTTTCGATATACGGTGCACGGATGAACGTCATAGGAATTTTTCCGAGTTGCCCGAACTGCTCTTCGGTGTAAAAACTTCCAAGCTGGCGGCCATACGCATTGCGCCTTACGCAAACCGGCATTGTAGCAAAGTGAACGCGGCAGTCGTTTTCAATGCGCTCTGCAAGAAGGATAAGCCCTGCGCACGTGGCAAGAACTTTTGTTCCGCCTTCAATGCGTTCTTTCAAAAGGTCAAACATATCAAGTTCACGAAGCAGTTTTCCCTGTACGGTGCTTTCTCCGCCGGGAAGAATAAGCGCATCAAAGGATTTTTCTACATCTGACTTTTTGCGAAGTTCCAGGCAGGAAATACCTTGTTCCGAAAGAATTTTTTCGTGCTCGGCGAATGCGCCCTGTACTGCAAGAACGGCCGCCGTCATTTACTTGCCCCGCTCTGCCATCAGAACTGCAATTTCATTTTCATTAATTCCGACCATCGCTTCTCCCAAATCTTCGGAAAGTTCTGCAATCAGCTTTGCATCCTTGAAATTCGTTACGGCTTTTACGATTGCCGCCGCACGTTTTTCCGGATTTCCTGACTTGAAAATTCCAGAACCTACGAATACGCCTTCCGCGCCAAGCTGCATCATAAGGGCGGCGTCTGCCGGAGTTGCAACACCGCCGGCAGCAAAATTTACCACAGGAAGACGCTTGTTTTCATGTACATACTGCACAAGCTCAAAAGGAACCTGAAGCTGCTTTGCCGCCTCAAAAAGTTCGTCCTCACGCATAGAAACAATCCGCGCAATCTCTGAATTCATCTTGCGCATATGGCGCACTGCCTGAACGATGTCACCTGTTCCCGATTCACCCTTTGTCCTTATCATTGAAGCACCCTCGCTTATTCTGCGGAGAGCTTCGCCCAAATCTTTTGCACCGCATACAAACGGCACTTTGAAATCGTGCTTGTTGATGTGATATACGTCGTCCGCTGGTGAAAGAACTTCGCTTTCGTCGATGTAGTCTATTTCTATTGCCTCAAGAATCTGCGCCTCAGCAAAATGTCCTATCCTGCACTTTGCCATTACAGGAATTGAAACGGCATTTTGAATTCCCTTAATCATCTTTGGGTCGCTCATACGCGAAACGCCGCCTGCCGCACGGATGTCAGCCGGAATACGCTCAAGCGCCATTACCGCA
>SAMEA3663025__coassemble_1891_pt1 | contig 8481 bp, 7 predicted proteins | sample SAMEA3663025__metabat2_low_PE_029 | metagenome-assembled genome bin SAMEA3663025 (sample SAMEA3663025) | pig gut metagenome | biome: pig gut; feature: pig-associated habitat; material: faeces | place: France | collected 2012 | reverse complement strand
TTGTCAAAAAGCTGGAATTTCTTACCGTTCAGCGAAAATGACGCACCGCTTATTTTATTTGAATACCGCCCGATAACAGCGCCGAAACTTCCCCAACTGCGCGCATATCCGTCAAGAGTAGAAAATCCAAGCACTACGTCAGTCTTCTTTCCGTGCGGATCGGTAATGACAAGCGATGTCAGGGCACAGCCAAAATCAGTGGCAGACATAGAAACACCGCCTTCGCAAACGGTAAACAGACTGGCTTTCTGACCATCAGAAAGAGTCCCGAAAAACTGTTTTTTAAAACGCATTAAACATCTCTCTCCACAGATAAAGCAAACTGAACTTCAGTAGTTGAACAGAAAAGTTTTTGCGCAATCTGCTCTACAGACATACCGGAGTCAAAAAGAGCAAGCATTTCTGATTTTAAATCAGTTTTTGAAAGCGGAACCGGCTTCTCCCTGACAAAAACATCTGGCGTCACTACAGGAATTTCTGCATAGGAAGCACCGTCCGGCGTTACAGTTACCGCCGTGTCTGCATGCACAGGATTTTGCTGCTGTTCGTCATCAAAAAGCGTTTTCTGGGCAACAGCATTAAGTTCATTCCGTCCGCTTTCCGTAATGGAAACAGTTTTTTCGGAAACGGCAGCAGCATTTCCCAGACCTGAAAATCCCGGCGCTCCCGGAACTTTTGCCTTTCCGTAGGCATCAAGCGCTTTTTTCAATGCGCCCCCGGCTCTTGCCGCAGACTGAGCACCTGACAGTTTACTCTGAAATTCAGAAAGTTCAGCACCCTGCTTTTCCAGATCCATAAGCAGCCTGATTTTTCTATCCGCTTCTTTTATAAGTCCCTGAAGATTATTTATTTTTCCGTCAATTAAAGTTATGTTTCTGTCTGCGTTGCGATTTAAATCCGTAACAATTTTATTGCATTCGCTTTTTGCAGCCTCGATGATGCCGTCCGTCGTAAAAAGTTTTTTAAAATTCCTGAGAAAAAGCAGCCACGTTACAATATTGAACACACAGAGAAAAACTACAAGATACACCATAAACTACCTCGTTATATCAATATGCTGACCCAAATATGATTCTTTCAGCCTGTTCTGAGCTGTATTCTCCGCTTCAGAGTCCTGTTCGTCCGGACTTTTTTCCTTTTTTTTCTGCTGCTGCCCGGAGTTATTCTTGCCGTTCTGATTTATTCCGCCCACCTTTGACTGTTCTTCTGCCTGTTGTACTTTTTCTGCCTGTTCTGATTTTGACGGATAATTCCTGCCTGCTGCATTGATTCAGAAAGCTGTACTCCCTGCTGCTGATGTGCAGCCTGACGTGCCACATTTGAAAGCTGAGAATACATCGTCTGAAGGTCAATCGGCTGCAGTCCCATCAGTTATATCCTTCCGGTCCTTTTGAAACGGCTCATATTTTGCGCGCTTTGCAAATGACGCTTCATAATAAAACGTACAGTTTTTCACTTCCGTATGAATTTCATCAAGGACGTCACGCACGTAGATTTTTGTTCCCGGATATGTAATTCCTTCAACCTTTACCCTGCCGGCAGCCTTCAATTCCCTTAAATGCTCCTGCAAAGATTCGATTTCCTTAGACATCGACTTGGACTCTCCGATAATCTCGTGTTTACGAGCAACGAGTTTCTGAAGGTTTGCCTCTTTGTCTTTTGGAAGGGAACGCCTGATTTTTTTCTGATTTTCAAGAGTAGCAATGTCAAGATCAAGATTTTCCAGTTCCTTGACAAGAACGCCCTGACTTTCAAGAAGTTCGTCAAGTTTTTTCTTTGCACGCGGATCTACGCCTACCGTTAAAGTAGTCGTCGTTCCTCCGCCGGCAGAACCAACCGTACGCGCACAGATTTCCTCCGTAGCAAACAGGTTTCCGCCGGTTATCTGGGCTTTTTTTCCATAAACAACAATATTTTTCATTGCAGAAACATCACAGTTCATAAGGGAATCTGTCGCAACAAGATTTTCCTCAACGTCAATCTTCATTTCCTGCACGAATTTTACCCAAAGTGACTTTCCGCACTTGATATGCCCTTCGTTTTTTCCAAAAACACCCTGATGAATGATGATGTTTCCGTCCGCCTCTATAACGGATTTTCCGACCGTTCCGCCGATGTCAATATCACCGGAAGCCTTTACGCTGAATCCGTCCTCAACATTTCCGCGGATAATGACAGTTCCAAGAAAATTAACGTTTCCTGATTTTATGTTCACCGCATCAAGATTTAAAATCGGCTCGACAGTTATCTTGCCGTTCACAAGAAGAACCTGACCGTCTTCTTTTGCAACTATCGTTACGCCGTCTTTTTCAAAATCAACATTCTGACCAAGCTGAACGGGAATATCCTTGCCGTTTTTCGCTTCAAGATACCTTCCGAACAAAGTTTTTCCGCCGTGTCCGCGCGTTGCAAGAACTTTTGTTGCAAGCACCTGCCCCTTTACAACATTCTGAATGCGGTTCAGCTCCTTAAAATCAACTTTTCCTTCAGCAGATTCACGCGCCTTAAGCTTAGACTGGTCGATTTCAAAATTATACGAAAGATATGAATCCTTGCCGTCTTCCGGCAAGATAGCAGAAGCCACCTCAAAAGGAGAAGAATATATAGGATTGTCAACAAACTCATTTATTCTGTCCATATTTATTCCGGCGACAATTCCCTGCGCTTTCAACGCAGCCTCAATCTGTTCGGCAGAAACATCTGCACCGCTCATTGCAGGCGGATCGACAACTATCGTACCGTGCATTTCATCCTTTGAAATATCAACGGAAATAGAGGCATCCGAAGCGGAAATATGCTTGTACAGTCCGATTTCTTCGTATTTTTCGTCCGTACCTTTTTTCAAGAATTTCTCTATTTTTTTCTGGTCAAAAAATTCAGTGTCAGCACGCTGAACAAGGGCAAGAACGTCTTTTTCATCAATAGGACGACCTTTACCGACGGGAAGAAGAACTTTCAGCATTATGGAAGTACCGAATCTCCGCACATAGAAAAGTCCGTCACGAGATTCATCACGGTCAGCTTCTCCGGAAGTTCCTGAAGCAAACAAGTCGTCTTCAGAAGCAGCCTTTGCCTTCATAATTGACTCTGGATTTTGATAAATCCTCAGTTTCCAGGGCTTTTTTCCTATTCCCAGAAATCCGTTGCTGCCGCGTTCAACTACTTCGTATTCAAGGCAGCTGGTCTTCATATCAAGCTGAACGGATGCATCAGCCAGCGCTTCATCTATCGTAGAGGCATTGACTTCCACGTGATGAAGTTCCGAATCTATGCTGAGACGCTTCTGCATTTCTTCACGGATTTTCTCAATAGAAACCATTGTTACATAATTCCTTTGCGGACGTTCGTAAGTTTTGCCCGGAGCCGCAGATTCGCCTTTGTATGAAGCTGTGAAATTCTTGATTCGCTTACATCAAGAACTTCGCCGATTTCTTTAAACGTCAAATCTTCATGATAATACAGAACTATTACCATTTTTTCCTTTTCAGGAAGTTCGTTTATTGCCTGAATGATGACTTTACGGATTTCCTCGCGCTCGGCAATGACATCAGGATTCATACTGGAAGGAGATTCTATACTGTCACCGATAGACATACTGTCAGAATCATCGCCGGAATACCACACTTCATTCAGGGAAAGAATGCTAGTACCGGAAACTTTCATTACGGTGCGATGATATTCGTCCTCGCTCATCTTAAGCGACTGCGCAATCTCCGCATCAGTAGCCGTTCGTCCAAGCCGGGCTTCAAGAGAAACAATTGCATCCTCAATCTCGCGCGATTTCTGACGGACAGAACGCGGAACCCAGTCAATCTGGCGAAGTTCATCAAAAATCGCTCCGCGAATTCTTGTTACCGCATACGTTTTAAACTTAACGCCTTTATCCGGATCATATTTATTTATTGCATCAAGCAATCCGAACTGTCCGAATCCGACTAAATCATCAAATTCAACGCTGTTCGGCATTCCTACTGCAATCTTGCCGGCAACATATTTCACCAAAGGCATATACTGGCGGATAAATTTATCCCGTAATTTTGAAGATTTAGTTTTCTTGAATTCTTCCCAAAGCAAATCTTCTTCTTTCTCATCATTCACAGATTTCAATTCAATATCTTCTTCCATACGTTCCTTACCTTAACCAGAATCTGGAATTAATTATCTTTAGCAAGCAGGGTACTTATTGCTTTTGCCATTACCGCAGCGTCCTGCCCTTCCGCAATTTCATCAGCGCTTTTTTCCTGACCGGAATGACCGGAAGGATTAAATGCTCCGTCAGCATCAGGTTCAGAATTCTCCGAAACAGATACACTGGAAATGCCCGACGTTGAAATTGATTCAAGATCAGGCAATATATCCAGAGGTTCATTATCATCCGAAGCCGGAGATGCTTCAAAACCGTCAGACATCTCCGATTTTTTCTCATTGCTTTTTATTTCATTCATTGATTTTGCTTCCGTACCGGAAAGCGTATCAGGTTTTTCCACAAGTGAAACAGGAACAAAACCGGCAGAATCTCCGTTCTGGCGGGCAATTTCTTCCTGCAGGGAAGAACCTTCCTGTTCAGCAGACGGATTTTTGTTTTCAGGAGAAACATCGTCCTCATAAAGCATCTGATGATTGTTTCCTACAAAAAACTGGGCGTCATTATCATCATCAGAAAGTTCCTCGTCTTCTACATAAAAATCAACGGAATGTTTTTCAGAGCCAGTTTCGGCCGCAGACACAGCCTCCGTACCGGCAGACTGATCCGCCTGACAGTCAATATCAAGTACTTTTTCAAAGACAAACTGAAGTCCCACTGCAAGAAAAGCAAAGACAAGCGCAAAAATCAATGCGTGCAGGAAAATTACTCCTGCCGGCGAAGAATGAGAAATCAATCCTGAAATAAGGGAAAGCAGAAAACCGAAAATTGAAAATCCGGCTATAAATTTTACATTTTTCATTTCCACCTCCCGTCTAAAATCAATACAAAATAGTATATATCAATTCTTTTCAAAAATACAGTCTTTTTTTCTATTTACTCTTTTTTGAAAGGAATTTCTTGAGAAAATTCGATACGCCATCATTTCCTGACGTATCAGTTTTTTCTATGCGTCCGACAATATGCTTAAGGCAGACTGACGGCTTTGCAGTCGGATTAACTACGATAAACGGCTTCTGCCTGATTACAGACGCCTGGACAACAGGATCATCATACACAAAGCCGATATAATCCACCTTATAGCCGAGGAACTGACCTACAATAGTAATAATCCGGTCGGAAATACGCTTTCCCTCATCGGCAGAATGTACGCGGTTTACCAGAAGCTTAAGGTTTACAGAACGGTCAACAATCTCCGTCGTAATGATTTTTATAATTCCGTACGCATCGGTAATGGCAGTAGGCTCAGGCGTCGTTACAACATACACTTCATCTGCCGCTGCAACGAACTGAAGTACGTTATTCGCAATTCCTGCGCCGGTATCGATAATGATAATATCTGCATTTCCAAGAGTACTGAACTGCTTTGCAAAATACCCGAGTTCCTCAACGCTCAGATTGGCGATTTTAGAAAAACCGTTTGCACCTGCAATAAATTTAATTCCGAACTCAGTATCAAGGATAATTTCCTTCATCGTCTTCTTCTTGTTGATTACGTGCATCAAGTTGAACTGCGGAACTACATTCAGAAGAACATTAACGTTTGCCATACCCAGGTCACCGTCAATCAGAATGACTTTTTTTCCAAGCTGAGCATAGGCAATCGCCATATTGACAGCAACATTTGTCTTTCCTACGCCGCCCTTTCCGCTGGTTATCGCAATAATACGCGTCTTGTGGTTACTGTCAGCCGCATTTCCAGATTCTGTACTTATTGCATCTGAAAAATCGCTGTTCATCAATTCTCTTAAATCGTCTGCCTGCTCTTCCATTACTGTTCTCCAAGTATATCATCTTTATTGAATTTGTCCTCAATATGAACCCTGTCTATTGCAAAGCCTTCAAGGCGCTTTAGAAATTCTACAACGTCCGCTTTCGCGATTGTCTGAGTTATCTTCTGTCCGTTCGTTATGTATGAAATGCTCTTATGGCGCTCGTGAAGCACGCTGATTACATTGCCGTACTGCTCCGATTCGTCGCATTTCGTAATTATTACAGACTGATACCCGAACGGCTCATAATTCTGCATAATCGTATTAAGGTCGCGTGCTTTTGTAGAAGCTGTCACCGTCAGATAAACATCAGGGTTCATTCCCTGAACGGAAAGCATAGTTTTCATATCGGCAAGATGCTGTGCGTCATTCGGACCGTAGCCGCCGGTGTCTATAAAAATCGCATCGGAATAATCCTTGTATTCTTCGTACAATTTCTGCACATCCTCATTCGTCTGCGCCTTGAGTACGTTCTTGCCTATAACCTCGCCGAATCTGGAAAGCTGTTCCATCGCACCGACACGCATTGTATCTGTCGTAATAAAGCAGAAATTCAAAGTCTTATTATTTTTCTTTGCCGCACGCATAAACATTGTCGCAAGTTTTACAAGAGTAGTTGTTTTTCCAACGCCGGTAGGTCCTACAAGAATAACAACATGCGGCTTACGGTGAACTTTTTCGGGCGCAATCGAAATGGACTCGCCAATCCAGTCCACTACGGCACGATGAACTTTTGAAAAATCTTCAAGGTCATCCCAGGGAAAAGTTTTTTTGAGTTTATCAGTGATTTCCTGAATATAGCCGAATGTAAATTCATTATCACCGAGAAGTTCCTGTATACGCTGGATTGACGGATGAATGTCACTGCCTGCAACGACAGTACCGGATTTCACACGTTCGGCAAGTTCCTCTATCTGCTTTGACAAATTGCTTATCTGCGTACTGACAACAGCATTTTCTACAGAACCAGTATTCTTTTTGAGAATTTCATCTCTGTTTCGTAAAAAATCATCATCTTTTGCAATGCCGGTTTCGTCAACAGAAGGCGCAAATAACCTGTCCGTCTGCGGAGGAACAGCAGAATTCCTGTTTTTTACAATATATGACACTTCAATAATCTCTTTCTGGCGAATAAGTCCCCACAAACCAGTCTGCGGAATGCTACGCTTGCTGATGATGGAATAATCGTTACCGTACTCATTCCAAAGCTGAGCACGGGCTTCCTCAATATTTTTTGCCCTGATAGTAAGCACTGTTTCACCCTTATCGTTATTCATCATCTTTACACAAATCCTTACCGTTCAGTTTTTTCACCAGGCACTTCAGACCGATAATTGCCGGCATTACTTTCGCCTTCACCAGAATAACCGTTTTGTTCAGTTATTTCACCAAGAACCACAACCCCTATACTGTTTCCTGCCGCAAGAATTTCCTTTTCGGAAATAACAACAACACCCGGCATTTCCCTTTCTATTGAAGAACGAACCAGCTGCCTTATGACAGACGAACACATAATGACCGGCATATACCCCTGACTGCGGCTTTCCTGAAGCGCAGAACTTGCACACTGAATCCACGCCCTGCCGTCAACCGGGTCAAACGCGGCAAACGGCTTTGAACCGTCAGAAGGAAACTGCGCATGGTCAAGGAATTTCTGCGACCAGCCCTGCGATAAATTGACAACGCGAATTTTTCTGTCGGCATCTGCATACTGAAGGCATATCTGCAAGCCAAGCGATTCCCGGACTTTTTCAACCAGTTCCCAGGTATTTGTCGTTATAGAACCGTAGTTTGCAATAGTTTCAAGAATGACGACCATATTCCTGATAGAAACCTGCTCATCCAGCAGCCCCTTCAATATTTTTTCTATATCGCCGTAAGAGAACTTGAATTTATCGCCGTTCATCACCTCATCAACGACAATCGGATTAGTTTTCTTAACTTCATTTACCAAAAGCGAAACTTCCTGCCGTCCTAAAATCTCGGAAGCGTGTGCGCGGATTGTTTCAGTTAAATGCGTAGCGATAATCGTAGGCGGATCTACAACTGCATAACCAGCCTGTTCCGCCTCGCTCCGCTGCTCTTCAGGAACCCAGATTGCCGGCATACCGAACGCCGGATCTTTTGTAGTCTCGCCCTTAAGTTCCTCCGTTACCGAGCCGGTATTCATACACATATAATAGCCCAGCCGGATTTTGCTTTTTCCTGCCTCAATTCCACGGATTTTAAAACTGTATTCGTTAGGGTCAAGATTCATATTGTCAATAATCCTGATTTTAGGAACTGGAAGACCGATATCAAGCGCGGCTTCCCGGCGGATACGCGATATGCGCTCAAGCAGTTCGGCACCTTTCTCCTTGTCAACAAGCGGAATAAGCGCATATCCAAGCTCAAGTGAAAGAGGATCAAGCGGTGCAACAGAATCATTTTCCGTGCTTCCGGCAGTTTTTGCACCTTCAGCTTTTGCCGCAGCTTCCGCAGCAGCAGCTTTTGCAAGTTCGGCAGATTTCTGCTTTGAAAGGCGGAAACCGTAATAAATCAAAAGACCGCCCACTGGCAGCAGAT
>SAMEA3663025__coassemble_1867_pt1 | contig 8606 bp, 7 predicted proteins | sample SAMEA3663025__metabat2_low_PE_029 | metagenome-assembled genome bin SAMEA3663025 (sample SAMEA3663025) | pig gut metagenome | biome: pig gut; feature: pig-associated habitat; material: faeces | place: France | collected 2012 | reverse complement strand
CCACGACGATACGGCGGCTCTCTGCGTAACGCGTCCTACAAATCCTACGGGAAACGTGCTCACAGATGATGAGATAACGCATCTTTCCGAACTTTCAAAGCGCTATGACATTCCTCTTTTTATAGACAATGCGTACGGACTTCCCTGGCCGGACATTATTTTTACCGATGATGCAAAGCCGTTCTGGGATGAAAACGTAATTCTTTCGATGAGCCTTTCAAAAATCGGTCTTCCTTCACTTCGTACCGGAATTATTATCGCACAGAAAGAGATTATAAAGGCAATCTCCAATCTGAATGCGATTGCAGCCCTTGCGTCAGGAAGCGTCGGTCAGGCACTTGCCGGAGATTTAATTCGCACCGGAAAACTGATTGAAATTGCGCATACAGTCGTCCGTCCGTTCTACGAAAAAAAATCCGTTCAGACGCAAAAATGGATTCATACGTATTTTAAGGGCGGCAATTATTACGTCCACAAAAGCGAAGGTTCCATATTCCTGTGGCTTTTAATGGAAGACCTTGCCGTTCCTGCAAAAGAATTTTATCAGCTTCTCAAGAAAAAGGGCGTTTTTGTTATGCCGGGAGAATTTTTCTTTTTCGGAAATCAGGCGGACTCAACGCTTCCGCCGGTAGAAGAACATCCGCATTATTCAAAATGCCTCCGCCTGAACTACGCCGGAAGTGCAGAAGAAGTTGAACGCGGCATAAAGACGATTGCAGAACTGTATTTCCAGAACAGAAAGTGAGTAAAATGACAAAAAAAACGTATGTCCTCCTTTCCGTAATTTTTTTTGCTTCTCATTTTGTAATTTCAGAACCGACGCGTATCGGCTACGTGAAGGGAATGACAGCCGTTCCGTTCGTCTATATGATGGCGGAAACTGACAAATTTGAATTCATCGAATTTTCCGGCGTTTCAGCGCTTGTTGAGGGTATGAAAAACGGCGAAATCGATGCGGCTAATCTTCCGGTGAATGCAGCCGTTTCGCTGTATGAAAAAACGTCAGGGGCAGTCGTCTGCATTGCGGTAACGCAGAACATAAATTATTCTGTTATATCTCCGGCGGAAAGCAACGTTTCTTCGCTTTCTGACCTTGTGGGAAAAAAGCTTCTTTACTCCGGGAACGGTTTTACAAGCGGCTTTATTTCCTGGATTTTAGGACGTAACGACATTCCTTCAGGGCAGGGTGAAAACGGAATTCAGCTTGAGCGCACAGAAAGCGAAGCCGCCGCCGTTACGCATCTTGCAAACGGAACGGCAGATGCAGGCCTTCTTTCCGAGCCGGCTGTTTCTGCGGCTCTTTCAGTCAATAAAAAGCTCCGAAAATGCGTAGACCTTCAGGATGCCTATGCTTCTATAAACGGAAGCCGTAAGTCAGTTCCTGTAACAGTTCTGGTGGCGCGCACGCAGTTTGCGGAAAAATCGTACGATTCCCTCCTTCTTGTCGTACAGCATCTGGAAAATTCCGTCAGCCGGATACAGCGAAGTCCTTTAAAAGCAGCCGCTTCGGTAAAAAAATACTCGCTTGGCATTCAGCCGGCAGTTTCCGGAAATGCAGTTTCGCGCGGAAATTTTGCCTGCCGTTCAGCAAAGCAGAGCCAGCCTGAAATTGCCGCGTATATCGAAATATACAATTCTGGAAGGACGGAAAAACTGCTTTCTATGCCTGACAAACGGTTTTTCTTTCAGTAAATTCTGACGCAAAATCCTGATGCAGAAGCTCACGTCCGTAACGGCACAATCCTTTCAAAATGATTGAATTCATAGAACATATCGTTTATAATTCACGGTAGTTATCGTTACCGTAATGAAAAGCGCGGTTATTTTTATTCTGGAGTATTTATGATTAAGGAATTTCTGCCATACGATGTTGTCCGCAATGATGCTTTAAAGCTTGCCTATAAAATGTACAACATAGACGGTTTTGTTCCTGACGTTATTTACTGCTCGCTTCGCGGAGGCGCGTATATGGCGAACGTTATCAGCGAGTATTATAAAATTGCGCACAAAAATCATCATCCTGTACTGTATGCGGCAGTTGTTGCCCGTTCCTATACCGATGTGCGCAAGGCAACTCCGCGTGTATATGTTGACGGATGGACTTATCCTCCTGCAAACCTTCGCCCGGGCGACAGGATTATGCTGATTGATGATATTTTTGATACAGGAAATACAATAAATGCGCTGGTAGATATTCTTCTTGACTATGGCGTAAGCAGGGAGAACATCAAGGTTGTTGTTCACGACTACAAGGACTGTACGTACCGTAAAAAACAACCCGTTCTGCCTGACTACTGGTGCCGAAAATTGGTTATCAATTCTCCGGAAGAGGACAGGTGGATTCATTATATGAGCCACGAACTGGTCGGGCTTTCGGAAGAGGAACTTGAACAGAATTATTATAAGCAGGATCCTGAGTTAAAATCAGTTCTTGGTTCATACTTAGGAAAACAGGCGGCAGATGAATAAAAAAAGTTTTGGATTGAAGGTTATCATTTTTGCTCTTACAGGACTTTTTCCTTTCTTGTGCGTGGCGCAGGAAGTTATAAGTCCTTCTGACGGCGTATGGGCGAACAGGCAGATTCTTGTAATTGACGTTCCGTCCGGTTCTAGTGCGTACTATTCGTTGTCTGGCAATGACCCAGAGTCATCGGGCTTTGCATACGATGGTCCTGTTCTTCTTGATGTTGACGGAGACGTACTCCTTAAGGTAACTGTAGTCAGCACTGACGGCACGCGTTTTAAAAAAGATGTGCTGTATACGGTAAAAAATGCTCCCTATCCGGAAAAAACAGAATATTATGACTTTGTACGAAATTGCGTTGAAGCAGGTATTATAAATTATACTGCTGGTGCAGAGCTTTCTGTTCCTGCCGGACTGGAGTACAGTCTTGGACAGCAGCAGGACTGTTTTGAAACCGGGAAAAATCTTGTTCTTTCTGAAAAGACTGTCGTTTCCAGATATATTCCGTGTACGATTACTGACGGTTCTGTGTACTGGCGTTTTTTAATTCACGTAAATCCTGTGATGACAGGCGTGTACAGCCGCCGGGACGTTCCGTTTGAAATAATAGACTGGGAAACAGTTTCTTTTGCAAATAAAAAATTCATCTATAAAATTGACGACGGCTGGTGGCAGCAGCCGAAACTTCCTCTTAAGATAGACCGTTCGGTAAATCATATGATTTCCTGGCAGCCTGTTGACTATGCTTCGGAAAATTCGGTGCGGTTTTTTGTACTTCCGCCAAAACCTCAGATACATCAGACTACGGCTGCAAGCGGTGCTGTATCTGTTTCGTATTCAGGCGAGCCGGGCTATAAATTCGGTCTTATACAGCAGGACGGAACAGTTTCCGAACTGTACGACTCTTTTGAAATTGATACTTTTCAGGGGGACAGATACGAGGGATCTTACCGAACCGGCATTTTCTACGATTCTGTATATCAGGGTGAACTTGAAATTCCGTTTTCCGTGAACAAACGTGTTCCTCAGAAGCCGGTGATTACGTCTTCCGCAAAAAATAATTTTTCACGCCGTCTTGTAACTCTTGGAATTCAGTCATTGCCTGGTACTGTTGTGTATGCTTCCGTTTCAGGTCCTGTTATCGTTGATTCAGCTGATGTTTCTGTTGACGTTCTTTTTGCCTTTCAGAAAGAAAATTTCAAGAAGCTTGATACTGATAGAATAGTTCTTCATCCGTCAAATGACGGTGCGGCGGCTTACAAAGTTTCTGTGTATTCGGAGGATTCAAGCAAGAACCGGAGTTCAGTTACCGAATATAAGGTTGTAATTGATACTTGCAATTATTACGTTGACTCAACATCGTCTGCCGGTGAATTTTCCGACGGAACTAGAGAGCGGCCGTATACGTCTTTTGAGCAGTTGCTTCCGTTTATAAATGAAAACAGGTTTGTAAACGTAATTTTATCCGGCGAAATGGCTATGCCGCAGAAAAATACCGTTATTTCTTCCAATGTTCAGATAACAGGGCAGAATGATGGCAGGATTGTGTTTTTGCCAAAATCTTCACTGACTGTAAGGAATTCAAGTCTTGTCATTTCTGACTGCATAATTTCGTATGCGGCAAATCATACTAAGGGTGAAGAAAGCGAGATTTCTGCAAATCTTATTCAGATTGAGAGAGGCGTTCTTGATTTCAATAACGTTGAACTTTCTGCTGCTTTTGCAAAGAACGGAACTGTAATAAATGCGGAAAATTCTGTCGTAACAATAAAGAATTCCGGCGTAACGTCTTCAGCGGACTCTTATTCATCTGCACTTGCCGCTGTGGATTCTAAAATAAGCATCCGCAATTCGACTGTTACGACTGTTGCTGGAACATCCATTAATTTTTCGGCGCAGGGCGGCATTTTTGAGCTGCGTTCTACGCAGTGCAAAATTGTCGGCGTAATGGGTAGGATTGCAGAACTTTTTGATACGCAGAGTTCCGTTACGGACAATACGTTCTCTGCTGATTTGAAAAAGCAGCTGTCTAGCACAAGTGCCGTTTATACAGACAGCAGGAATGTGTCCGTTGAGTACAGCGGCAATAAGGAGTCTGGTTTTTAAATGAAACTGCTTTGCGGACTTGATGAAGCGGGAAGGGGACCTTTGGCAGGTCCTGTAACTGCTGGTGCTGTCATTCTGCCGGAGGATTTTCCCCTTGATATTCTGAATGATTCAAAAAAATTATCCGAAAAAAAACGCATTGCCGCAGAATGCATTATAAAGGAAAAAGCCTGCTGGGGAGTCGGCATTGTAGATCACGAAACTATAGACAGGCTCAATATTCTTCAGGCGAGCCTTTATGCTATGCGCCTTGCCTTTGATATGATGATGATGAAACTTCCTGAATGGGCAAAGGCGCATAACTATGACGGATACACCGTTTCTGCAATGGCGCACGGTACTTTTGTTCCTGAAATACATTGTGATGAAGCTAAATGCGAGCCTAAGGCAGACGGCCACTATCCGCAGGTGATGGCGGCAAGCATTCTTGCAAAAGTTGAGCGCGACCGCATTATGTGCGAGATGGACAAACTGTATCCGCAGTACGGTTACGCGCGGCACAAAGGATATCCTACGCCTGAGCATAAGCGCATTTGCCGGGAAATAGGTCCGTCCGAAATACAAAGAATGTCATTTTCGTATTAAAGCGAATAAAAGTAAAAGCCGCAGGCATAAAAAAAGTCCGCCCTTTTGTAAGAGCGGACTTTTATCTTTTGAAAATCAGATTAGTTTTCTTTCTGTTCAGTTTCTGTAGTTCTTTTTGAAACGACGTGCACTCGTCCTGTGCGCTTTATTCCGTCGTCCTGTTTTGTCTGCCTGACTTTATAAATCTTTTTCTTTTCTTCTTTTTTTGCAGCCCGTGCCTTTGCGCGCGCTTTTCTGTCTTTTTCAATAAAAGCCAGCGAAGTGTCCATTCCCTGAAGGAATTTCTGCATATCTTCTGCAAAAATTGCAATCTGGTGCCGGTCAGCATCTGCTCCGTCGCGGCTTTTTGATTCAACTATCTGAAGAAATACATCTCCTGTTCTGTTTTCCTTTACGTTAAAAAAATACGAACGGTTATCAAGATAAACTTCTGTTGTAAAAAGTTCTCCGCGTGCACCCATAGTATTTGCCTTCCTTTGAAATGTGATGCAGTAAAACTAACATTTTTTACTGTCTGTTGTCAATTATTAAAACGTCCTGCAATTTCACTTACTTTGTCAAAAAGTTCGTCAACCGCAGTTTTTGTCGTAAGCGGACCAAAACTGAACCGTACCGCTGTTTCACTTATCTGCGGCGTTATGTGCATTGCTTCAAGAATGGGGCGGTTGTTCTTGCGCGCAGAGCAGGCGCTTCCTGTAGAAATGTAAAAACCTTCGGAATCAGGCGCGCGCAGCATTACTTGTCCCGGAATGTTTTTGAACGCCGCCTGAACTACCCACGGAGAATACTTGCCGGGTTCTTCAATGCGTGCTTCTGGAATTATTGTACAGCCGCTTATTCCTGCAAGCTTCTTTACAAAATCCTGCGTAATTTCTTTCTGTCTGTTGAAATGCTCAAGATGTCCTTCATTTTTTTTATTGATATAGTATTTTTCAAGGCATTTTGCAAACGCAAGCGCTCCGAATACGTTTTCCGTTCCGCTTCGCATTCCTTTTTCCTGACCGCCGCCTTTTAAAAACGGCTCTACCGCATCCTTCATATACAAAAGCCCGATTCCGCGCGGTCCGCAGATTTTATGCGCACTAAAAGCCGCGCTGTCAATTCCGGCACAGGAAAGGTCGAACGGTATTTTTCCTGCCGCCTGTACGCAGTCAACGTGGAATTTGGGGCGGCGTTTTCCGGCGGTTGCACTGGTGATTGCGTCTGCAATTTCATAGACTGGCTGGATTGCGCCTGTTTCGTTGTTTACTGCCATAACGCATACGATTACTGTTTCCGGCGTAAGGCTTTTTACGACTGCCTCCGGCGTAATTATTCCGTCTTTGTCAGAAGGAATTGAAATTACTTCCATTCCGCATTTTTTCATTTCAAGAGCCATTTCGCGGATTGCAGGATGTTCTATTGAGCTTATGAGAACAGTTCCTTTCTGCGGACGGTTCAGCACGGAAAGAAGCGGAATATGGTCACTTTCTGTTCCGCCGGAAGTAAAATACAGTTTTTCGGCTTTTACCCCAAGTACGTCTGCACAGCGTTTGCGCGCCTGTTCCAGAAGTTCGCGCGCTTCTTTTCCTGCTGCGTGAATGCTCGATGGATTTCCCCAGACTGCCGCCGTTTCATCAAGTGCTTCCTGAAGAATTGTTTTATCAGCCGGACTTGTTGATGCCCAGTCAAAGTAATGGTTTGTCTGAATGTCTGTCATATTATCTTAGGACGGGTAAAATGTCGCCGTCTTCAACTTCCTGCGTAAACGTATCAGTAAGTCCCCTCTGAAGGACAATGCTGATTTTGTCAGATTTATTTTTCTTGTCCTTGTGCATAATCTGTATAAGGCGCTCGCTGATTCCGCCGCCGGATGCGATTTTCGGAACAGGATTTACGTCCCAGCCGTAAAGGGAAAGAATGTGCAGGACTTCATCCTTATAGGATTCTTTGCAGAAGTCAAGTTTTGCACTCAGGGAAACAGCCCGTCCTATTCCCCAGGCGACTGCATCTCCGTGCGTTACAGTTCCGAGTCCTGCAAGCGTTTCAAGCGCGTGACCGAACGTATGTCCCAAATTCAGGTATTTTCGTATGTTTTTTTCGGTAAAGTCTTTTTCCACAACTTCAGCTTTTGCCTTTGCGCATTTCTGTATGATTGTGCAGATTATTTCAGGTTCGCGGCTTAAAATCTGACTTGATTTTGTGCGGAACATATCGGACAGTTCTGCATCGTACAAAAGCGCCGTTTTAAAGGCTTCTGCAAGTCCTGAGCGGAACTGCGCTTCTGAAAGGGTAGAAATGAATTCCGGAAAATAACAGATTTTCTGAGCAGGAAAAAAACTTCCTATCATATTTTTATAGCTTTTGAAATCACAGCCTGTTTTTCCGCCGATAGACGCATCTAACATAGAAAGCAGCGTTGTCGGAACAAACTGAACGGCAGCTCCGCGCTTGTAAAGCGATGCGGCAAATCCCGTAAGGTCGCAGATGACGCCTCCGCCTATTCCTACGAACAGGTCGTTACGCGAAAAACCGTTCTCCAGCGCTGTTTCTACAATGGAAAGAACGCTTTCTATTGTCTTGTACGGCTCGCCTGAGCCAAGAATAATCAGAAGGTCACTGCCGCATCTTCCGTCATCAAACTGAGAAACAAAAGTCTGCATATATGGCAGGGTGGCGACAGTTGCATCCGTAACAAAACAGCGCTTCTGCGAATTGTTTTCTCCGGGTAAGAAAAACTGCCGCAAATCCGGCGTTCCTGTGTGGAATTCTATCTGCGTTACATCAGTTCCCGGATGAACGGACGGGTATGTTATGTTGAAGTTGCTGTAATTTTCCATAGCAACGTATTCTAGTATCTTTTCGATTCCATTGCAAGGAACGTATCTCGTACTTCTTCTACGCGTTTTATTTCACGGGAAAGCATTTTTCCGTAGTCAAGTTCGCCTGTTTTTATTCGCTCGCGCTCGTCTTCCCAGTTCTGAACGTCAGTTATGAAAAGGAATGTAAAGTCCTTTACGTTTGCCTTTTCCGCCCACAGCTGTGCTTCCTGCCAGTAGTAAAGTCCTGCGTTGTAGCAGGAGAGCGTTTTTTCAAGATTTCGTAAATATTCGTCTTTCCAGGGGGCGTCGTAAAAATACGCTGTTTTTTTGTCGTAAGTTCGTCCGAGCCGCAGATGCTGTTCTATCAGTTTAAGGTTTATGTGCATCTGGAACAGGTAACGGTATTTTTCCCATTCCTTTTCGGTTGTGATTTTTGCGTTTGCATACAAAGGATTTGCAAAGTCAGCCTGCGCGGCTTTTTCAAGCCAGTAAATGTTTTCAATGCAGTCGTCTGGGTACTGCTGATAGTGGATATGATAAAGCCTGTACCAGTCTTCCTTGTATTTTACCATATAGGCATTTGCCGGCTGCATATTGACGGCGGAAAGAATAATCAGAGAAACTGTTAATATAAAAAAATGAAACCTGCG
>SAMEA3663025__coassemble_1849_pt1 | contig 8697 bp, 3 predicted proteins | sample SAMEA3663025__metabat2_low_PE_029 | metagenome-assembled genome bin SAMEA3663025 (sample SAMEA3663025) | pig gut metagenome | biome: pig gut; feature: pig-associated habitat; material: faeces | place: France | collected 2012 | reverse complement strand
CAACGCCTTCTTCCTCTGCGTGTGCAATTTCTTCAATACGCGCCGGCATTTCATTGCGTGTACGGCGGTAAATTACGTTTACTTCTTCCGCACCAAGACGCAATGCCATACGGGCAGCATCCATAGCAACGTTTCCGCCGCCAACAACACATACTTTTTTTGCCTCGTAAATAGGAGTTGCCGCGTGAGCAGCATCGTAACCTTTCATAAGGTTTGCGCGGGTAAGATATTCGTTCGCACTGAATACGCCGATAAGGTTTTCACCCGGAATGTTCATAAATTTAGGAAGACCTGCGCCCGTACCTACAAAGGCGGCATCAAAGCCCTTTTCCGTAAGCAGCTGGTCAAGAGTATCTGTCCGTCCTACAAGGAAGTTACACTCAAAATCAACGCCCATTTTCTTAAGGTTATCAATTTCTTCCTGAACAATCGCCTTTGGAAGACGGAATTCAGGAATACCGTACATCATAACGCCGCCAGCTTTATGGAATGCCTCAAACACAGTAACGGAATGACCGGCACGCGCACAGTCTGCCGCAACTGTAAGACCGGCAGGACCTGCACCGATAACGGCAACTTTCTTTCCTGTCTTTGGCGCAATTTCCGGCATCGTAACTTTCTTGTTTTCACGCTCCCAGTCTGCAACAAACCGTTCAAGCCGTCCGATTGAAACAGCCTTCTCGGCAGATTTATAAACTTTTCCTACAGTACACTGTCCCTGGCACTGCTTTTCCTGAGGGCATACGCGTCCGCAGATTGCAGGAAGAAGGCTTGTCTGCTTGATTATATCAACGGCTTTCTTAAATTCGCCTTTTGCAATTTCCGCAATAAATTCAGGAATCTGAACACTTACAGGACAGCCGGAAATACACGGCTTGTTCTTGAAGACAGCGGTTCGCCTCAACAACAGCCTGCTCTTCCGTATATCCAAGTGCAACTTCCGCCATCTGGCGCGCGCGCTCCTTTGGATTACGGCTAGGCATTTCCTGTTGCGGAATTGCCATCCGTTCTTTATTACCAAGTTCTTTTCCCTTGATTTTTGCCAGTTCCTCTCTGGCTATTGCATTCAATTCTTCTATTGTATTCATTCTCTGTTCCTAAATCAGAATTATTTTGACAGTGCGTCTGCCTGTGCCTGAAGCTTGCATTTATGGAAATCTTCCTGCTCGCGCGGTTTAAAAGATTTCATACGCATCATCATATTGTCCCAGTCTACAAGGTGGGCATCAAATTCAGGACCGTCAACACATACGAATTTTGTTTCTCCGCCGATACTTACACGGCAGCCGCCGCACATACCAGTTCCGTCAATCATAATCGTATTCAGGGAAACTGTTGTCGGTACATTATACGGCTTTGTAGTAAGCGCGCAGAATTTCATCATTATCGGCGGACCGATTGCAATGACTTCTGACGGAGGACACTGCGATTCGCACATTTCCTTAAGCGGAACGGTAGAAACACCCTGGCGGCCGGCAGAACCGTCGTCAGTCATAATTATAACTTCGTCGGCAATTGCCTTCATTTCATCAACATAAATAAGAAGGTCTTTTGTACGCGCCGCAATGACGACGATAACTTTATTTCCGACAGCTTTATGAGCCTGCACAATCGGATAGCAAGGCGCAACGCCGAATCCGCCGCCTACAACAACAACAGGACCGTCTTTCTTTTCTATAACGGACGGATTACCGAGCGGACCGAGCAATGCCGGAAGTTCGTCACCGACATTTTTCTGCGAAAGTTTATAAGTAGTCGCTCCTACAGCCTGAAAAGCAAGTGCAATCCAGCCTTCTTCCGCATTTGCATCCGCAATTGTAAGCGGAATTCTTTCACCAAATTCTGTATCAACCTGTAAAATAATGAACTGTCCGGCTTTTCTGTTGCGGGCAATTTCAGGAGCAGTTACCTTCATATACCACGTTTCGGACATATCAGATAACTTGCGTTTCTCAAGAATTTTAAACATACTTAATCCTCTAAAATCGGTATTAAGATTTATTCTACTGCAATATGGTGAAACCGTCAATTATTTGACAAAACCATAAAATCTGTCATCGTAAAAAGTTACCAGCCGAATGCAACCATAAGATACGCGCCGGCGCCGGCACCCTTAAAGCTGCTTGTAAAGGAACCGCCTGAAGCACAGACGCCCAGATCAAGTTCAAACGCCCTTAAATTAAAGATAAAGCCGGCATTATGCTTGAAAACTTCGTCAAGGTATGCGGAAGAAAGGCGCAGCCCGAGCATATTCCAGTTTTTGATGAACAAATCAATATCGACGGAAAGCGTGTATTCCGGATAACCGTATGCATCAGAGGTAAACGGCTGCTTTACGCCAAAACCTAAAAGTCCGCCGAAAGTACACCATTTTCCGAACGGACGCCAGGCAACCTGTGCCCCCATACGCAACGGACGATGCAGATTATAGCTTGCAGTACTGTATTCCTTGTCAGAAACATCAAAATCTTTCTGAAGACCGTCATCTCCGTCCTCAAACATATTTTTCAGTTCGTCAACTTCCATAGAAGCAGTCATCGTCATCTTTGTAGAATAATTCAGCTGACCAGGAACAATCGGTATGCGGCTGTAAACGGCGCCGTCAAGCGTATTAAAGATTTTATGTTCCAGAGATGATGCTATGTCAAAACCCCAGCCGTCTTTCATCGCCTCAACAACCTGATTTACGTCAACATCACCGTCAAAAAACGGCTGCATATCAGTAAACGTATACATTACAATATCCGCCGACGCATTTGCCCTGAGTCCGCCTTTTTCATCATTAACAAACGAACCGTGCACATTTTCCGCAGTCGCGTGAATTAAAGGAAGATACACCGCAGGAATCAGTTCAAGATGAAAACCAAACAAATCAAAACCTACGGCACAGTCAACGAACATAAACGCATCGCCGTTCATTTTTCCGTCAAGCGTAATTTTTTCGTTAAGGTCATTTCCATAACCAAAAAAATCAAACAAATCTTTTGAAATCGTAAAATTTCCGTATGACTCTATTCCGAAATTCAGTCCTACGTGAACGCCGCTTTTAAGATTTAAATTCAAAAAGAAATCAGGTTTCATATTCAGGTTAAGACAGAATCCCTTTTCAGGCATGTCAGAAGCCATTTTCTTAAGGTCGATGACTAAATCTTTTACAAGAAAATCATCGGCATTAAAATAATTGTTGGAAAAATCCGCATCAAAAGAAAAGCCCATCTCAAAAATGCGGTGCGGTAAAGAACTGACGTGACTGCGAACAATGCGGACAGTATCCTCTTCTGAAACAGCATCAAATTCTTCAAAATCCTGAATGAAATCTTCGTCAGAAAATTCATCATCATATTCCTGTTCTTCACCGGGAATTTCATCTGATTGTATGACATCCGGCTGTTCATCAGAAAATACAACAGGAGCACCGTCCATTCCCTGTGCAAATGCAGAAACAGCGCAGAAGAATAAAACAAAAAATATAACAATAAAATTTTTCATCATTCATCTCCTCCGAACAGATTTACCGTACCGTCCGTCTTTATATAAACGGAAAGTCCTACGCCGGCTTCGGCATTACGCGGAATTTTATATGTTCCTACCGGAATTTTCAGATTTACCGTCGGACTGAACGGATAGGAGCGCAGAATGTCTTTCATATCATCAATTTCTATATTAAGCGTTCCGGTCGAAAAACTAATGTTATACTTTTCATTCTGCAAACTGTCATCCTGAGTATCAAGCTCGATATACGGAACTTTATCTGATTGCAGAACATTATTCTTAACTGAATAGCGTATTCCTGCGCTGTCAATGGCATCAATATATTTTTCCATATCATCAAGGTCTGTAGGCTCACTTCTGCTGAACAAATCATCGCCCGGCTCAAGATCCATCAGTTTCATAATGTCTATAACAACAGGCTTATTAGGATTCTCATCTAACTCTGCAACTCTCAATTCCAGAGGAAGGACAAGACGCGCGTGAAGCCTTATGCTGACGGAATCTTCGCCAAATTGCTCCAATTTAGCTTTTTCTATTTTAATAGTCGGATCACTACTTCCTGGATCACTTTTTCCAAGATTAAAATTATAGTCAATCTTGATGTTTCCTGATGCATGAATATTGAACAAATCGGCAATATTCGTAGATTGTGACGTATCACCAAAGCCTGTTACTATAGAATCAGAACCAGCTGCTTTCTGCAGCGCAGGAAGAACAGAAGCAGGCATAACGCTATCATCCTCTATTTTTATTGCATCACCAACAAGATTATCTTCCGCATCATACGCCGCCGCAGAAAGTTCTCCGGTAAAAGTAAAACCTTCTATAACAGACGGCACAATACTGTATAAATAAAGCGGTATTTGCGTAAGTTCAATGCGGCTTATAAAAGAATCATCTCCAAGTTCATCTGTCAAAGATTTGAAAATCTCCGATACATTTAGACCTGTATCTACATTTCCTTTAACTGCCGTACTTGCTGTTTTTAGCCTAATAGATTCCCAGTCAAAAACAGGCTCAACTGTTACACCAACGGCATAACTTTTACCAATTTCAATATTTTTAAGCGTTACATAATCCGGATTTTCTTCCGTTTTTCCCGGAAACTCCATTTCTGCAGAAAAATCAATGATATTTTCAGAAGCAGTATTAACTGTTTTTCCTTCTCCAAGAAATTCCATCTTCCCCGAAGGTTCGTCAGCCGTACCAGTTCCGCCTGTCATTGTATCTGTTTTATCTGCTATTCCAAAGAAACTTGAATTAACAGTAAACTCTATATCATTTTCTGCCGGAAGCGTATTATAATACTTAACGTTCATCCCAGACGGCTTAAGATTTATTGTTTCTATAAAATCAGAAACTTCGGACGGCAAATCTTCATTTACTTCAACTTTTGTTTCAATCGGTGATTCATATTTACTCAAGTCAATCGTCATAGACGTTACTTTTGTAATGGTGCACGAAGTGCTTATCATAATCTGCGGTGCTTCACCGTTTGGAAGAACAATATCCGCATTGTTCAATGAAATATTTATCTTTCCGACAACATTAATATCGCCGCTCACAACGCCATCAATTTCTTTTTTAGAATATGTCTTGCCGTTCAAAGCAAGATTTCGGTTTATAAGATATTCCCCGGACTCATTTGTTTTATTAAACTCCGCATCAGCTGCCGTAATTGCACCGCTCAAATTAATTTCGCGGGGTGCCGTAACGCCAGTCCATCCGTCAGGAAGTTTTGTAGTAATGGAAAGAATGCTTTTTTCCGTTTCACTCTTATCGCCGATTTCACAGCTTACAAACGCATCTTCCGTTTCTATCTTCACTGCCTGATTTATAGATACCGGATCAATACTCATTGTAAGACCGGTTGCCCGGCTGATTGTTGAATCATCGGAAAACCTTGCAGAAATGCTGTAGGTGGAATCGTTACCTGAAGTTCCGCCTGTCGATGTCCCGGACACTTTAAGGTTCATTTGCGGAACAAGAGTTTTTCCGGCAAGGGGAAGAAAAATCTCCGACGAGGTAAGCAAATCTACATTGGAAACAGACGTTATTTCCTTGCCGTCACCGTCAAGCAGAGAAATTTTTAAATTTGTAGAAACAACCGGCGTTTCATTACATATTATATACAACACAAGCGAACCGGAATAAAATTCCAGTGCCCTAAACTCAGGCGCATTCACAGTTACGTTCTGCGACGGACACTGCTCTTCAGAAAGAGTACCGTTTATTCCCTGAGGAATTATTATATCGTCAAATTTCAAATCTGCGCTTTCACGGATTTTTTTATTTATGTCTGATAAATTAATCGGTTCTTCAAAAGAAGAAACAGACAAATCAGGAACATCGAACGTCTGGTCAAAAGACATTCCTTTCAACTGGTCTGCAAAATCCATTTTATCAAGGTAAGAACCTATATCTATCGGAATTTCCTGCAATGAAAAATCCACTAGAAATTTCTGAGAAGCAGTACCGCCGGAAGCAATTTTCTGCCTGTCTGACTCAGGATAATAATCATACACGTAAAAAGAAACATCAGAAGAAGACGATTCCATCTGCTCCGTCAGTGTATCAACAGAAAGATATTTTGACAGTTTTTCGGAAAACGTACCTATCGTAAAGTTATATTCGGCATCCGTTTTTACAGAAACAGACTCTGGAATTTTCCAGTTGCAGGAAACAATAACAGGAATTGCAGCTGCAAGAACAAACAGTTTTATGCCTTTCATACGCTCTTCTCCCAAATTGTGCTAACACTGATATTACAACAAAAGATTTTTTCACCAACAGGTTAACATTAAAAATAAGATATTGCAAATAAAAAAGGCTGCCCGTCAAGCACATTTTACATAAAACGTCATTCAAGGCAGCCTTTTTACCATTTCGTACTGTAATGCGTACGCTATTTTTTCAGAAGATCGGCGAACGGATTGTAGCTCATTCCGTCATCGCTTCCGGAATTATAGCCGCCTCTTCCGCGCCCGTCGCGGTTTCCGCCTGCAAACTGCCTTGCTCCCTTGTCCTGTCGGAATCCGCCTCTGTCAGAACCGCCTTTTGCTCCGGCAGAACCTTTCTTTACAACAACAACTTTACGCGCACCGCCGGAGGAAGCGCCTTCTCCGTTTCCGGCAGACCTGCCGGCACCGTTCTGCCCTATGCGGCTTACAGCATCGCTTTTAAGGCTCAGGCTGATTCTGCGACGGTCTTTGTCAAGCGCAAGAATTGTAAACTCAAAAATATCGCCTACCTTTACGACTTCCATCGGATCAGAAACAAACGAATCGCTTAATTCTGAAACGTGGATAAGACCTGTTTCGTGCAGACCAATATCAACAAATGCACCAAAATCAACGACGTTCTTGATTTTTCCGGTAACTTTCATTCCTTCTTTCAAATCTTCAAACTGAACAACGCCTTTCTGCATAATCGGAGCAGGATATCCGTCACGCGGATCACGATTCGGCTTCTGCAATTCTTCTATAATATCGTTCAAAGTCGTTTCACCGATGCCGTACTTTTCGCACAGTTCCCTGCGCTTTGCACTGTCGATTTTTCCGCCGGCTTTTACAACAGGAAGAACCTCGCGCGCAACACCGTAATTTTCCGGGTGAACCCAGGTATTATCAAGAGGATCATCGCTTTCTGCAATTTTAAGGAATCCGGCACACTGTTCAAACGCCTTAGGACCAAGTCCCGGAACTTTTTTCAAATCTTCGCGGTTTGTAATTTTTCCGTTTGCATCGCGGTATTCGGTGATTTTTTTCGCCGTGCTCATCGTAATGCCGGAAACGTAACTCAAAAGCATATAGCTTGCCGTATTAAGATTAACGCCGACCTGATTTACAACTGAACCTACAACTTCATCAAGCGTTTCGCTCAGCTTTTTCTGATTTACATCGTGCTGGTAAAGACCTACGCCGATAGCTTTCGGGTCGATTTTTACAAGTTCTGCAAGCGGATCCTGAAGCCTTCGTCCCATAGAAATTGCGCCGCGTATCGTAAGATCAAGTTCCGGGAATTCCTTTGTGGCAACTTCACTTGCAGAATACACCGACGCACCGGACTCATCAACGACAGTATAGCGAACGTCCGCATCCGCATAATTTTCCGTAATTACTTTTGAAACTACAGCCTGAACTTCAGGGCTTCCCGTTCCGTTTCCTACTGCAACAACCTGAATATCGTACTTGTCAATTGCATCGTTCAGCGCCTTGTATGCGCCGTCAGGATCCTGTACCTGGAAAATCTTGAAATAGCCAAGATATTTTCCCGTTTCATCAAGCGCGGCGCATTTTGTACCGGTGCGGATTCCAGGGTCAATTCCAAGAACGCGGCTTCCTTTAATCGGCTGCGTCATCAGAAGATTTTTCAAATTCTCGCTGAAAATTCCGATTCCGTGATCGTCAGCCGCATCAGTTTCATCGCTGCGTATTTCACGAAGAACAGCCGGACTTAAAAGCCGCACTACTCCGTCCTCAATCGCTTCCTTGTGATATGAATTATTTACTTTTGTACGGCGCGTAAGCAAATCAACGGCTGAATCAACGTTTACGTCAAGAGTTACGTCAAGCGCCCCCTCACGTTCGCCGCGATTTATGGCAAGAATACGGTGCGGCTTCACCTGGCTAAGCGGTTCAGTATAGTCCCAGTACATCTGATATGTAGACGTTTTGGCAACCTGCTCTTCGTCCTGTCCTTCCGGAACAATTCCTTTTGTCTTTATATTACCTTCCGCCATATACAAATCGTGGATTGCGGTACGGTTATTCGTGTCCTGACTGACGCGCTCTGCAAGAATATCTTTTGCTCCGGAAAGCGCATCTTCCGCACTCTCAACGTTAAGCGCAGCATCTTCATTATCAGTCTTGATGAATTCCTTTGCCTTTTCCCGGATTGCCTCGTCGTCAAGTTCAAGCATTGCATCTGCAAGCGCATCTAGTCCTTTTTCTATAGCGACCATACCGCGAGTCTTCTTCTTTTTCTTGAACGGTGCCCACAAATCCTCAAGCTCCGTAAGCGTAGAAGCCGTCATTGCCGCAGTGTAAAGGCTTTCAGTAAGTTTTCCCTGCTTAAAAATGCCCTTTACAATCTCAAGACGGCGCTCTTCAAGATTTTTATATGTTTTGAAAAGATGGTCGCAGTCACGAACCTGCACTTCATTCAAATTATCGTGCTTTTCTTTGCGGTAACGGCTGATGAACG
>SAMEA3663025__coassemble_1772_pt1 | contig 8996 bp, 2 predicted proteins | sample SAMEA3663025__metabat2_low_PE_029 | metagenome-assembled genome bin SAMEA3663025 (sample SAMEA3663025) | pig gut metagenome | biome: pig gut; feature: pig-associated habitat; material: faeces | place: France | collected 2012 | reverse complement strand
ACCGTTCTATGGGTGAACTTGTGTCCGGTACGGTGAAGTTCAGCGGAGCGGTTTCAGACGGAAACGGAATAAAAAATCTTGCATATTCTGTAGATAACGGCGAAACGTTTAAGGACATTCGTCTTTCTGAAAAGAAGGGAATAAAATATTTTACTATTTCCGTAGATACGCGAAAATTCAAGGACGGTCCTGCCGTCATCTGGTTCAAGGCGCTTGATAATGCCGGTTCTACAGGTGTTTATTCATTCCTTTATTTTATAGACAACACAAAGCCTGACATTCAGATTGTAACTCCGGAAGAAAAGGAAGTTCAGTACGGAAAAGTTGCCGTTTCCGGAATTGCAAAAGATGCTATCGGCGTAACGAAACTTACCTGGACATTCGGCAAGGAAACCGGCGAGTTTGAGCTTGTTCCGGGTAATCCTTACTGGAGCATTGTGTTTGATACAATCGGTTCTTCTGATGCTTCACGGAAATTTACGATAACAGGCGAAGACAGGGCAGGAAACGTCGTGTCTGTTTCAAGAACTATTTTGCTTAATCAGAAACTTGATAAGCCGGTTGTTGAAATTGCGTATCCTACGGCGGAAACATTCCTTGAAACTAACGAAAAATGTTTTGTCCGCGGTATTGCAAAGGACAGGGAGGGAATTCAGTCTGTAAAATACCGTATTGACAATAACGACTGGATTATAGAAGAAACAAAAGGCGTTTTCTGCGGCGACTTGATTGACGGTTCGGAACTTTCTCCGGGAAAACATACTGTTACTGTCGTTGCAACAGACAGAAACGGCGTTGAAGGCGATCCGTTCTCCGTGTCATTTACGGCACGCGGTGCAATTCCATCATTCTCCGAGCCTCGGATTACCGGCGGAAAAAATCCGCGTGCGGTTGAGGCAGGAATGTCCGTTCACCCGGAAGACGGCGCTTCGTTTCAGATTACCGCTTCTTCAGGGCTGGGACTTTCTGCGGTATCGGCAGAAGTCCGCTGGGGAAAAGACGGTTCTGTTTTGTACGAATATACTCCGAACGGAGGAACGTCTCAGAATATTGTAATTCCTTTGGGAGCGGATTGTCCTAAGGGTGTAGTACGCATATATGTAAGCGCGACAGATACTGCCGGAAGAACTAAGAATTATAAGACAATGTTCCGCGTCATAAATACGTCAGTCGTAACGTCAAATACGCCGGCTGTTGTATTTGATGACAGTACGGTAAGCGCGGACGGCGTAATCATCAATAACAAGGAATTCCCGGCGAGCGGCTATTTTATCGGCGGAAATGCGCGGACGGCAGAGATTGTTCCTGCTACTCCGTTTGCAAAAGCCGAACTTCACGGAAACCAGATTGTTCTTGTTCCGGGTTCTGCTACAGGTTCGTCAGAAAAAGTTGTAGTCCGCGTAACTACGGATCAGGGACTGCGCTACGAATCCCGGCAGATTGTCTTTAAAAATGATACGTCATTCCCGGTCGTTAAGATAAATCAGGCTTCTGAAGATTCTGCGGTTGACGGAAGTGCCGGCGAACTTACTGTTACAGGTACTGTTTCCTGCGATACGGGAATAGGAAAACTTGGCTACAGGATATTCAATGCGCGTGCGGCTATGGCAAACGGTGCGGTGAATGCGCTTGAGCCTGTCGTAAAATCAGAACTTACGGAACTTCCTGCATCACGTTCATTCAGCATTCCGTTTAATGCGCTTGAACTTGGATATGGAATTTACTTTATAGAAGTTGTTGCAGAAAGTGCAGGCGGAAATACGGCTGCATCTGCCGTGTGCGTACGTAATATTCCGGAACTTGGAACTCTTCCTAACGGAAAGGCGGCTGTTGCAAAAGCACCGATGTTTGTCTGGGCAGACGGCGTTGACGTATATTACGGGGCTGCTTATCAGGGAGAACTTGACAGGAGTTTCGGTGCATTTAAGCGCAGCGATATGACGTTCGGTTCAAATTCCCTTACGGCAACAGTAACTGCCGCAGAAAAACCGTACTCTTCAAAATATACGGCTTCACGTGACTATGAACTTTCTGCCGTAATTGCTTCCATTAACGGAAGCGCATATATGAGCGGAATGCCGGTTGAAGTTCCTTTCGGTTCTTCTGCAAAGCTTACGGCATATATTGATACGGCGGCGGCAGTTTCTTCCGTAAACTATGAAATTACCGGAGAAGCAGTGCCGGGCGGCTCTAACCAGAGCGGTTCTGTAAAGGCTGTAAAAGCTCTGGACGGAACTGACCGCTATACTGTGGAAATTCCGCTTTCGGGACTTCCTGTCCGTGTGAATACGATAAAAATTGCGGTGAAGGCAGCCGGTCTTTCGTATGATTTAACCGGTTCATTTGAAATCGTCCGTCCGCTTGATAAAGAAAAGACAGATGATTTGCGTGCCGTATACGCAATGGAAACAGACGATACGTTCTTTGATACGGATACCGGAAGTTATATTATGAATACAGGAATTCCGTTCAATTTCTATGCGAACGTGCCGGAACTTGCCGATGCAGTTTTTGTAACGGCTATGGACGGTCTTGTTCTGGAACGGAACGGAAACAATGTTTCCGTAAAGGCGGAAAAGGACGGTTCTTATCGCGGAGTTCAGGTTCGCGTAAAAGATATTAACGGCATTTCATACACTTCTCAGGCAGTGAATTTCATTGTAGATTCAGGCGCGCCGGAAGTTGTAATTTCAACACCGCAGAATCATTCCTGGGTGAAGCGTTCTATCCGCATTACAGGAACGGCAGTTGATCCGTCAGGCGTGAAGAACGGAGAATATTCTATTGACGGCGGCGTTACATGGAGTCCGCTAAGCCTTTCCGTAACAAAAGGTGCGCAGGGAGCAACGTTCAGCGCAACGGCAAATATTTCCAATCTGGAAGACGGTCTTGTCGGTATTGACGTCCGCGTTTTTGACACTGCCGGACACGTTTCTTATGCAAGGGCAGCCGTCCACCGCGATACAACTCCTCCTGAAGTTGAGATTGTTCTTCCTGGTGATGAAGCGGTTGTAAACGGCGACAATCTGATTGCATTCAGGGCATATGATGCCGGAAGCCTTGAAAAGATATATTACATTGCACCTCCGGGAGTAAAAGTTCCGCAGAGCCGCGTTGAACTTGAATACGGTAATTTTGTTACGACGCATATCGGTACGGCAGATAAGCCGATTGATGATGCAATGTCGTTTGAGTTTGTTGACGATGCAGGAAATGTTGCCACGATTGAATCATATAAATTTATGATAGACAGCAAGTCAGACCTTCCTGTAGCAGAAATTCACCTGCCGGGCGACAATGAAGTCATTACGCGTGACTTTACGATTTCCGGCGTTGTATATGATGATGACGGGCCTTCGATGGTGTATTACCGGATTGACCGCGGCGAATATATACGGGTGGAAGATCCGCTTCCTCCGCCTGCTTATGATGAGAACGGCACAGAAATTTCTGTTGACTATGACCAGAAGCGCACGAGTTTTGCCATTCCGATTGACTTCAGTACGATGGTAGACAACGAGCATACTATTTACGTTTATGCAGTTGATACTAACGGCGTAAAAGGTCCTGTTGCCGAGCGTGTATTCCGTGTTTCTACGGAAGAGCCGAAAGGCGCAGTCGTAACGCCTTCCATTGATACGTCCGTAAAGAACGTCATCACCATAAGCGGAAACGCATCCGACAAGAACGGCATTGCGAAAGTTCAGGTATCTCTTGATAACGGAAACTCCTACAATGATGCTGTAGGTACGGAAGAATGGTCGTACACGTTTGATACGCGCGCCATTCCGAACGGCACGAACGTTGTGTTCATAAAAGTATTCGACAAATACGGAATTCAGGGATTGTATTCAAGCCTGATAAATATAGATAATCTTGCGCCGGAGATGATTCTTGACTATCCGCTTGATTATTCTGCAACGACAGGACCTCTTTTCTTCAGCGGCTACGCATTTGACAACGTAAATATTACGGAAATGTTCGTAACGGTGCGCAGTCTTGACGGAAAATCAGTTCCGCGGAGTATGCAGTGCGTCAATTTTGAGCTTGAACGGATTATTGCAAAGACGCTTGACCTTTCTTTGCTTGAAAACGGCTCGTATAATATTGAACTTACGGCTCTTGATAAGGCTGGAAACGCTACTCACGTAAGCCGTAACGTTATGCTGAACAAGAACAAGCCGCTTGCAGTCGTTGACTTGCTGTATCCGCTGAACGGAGAACATAAGCAGGGTGTATTCAATATTTACGGTGAAGCGTCTGCGGACAAGCCTATTGAAAGCCTTGCACTGTATATTGACGATACATTCATCGCAGATACGCAGCTTCTTCCGACAGGCTACTTTAAGTTTGCAATTACTCCGGAGATTATTTCTGCCGGAACGCACCGCTACCGTGTAGATGCACGCGTTGAGGGCGGTTCAGTTATAAAATCTCGCGTCCAGACGGTGGAATATTCTAACGTCGGACCGTGGATTACGATAGATAATTTCAGCTACGGTGATTTTGCAATCGACCGTCCGTATATTGAAGGTCACGCAGGATACTCCCTTGATGAGGAAGAGCTGCTTCTTTCAAAGATGAAAAAAGCAACGAAAGAGCAGAAAGATGCCATCAACAGCAAGAAAGTTGAAAAAATTGAAGTCAGTTTTGACAACGGAAAGACTTTTGTGCAGGTTTCAAAGGCTGAAAAATGGATGTACCGCGTTGAAAATCACGATTTGCCGGAAGGATTCCACTTTATGCTCGTGCGCGCAACAATGCGTAACGGCGAAGTTGCAATCGACCGTGCAATAATTCAGATAGACAATACTTCTCCTAAAGTCAGGCTGATTGCGCCTGATTCCGGCGGACGGTATAACCAGCAGCTTGTGTTCAGCGGACTTTCAAGCGACAACATCGGCTTGAAGGACGTAACGCTTTCCCTGCGAAAGGGCGATAAGGCATCTTATCAGGTTCCTTCGTTCATTCAGGGATTGTATTTTGACTGGAAATTCTGGGGTGCAACGCTGTTTGACATCGGCGTAGGTCTTACGTTCTTTGATGACGTTGTAAAAGTCCAGTTTCAGTGGGGACAGTTTACGCAGGCACAGAGGGATATTTTCTCTAAGAGCGATATGCGTTACGGCGGCGACAATGTTATGGGAATAAAAATTCTTGCAAATGTTGCCAACATTCCGTTCGCATATTTCTTCGGACGTGATTTTGAGTGGCTTTCTGCAAATATTGCAGTCGGTGCTAACTTTACGCGGTTCAATGAATCTGCAAGCGGAGAGGCGCAGATACTTTCTGCCCTTCTGGCTCAGGTTGAATTCCCTAAGGTTACGTTCCCGCAGCTCAAGATGTTCAGTACGTTCTCTCTGTATACGGAATTCTCCCTGTGGTTTATTCCTACGGACGTTATCAGCAGCGGATCAGAGTCTATAAAGAATCTTGTTCCGCAGATATCGGAAGGTATCCGTGTAAATCTGTTCTAGGCGGTGTTCAATGGAAAAATGCATCATGAATATAAAGAAGATTGCAGTTCTGCTTGTTTTCCTTGTGTCATTCTCTGTGCCGGTATTTTCTGTGGAAGCGTATGTAAGTTCCCTGTACCGTGAGATAGACATTGCATTTGCAAACAAGTCGGAGAATGAGCTGAACTCTATTCTTTCAAAGAATGCGGATGATGTGAACTATTATCTTCTGGAAAATTATGCGATGAAGAAAGTCCGCCATTTGATTATTCAGGAAGAATATGTATTTGCAATGAAAGCCAATCTTGTTATCATAGACAACGATCTTGATAATGTAGATGCGGTTGAAATGTATTCGACGATTGCTACTGCCCTTGAAAAACAGAAGGAACAGCAGGCGCTTGTTGAAGAGCGAAAGAGAATTGCCGCGGCAAAATTTGAAACTGAGAAGGCAAAGCAGCGTGTTTCTGCGGCAAAGGACTTTCAGTTTGTAAAGACTGCCGAGGGAGATTCTGTCTATCTTAAGGATAAGAACGACAAATACACGTCTACGTATTGGAAAGTTAGATTCGGAATGTTCAACGGTGATTTGATTACCGAATCTGACAGCAGCTATGATTCTTTCAGATACGGAATTTCCGGCGATTTTTCCTATGAGTATACGTTTGACAATATTATGGTCGGTTTTGATGCAGGCGGCGAGGCAATCCTTATTCCGTTTACAAATAATGACGATACTATGCTTGGAAATGTTTACCTTGCGCCGAAAATCGGCTTTTTGCCGCTTAGCAAGAAATTTTTTGGAAGGGCTGGCGTTGCCGGCGTCATAACGATGAACAGTACGGAAAAATCCGTCCTGTCGGATACGTTTGTAACGCCGCTTTTCGGTCTGGGATTTGATCACGCCAAAGCAGGACCGCTTGTGTTCTCTGGAAGCGTTGATTACTATCTTGCGCATCTTGCGTACGATGATATGAATTTTGCAATGGGAGGAGAACTTAATATGTCCGTTCCGTTTACGGATATGGAGAAAGTTCGTCTTAGTCTTAACGTCGGGGTGAAAGATACTTTATTTGTAAAATCATCTGGAATTGAAAACAGGGCCAGATTTATTCTGGCAATTGGAGCTGAAAATGTTGCGAAATAAACCATTTTTATTACTGATTTTGTGCGTCTGTTTCTCATTTGTTTCTGAGGTTTTTGCCCAGACAACTACGTTTGATCTTTCCGAACGGTATCTTCAGAAGGCGGAAACTGCGTTTGATGACGGGCAGATTACTGAAGCGTTCAAGAACATCACTATGTCGATGAAAGTTACCAAGACAAGTGAAGATGATGTTGTTCCTGCAAACGTGCTTGTTCTTGCGCGGACGATTTACCGAACAAAGCTTAAGCAGCTTCAGAAGTCATATAACGAGGCGGATTTTATTGAGCTTAAGACAAATCTTGAAACATTCCCTGAAGTGAATACGTCTGAAATTACAAAACTTGTGCGCCAGATTGAAGCGCAGGTTGTTGCGGACGAAAAGGCATCTACAAAGAAAGACCAGCAGGAATTCTACACGAAAATTCAGGAATCGACTGATGCTACGAACAGCGCAGTAACGCAGATGGTTGAAGAAAACCGCAAGCAGTTTGAGCGTGCGGAAGAACGCGAACTTAAAAGAGATGCGCGCGATGAGAAGAACGATAAAAAGTTTATGATGATTTTTATCGCTGTCATCGGAATTGCGTTTATCATTCTTGTTGTCGTTATGCTGATTGTAGTAGTTGTACGCGCTGCGGCAAAACATTCGCAAATTCAGCAGCAGCAGTATGTAGAAGCATTCAAGCTGCTTGCCCAGAACCAGAGCCAGACGAACCAGCTGATGATTGGCGGAATTGCCGGACTTTACAGCGATGAAGGTTTGAAGCTTGCAGGAAGTTCTACCTGGAGTCAGGGTGCATTGCCGGAACCGGAAGATACGCCGGAAGAAAAGGAAGAACTGCGCGAGCTTGCCGCAAAATGCGAAGATTTAGGTGCAAGAATTGACCAGGTTACGGGGCGCAAGAACAATTCAAAGAACGTTTCCGAACTTGTATATAAACTTGCAATCAAACTGGGAATCCGCCAGCACGAAGCAATGGTATATTTCTGCGCCTCTATGGTTTATGATGCAGGATTTTTGAGCATTGACCCGGAACTTTTAAAGGCGGAAAACCTTACAGAAGAGCAGCGCAAGGAACTGAACAGGCACGAATGTCTTGCAGAAGAACATTTGCAGTTTGTTCCTAAGCGGTATTGGACTATTTTTGACGATGCCGCGCGCCTTCATCACGAAAATATGGACGGTTCCGGAATGCCGGAAGGTCTGAAAGGCGAAGAAATCCCGAAGATTGCGCGCATTATCCGCGTTGCAGACAGTTTCAATGCCCTTTCAAGCCGCAGATCGTACCGCGGCGGAACAGATAAGGAATCTGCCGTAGCAAAACTGGAAGAACAGCCGAATATTTATGACCAGGACGTCATCAACGCGCTGAAAGATATTATTTAAGGCTGAAAAACAGAAAAACTGAAAAGCCCTTCCGCACAGAGTACGCTCATTCTGCGGCAGGGCTTTTTTATTTAACTTTTGTGTAAATGTGTCGATATTCAGAATATGGCTACAATACTCTTTTTTTTACTAATGGTACTTTCAGTTAATAATGTATTTGCAAAAGAAATCAAGCCTTTGTACAAGCTTCCTGAACAGGTTGTTGTGCCGGAGGAAAAAATAAGCGAAACAAAAACTTTTCTTGCCGGTTCAGACAAGGGACTTTTCAAAATTTCAAGCAACAATCAGTCTATTCCGTTGTGGACGGACGGCGGAGTAGAGCAGATTGTACGTGCAGAAGTTCCTAGCGAGGACGGAAAATTCCACGAAGTCTGGTATTTCAGGACGACAGAGGGAATCCTTTTCAGTTCTGACCTTGAAACGTTTGAACTCAGAAATGAAGGTCTGCCGTTTCTGACGATTAAAGAGTATGATGGACAGAACACTTCGTTTAAAAAAGTCGTTCACACCTTAAAAGATATATGCGTAAATCCGCTGAACTCTATGCAGATTGTTACGGCAACAAAAGACAACGTCTATCTTTCGCGCGACGGCGGAAAAAACTGGAAGTCGATCGGCTCGATGAGCAAGTCTACTTCTGGAATAAAGGCGGTTGCGGTAGCGTCTATGCCTGTAACTAATGCGGACGGAAGTCCCGGCGCAGAACTTGTCGTGTTTATGAGCCATCCTATTTTCGGACTTTCGTATATAAAGCCGGATGCAAAAAATCCCGGATGGATTGACGTTTCTGCCGGGTTTGAGCTTATGCCGACTATGACGCAGCCGGACGAAATTGCCGACATCCTTCCTGTAATGAAGCTGAATTCTGACGGCTCGTTCGGCGTAACAGTTTATATGTCGCAGACGTTCATTCCGAGAATTTACAGGTTCAACTGGGAAACAAAGCGCGGCGAATGCATTTACCGCGGTGAAGAACCTGCTGACACCATCGATGCGCTTACGACTG
>SAMEA3663025__coassemble_1665_pt1 | contig 9399 bp, 8 predicted proteins | sample SAMEA3663025__metabat2_low_PE_029 | metagenome-assembled genome bin SAMEA3663025 (sample SAMEA3663025) | pig gut metagenome | biome: pig gut; feature: pig-associated habitat; material: faeces | place: France | collected 2012 | reverse complement strand
AATAGTTGGGAAAAAGAACCTGCTGAGAATACAGAATATCTTTTTAAAAATATCGATATCCAAATTGCAAAGTTCAGCAACACAAAAGGGATTAGAGTTGTTGACAGGAATAAAATGGATGCGATACTTGCTGAACATTCTTTTCAAAGTTCTTCTGCATGGGCCTCAGAAAAAAATATTGCTGAAGTTGGAAAAGCGTTAAATGCACAATATCTTGTTTATGTAAAACCTGTAATAGGGACTGGGTCCACTAATAATATTAATTTTGAATGCATTAATGTAACAACTTTTCAGAAAATAGTCTTATCAAATGGAACCTTTAATTTTAGAGAAGAGGAAATACAAAATCTCATTGATTCTGCTTTTATAGATGCTTCAAAAACTTATCTTACAAACATTATAGAAGGAACATGGTTTTGCAAAGGGGTAATGTCTAATGGCTATGCTTATACAGAAAAAACAGAGCCCTATCTTAGTCCATTTTCAAGTGGCTATAGTTTAGATGTTGTAGAAAAAATTCCTAAAAAATACATGTTGAATCTTGCTAACGCAAAATTATCTGTTAATGGAAATCTTGCAACTATTTCTAAAGGTGGATCAGAAACGGAATGTGTATTTTCATATGTGCCGGCAGATAGTAAAATCTATGGAGGAAAAAGAAACTGGGAAGATACCGGGGATGCGAATTATACGGTTATATGTTTTGATAATTTTTGGGCGGGAAGAATTGAACCTGAAAATTCTCTTACGGATTGCAGCATTGGCGAAATAACAATAATTCCAGAAACAGGGGAATTCTCTATTACTGGCAAGGCTTATAAAAAAGGCAGTACAATGGCTATTCACCTTGGGTCAGATGGTAAACGAAAAAGACAGCATTATTACTTGGTATTCACAAAATTAAAGGGGTAAATTATGAAAAAAATTATCTTATCAGTTTTGGCTGTTTCTCAGATTCTGTTGTTTTCCTGTAATAAAAATCAGAAAACTGTTATTACAGCTCAACCTGTAGAAATTCAAGAACAGGAAGAAAAAATCGATTTTTCAGAAAAGCCAAAAGTTCGCACTGTGGAAATAGTTTCTATGGAATATGCCTCTGGAGTTGCAAGTTCTGATGTTGCAACTCTTAAGGCAAAAATAATCGAAGGTCTTTCAAACCGTAAAAATGTACGTGTTATTGACCGAAGCCGCATGAACGATGTTCTAAACGAGCATCAAAAACAGCAGTCGCTTTGGGCTAGTGACGACGGAAAAGCGGAAGTCGGCCGTCAGTACAATGCAAATGCTTTGGTATATCTTGAAGCAATCAATAAAAATGAAATTCAGGTAACAATTGAGGATTTGGATACATTTCAACAGGTTGTAAAGCTTGTAAATATATCTAATGTTTCTGAAATTGCAAACTGGGATTTAGCAATATTATCTTTATAAATAATAATTAGGAGTAAAACTTATGAAAAAAATATTTTTAGCTATGTTTTTTACGATTGCCGGAACTTTCATGTTTGCAGACAACACTGTAGCCGTTCTTGAATTTGAAACGCGTGATGCAGATTTGAGGGGAAAAATGCCAATTTTGACAGATATTTTCCGTTCAGAACTGGCAAATACCCAGAACATCAATGTTGTTGATCGCGCAAATACCGATAAGGCTTTGGCAGAAATCGCACTTCAGCAGACGAGTATTATGTCCACAACAAATGTAAAAAGCGTTGGAAATATACTTAATGCAGATTATCTTGTAATTGGAACTGTTTCTGTACTTGAAAATGAGGCAGAAACAAAAACAACATACACTACTCGCGAAGAAGAAGTTAATGGTGGTGCTATCGGTGGTATTGGTAAGGCTTTGTTCGGTGATGCAGCTGCAAAAAAGAAAACAGTTGTTGATGAACATAAAGAAACAGTTCAGGAAAAAAGAATCAATGTTGTCGTTCAACTTTTAAATGTAGAAACAGGTGGAATTGTTGCTTCTTCAAGACTTGATATTCCAAAATGGAGTGAGTTTTCAAAATATGCATCTGATCTTGCAAAGCCTCTCTCTTCTAAACTTTCTACTAGCTCAAGACTTAGAAAAGTTGATGTTGATATGTTCTACGGTGAATGGGAATGCGAAATTGCAAATAATGGAGTTGTTGATTATTACATAATCAATTTTGGCGACAACAACCGTGTAACTGTTACGCTTGAATCAACATCTCGCAGCGGAAAAACTTCAAAAGCAAAAGGGCGTGGTCGGTATGTTTACAGCGAGGATGATAAAGTTTTTGCACTTACAGTAAACAATATGGCAGGCGATGTAAGACACGTAACAAGACTTAATTGGAAATCTCTTGTTAACCCTTCAAAAGATAATTCTTCATTTACTATGACTATTCCTGTTTCTTCATCAGAGGGTGCAAAAAAAGTTCGCGGTGACTTTTATCGTTTAGACTAGACTGTAAAAATCGCAGAGACTTGCCGGGGAATTTTTTGAACTTTCCGATTTTTCTTTTTATATTAATAATTGTCGGCAGCATGACTGCCGCATTGATCCTGTTGGGACGAAAGTTCTGACAGGTGGTTTCGGGCTCGGCAGCTGCCCAAGGAGCGGGAGCTGCTACTTTTTTAGTTTAATATTATAAACAATATTGTATACTTTACTTATCAAACCGCCTTTTATGACTTATATTGACCGCGATATAAAAACAATTGGTAAGCATGTTAACAATGCTATTGAAGAAGAACTGAAAGGTATTCCAACTGTCGCAAAATTTGCGACAGTTCAAAATGTGGCTTGCAGAGGTTGGACGAGAACGCATTGAAGAAACAATTGATCTGGTATGACAACACGGAGGCACAATAATGGAATCAGTAATAAAACAGCTTCGGGAACAACACAGATACACGCAGGTAAAACTTGCGGAAGAATTAGGCATTTCGCGGCAGGCACTTATAAAATACGAAAGCGGGGAACTGGAACTGCCGGTTTCTGTAATCCGAAAACTTTCGAAGATATTTTCTGTAAGCTATGAATGTCTTATTGATAACGAGCTTCCCTCTGAGCAATCGTCAGAAGATAAAGCAATGGCAGCAGAACTTGCAAAAAACTATTTAAAGCTTAATAACGAATCAGAAAAGCGCGCTGTTTTTGAGATGGCAAGGATAATGGCAAATTGTTAAAAGATTTTTCAAAAAAAATCCATAAAAAATGAACTTTACCAAATTTCCTTTTATATTATCATCATGAGCGAAAACTTTATTACAGTAAGCTGCCCTGAATGCGAAAATCATTTTTCTTTCAGCAGAAATGTGCTTGATTTTGACGGTGGAAAAGGCATAATCCGATTTTCCTGTACAGGATGCGGAAACACAGTAAGGATTTGTTATACAGGTCGAGAAAAGGAAATCATGGTTCAGATTTTGGAGTAATTTTTAGCTTTGCTATTCAATAATGACTGCTGGCGGTCTTACACAGGGGGAATCTATGACACCACACACAGGTTTTAATCTTTTTGGAAAAATTGAAGGCATTTATCAAAATGTAAAAATCACACCGCTAAAAAAGATTACGGCTGACGAAGTTGAATTCTTTTCTAGCGAAGAAAAATTTGATATGTATTCAGAATTCAGGCGGTTTATGAAAGACAAAAATATTCTGAAAGATGGAAAAAGCCTTTATTTTTCAGAAAATTTTTGCAATAAGTTATTGTGGCAGGGCTCATCAGAAAAAACTGCGGATGCGCTTTTTAATGCACTTGCTGATTTTTCTGCAGCTAAAAAAATCAATTTTCTTCTGAATTATCATTGTGCGCAGGAAGAAGAAATCAACGCTGAAAAAAAGATCGTTCTTACTTTTCATCCCGAAGTAATAATTGACGGAAAGAGGCTTATAAATGATTTTCCTGATGTTGATTTAAACCGCCGTTTTATTCTTCTTGAAGAAAGAAAGGTACAGGACATCACATATCTGGATTGCGGTGTAAAATCTGAACCTGTCTTGTTTGGCGAGGCTTGCCGTCAGGTTTGTGAAAAAACATTTGCATCGCTCGATAAATACTTTAATGTGGACTATAACGTTTCACTGGTATTTGGGACTGCAAAAAGAGAATACACAGGGCTTGCGCCAGAAGTCAAAAAATCAATTATGGAGAAATTTTAATGGAAAATCAGGAAAAATCTACAGAACTGACAGAGGCCTTAGTAAATCTTTACAACGCCTTTACAAGATATGGAATTCTAGTCTTAGAATCAGACATAGAGTGTAACAGCGCTCCTGAATATATTAAAAAAGTTTCTGAACTTCTTGATAAAAAAAACTTCTGCATTTTTCAAAAAATCGCAAAAATAATTTTAAATTGTCCAGATAATGAACAACTTCAACTGGCACTCTACAACATCAATACTGGAAATAAAAAAGTCGACATTTTTTTCAAATATATTTTTAACTGGTGGAAAAAAACTTCAAAAATAAAGGCAACCCGACTGGGACTTTTCAGAGCAAAATTCATGACTCAAGAGAAAAAACTCCGAAAAGAACTTGAAAACTTATAATCACCCCGAATATCGAGTTTCAATTTTTATTGCAATTATTTCCGGCAGCGTAAAAGCACCAGATTTTATCATTTGTTCTGTTTTAGACGCCTGCTCCGGAATATCATTGCTACATAAATGCCGGCTCAATAAAAGTTCAAAAGGAGATTCTGTTTAACGCAGCATGATGGATTTGTGGCTTTTTTCAGAAACGAAATTGCGAACTAAATTTGACACAATCGTCATATTGAATATCCAATGATGAAATTATACTTTTGATTCCTTAAATTTTCAATGCAGACTAAAAGATATGAGGAGAAAACTAAAATAACTTGACCGCCCTCACAATTAGACATCCTGTCCTTTTTCCTGTATATTTATTTATATGTTGGAAGTGTATATATCAGAAAACAAGTTTAAAAATAAAAAAAAGCCGTTTGTATTCAGAAGCAGAAACCTTCAGACTTTTACGCAGGAAGATATAATTGATGCAATTGCCGAGGCGGGAACGACTTTTACAAAGGCGGATGCTGCCGGTATGTTCAAAGTTTTTGAGCAAGTCTTTAAACGATTTATAGAACGCGGAGATGCCATCAAACTATTTATGGGTACATTCCGTGCATCGGCATCTGGAACTGCAGAAACAAATTCTGAAACTTTTAAGCCGGTAATTCCAAAAGATCCCCGGACTCCCAAAAAAGACCACAACATTTCGCTTAGTTTTGAGCCTAATGAAGCATATTCAGAGCAGCTCAGGAACATTGCGTTCAAACGCCTTGGTTTTGTAAAATTGAGCCGTCCTGCAATTACAAGCATATCAAGTGCCATGATAAATTCAGACACACCTTTAATTCCCGGTGATTATATAAATATAAGCGGACGATTTTTAAAATTCGACTTTGAAGACAATAGTCAGGGCGTATTTTTCAAAGAAACGGACGGAACAAAATCTTACAAGGCATCTAATTTTACAAAGGCAACAAGGGTTTCAATTACAGTTCAGATTCCGCCGGAACTTGAACCTGGAACTTACACTGTAAAAATACGCACACAGACTGAAAGTGCATTTTCACAACAAATTATTACTGTTTTATAGGATTTTATAAGGTTCTTAAAAGGTATTGCAGTCTGATTTAATTCACCTTATACGACGCAAGTGTCTGGGAATTGCTTAGCAGAGAAGTTATTAAACCTTTTGCACGAATAAAATTCGCGGACAAAAAAATATTTCATCAAGAACAAAATTTATTTTCATCTTGATCAAAAATTATCTTTATCTTGAACAAATATTTTGGCAAAAATACAGAGTCTAATTCTTTATTATATAATAACATAGAACGCCATAAAAAACAATGAATTTTTATTTTTGCAGCCTGCGCAAGCATTTCATATATCGCAGACCACTTTATAAAAGCCTTGGTTTTTCTAATTCAGATGAATGTATGAATCTGAAACTGCCTTGAATTGTGCAATGCTCCTAAAATCGCTATACTAAAAAAATTATGGCAGGATATTATGATTTCTTTGATGTGGCTGTAGTCGGTGCAGGTCACGCAGGAATAGAAGCAGCTCTGGCTTGCGCCCGGGCGGGATTAAAAACAATCGTCATTACGCAGAGCATTGACGCAATCGGACGAATGAGCTGTAATCCGTCTATCGGCGGAATTGCAAAAGGAAACATCGTCCGCGAAATAGACGCTTTAGGTGGCGAAATGGCGCACCTTATCGACAAGTCAATGATTCAGTTCAGAATGCTGAACAAAAGCCGCGGTCCTGCCGTTCAAGCACCTCGCAGTCAGGCAGACAAAATCACATATTCACAGCTTGCACGAAAAACGCTTGAAACAACAGAAAATCTCTACACTCTTATGGATACCGTTACCGACATCCTTACCACTGCAAGTACAACGCCCCTTCCGCCAGACTCAGACAGTTCTGCAGAAATCGGAACTATTCCCGGCGAAAAGAGAGGCACCCAAAACACAGCCGGTGAAATGCGGCAGAAAATCACCGGTATTGTAACGGAACGCGGGCGCGTCATTCCAGTACGCGCAGCCGTCCTTACAACGGGAACTTTTTTAGGCGGACGGATATTTATCGGAGAATACGATGCTCCGTGCGGACGCGTAGGAGAACCGGCTGCATTCGGTCTTACGGCAAGCCTTCAACGGCTTGGGTTTACTACAGGCAGATTAAAAACAGGAACACCGCCGCGCATTCTAAAGCGCACAATAGACTTTTCAAAACTTGAACTTAATGACGGCGACACCACCATAATTCCGTTCAGTTTTGACACGGAAAAAGTCGAGCGTCCGCTTGTTCCCTGTCATGTTGTCTATACAAACGAAGAAACGCACCGGGTAATCCGCGAAAATATAGGACGTTCTCCGCTATACAGCGGAAAAATCAGCGGAATAGGTCCGCGCTACTGTCCGTCCATCGAAGATAAGGTGATGCGCTTTGCAGAACGCGAACGCCATCAGATTTTTGTTGAACCAGAAGGACTTGAAACTGACGAAATGTACCTGAACGGTCTTTCCTCCTCCCTGCCGGAATGCGTGCAGGATGCATTTATGAGGACTATGAGCGGATTTGAAAATGCAGTGCAGAGCCGCCCTGGGTACGCTGTAGAATACGACTACGTTGAACCGACACAGCTCTATCCGTCTTTGGAAACAAAGCGCGTTGCAGGACTGTTCAACGCCGGCCAGATAAACGGAACGTCCGGCTACGAAGAAGCTGCAGGACAGGGACTTGTTGCCGGAATAAATGCCGGTCTGTACGCACGCGCCCACGCCGAATGCTGCGGTCCGCTCTGCGCCGTTCCGGACGGAATGCACGGAGCAATCGCCTCCGCAGAGCCGGGGTCTTTTACCCCAAAAGCAGTTATGAACGCTGCAGAACTTCATTCATTTTACGAAATCAGCGAAAAAACGGCGGCTGCCCTGAACAGTCTTGAAAAACAGGCGCAGGAAAATGCCGGCTACAACGCATTCTCCAAAATTCCGGAATGGGAACCGATTGTGCTTGGCAGGGACGAAGCGTATATCGGCGTTCTTATCGATGACCTTGTAACGCTAGGTACAAAAGAACCGTACAGAATGTTTACGGCTCGCGCAGAATACCGTCTTAAACTGCGCCACGACACTGCCGACAGGCGCCTTGCAAAATACGCGCTCAAAGCCGGACTTAAAACGCAGCAGCAGATTGATAAAATTGAGGGAAAATACGCACTTCTTGACGAAATGGTCGCCATGCTCCTTAAAAAGCCGGACATTGAAAATCCCGGCTATCCGGAACAATTATGGGAAACGGCAAAAATCGACTGCAAATACAAATACTACATTGAAAAACAGGACAAGCGCGTTGAAAAAATGCACCGGATGGAAAACGTACGCATTCCGGCAGATTTTGACTACGGCGCAATTCCTTCGCTTTCTGCAGAATCCCGGCTGAAACTTGAAAAAGTACGTCCGCTTACGCTCGGACAGGCGGAACGGATTTCAGGAATAAGAAACAGCGACATTATGCTGCTTATGGTGTATTTGAAATAAATTCTTTATACTGTTGCTATGTTCTCAGACACACATTTTCATTTTCAGCATTTTACAGAAAACCCGGAGATAAACGGCGCGTCCGTTCTTTCTGCAATGGCAGAACGTAGCTGTTTTTTCGGACTAGACATAGGAACTCACTCTGATGACCTGCTTTCGCGAGAGGCCTGCGTAGACAATGCAATTGCGCAGATAAAAAATACGTTTCTTGCAGATAAAGCCCGCGCATTCACCTATTTTTCTGCCGGAATCTGGCCTGCACCGGAAGAAATCCAGACGCGCATAAAAAGCCTTGAAACCCTGCAAAATCAGATTGCTCAGGCAGAAACTTCAACTGACTCTGATACGCTCCACCGCAAAATCATTGCAATAGGAGAATGCGGACTTGACCATCACTGGAATCCGGCAGGCGTTGACGGCAGATGTGAATCCGATTTTGACCAGAAAATGCTTGACGGAGAAAAAGAACTTTTTGAAATGCAGCTTGACCTTGCACGCAAAATGAATCTTCCCGTAATCATCCATTCCCGGGACGCATTTGAAGATACGTACCGCTGCATAAAGAACGTCGGCTACAACAACGGAATAATTCACTGCTATTCATACGGTCTTGAGGAAGCAAAAAAGTTTCTTGCTTTAGGATGGTACATCAGTTTTTCAGGTTCTGTAACCTACACAAAAAAAAGCAAAATCGAGCAGATGAAGGAACTCATCTCGTATATTCCTGACGACCACCTTTTATGCGAAACAGACTCACCGTATCTTGCACCTGTACCGTTCCGCGGTCAGACAAATACGCCGCTTCTTATTGAAAATACATATAATTTTATTGCAGAAATACGCAGCATAACAGCGCAGGAATTGAGCAGTCTTGTTGACTGCAATATAAGAAAACTATTCAACCTGACTGTATAAACCGCTCATTTCATCGCGCCAGTCGATTTTTTTATCGCGTTCTTCCCATTCGATAATCTTTTTTATGGTAAAATGACGCTGGTCGCGAGGGTTTTCAAAATAAAGGATTCCGAACCTGCCCTGTCCAATGTAGCAGATTTTTTCGTTCTGTCCGACTTTTTCGGTTTCATTCAGACGGTTCATAACGCATTCAAAATGGACAGGTTTTCCGGTGGACTTGTCGGCAACTGCACTTGCAATGTCCGTTATAAGTTCTCCGCAGTCAGGACAAACTATCTGCCGGGCTTTTATTTCCTGAATAGCCTCTTCTTTTTTTGCCTGTGCTTCAAGATTTTCGTGGGAAACAAAATGAAATTTCCTTGTCTGAGACCTGTCAAAGTCTCCCTGCAAAGGAGAGTCATTCTTATTGCTGCGGCTG
>SAMEA3663025__coassemble_1627_pt1 | contig 9533 bp, 7 predicted proteins | sample SAMEA3663025__metabat2_low_PE_029 | metagenome-assembled genome bin SAMEA3663025 (sample SAMEA3663025) | pig gut metagenome | biome: pig gut; feature: pig-associated habitat; material: faeces | place: France | collected 2012 | reverse complement strand
CCTGCTTTTTTTTGCAGATGCTATTGAATTAGCATACGAACCGGAACAATCTGGAAGCCTTCGTCTAAAATTGCACTTATAAGAAGGTCAAGGCTGTCGTATACGTAGCTTTTTCTGCTGCCGCCTGCAATTCCTACCGTTACAGGAATTATTCCGCCCTTGTTTTTGATGAGCGATGACATATAAATGTTTATAAGTTCAGCCGGCGTGTAATAGTTTGATGATGAAGAAACTGCATCTTCGAGCGTTACTGTATCATAGGAATGTTTTGATGCGTCTACGTAGGAGTAGCCGGCGTCCTTTCCTGCCGTTACAAGCCGTTCTGACTTGAAATAGTACGGGGCATGCCATAAGAGCGACAGTTCTTTTCCTGTTACGGCAAAGAATTCGTCCTCATTGCGTGCAAGTCCGCGCCGTATGAAATCTTCGTCCATTATAAAGTCTTTTGAAACAAGTTTTGCCGTAGAGAAAAACAGCGAGGCGCATTCGTTCCCTGAAATTGAAATCAGCTTTGTTTCGTTCGGATAGCGGCGGATAAATTCACCGTTCAGAAAGAAAGTTCCCTTTATGTTGTACTGGTTCAGTTCGTACAGGATTTTTGCAAGACCGTCTGCGTTGTCGTAGGCATCAAAAATCAGGGCAGCTGTTTTGGGCGGTTCTGTTTTCCGTATGGTTTCTGCAAGCAGCGGTTTTGTTACAGGTTTTCCTTTGAGTGAACGCACGTACAATGCGTTTTCGTATCGGGAATTCGGTGTTTCTCCACAGAAAACACGGTAATTTTCATTGCGCATGACATTTTTGTGTTCCGCGGAAAGACCATTTTCGCTCCATGTTCCTGACTGCGGGTTGTATATATATGATTTTCCGTTTCCAGTGTCGGCCGTGATATTTCCTGTATCGTTCCACCAGGCGTTTACCGCCTGTGACAGCATAATCGTTTCCGCAGACTTTTCTTTTACCGACCATTTTCTGATTGTTTTTTCACCGCCAAGATACAGCGTGTCTGAGTCTGCCCAGATAATTGATGTGATTTTTTCGCCGGTGATTTCGTCAATCCTCTTCCATTCTGCCGTGTCGTAGATATATGCCGTTGAGCCGGAGAAAAATGCACAGCGCGATTTATCTGGAGAAAATGCCGGAAGTCCTGAGTCTTCTATTGCAAGGATTTTTGAAAATTTATCGTTCATACGGTAAACTTCCGCGGCGGCCGGTTTTCCGTTGTACGGGAGCGTTTTCATCCATACGGACGGAACTGGCAGGCCAGGCTGTTCAAAATCGTTTGCGATGAGTGCGTCCGGCCATACAATGCAGGCATCGAGCAAAGAACCTTCGTTGTTTGTGTATGATTTTGTAGAAACGGCATCCAGATAGTTACAGGAAGCTCCGTTTATACGGTACAGCGTAAAATTTTTTCCTCCCTGAATGATGACGATTGCCGTGAGGTTTTTGTTTACGCTGAAAGAATCCTTGCCGGAATTGAAATGGTTTGGAAGCCTTCCGATTGCCGTTCCTTTTCCGATTATTCCTGAATAAAGTCCGAGTGTGTAAAGTTCCTTGCTGCTTATGCGGTATACGATGTCGCCGTCGATGTAGACAAGGTATTTTCCGCCTGTCCAGTTTACGGAGTCGATTGTTCCCGGTCCGATTTTACGGTATTCTTCGCTTACTTCTATTCCCTTGAGCATTGCTTCCGGGTTGCGGAAGTAGACTGCGCCGTTTTTTTCATATAATAAAATCTGGGCGTTCGGCTGCCATTTTGCAGGAATTTTTGTATAGCTGAACGATGCGTCGGGATCGAGGACGAGCGATTTTTCGCCGGAGAAAGTGCTCAGCGTGAGCGCGCCGGTGGCGTAATTTTTCTTTTCGATGTAGCAAATCCATTTTCCGTCCTGACTTGCGGCAACAGGCGCTGTCCGCCGTGAATTTTCCGGGATTACGGAAACGCAGTCCTTCCAGACTGCTTTTTTTTCTGAGGTGCTGTACCACACCTTGCCGTAGCGGTTTCTGATTTGAAGGATTTTTCCTCCGTCCAGAAGTTCCATCTGTTCAGGATAATACGTCAGTATTTCAGGACGCACTTCCGCAGTTCCGTTTTTGATATTCGCCTTAAAAAGCGTCCGGTACGAATTTATTCCGGCTATATTGTGCCTTACGGTGAACAGTACGTCGTTATTTTTATTTATGTCGCCGTCGCTGAACTGAATTCCTGCGGATACAGGAAGGGCTGCAAGCATACATAAAAGCAGGACTGTATGTTTCAGGACTGTCTGTTTAACATTCATTGTAATCTCCCGTAAAAAGTCAGCGTGCAAGTTCTGCACACAGGACAAGGACATCAAGCTCTTTTTCCAGCTCGTCCAGCTGTTTTCCTACGCTCTGAAGTTTCTGCTCCTGCTCCGTACGGCGTTTCTGTTCCAACTGTTCAAAAAAAAGATTCTGGTATTCCCGGCTTTCTTTTTTTATCAGCTGTATTCCGCACCACGGACAGTATACAAAATTCTTCTCAATTTCGCGGCCGCAGCCGCTGCATACATTTGTCATCATATATTTCTGCCTGAGTCCGCCTGCTTTTTACGGCACGGCGGCTGTTCCTTTTATTTTATGAGCGTCATCGGGTTTACAAGCTGACCGTTCTTGTAGACCGTAAAGTGCAGGTGCGGTCCTGTTGAATATCCTGTTGAACCTACAAGACCTATTCTTGTTCCCTGACTTACCCACTGTCCTTTTTTTGCAAGAATTTTTGACATATGGGCGTACAGAGTCTGGTATCCGTTTGCGTGCTTTATTATGACGTAGTTTCCGTAGATGTTTGAATATCCTGCAAATGACACAGTGCCGGAACTTGAAGCCAGAATCGGCGTTCCCTGCGGACAGGCCATATCAATTCCTGTGTGATATGATTTTACGCCGGAGAACGGATCAAGGCGCGGACCGAACATTGAAGTAAAGCGGAATTTTGCCGCTATCGGGCGCTTGAAAAGTTCGCCGAGCGCATTCTGCAATGCAGATGATTCAAGTTTTGCTCCCGGAATGAAAAGCTGTTGTCCAGCCTTAAGTTCCGCTGCTTCAAGTTCGTTTACGTCAAGCAGGTCTTCCATCGTTACGTTGTATTTTGCAGAAATTCCTGTAAGTGAGTTGCCCGGCTTTACGGTGTAATACAATCCGTCTATTGAAGGAATTTTCAGTTTCTGTCCGGCACACAACTGGCGCACGTTGTCTATGTCATTTACGGCAATCAGCGTGGAAATGTTTTTCAGCCCGAATTTTTTTGTAATTCCGCTGATTGTATCTCCCGGCTGTACTTTGTATGTCTGGAACGTTACAGGCTGGGAGAATACTGTTTGCAATGGAACGGAAGCTTCTTCTCCCACAAGAGTACCGTCCGCCGTATATTCCTGCGTTTCTTCCAGCGCAAACGATGACATTATTGCGTTAAGTTTTTCTATGTCGAGCGCGCTGCTCTGGTCAAGGTTAAGCGGAGAAGAAATGCGCGGCGAAAAATCGATGTGCTTTGCGGCAAAAACGGCGGCGGATGCAGTTACAAAGGCTGCAACGGCTGCTATAAGAATAGTGCTTCGGTTTTTTGCGATGAAATTATACGCCGCCGCAGAATAGTTCAAAATCATTTTAGGGTGGAACGAAAATCCTGCCTGTTTTGCCGCGGATGCACTGTGACGTGCTTCCCTGGCGTATGGTGTATGAAGAATATTCGTTTCTGTCTTAAAGGCAGGGAGATGTTCTGCGTGTTTTCTGAAGAATGCAGTTAAACGGTTTACGGCATTTTCCATTGAGCTGCTGTAATTTCTGTTGTCAAATCCGACGTAACTGATTATTTCCATATATCATCTATCGACACTTTGCATAGTCATTATTAGAATATTTTGCAGTGCGGAAAAGCGCGCGCAATCTTTTTTTAGTGGAATACGAATGAAAAAACGTTTTGTTTTTACAGTGGCGGCAGGACTTTTTCTGGGGCTTTTTATAAAACTGTTCTGTTTTGATATCCTGTATGTTTCCGGCGTTTCTATGGAACCTGCGCTGAATGACGGTCAGGCCGTTCTTGTAAATAAACTTGTGTACGGACTTGTAAAGCCGTTCCGCGGAGAATTTTTTGTGCAGTGGGCAGAACCTTCGGACGAAGATATTGTCATTTTTCTTCACGATGATAAAATTGTGGTGAAGCGATGCGTAGCAGTCGGAGGCGCGCAACTGGATTTTTCGGGCGATACGGAGTATACTCTTTCTGTAAACGGAAAAAAAATCGTGCTGACGGAGAGCCAGTTCCGCAGAATGGCGCAGTTTACGTCAGTGCCGGAAGGCTATGCGCTGGTTTTGGGAGATAACTGTTCGGAATCCCTTGATTCAAGAAGCTACGGCTTTGTTTCAACTGAAAACATAATAGGAAAAGTAATCATCAGATGAACGGATTTTTCAATAAAAAAGCTTTGATTGGTATGCTCGCAGTTTTCGGAATTTTTGTAATATACGTTCTGGTGCTGTATGCAAAGCTTGCGTTTACCCCGGTTTCCTCAATCGTCAGTTCAGCTCCCCCTGTTCAGAGAGGTTCAATAGTCGACAGGAACGGAAAACCGCTTGCCGTTCAGACGAATTTTTATCACGTCGGAGTAACGCCTCATCTTGTAAGGAACAAGGCGCAGTTTGCAGATGACGTAAGCGGTCCGCTTGGAATGGAAAGCAGCGACATAATGCGGATTTTGGAACAGAACAGTGCGGCGAGTTTTGTCTACCTTAAGAAAAAAATTACGCAGACCGCGTATGCAGAACTCAAGAAAATTACGGATGCAAAAGGCTACGTTTACGTAAATTACGACAGGATTCCGGGACGCATTTACCCGGAGAATGCGCTTGCTTCTCAGCTTATCGGTTATATGGGCGACGACGGAAAAGGTCTTGCCGGCATTGAATATTCTATGCAGTCATACCTTCAGCCGTCTGAAAAAGATGGAAACGCAAAGGAGTCGCAGGAAAAAAACGTATACCTTACGATTGACGCAAACCTTCAGTACAAACTTGAGGAAATTGCGCGCGATACAATGCGGACGACGCAGGCAGAATCAATGATGCTGATTGCGGCAGATGCAAAAAACGGCGAAATTCTTTCATATATAAGCCTTCCGTCCGCAAACCTTAACGAATACAGCTATGCGTCCGTTGCAGAAACTGTTGACCGCCCGGCAATGGAAGCGTATGAACCGGGCTCTGTTTTCAAGATTTTTACAGTTTCCGTTGCCTGTGACCAGGGACTTATCCGTCCGGATGACAGTTTTCTGTGTGACGGAATGTACGAGCGGCGCATTAAGGGTGGAGAAGCGGTACGGATAAAGTGCCTTGACCGTCACGGATGGCTTACGGCGCGTGATGCGCTGAAATATTCCTGTAATGACGTTCTGGGACAGATAAGCGACAGGATAAGCGATGATGATTTTATTGCAAAAATCCGCGCTTTGGGATTCGGTCAGAGGACGGAAATTGAACTTCCTGGCGAAACTTATGGTTCTGTAAAAGATTCTGACAGCGCATTATGGTCTGTCCGCTCAAAGCCGACGATTGCCATCGGTCAGGAAATAAGCGTTTCTGCCCTCCAGATGGTTCAGGCGGCGACGGCGATTGCCAACAAGGGAATTCCGCTTAAGCTCACTCTTGTAAAGCGGATTACGAACAAAGACGGTTCTGTCTTTTATGAGCATACGGCAGTTCCAAAGGAGTGCGTCCTTAAGCAGTCTACTGCGGAATACGTACTAAGCTGTATGGAAACGACGGCGACGTCAGGAACAGGCTCCCGTGCGCGGCTGAACGATATTTCGCTTGGCGTAAAGACAGGAACTGCGCAGATGGCGTCAAAAAGCGGCGGCTACAGCACGACCGATTTTCTTTCAAACTGTATGGCGATTTTTCCGGTGGAAGATCCGCAGATAATTCTGTATATCGTTGTTGAAAAAGCAAAAGGTGAAACGTATGCAGGACGCATTGTTGCGCCTGTTATTGCAAAAGCGGCCGACGAAATCATCGACTATCTAGGAATGAGCCGCGGAGATGCCGCAAGCCTTGAACACAGCGGAAAAATCAGCATTTCTGCCGCACGCCCGATTATTCTTGGAAAAAAACTTCCTGATTTTACGGGGCTTTCAAAGCGCGACATTATGAATTTGGTGAACTCAAACGGCATTCAGGTAAAAATAAACGGTTCCGGCTGGGTGAAAAGTCAGAATCCTGCACCGGGAACTCCTGTTTCGGAGAATATGATAATTGAACTCAATCTGGAATAAAAACATTTCGCTTTTTACAAAGCGTTTTCCGCAGCTGGCTCAGCTGCTCCTCCCTGCAATCAGCTCATTCTCGGAAGCTTCCATCGTTTTTTCCGATATTGCGCCTGCAAAAAACGGAAGCGTAACTGCCTCGGAAAATTCGCTCCGCCTTCATTCTGCGTATAATCCGGAGCGAGAGGCGCAGTCAGCTGTTTCTTCCGCAGTTGCCGGTAACGAAAATTGCTGCGCCATTGTTTTTGCCGGTTTCGGTCTTGGGTACGCAGTGAAGGAAGCCTGTTCATTTAGTGATAAAAAACTTGTCGTCATTGAACCTGACGCAGCGCATTTTCTTTCTGCACTTTTTCTTGTTGACTGGTCTGACGTTTTTTCCTTCCCGAATATCGTTCTTGCGGTTGGCTGCACACCGGAGCAGGCAATTTCACTTATCAATACAAATGGTATTTTAAAAAGCTCTTTTGTATCAGTAAAGGCGCAGACTGTTCATGCGCAGCCGTATTTTGATGCGCTTTTTGCGCTTATAGAACGTAATCGTCATAAAGAAAAGATAAATAATGCTACTACAAAAAAATTTGCAAGGCGCTGGAATTTGAACTGTCTTAAAAATGCAGGAACAGTCGCTTTGCTTGACGGAATTTCGGTTTTCAAGGAGAAGGCAGGAAACCTTCCGTTTACGGTGATTGCCGCAGGTCCGTCACTTTCACAAATTATTCCGTATGCGGCGGAAATCCAGCGCCGGACAGTTACAGTCTGCGTTGATACGAGCCTTCGCGCAATGCTTTCTGCCGGAGTCCAGCCGGATTTTATCATTATAACTGATCCGCAGTATTGGGCGTACCGCCATATCGCCGAACTTGAAGCACCATCTTCCGTCCTCATTACTTCCTGCGATGTTTATCCGGCGGCGTTCCGTTTTAAGGGCAGAAAGACAGTCTGCTGTTCATCGCAGCTTCCTGTGGGAAAATATTTTGAGCGGCATTGCGGAGAAAAAGGCGATTTGGGTGCAGGCGGCTCTGTTGCTTCCTGCGCGTGGAATTTTGCTCATTTCTGCGGAGCGCAGACTGTTTTTACGGCAGGACTTGACCTGTCGTTTCCAAAGAAACAGACGCATATCCGCGGAAGTTCTTTTGAGCAGAACGTTCATTCCTGTTCCGCGCGACTTTTCCCTGCCGAAACGCTAAGTATGCCGCTTTTATTTTCGGGCAATGCAGAACCGGCACTTGATTACGCCGGAAACAAAGTTCAGACTGACCAGCGGATGAAAATGTTTGCCTGGTGGTTTGAAAGCCGCCTTGCCGAATGCCCTGAAACAAAAACGTACGCGCTTTCTCCCTCTGGTCTGCGCATTCCCGGCATTGCCCTTTCTTCCGTTTCCGAACTGCTTCGCCTTCCCGTAATCGAGCGCGAAAAATCACGCTTTTTTGCCGAATCAGAAAAAAATACTCTTTCCCAGGCGGCTCTTCAGAAAGCAGAACTTTCTTTTCAAAATGCCGACCGTCTTTTAAAAGAACGGCTTTCTGGAATTCCGCTTTCTGACTTTGAAACTGTCCGCCGTATTGCAGACTCCCTGTAGATGCTCCCTGTAGAAGATTTCCTCGCCGAAATAAAACAGTCCTCGCAAATAAAAATCAATTTTTTTTCAGAATTTTCTAAAGTTCGTTCCGTTTTCAGCGATAATATAAATGTGATTGCTACAGGCGGTTCGACATCCAGACGCCTGTGGCGGTTGTGCCCAAGATTAAAAAGTTGAAAAGCGTGTGAGGTTTTTCAACTTTTTTTTTGTCTTTGCCTTTTTTCTGTCAATTCGCTACAATATGAAACGTAATTTTCAAATTATTGCATAACTTCTTTCGCATTTTATTTTTTTCGAGGTACAATACAATGTCAAAATCATTAACTCCAATTACCCTTTTGTGCGGCTATCTTGGTGCCGGCAAAACGACTTTGATGAACAAAGTTCTTACCAACCAGAAAGGATACAAAGTTGCCGTTATCGTAAATGATATCGGTGAAATAAACGTTGATGAAAGCCTGATTGCAAAAGGCGCAAACATCACCGACACAAGCAGCATAGTCGGTCTTCAGAACGGCTGTATCTGCTGTACGCTCAAGTCTGATCTTGTACAGCAGATTGAAAATCTTATTGCACAGAAACGCTTTGACTACATTCTGATTGAAGCAAGCGGCGTTTGCGAACCTATGCCGATTGCACAGGCGATTGAGCAGATTCGTAACGGACGGCTCGACAACGTTGTAAGCGTTGTTGACGCAAAGCGTCTGGTGGACGAATTTTCCAGCGGCGATACGCTTCTTAAAAAAGATATGGATGAGGAGGATATTGAGTCCCTGCTTGTCCAGCAGATTGAATTCTGCTCTACGCTGATTATCAACAAGAAAGACCTTGTAACGGCGGACGAAATGAAAAAAGTTCACGCGGTGGTGAAGGCGCTTCAGCCGCACGTAAAGGTGATTGAGGCAAGTCACGGTGATGTTGCAGTTGAGGATATTCTGAACACAGAGCGTTTTGATTTTGAAACTGTTTTTGAAAGTGCCGCCTGGGTAAGTCATCTTGAACGCGCTGATGAAGACGATGACGATGATGACGAGCACGACCACGAACACGATGAACACGGTCATCACCACGAGCACGACCACGATGAACACGAACATCACCATCACGAGCATATTCACGAAGGCGATGACGAAGATGAATACGGAATAGGAAATTTCGTATATTACCGCCGCCGTCCGTTCAACCGTGACAAGCTTGAAGAATTTGCCGGAAGATGGCCGCGTAACATTATCCGCTGCAAGGGCGTTCTTTGGTTCAGCGACGAAGAAAATATGGCTTATGTGTTTGAAACTTCCGGCCGCCAGATTTCTGCCGGTGCTTCCGGTCAGTGGCTTGCATCCTGCTCAAAAAAAGAACAGGAGGAAGTTCTTGCTTCAGAACCGAAAATCCGTGCCGAATGGGATGAAAAAGTCGGTGACCGTATGGTAAAACTGTGCATTATCGGTCAGAAACTTGATAAAGATGCAGTCTGCCGGGAACTTGACGCGCTGCTTGACTGAACGTGATGTAAAAATTTCCGCCTTCGCACTTAAGCCGGGCGGTCTTACACGGGAATAAAAATTATGTCTTCTAATACTTCACCTGTTGAAAATAAGATGGGAACTATGCCTGTCGTCAGGCTGATTTTAAATATGTCGCTTCCGATGGTGTTCTCAATGCTGATTCAGGCTTTGTAT
>SAMEA3663025__coassemble_1619_pt1 | contig 9566 bp, 6 predicted proteins | sample SAMEA3663025__metabat2_low_PE_029 | metagenome-assembled genome bin SAMEA3663025 (sample SAMEA3663025) | pig gut metagenome | biome: pig gut; feature: pig-associated habitat; material: faeces | place: France | collected 2012 | reverse complement strand
AGCGGAACAGTTCCCACCTGTGTGCTTACTCTCCTGAACCGGCATCCGTATCTTCAGCCGGCTCTTCTGCTGCGCTGTCTTCCGCAGAATAATCAGGCGCACCAGCTTCTTCTGAAGCTTTCATCTGTTTTACAGAATCAAGAATCTGCATAAGCGTCGGCGCATATTCGCTTTCCGGCGATGCAGCAATTGCTTTTTCAAGCAGGTCGATGATTTTGTCTGCACTGCCAACGCGCGTATTTGCAAGAACGTTTGCGGCAATGTAATACAATGTCTGGGCATCATCCGGAGAAATGCGCTTGTCGGCAGCATTTTTCTCATAGATTGAAAGGACTTTTTCAACATCGCCTGTTACAAGATACGTATAAGCATCTGCGTGAGAAAGAGCCACGATATATTTGCTTACAAGACCAGTTTCATTCTTTTTGTCAAGCGAAAGAACCTTGCGGCACAAATCAGAAAGGAGAAGCCGATGACCTTCTGACTGGGATTCATAGAATTTATCTATTGCCTTTACGCGTTCTGCCGCAGAACCTTTTTCTGTAGCAGAAACCATAGCATTTACCTCGCTTACGGCTGCATCTTCAAGAGAAAGCGCAGAAACATAACCGTCAACTGACGTACCGATAAAATCAAACTGTGCGTCAGTAATGTAGTAGCCGTCTTTTGTTGCAAGAACTACAGCCGGTGTCTGCTGAACCATATAGCAGTCCGCAATCCTGAACTGCGTATTGAGCTTTGCCTTGCGGTTTTCGGCAGCCTTCTGCTCTTTGTTCGTAGCGCCCTCAGGGATTTCTGCCATTGCAGCGGCAAGGTCAGTAAAGTCAAAATGAACGCAGACAAACTTGTCTTTTACGGCTTTTGTAAAATCTGCATTTTCAAGAAGGAACTTAACTCCTGCGTCAGTTCCCGGAACGTCCATATCAGAATTTACAAACAAAAGAATGTTCTTATTTGAAGACTTTGCTTCTTTTTTTGCAGCCTCAAAATCATCATACCAGCCGTTTGCATCTTTTTTAGCACCGCAGGACACAAGAAGAACACAGGCAACAGCCGCCAGAACAACAGTAATTTTTTTCATACAATTTTCCTTATCATCACTATAATTTTTATTATATATAGAACTCTAAAAATCTTTAGATATTCCTTACTTAAAATCCCGGACTCCTGCCGCAAACACATTTTCGCAGGAATTCTCATTTTCATTTGCAAGCGGATCGCCGGCAATATTCTTTATCAAATCACGGCTTGCACCGTTCGCATCTATTCCGACGGTACGCTCGCTGTGACCCATTTTTCCAAGAACGCGTCCGTCCGGGCTTGTAATTCCTTCTATTGCATAGGCAGAACCGTTAGGATTATCCGGCTCAGCTACGGCAGGAACGCCGAATTCGTCAACGTACTGGGAGAATACCTGTCCGTTTGCAAACAGTTTTTCAGCAAGTTCCGCACTTACAACAAACCGTCCTTCTCCGTGACTTACAGGAACAAGATGAAGGCGCGGATCAATTACGCTAGGATCAAGCGCCCACGGACTTGCCGCACTTACAAGACGCGTTCTTACTACGCGGCTTATATGACGTCCGATTCTGTTGAACGTAAGGGTCGGCATATCATCCTGCATATCGCGGAATTCTCCGTACATTGCAAGACCAGTTTTTACAAGTGCCTGAAATCCGTTGCAGATACCGAGTACAAGACCATCTCGCTTTTTCAAAAGCTCCATAATCCGGGAAGAAACGCGTCCTTCGCGCAGACAGTTCGCAATGAATTTTGCAGAACCGTCCGGCTCATCACCGGCACTGAAGCCGCCGGCAAGCGCAAGAATCTGCGCAGACTTCAATTCTTTTTCAAATGCAGCAAGCGAGTCTTCAAGCATCTGCGGCGTTTTGTTTGAAAGCACAAGAATTTTTGTGTCTGCGCCGGCAAGATTGAACGCACGCGCCATATCGTACTCGCAGTTCGTTCCCGGGAATACAGGAATTACTACGCGAGGCTTTTCTTTTATAGGATTGAACACCGGATTTTTCCGGATTGCGCTTAATGAAGGGTGAACGCTTTTTGCAAATTCAGGGAGTTCCGGCTGGACTTCCGCACCGCTTACAGGCGGGAACACGGAAGAAAGCGTAGATTCCCATGCTGATTCTGCTTCTTTAAGAGTAATTTTTGCACCAGGAATATTGTTCACCTCAACGGTTAAAGCCGGCTCTGAAACTGTAGCACCAAGCTGCGAAACAGTACCCGGAACAAAAACGCCCGTATCAAAGTCAGAAGCTGCTTCTACAATGATAGAACCGTACAGCGGAGTAAACAAATCTTTCTCAGAATAACGTCCGTCCTGCCTGAAGCCGGATGCAGTCGCCGAATACGGAACATTGTCAATCTTAATGCCGATACGGTTACCCATTGCCATTTTTGTAACAGCCTCTGCAATACCGCCGGCGCACACCGGATACATCGCGGCAATTTTCCCGGCTTTGTTCAGCTCATAAAGGGCGTTTGTATTTTTAGTAAACGTATCAAAATCAGGAGCAAGTTCTGCCGAATACGGAACTGTTACAAGGTAAACATTATCGCCGGCTTTTTTGAACGAACCGCTCGTAACGTTCTGCACCTCGCCGTGCGTTACCGCAAAACTTACAAGCGTGTGAGGTACGTTAATTTCCTCAAACGTTCCGCTCATACTGTCCTTTCCGCCGATAGATGCACAGCCCATAGCCGTCTGCGCATCAATAGAACCGAGCAGTGCCGCCGCAGGGTATCCCCAAGTTTTTTCGCTTACAGCGCGACCGAAGAATTCCTGGAACGACAAACGGCAGTCAGACGGCTTTCCGCCCATACAGGCAATTTTTGCAAGGGAAGAAAGAACCGCCGTCTGTGCTCCGTGCCAGGCAGACCATTCGCCAACGCGCGGATCATATCCCTGCGCCATAAAGCTTACGGTAGACGTTTCATACGGACTTACGACAGGAATTTTTGCGCACATACCGGCTTCCGGCGTACACTGGTATTTTCCGCCGTAAGGGAACAGAACGGTTGAAGCACCGATAGAACCGTCAAAACGTTCTCCAAGTCCGCGCTGAGAACAGCACGACAAATCACTGATATTTGCAAGCCACGCTTTTTTAAGCGCGTCGCCAGTCTTTCCTTTTGAAAGTTCTTCTTTTACAGACTCAAGCGTATTTAAAAGCGGAGACTCTTCCTGTTTTGCAGGACTTTCTATTAAAGCATCAGCCTCGTGATGAGCGCCTGCTGCATCAAGGAATTCACGTCCGATGTCAACAATTACGTTTCCGCGCCATTTCATCACAAGACGATTAGTGTCAGTTACAACTGCAACCTGAACTGCCTGCAAATTTTCTTTTGCCGCTTCTTTTATGAATGCAGCAGCATCTTTCGCGCGTACAACAACAGCCATACGTTCCTGACTTTCAGAAATGGCAAGTTCAGTACCGTTCAGACCGTCATATTTTTTAGGAACGGCATCAAGATTTATATCAAGTCCCGGTGCAAGTTCACCAACAGCAACAGAAACTCCGCCTGCACCAAAGTCGTTACAGCGGCGGATCATAAGGCTTACATCCTTATTGCGGAACAGACGCTGGATTTTCCGCTCTTCAACTGCATTTCCCTTCTGAACTTCGGCAGCCGCAGTAGAAACTGATTTTTCCGTATGAACTTTTGAAGAACCTGTTGCTCCTCCTATACCATCGCGGCCAGTACCGCCTCCAAGAAGAATTACAACATCGCCAGATTCAGGACGCTCGCGCATAACAGTATTAAGCGGAGCAGCTGCAATAACTGCACCAAGTTCCATACGCTTTGCCATATAGCCAGGGTGATACAGTTCGGTAACCTGCCCTGTAGTAAGTCCAATCTGATTTCCATAGGAACTGAAGCCCTGCGCAGCTTCCCGGCAGATTTTTATCTGCGGAAGCTTACCCTTTCGTGTTGCAGAAAGCGGTACTGTAGGATCTGCTGCGCCAGTTACGCGCATTGACTGGTATACCCAGGAACGTCCGCTCAAAGGATCACGGATAGCACCGCCGATACACGTTGCAGCACCACCGAACGGCTCGATTTCCGTAGGGTGATTGTGCGTTTCATTCTTGAACATCAAAAGCCAGCGTTCTGTTTCGTCAGCCGGTTTTCCGTTTTTATCGCGGGTATAATGAACGTCAATGTATATGGAACAGGCATTATTTTCTTCGCTCACTTCCATATCATCAAGTTTTCCGTGTTTTTTCAGATATTTCATGCCGATGACAGCCATATCCATAAGGCAGACCGGCTTGTCAGTCCGCCCTGCATACAGTTCCGTACGCATATCAGTGTAGTTCTGCAAAGATTTACGGAACAGATTTGCATACGGGCCCTCTTCAATCTTAATGTTCTTTAATTCAGTAAGGAACGTTGTATGACGGCAGTGGTCAGACCAATAAGTATCAAGAACACGGATTTCCGTTTCTGTAGGATCACGGTTTTCACCCTTAAAATAGTCCTGCAGAAAGCGGATGTCCGCAAAATCCATAGCAAGACCCATTTTGTTTCTGTAAGATTCAAGAGCTTCATCATCAAAGGAAATAAAGCCCTGTACAACAGGAATGTCGTCAGGATTTTCGCCTGTCATTTCAAGAGTTTCAGGAACAGAATCGTCCGTAAGGCGTGAATCAACAGGATTTATAAGATAATTTTCGATTTTTTTTACATCATCAATCGTAACAGTTCCGCTCAGAATAACCATTTTTGCACAGCGTACGCGCGGCGGTTCAGTTCCTACCGTACACGAAGATGCAAGTCCTGCACGCAGCAAAGAAAGACACTGCTCCGCGCTGTCTGCACGCTGGTCATACTGTCCCGGCAGATATTCCCACACGATTACGGTACTTCCTTCCGGAACATCAACTGTATTAAAGATGCAGAAATCGCTCTGCGGCTCGGAGAAAACACGTGTAGCCGCCACCATTTCCACAGCTTCGCTGATATTCTCAACGTCGTAGCGGTTCAGATAACGCACTCCGGTAACGCCGGAAATGCCCAAAAAATTTTTAATCTCTGAAAAAATACGGTCAGCCTCATTTGTAAAACCAGGCTTTCTTTCTACATATAAACGAAACATTTTTTTATTATAAAGATATGAGGCTGAATGTACAATAACGATTGGCACAACGATTTAAAGAAGTTTTCAGTCACAACGGCTCAAAGACGGCTACAGGGCGGAAGACGGAACAGCATACTGACGGGAAGCAATGCTCCGGGCAGACTGCGCATACTCAGGGAGAATACGAGACTGGTACAAATCAATAAATCCCGGACACAAAAGTTCGCCGCTTACGATGACGCGCACGGCGCGGTTTTTCCGCTCTTCGTTTTTAGGAGATTCCGGCTCTTTTTCCGTCATTAAAAGGTACGCGTTATACGCATCAAGCACGGCAGAAGCAATTTTTTCATCACGCTCAGCGCCCTGCGGAACGGAAGGAATTTTTATGTCCGCAGAAACAGGAATGAAATCCGGGTCAACGCTAATTTCCTTATTAGCCTCGTACAAAAGCGGCCATAAATGACGGTTTCCAAGCCGTTCCTCCGCAATTTTATAATAGCCTGCGCCCTGCGGAACTGTATACGACTCAAACAGAATTGCAGCTTCAATTTCTTCAATTTCCTCATTTTCAGAAGAAGACGGAACGATGTTCTCCGGAGCTTCTTCAACAAAAGCAGACTCCTGAACGTCAGGCTCACCGTCAGAGGCATACGGATTTCTGTTCTTTTTTGACGAACAGTTTTTTACAAGAAGAGATATGACAAGCGCAAGAAGAAGCGCACCGAGCGCAAGAACGGCAATGAATTTCCAGGTCTTTTTTCCGCCGTCCTCCTGAACGTCAAAATCGTCATCGTCATTATCATTATTATCTTCAATTTCTTCCTGACGAACCGTCTCTGAAACAGGAATTGACGAATAAAAATCATCTTCGATGACAGCCGGTTCCTGTACAGACGATGTATTTTCCTCAGGAAGAAGCGTACTGTCCGAAACCGGCTTTTCTTCCTGCGCAATGACACTTGCACGCGCAAGAAGTCCATTGTCAGAAACTTTCTGTTCTTTTATGACTTTCGGCTTTAAGTGACTGTACGGACGGTTTATCCTTCGCGCGACGGACGGACACGGAATGAACTTTATCCTCCAGTGCGCAGGAATTTCCATTTTTTCTCCGGTAAAAGGATTAAGACCTTCCGCCGTTTCTATCCACGTCTTTTTGAATGTTCCAAAATTATAAATTGAAAAACGGTCGCTTGATTTTAAGCCTGTCCGTACTATGGTAAAAAAAACACTTGCAAACCGCTTTGCAACTTCAGGACTGACACCTGTTTTCTGCACGAGACGCTCTGCCAGGGCAGACTGCGTAAGAATTTCACTCATTTATCTCGTCCTTCAGAATGTCCGAAGCCTTAAAACGAAGCTTCCGTTTCTGCGGATAGAGCATCATTTTACCGTTCGCAGGATTTCTGCCGGTGCGTTCTTTTACTTCAGCAGTTTTAAATGTTCCAAACCCCGGCTGTACAAATTTTCCGCCAGTTTCAAGGGTGCGGACAATTTCTTCAAGCAGTACGTTGAGCGTTTCTCCGCACTTTTTTTGAGTTATTCCAAGTTCCCTTGACATTTCTGCCACCAGCTCGTGCTTTGTCATACTGCTATTTTACCACAAAAAATGAATACCGCAAGACAGCACCGCAAAAGAAGTTTCTTTGCCGCCTGAAAATCCGGGCTTCGGCAGACTGTTATTTTCTACCAAGAAAAGCCGGCGTTGATTTTATTCATTACGGCATAAAAATCCGGGAACGAAACGGCACAGCATTCGGCATTCTTTACCGTAACGCTTTCACCGGAAGGAAGCCCCAGACCCAGACAGGCAAGCGACATTGCTACGCGGTGATCGTCATAACTTTCTACCGTTCCGCCGTGAAGGACAAATTCCGGATTACGACTTCCGTCTTCAAGAACAGGTGAATGACCGTGAACGGAAATCCAGTCATCGCCGCTTTCAACTTCTGCACCGAGTTTCCTGAGTTCCGCCTGCATAACTTCAATACGGTCAGTTTCCTTTTTGCGGCAAACGCCGATGTCTTCCATTACAATAGTTCCTTCCGTAAAACAGCCGGCAACCGCAAGCGCGCAGATTGCATCAGGATAGCCTGAAAGATTTACGTGAAGTTCGCCGCCCGGAAGATGCGCAGTAGAAAGCCGGCTTTTCCGTACAGTAAGACTGTTTTTTTCAGTATCGTTTGTAATGTCTCCGCCAAGAGATTTCAAGACGTCGACAATGGCGCTGTCACCCTGACTTCCGGAATTATCTATATTATCAACTGTAATTTCGCTTTGCGTAATGAGCGCTGCAACAAGAGGAAATGCGACAGCTTCCCAGTCACTTGGTACAAAACGGTCGAACGCCTTGAATGTAACCGGTCCGTGAACCGCAATGTGCCTGTAGTCAGAAGAAATTTCAAGCTGAACGCCGAGCGATTCAAGCCACAGGCGCGGCATATTCAAGAACGGAACTTCTTTCGGGTCTGTAAGTTCAATGCGCGTAGTTCCCTCAAGACGGCTTGCCGCCATCATAATGCCGCTAATATACTGCGAAAGGCGTCCGTCCGTAACCACAGTACATCCCGGCTTTACAGGACCTTTTATAATAAGGGGAGGTGCATTTTTTTCAGGGCGCGAAATGTACGCCTCTGCACCAAGCTGGCGCAGCGCATCCACAACGTGCATCACCGGGCGCGTACGGATTGACTCGTCGCCGGTGAAAACGCTCCATCCCTCAAACGTTGCTGCAACCGGCGACATAAAATACAGAAGTGAGCCGGAATCACCGACGTTTACAACGTCAGACGGAAGATGCGCATTTTTTCCCGCGCCCTCTACAATCCAGTCCGCAGGGTCAGACGTATCTACCTTTGCCCCGAACAGCGGAACAGCGCGGCTGGAAGAAACGCAGTCTGCACCGCCAAGCGGATTTCTGATATGAGAAGTGCCTTCTGCCAGTGAAGCAAAAAGCAGTGCCCTGATAGTATGACTTTTTGAACCCGGTACCTGAATATGACCGGAAAGTTCTGCACGTTTAGAAACAACATTCATAACAGGAATAATTTACAGTCCTTTTATAAAGATTTCAATTCCTATAGCAATAAGAATTATACCGCCAATCACTTCCGCGTGACCGGAAAGTTTTGTTCCTGCCTTTCTGCCGATTAAAAGACCTGTAAAGCAAAGGACAAAAGTTACTGTCGCAATAATGAGCGAACAGACAAGTGCCGCGGAAAAACGATAGTCTGCAATTGTAAAACCGACGGAAAGCGCGTCTATGGAAGTAGCAACGCCCTGAATTAAAAGTACGGACAGCGTAACAGCAGAACACTTAGCTTCATCTTCTGACGGACGGAACGACTCGTAAATCATCTTTCCGCCGATATACGAAAGAAGCACAAGTGCAATCCACGGAATAAACTTTCCGAATGCCGTAAAATATTCCACCACCGTATGAACGCATACCCAGCCGGTCATAGGCATAAGTGCCTGAAAAAACGCATACATCCCGGAAATTGCGCACATCCGGCGTTTTTTCATACACGGCTCGTTAAGTCCGTTCGCAAGCGATACGGAAAAAGCGTCCATAGAAAGACCAACTCCAAGAAGAATGCTGTTTATAAAAAAAAGAGCATTAAAAACAACTGGCATAAAATTACACAAGTCCCGTCGCTTCGTCAATTCCGAGCATAATATTAAGGCACTGAACGGCAGCACCGCTTGCGCCTTTTCCCAAATTGTCAAAACGGCTGGTCAGCATAATCCGGTCGTCATTGCCATAAACAAAAATCTGCATCATATTCGTGCCGGCAAGCGTATTCGCCGGAATAAACGGCTCTTCAAGTACGCCTTCACCCATAAATCCGGCAACTTTTACAAAGCGGCAGCCGTCATAGTGCGCGGCAATCATTTCCCACACATTATGCGCCGTAACTTTCTTTGCAAGAAGCCGGGCGTGAAGTCCAACCGTAACGGTCATTCCCTGAAAATAGTCGCACACATACGGATTGAAAACTGGTTCGTATTCAAGACCGGCGATTTTTTTCATTTCCGGAAGGTGCTTGTGGGTTTGCGTAAGCGCATAAAGGCGCGGAGAATCAAGTTCAGGATTCCTTCCGTCTGCTTCGTACTGTGCAATTGCTTTTTTTCCTGCACCGGAATAGCCGGAAACTGCGTGAATGACAACAGGATAGTCCGCCGGCATAATGCCGGATTTTACAAGAGGATATCCCAGCGAAACAAAACCGCTTGCATAACAGCCTGGAACGGCTACGCGGTTTGAGCCGGCAATTTTTTCGCGGAACGATGCGTCAAGTTCAGGAAAACCGTACGCCCATTCAGGATTAGTGCGGTGCGCGGTAGATGCGTCTATAATCCGTGTTTTTGAATTAGTACAAAGCTGCACGGATTCAACGGCAGCAGCATCAGGAAGACACAGAAACGTATAGTCCGAAGCATTGATAATCTTCGCTTTTTCCGCAGG
>SAMEA3663025__coassemble_1598_pt1 | contig 9641 bp, 7 predicted proteins | sample SAMEA3663025__metabat2_low_PE_029 | metagenome-assembled genome bin SAMEA3663025 (sample SAMEA3663025) | pig gut metagenome | biome: pig gut; feature: pig-associated habitat; material: faeces | place: France | collected 2012 | reverse complement strand
GGAATTTTGTAAGCTTGATGGCAGTCTGTCCGCCGAACGCAACTACAACGCCTATAGGCTTTTCCGTGTTAATGACGCTCATTACGTCTTCCGGAGTAAGTGGTTCAAAGTACAGGCGGTCGGCAGTGTCAAAGTCCGTAGAAACTGTTTCCGGGTTGTTGTTGATTATAGCAACTTCGTAGCCCAGTTTTTTAAGCGACCATACGCATTGCACGGAAGCATAGTCGAACTCAATTCCCTGACCGATTCTGATAGGACCGGAACCAAGAACGATAATCGTTCCTTTTGAACTGCGCTTTTTGTTTGCTTCCATATCTTTAAGGAAGGAAGCCGCTTCGTTTTCTGCATCAAATCCGCCGTAAAAATACGGTGTTTCCGCGTTAAACTCGCCGGCGCAGGTATCTACCATTTTGTATGTTGCAGGAATATGTGCAAGTTTGCCTTCTGCGCGAAGCGTGGCGGCTTTTTCTGCTTCCGTAATTATTCCCGTGCTTCCCGGAATGGAAATGCCGGTCATTTTTTCAATTACTTTGTCCGGATAGCCGTTTTTCTTTGCTTCAAGATATAAATCCGCAGAAAGTTCAGCCTTTCCATCCTTTACAGAAAGAAATGTTTTTTCCATAGAAACAAGCTTCATCATCTTGTTCAGGAACCATTCGTCAATCATTGTAACGGCGTGAATTTCATCTACGCTCATAATGTTTCGCTTGAGTGCCTGGAACACGGCAAAAAGTCGCTGATCAGTACATTGTGATACGCGTTCTTTTATTTTTTCGTCACTTTCTTCTTCAAAAACAGGAAGATTAAGTGACGTTACGCCGATTTCTGCACCGCGTACGGCTTTCATAAGCGCTTCTTCAAACGTGCGTCCGATTGCCATAACTTCGCCGGTTGCTTTCATCTGCGTGCCGAGTTTTCGCGCCGCATAAACGAATTTGTCAAACGGGAATTTAGGGAATTTTACGACTACGTAATCAAGGACAGGCTCAAAGCAGGCAGCCGTTTTCTTTGTAACGAAGTTTGGAATTTCATCAAGATTGTAGCCTATGGCGATGAGAGCCGCTACTTTTGCAATAGGGTAGCCGGTTGCCTTTGAAGCAAGGGCAGATGAGCGAGAAACGCGCGGATTTACTTCGATTACGGCGTATTCAAACGTTTCCGGGTTAAGCGCGAACTGGCAGTTACATCCGCCCTCAATTTTAAGTGCGGAGATGATGTTAAGCGCGGCGGAGCGGAGCATCTGGTATTCTTTGTCCGCAAGGGTAACTGCCGGCGCAATTACGATAGAATCGCCTGTGTGTACGCCTACCGGGTCAAAGTTTTCCATTGAACATACGGTGATGACGTTTCCGCTTGCATCGCGGATAACTTCAAACTCAACTTCTTTCCAGCCGGAAATACATTTTTCTACAAGAATCTGGTGGATAGGGGAGCGGTGAAGTCCGTTGTGCGCAATTTCGTCAAGCTCTGCGTCGTTGTGGACAATTCCGCCGCCTGTTCCGCCAAGCGTAAATGCCGGACGGATAATGGCCGGAAAACCGATTTCATTGTGAACGAAATCGGCTGCATCTTCGTATGTAGTAACGACTTTTGAAGGAATGCACGGCTCTCCTATAGAAAGCATCGTATCCTTGAACATCTGGCGGTCTTCCGCCTTGTCGATAGTTTCCGGGCGCGCACCTAAAAGCTGAACTCCGTGGCTTGCAAGAAATCCTGATTTTGCAAGTTCCATACTCAGCGTAAGACCGGTCTGTCCTCCCAAAGTAGAAAGCAGGCTGTCCGGCTTTTCTTTTTCAATAATGCGCTGGATTGTTTCAGGAATAAGCGGCTCAATGTAGATTGCATCTGCCATTGAATGATCTGTCATCAGCGTTGCAGGGTTTGAGTTTACAAGAACAACTTCAAGTCCCTGTTCCTTAAGTGCCTTGCATGCCTGCGTCCCTGCATAATCAAATTCAGCAGCCTGTCCGATAACGATAGGACCAGAGCCGATGACCATTACCTTATGTATGTTTTTATTAAGTGGCATAATGTTACTCCCATAAAAAGTCAAGAAGATTGTTTCAACAATCGATTGACTTTTTTACACTGTTCCGCAATGCAATGAGGAACAGTATTTAATAATACAAGTTTGCAACGCAAACTTAAAAATAAAAACTTTGACGATATTTCAGGCAAAGTTTTTATTATTCCTCCCGTAAAAAGTCGATTGTAAGGTGTTATTCAGACGCTTTGCCGGCGGCTTTTGTCTGCTTTATGGTACTTTGAAAATATGAAATTGCGTCTATCCGTTCAAACTCAGGCTTAAAATCCCTGAACAGCGCAGGATTATTTATAAGGTTTACAAAATCGTCGAACAGAAAGTTTGTATCGAGCGGACCTCCGCTTGCTTCCGGGTGGAACTGAACGCTGAACGCCGGAATGTCCGTATAGGTTATTCCTTCGCATGTTCCGTCGTTTGTGTTTACAAAACTGAGTTTTGCATTTTTCGGAAGGCTTGCGTTGTTCACCGCATATCCGTGGTTCTGGCTTGAAATGTAGACGCGTCCGGTGGAAAGCTGCTTTACCGGCTGATTTCCGCCGCGGTGACCGTACTTTAATTTTGAGGTGGAAGCGCCGCGTGCAAGGGCAAGCATCTGATGACCAAGGCAGATTCCGAAAATAGGTTTTCCGCTTGCGCAGATTTTCTTGATTTCTTTGATTATGTCGACGTTTTCTGCCGGGTCGCCCGGACCGTTACTGAGCATAATTCCGTCCGGGTTCATTTTAAGAATGTCATCTGCCTTTGTATCGCACGGAACGGTTACTACTTCAACACCGCGCTTTAAAAGTTCCCTGCGGATATTTGCCTTTGCGCCGAAATCCCACAAGACTACTTTTTTGCCCCTGCCGTTTTTCATTGCTTCGTTCTGGTCGTTTACTTTTAATCCGTCTTTTGTAACCGGAACTGCGCGGTATTTTGCGCTCGTTTCAAAAACGGCTTCTGCGCTTTCTTCGATTTTATCAGCGCTTCCCGTAACTGATTTTACGGCATTTTTTATAGTATACGCTTTGATTTCTTTCAAAAGCTTTTCTTTTTCTTTTGGATTTTCAAGCGCGGAAAATGCGCTCTGTGCTTCCGCAGAATTGCCGGAAATAATCATACCGTTCATAACGCCGGCTTCGCGCAGGATTTTTGTAAGCCTGCGAGTATCAATACCAGAAAGTCCGATGATGTTGTTTGAAAGAAGGAAGGAATTAAGGTCGTTTTCGCAGCGGAAGTTTGACGGGGTATCGCATAAGTCGCGGACGATGTAGCCGCGTACGTGGCTTTTTTCGCTTTCAAAATCCGGATGAATTACGCCGTAATTTCCGATTAGCGGAAATGTCTGCGTTACAATCTGACCAAAATAACTTGGGTCTGTAAGTGTTTCCAGATAGCCGGTCATACCGGTTGTAAAAACTGCTTCACCGACAATTACGCCGGAAGCTCCAAAACTGTTTCCTTCAAAAATCTGTCCGTTCGCCAGGACTAGGCAGGCTTTAGTATTCATACTAAAGCCTTATTATATAATTTTTTTTATCCTATGAATAGTACGGCGGCAGTTTTTATCATTTCTGTTTGAAAAATAAAAATGCTATCGTTCAAAATTCAGTTCGATTTTCTTTACGCCGGGTATAAAGTGCGTTGTTTTTACGCCTGCGGAAGAAAGCATTTTTTTAGAGGCGATTGTTTCCTTTGAGTCGGCATATTTATCGTATAAATAGATGACTTCCTTTATTCCGCACTGAATTATTGCTTTTGCACATTCATTACACGGGAACAGGTCTACAAAAATCCGCGCATTTTTAAGGTCTTTACCCTGTGCATTCAGAATGGCGTTTAGTTCCGCGTGAACTACGTACTTGTATTTGGTGTCCTCGCCGGTTCGTTCCCAGGTATATTCGTCGTCGGAACAGCCGTATGGAAGTCCATTGTAGCCGGTTGAAAGGATAATGTTGTTCTTGTCTACGATGCACGCACCTACCTGCGTGTTCGGGGCTTTTGAACGTTTTGACGCAAGAATTGCGACACCCATAAAATATTCGTTCCAGGAAATGTAGTCTGTTCGTTTCATAGTGTGAATAAACCTCTGTTACGCAATTCTAGCAGATAATATACCGTTTGACAAACTGCTGTTTTCAATAGTATGCGATGGTGTAGGAGCAGACAGGAACGAAGCGAAGTGACTTGTAAAGGGCGAATGCGGCGGCATTCCTGTTTTTTACGAAAAGGACTGGCTGTTTTTTCATCCGGCAGATTTTTCGGAGGAGCGCGTACATCGTGTTAAAGCTGTAGTGGCGGCGGCGGAAGGGCAGGGCGGTAAACACGCCGCCAATCTGTACGTGCATAAAACCGATTGCGCTTGTCGCCGCTTTTGACACAAGCTGACCGTTCAGTTCAAGTGCAAGAATGTACTGCGTGCGCAGGGCGTTTGCAAGGCGCAGGCGGCAGGAATCTTCGCTGAACGTCATACAGTCCGGGACGACTTCTTCTTTTTCGTACTGTTCCTGGAGCACAAGGAGTTTTTGTTTGTAAATTGCAGGAACGTCTTTTTTGCACCGGACAAGCTGTTCGCCGTGCATAAACGGATAGGGCTGAATGGCTGAAAACGCGGCGGTGTCCAGTTTCATAAGGGTGTATTCGTTTGTCTGGCGCGGATTTTTTCCTATTAGCCGGAATGCCTGCATAATGAGCGCGCTTCCTCCGGCAGTACCGTTTACGCATTCCGGGAGAGGCAGCTTTTCTTCCTGCCTTTTTAAGAGGAAAGAAGCAAGCGATTTTACAAAGTTTTCCTGCAATGGTGCGGCTGTTTTTACTGCGGCGAAAGGCAGACAGTGAAGGACAGTCGTACCGATTTTAAGAATGCCGTAGATTTCCGAAGGTTTTTGTTCGTCTGCAAATACGGCATATATGCCGTCGTCTGATTTTCTGAAATGCGCGGAAAGCTGGACGCAGAGAATTTCGTTTGTTACGATAAAGCGGACGGCTGCCGCATTGAGTTTTTTTGAAAGTTTGCCTAGCGGAATAAACTGCATTTTTTTTCCGGCAGGAATTTAAAATCCTGCCCTGTCTCCTTTATCTACCACGATTTTATATCCGGCTTCTTTTACTGCTTCCTTAAGCGCATCCAGTTCCTGTGCAGACTCCATTCCGTCGTGCGCTTTGTTTTCGTACAGCGCGTATTTTTTGCGGACGGCGCGCGGCGAAAGATTAGGCATAACGACGTTTGCGCCGGTTTTTAGTCCTAAAATCCGTCCTTCCGGGCAGAGCGTTGCAAGCGCGGTGGTAGACGGAATAAGCGCTTCTGGGAACATAAGGCGCAAAATTGCGATAAGCCGGAGCGTAAGGGAAAGCGTACCGTCCGGGCAATGCGCAAACGGCGTGGCGCGGTGATGAATGAACGGGCCTATTCCTATCATATCAGGAGAAAGCGCCTGCATAAAGCGTATGTCCTTTACGATATGATGCGCTGTCTGGAAAGGTGCGCCTGTCATAAAACCGTCGCCGGTCTGAAAGCCGATTTTTTTAAGGGCGGAAAGGCATTGCATCCTGTTTTCAAGACTCATAGATGAAGGGTGGAGCTTTGCGTAGTGGGCAAAATCAGCAGTTTCGTGGCGCAGAAGATAACGGCGCGCACCGGAACTGTACATTGCCCGGTACGAACTTTCCGGGCGTTCACCTAAAGAAAGCGTTATTGCGCAGTCAGGAAACGCATCGTGAAGGCGCGCCGTTACACCGCATATAAATTCGTCGGTGCATTGCGCGTCCTCTCCTCCCTGCAGGACAAACGTCCTGAAGCCCAGTGCGTATCCTTCCTGACAGCAGCTGAAAATCTCATCAGCGGAAAGCCTGTACCGTTCCGCCTGTTCGTTTGAGCGGCGTATTCCGCAGTAATAGCAGTCGTTCCTGCAATAATTTGTGATTTCTATAAGTCCGCGGATAAAAACGCGGTCGCCGTAAACGCTCCGCCGCACTTCGTCCGCCGCAGAAAAAAGCTCTTGGTCGTATTTATCGGTAGACAGAATGTTTAGCAGCTGGGGGTCAGAAAGAGTGCGGGTCGCTTTCAGTTCTTCTATAACAGAAGAAACTGAATTAGCGCCGCATACGATATATTTATCAGAGCCGGAAGTCATAGTCCGCTTCCGGTTCAGTTAGTTTCTGAACGAATGAATAGGCGCAGGAATTCGTCCGCCGCGGTTTATGAAGTCCGCACAGCTGAATTTGCTTACCGGAAGAACCGGGCATCCGCCAAGAAGTCCGCCGAATTCAACCCATTCTCCGGCTTTTTTTCCCGGAGCAGGGATAAGGCGGACTGCCGTAGTCTTGTTGTTTACCATACCGATTGCAAATTCGTCAGCCATAATGCCGGAAACGGTAGTTGCAGGAGTGTCGCCCGGAATTGCAATCATATCAAGTCCGACGGAACAGACTGTAGTCATTGCTTCAAGCTTTTCAAGACAGATTGAACCCTGCTTGACGGCGTTAATCATTCCTTCATCCTCAGAAACAGGGATGAACGCGCCGGAAAGACCGCCAACGTTCGTACTTGCCATTACGCCGCCTTTTTTGACCATATCGGTAAGCATTGCAAGTGCTGCCGTTGTTCCCGGCGCTCCTGCACCCTCAATGCCGCATTCTTCAAGAATACGCGCAACGGAATCACCTACCGCCGGAGTCGGTGCTAAAGACAAGTCAAGTATTCCGAAATTCGTGTTGAGGCGCTTAGCTGCTTCCGAACCGACAAGCTGACCCATACGCGTGATTTTAAATGCCATTTTCTTGATGCCGTCCGCAAGTTCGTTTATCGGTTTTCCTTTGTATTCGCGTGCGGCGGCAAGAATTACGCCCGGGCCTGAAACGCCTACGTTTATTACGCTGTCGCCTTCTCCCGGTCCGTGGAATGCTCCTGCCATAAACGGATTGTCTTCCGGGGCATTGCAGAATACAACAAGTTTTGCACAGCCGTTTACGTCGCATGATTTTGACCGTTCGGCAGTCTTGCAGATGATTTCGCCCATCAGTTTTACGGCATCCATATTTATGCCGTTTTTCGTTGTTCCTACGTTTACGGACGAACATACAAAGTCAGTCGTGGCAAGCGCTTCCGGAATTGACTCAATCAAAATTCTGTCCGCCGGTGTTATGCCTTTCTGAACAAGCGCGCTGAAACCGCCGATAAAGTTGACGCCAAGTTCCTTTGCGCAGGTGTCGAGCGTTTTGCAGTAGTCAACGTATGAAGTCGCGTTGCTTGCGCCGGCAACAAGGGCTATCGGCGTTACGGAAATGCGCTTGTTTATAATCGGCACGCCGAATTCCTTTTCTATATCCTGACCGACCTTTACAAGGTTACCGGCTTTTTTCATTATTTTGTCATATATTTTAGTACAGGCGCGCTTAGGGTCTTCGCAGGCGCAGTCAAGCAGGCTTATACCCATCGTTACGCATCGGATGTCAAGCTTCTGCTTCATAAACATACTTACTGTTTCTTGAATTTCTACAGGTGAAAATAACATATAAATACCTCGCTTTCATTCTAGTGAAAACAGGCAGTGTTTGCAAACGGGCAGATGTTTTTACCTTCTGTCCGTAGGGATTGAAAAATCATTCTATATACTATATTTTTTAATGTATGATGAAAAAAACGGACAGTTCTTATTTTAATATGGATTCCTTTAAGGAAGATAATATCCGTGCAGTAGATGCGAAATTTGAGGCTCAGAAAATTGCGTTTGCGCCGCTTTGTTTTCAGGCAGTACGTGCGATGCTTGAGCTTGGACTTTTAAAAGCAATTGAAGATTCTGGTGATGACGGAATTTCACGTAAGGAGCTGGCGCAGAAAACAGGCGTTTCTGAGTATGGTGCAGGCGTTCTTTGCGAGATGATGCTTGGAATGAACGTCATAAAGCTTGCAAAACAGGCGGATGAAGAACGTTTTGTTATCGGAAAAACAGGCTGGATGCTTCTGGAGGACGATTTAACAAAGGTAAATTTCTGGTTTACTAACGATATATGCTATCAGGGTGCATGGGATTTAACGGCTTCCGTTAAGAACGGAAAGCCGGAAGGTCTTAAAGTATTCGGCGACAAGTGGACGACTGTCTATGAGGCGCTTTCTACGCTTCCTGAAAAGGCAAAAAAATCCTGGTTTGACTTTGACCATTTTTACAGCGACATTGCCTTTCCGGAAGCGCTTCCGATTGTTTTTGCAGAAAAACCGCGTACTATGATAGATATAGGCGGAAATACGGCAAAATGGTCGATTTCCTGTTGCCGCTACAATCCTGACGTAAAGATGACTATTGTTGACCTTCCTGGACAGACTGCCGTTGCGGAAAAAAATGCTGCCGCCGCAGGTTTTGCAGACAGAATAGGTTTCTGTACTGGAAATGTTCTTGACGCATCTACAAAACTTCCGTCTGCACCTGATGCAGTATGGATGAGCCAGTTCCTTGACTGCTTTAGCCTTCACCAGATAACGAAAATTTTGAAAAAGGTGTACGAGGCGGCAACACCGGAAACTAATGTCTACGTCCTTGAACCGCTGTGGGATAAGCAGCATTTTGAGGCAAGTTCATACTCTCTTATGGCAACGTCGCTGTATTTTACGTGCATTGCAAACGGCAACAGCAAGATGTACCGCTATGAGGAACTGGTAAATGCAATTTCTGAGGCTGGTTTTGAGCTTAAGACTGCTCATCACAATCTTGGTTCAAACGCTTATTCGCTTCTTGTATTTAGAAAAAAATAAGATAAAATGAAGATAGCAGTTTCAAACGTACATATATGGCATCCTGCAGAAGAAAATCAAAAGGAAAAGCCAAAACTGGAATTTGCAGACCCACTTTTTAAGCGAAGACTCAGTCAGATTACCAGAATGACCGTTCAGGTTCTGCACGACCTTGTTGAAGAATGTCCTTCTGCAAGGGAATACAAACAGGTGTTCGTTTCATTCCGCGGAGAGATTGAGCGCGAATTTACAATAAACCGGGGAATAATTCAGGATGGAGAGATTCTTCCTGCCGGTTTTAGCCTTAGTGTATTTAACGCTCCGATTGCGGCGGCCACTTTGTGCCTTAAACTGAAAAGCGGCTATTCCGTAATTTATCCGTCAAAAGAAAATTTCCGGGATGCGCTGTATGCCGCCGCAAGTCCTGTGCTGTGCGGAAGCGAAAAAAACGTCGTTCTTGTGTATGCAGATGAATATGTGCCTGACGAATACGGCGCATTGCAGCCGGCTCAGAACAAGCCGTTTGCGTTTGCCTGCGTACTGGGTGCCGGCAAGGACGGAACGGCAGTTGAAATTGACGGTGTAGAAACCGTACTGGATTTTGTGTCGAGAGTTAAAGGAAAGAAAAATGAGTAAAGAGTCAAAAGAAGAATTGGACGCAAAATATAATCACCGCGAACTTCCAAAAGTGAAAAACTGGTTTTCCTATACTTACCGCGCGTTTATGAAACTGTTTTTCTATGTGTATTTCGGAATTGGAAGCGTTTTTCTTGCGCTGTTCGTTTTTCCCTGGATTCGCGTGTTCGTTCACCCTAAAGAGCAGTTTAAGATTGCGGCGCGCCGGTTCGTTTCTGCTTCATTCCGCGGATTTATCAATTTTATGCAGTTTAC
>SAMEA3663025__coassemble_1570_pt1 | contig 9737 bp, 6 predicted proteins | sample SAMEA3663025__metabat2_low_PE_029 | metagenome-assembled genome bin SAMEA3663025 (sample SAMEA3663025) | pig gut metagenome | biome: pig gut; feature: pig-associated habitat; material: faeces | place: France | collected 2012 | reverse complement strand
ACGCGACGTAGGATAGCCGCCCCACACGTAATTTACATCAGGAATGCCGAGATAGCCGTCTTCTACCAGAGATGAAGCAAACACTCCGCCGGGATTTGACAGCTGATAAGAAAAAACGTCTGCGGCATAAGTATCTTCCACATCAAAAGCAGCATCAGGAGCGCGGTACACAACTTCAATCTGCGCAAGCTGTGAAGAAATCTTTTCATACGGCATTACAAGAAATTCCGGCTTTGAAAACGGCTCTTTAGAATGACGCATAATAGCGTCCTTAAAAGGATCTGCACCGCGTTCCCAGGAACCGAAAATCTCAGAAACAAGGCGGTACACCTCATCTGTCTGAACATCTCCGCCTACAAAAACGGCGGCATTGTTCGGAACGTAATATGTCTTCTGGATTTTTTTAAGCTGTTTTACAGTCGCCTTTTCCACCACAACATCAGAGCCGCCCGAATCAAGTTTCCACGGAGCAGCAGGGAAAAGCGCCCTGCACTTTGCGGCAGAAAGAATACGTCCGGGATCGCTGAAATTTCCGCGAATTTCGGAAAGCACAACCTGTTTTTCGTTCTGAAGTTCCATCTTGTCAAGAAGCGGCTCGCGGACAGCTGCATTCCAGAACAAAAGCCCCTCTTTAAGCTGAGATGCCGGAACGGTGAAATAGTAATTGACACATTCAACGCCGGTAGAACCGTTCCATTCCGCAACACCCATCTGGCTTAGGGCACGGGTAACTGCGGCGGCATTTTTGTACAGAGAATTTCCCTTGAACATCATATGCTCGTAGAGGTGGAAAAGACCTGCAGTCTGCGGAGTCTGGGTGAACGCGCCGCATTTTACGGCAACTTCAATATACACAAGAGGAACGCTGTGATTTTCCGCAACGAACACGTCAAGACCGTTATCAAGAGTGTACTGATACAAATGCGGAACAGGCGTTTCCTCTGCCGCCGTGCAGAACGGAAGATGCAGAAGCAGGACAAGCAGAATGTACGGCAAAAAATGCATCTTTCTTCTATACAGTAAATCAGTCATACGCTATGCCTTGAACGAAGACACGCCATCTAAATCAAGAGTTGCAAACAAATCGTCTATAGTTTCCCGGCGGCGGATTTCCTTAAACGAACCGTCCTCGCGAAGAAGAATCTCGCCGGCGCGAAGCTTTCCGTTATAGTTAAAGCCCATCGCCCTGCCGTGAGCGCCGGCATCGTGAATAATTACAAGATCCCCGATATCAATATGAGGAAGCGGACGCTGAACGGCAAATTTATCGCAGTTCTCGCACAGGCTTCCAACTACATCATATACAGAATCTTCAGGAGCATTTTCCTTGCCGCTTACCGTAAGCTCGTGATATGCCCCGTACATTCCCGGACGCATTAAGTCTGCCATACAGCTGTCAAGACCGATGTACTCGCGGTAAATATGCTTTTCGTGGATTGCCGTAGAAACAAGCCAGCCGTACGGACCGGTAATCGGGCGTCCGCATTCCCAGTAAATTGCAAGAGGATCAAGTCCTGCAGGAACGATAATTTCATCGTAATATGCCCTGATTTTTCGGGCAACTTCCTCATAGCTTACTTTTTTCTGATCCGGCTTGTACGGAATGCCAAGACCGCCGCCTAAATCCGTAAATTCAATGCGAATTCCAAGCTTCTGCTTGATTTCTGCACACAGTTCAAACAGGATTTTTGCGGTATCTGCAAAAAAGTCAGGATTCAGTTCATTTGAAGCGACCATCGTATGAAGTCCAAAATGAGTTACGCCCTCGTCGCGGCATATACGGTACGCCTCAAAAAGCTGCTCGCGCGTAAGACCGTACTTCGCTTCTTCCGGCTTTCCGATGATGGCATTTCCGCCTTTCTTGAGCGGTCCCGGATTGTAGCGGAAACAGATTGTGTCAGGAAGCTTTCCAAGAGTCTTTTTCAAATATTCAATGTGAGTAAAATCATCAAGGTTAATGATGTTGCCGTTTTTTGCGGCATATTCGTATTCCTGTGAAGGAGTTTCGTTGGAAGTAAAAATAACATTTTTTCCCTGAATGCCGGCATTCACGCATAGCATGAGTTCAGGAAGGCTTGAACAGTCTGCACCGCAGCCTTCGCTTGCAAGAATTTTCAGTATATACGGATTAGGGCACGCTTTTACCGCAAAATGCTCCCGGAACTCAGGGAATATGCTGAACGCTTTTGTAAATTCGCGCATATTCTGCCGTATTGATTTTTCATCATACAGATAAAACGGAGTCGGAAAAGTCCTTGTCAGCTCTTTAAGCTGGTCGTGTGAAAGCGGAAAATACTTTGCCATAACAAAACCTCATAAAAAAGTAGAATAAGGTAATTGTAATGAAAAAGCATAAAAAGAACAATGAAAAGCAGACGGACAGACTGTCAGCTACACCTTAAATTCGTCTATGCGGCTTCCGATGTTCTGGATTGAACTGCTCATCACCGAAGCGATTTCTGCAAGGTCTTTTCCAGAGGCAGAAACAGCTTCAATTTCATTTTCCATATCTGAAATTTTGCCGTTCATAACGCCCGTAACGTCCTTAAGCCGCTGCACGCCGTCAAGCACGCTTTTGTTCTGTCCGCTCATCCGCACAGATTCTTCGCGAACCTTGCCCGCGCTTTCTTTCATTGCAATGACAGCCTCACTAATCTGCGAAGATCCAACCTGCTGCTCCGCCATAGCGTTCTTGATTTCCTGCATAAGCCGGTTCGTTTCTTTTATATCTTGGACAACAGAAGTAAACGACACGTTCGACTCGTCGGAAGCCACAACCACATTCTGAATAGAATCTTTTATGAGCTTGAGCTGCTCGCCAATGTTCTTTGACTGGCTTGATGAAGTTTCCGAGAGTTTTCTTATTTCATCTGCAACAACGCTGAATCCCTTGCCGGCATCTCCTGCGTGCGCCGCCTCTATAGCGGCATTCATTGCAAGAAGATTTGTCTGCTCCGCAATCGATGCAATCACGGCGTTGGCTTCCTGCAGCATTTCGGACTGCTTTGCAATATCAGTTATCTGACTGCTCACATCGCTCTGCTTGCCCGAACCGGTCTGTGCATCTTCCAGAAGCCGGTTGAAAAGTTCGGACATCCGCTCCACAGAATTATTTACGGACTGAATGTTTCCGACCATCTGCTCTACCGCGGCAGAAGCGTTTTCCGTGCCGGAAGCCTGTATCTGCACAAGGGAATCAAGCGAAGAAATCGTGTCTGCAATCTGGCGGACAGACTCGACTGTGTTGTCCACACATTCAGCCTGATTTGAAATTTCGCCGTTCACCGCATCAAGATTTGAAATAATGTGGAAAATGGAAGAATTGGCAGCGTCAGTCTTTTCCTGAAGCGAAGCATCGGAAACAAGAAGTTCCTCCTTTGCCTCCTTTACGCCGCTTACAATATCCTGAAGTTTTGCCGTAAACTCGTTGAACCCGGAAACAACTTCACCAATCTCGTCATTGGAGGAAATGTCTATGCGGCTTGTTAAATCTGCGTGACCGGAGGCAATCGTCCTGATTGAATCCTTAAGCACACCTACAGGACGAAGGGATTTCATTACAATGCTTGAAACGATAAGCACGGAAATTACGGTAAATATAATTACAAAAAGAACTGCAAGATTTCTAAGATGAACAATCTCGGCAAGGAAATCTTCCGCCGGCGCGCTGCATACAACAACCCAGTCAGTGTTTCCGCCTACAGGTTCATAGGACACGCAGAATTCTTTTCCTGTTGCATTATCACGGCAGAACAAAGATGAAGAATTCCCTGCCTTTATTCCCTCGACAACACTTTCCATTTCAGGCGGAAGTTCGTCGTAAAGTCCTTTTCCTTCCTTTAAAAACGTTATGTCTGAATGAGCTACATATTTTCCGGTAGTCCTGTTAATGACATACGGATGCGACTGCTTTCCTATTACGACATCAGAAACCGTACTGCATAGTTTAAGGCTGTCTATTACGGCAACAACAACGCCAATCTGCTTTTCTGAATAATCATAAACTGGAAGCGCATAGAACGTAGAAAGCTTGCCGTTTACAGGAGACCAGGCAGGGTCAAGGATAGACGGCTTTCCCTTAAGAGCAATCTGAAGGTATCCGCGAGTATGCAGATCCTGATATTTTCCGGTGGTAGTCCAGCCTACGCCGTACTCGTCATATATAGCCATACCGATGTAAGAATCATTCCCCTTTACCACGGCATTGATGATATTCCATTTTTCCTTTAAGTCTACATTGTCATCACGGATAACGGGAAGCCCGGCAAGCGAAGAAAGCATTTTGTATTCCAGATCGTTTATGCTTCCAATTTCAAGCGCAGTAGAATGTGCGGACTGCCCGCTGCTCTTCAATATAGAAGAAACCAGTTCTGACTTGGACTTTCCGTAAAGGAACAGCACAAGAAACAGATTTGACACAATGATAATCGCCAGAATTGAAACAACAATTTTCAGGCGCAGGGATAAGGCGTTTTTCATAATACTCTCCCATAAACCAGAACCGAAAAACAGACGTTCTTCAAGGTTTTTCATAGAAAAATAAACAGCCGCAAAAAACGGCATAGCCATGCTAAAGTCCGTACAAAGCGGCGAACCGGACAGGCTATGGTAAAAATTATAATCCCTGTAATCAATAACTGTAAAACAAAATCGCAGGGAAAGGGAACAGGCACGGCTCTTGTAAACACAGCAATGAAAGCCCTTGAAGGATACGGAATAAACAAAGTCGCCCTGGTGGTGTTTGACAGAAACCAGACAGGCAATGCATTCTGGGAAAAACAAGGTTTTTCTGCCCGAAATGATTTAGTGTACAGAAACAAAAACATCAGCAAAATGGAAAGAATAGACACATAGAAAAAAAATGCCGAAAAACTGAATTTTCCGGCAAAGCGCTAAAATGCGATGTTACAAAGCTGTTTTACAGCGGCTGCTATTCAGTGATTTTTACCCACTCTGTCTTGTCAAAGTTTTCCTTCATAGTCCAGGTTGTAGCCTCGCAGTTTTTGATGCGCAGAATTCTAAAAACGCCTTCAATGTTGTTTTCAAGCCACAATGGCTGATGAAGAAATTTTCTTGTCGGATGGGCAAAAATTTCTTTCTTTAATTCAGTGTCGTTCACTTCTTCAATTATGCCTTTTACGCGAAGCTGTATATCATTCGAGTTAAAGCACACTTCAACTTTCGGATTTTTTTCTATCTGCTTAAAAACATCTTTGAAGCTGCCTGTGTGGAAAATAATTCCATTTTTGTCTGCCTTGTAAAGCAACATTCCGCGGACATGAGGCTGACCGTCTTCAACTGTGGCAAGGTGCATAACCATAGTACTGTTCATCAGGTTAAACATTTCTTCTTTTGTCATAAATTCTCCCATAAAAAGTCAAGAAGATTGTTTCAACAATCGATTGACTTTTTTACGTTGTTCCGCAATGCAATGAGGAACAACTGTTGATAAAAAAGTTTGCAACGCAAACTTTGAGCAAGACAAAAGCGCGCTATTTCAGCGGTTTTGTCTTACACCCCTTGTTAAATTTTTCTGCGAACTATCCTACTTTGAAAAGAAAGAAACGGCTTTAAAATTTCTGATTTCAATTAAATATTCAATCGGAGAAACTCCCAGTTCCGCCTTGAATTTATGCGTCAGCCCGGACGGCGAAACAAATCCCAGTTCCGAAAGCCTTTTAATTGTTATCGGCTCGCCAAAATGATGTTCCATATAATGCTGGGCTTTTGCAACAGAATAATCATTGGAAATGGAACGCATATCCATACTTTCGCCCAGAATGCTGCGTATAATCCAATGCGTAATAAGTTCCGCGTTCGCATTGAGCGTAATGTCAGAATTCTGCATATTTTTGGATGCCTCAAAAGCAAACATATTCATATATTTTAAAATATCCGAACAGATTTCAAATTTCTTCCGGTTAAAAACAGGAATATCAGGAACATACAATCTGTATCTTTCCTCGAAAAATTTTCTTGGTATGCAGATTGCGTAACAATGAAGTGTCGGGTCGTCGCAGTGTGGAATTTCCGGCGAAATAATCTCTGCTGCAAAGCGGTTCGCAGAAGCAGTCTGCCTGTTAAACGCAATGACAACCATATATGACGTCAGACTAAAAATCAACGGGAAAGATTTTGATATAAGAGAAATGACATCCGGACTGTCCTTCCGCATTTGAAGTCATGCTTATTTTATGCTATCATCGTTTTATGAATTTGAACGATTTACGCGCACACGCCTACGGAGCTGCCTCCGGCAAGGAAAACGATACTTCAAACGGTGCGCATTCCAATACAGAAAATGAACACACTCCTCAAAAACCGCTTTTCCGCGATGTAAACGCGCAGATGGATTCAATTTTCCGCAGCAGCAAAAAACTTTCGCGCGAAGAACACCCGAGCCCATCGAACTCCAATGCGCAAACGCTCATCAAAGTTCCGGCGGACGAATCTTCCGCGCAAAAAAAAGACTCTGTATACCGCCGGGTGGCTAAATTCCTAGTCCTCATAGGCGTTGACGAAGCTGCTAAAATACTCCCTCACTTAAGCCCTGAACAGACAGAAAAAATAATTCCCGAAATTGCCACAATCCGCACCATAAGCGACGATGAAGCAGCTGTCATTCTTGCTGAATTCCAAGGGCTTTACAAGCACGTTACGGAAAAAGGCGGAAAGGAAACTGCCCGCGCAATCCTTGAAAAAGCATACGGTTCTGAAAAAGCAGAAGAAATGCTCAGAAAAGCGGCGCCGTTTTCCGGTGCAAGACCGTTTGACTATCTTAATGACGCCAAAAGCGAGCGCCTTCTCCTGCTTCTGAACGACGAAAGCAACGCGGTAAAGGCACTTGTCCTTTCAAACATAGACGCAAAAAAAGCCGCAGACGTCCTGAACCTTATGACAGACAACGATAAAAGCGACATCGTAAAACGTCTTGCAAAAATGCAGCCTGTTTCTCCGGAAGTTCTGCGCCGCGTTGATCAGGCGATGCATGAAAAAGCGCTTGCCCTTTTGGAAAATGATAAATCCGAGTCTATGGACGGAAGGAATGCCCTTGCGGAAATCCTTAAAAAGATGAGCCCTGATGCAGAATCTTCCATTATATCGTCACTTTCGGACGAAGACCCGGAACTTGGTCTTGATTTACGAAGGCGGCTTTTCACAATTGATGACGTACTTAATGCGGACGACAAATTCATTCAGCAGAAACTGCGCGAAATGCAGAATATTGACGTTGTAAAGCTGATTGCAGGAAAACCGGACTCATTCCGAAAAAAAATATTCGGCTGCGTTTCGTCCGGCCGCCGCGCAGAAATCCTTGAAGAAGAAGAAATTTCAGCTCCTCTACGCAAAGCAGACTGCGACAGCATAACGAACAGTTTTTTCAGTATGCTCCGCCGCGCCTACGAAGACGGAAATCTTATTATAAAAGGAAGAAATGACGACGTATATGTGTGATTTTAAACAGTTTCCAGAAACATACAAAGGCTTTGAACTTATTTCCATAAATACAATCCCGGACTGCGCTTCCACCGGAATTTACCTGCGCCACAAAAAAACAGGACTGGAAGTTTTTCACCTTCTGAACGACGACGAAGAAAATCTTTTTGCCTTTGCTTTCAGGACTCCTGCAAAAAACTCAACCGGTGCGGCGCATATTCTTGAACATTCCGTATTCTGCGGTTCTCAAAAATTTCCGCTGAAAGAACCGTTCACAAATATGATGAACCAGAGCGTAAACACCTTTCTGAACGCGCTCACCTACTCCGACAAAACAGTCTATCCGTCCGCCTCTATGATAAAGTCTGACTACTACAATCTTATGGACGTATACGCGGACGCGGTTTTCTTTCCGCTTTTAAAGAAAGAAGCGTTTATGCAGGAAGCGCACCGTCTTGAACTGAACGAAAACGGCAATTTTGAAATTCAGGGCGTTGTCTACAACGAAATGAAGGGGAACTACTCTTCCTTTGAGTCCGTTGCATCTGATGCGCAGATACGGAGCGTATACCCGGACACTAACTATGCTTTTGATTCCGGCGGAGATCCGGAGCACATTCCGTCATTCAGTTACGAGGACTTCAGGAATTTCCACAAAAAATACTACCGCCCGGACAACTGCCTTCTTTTCCTGTACGGAAACATACGGACGGAAGAACAGCTTGACTTCCTGCAGGAGCATCTTCTTGACAGGCTTGAAAAAACAGTTCCTATGGCAGAAGAACATCCTTCCTACCCGTTCGTCAGCCCGGAATTCATCGAAATGGAAACGCAGAAACCGTTTGAAAAACCCGTAACGGTTCGGGCAGAAGCGCCTGATGCAGGGGCAACAGGCGCAACGGTCACCGTAAACTGGCTGTGCGGTCAAACGGCAGATTTGCAGAGTTATATGGAATGTGCTTTTCTTTCAGAAGTACTTTCAGGACACGACGGTTCTCCGCTTACAAAAGCCCTCATCGACTCAGATTTAGGTGATGACATAGCGCCTGTTTCCGGGTGCATAAACGAAGCGCGTCAGTTTTTCTTTGCACTGGGACTGCACGGCGTAAAAGCGCGCAACGAAAAAAAAGTCTACGCCCTTATTTTTAAAGAACTTGAGCGGCTCTGCACAAAAGGCATTAACCAGAACGACATTGATTCTGCCATAATGACAGCAGAATTTTCCAACCGCGAAGTCGTCCGCTCAGGAGGACCGTATTCGCTTGTACTGCTTGAGCGCGCCTTAAACAGCTGGAATTACGGAGGCGCTCCTGCAGACGGACTTTTCTATCGCAGTACGTTTGATATAATCCGTAAAAACTGCGAAGCAGAACCGAAATATGTTGAAAACCTCATAAAAAAATACCTTCTCGACAACAAAAACTGTTCGTTCGTTATGGTAAAGCCGTCAAAAAAATATCTTTCTGCCCGGAACAAAGCAGAAAAGAAACTGATTGCATCGCTTTCAAAAACGGCAGACAGGAACATCATTCAAAAAGAACTTGACGAACTTCATTCCTACCAAAATCACCGCGAAACAGAAGAAGAAGTCGCGTGCATTCCGCGCCTGAACATCAGCGACCTGAACACTAACGTAGAAAAAATCCATACGGAAATTAACGTTGTAGACGCAAACGGTGCGTCTGTTCCGCTTTTTACAAACACGGAAAACACAAACGGAATTGCCTACCTTGAACTCTGGATTCCTGCGGACGTTCTTTCTCCGGAAGAATATAAATACCTTCCGCTCTATGCGTACTGCGCCCCGAATACAGGCTGGAACGGCAAGGACTGGGCTGAATGCGCACAAGAAACAGCCGTCCACACAGGCGGAATTACCTGCCGTCTTTTCACAAATACAAGTCCGAATACGGAAAAATCTGCCGCATTGCGAAAATCGCTTTCTAAATACAACTGCACAGACAGAGACTGGCTGATTTTCTCAGTCAGAATGACGGGCGAAAAAACAGACGATGCGCTCAAAGTCTTTGCAGAATGTTTTTCTACCTATAATTTCAGCGACACAAAACGCCTTGCAACGCTTACTGCCGAAGCATATGGAGCTATAAAATCAAGTATAATTCCACGCGGAAACAAGCTTGCAGGTACGCGCGCCCAGGCAGTTAAAACGCACACAAATACAGTCGATGAAATCTGGAAAGGAATTACGCAGCTTTTTGCAATAAAGGCAATTTCAGAAGAAAATCCTAAAAATCTTTCGGAACATTTTTCCGCCCTTACAGAAAAACTGCGCTCTGCAG
>SAMEA3663025__coassemble_1515_pt1 | contig 9987 bp, 9 predicted proteins | sample SAMEA3663025__metabat2_low_PE_029 | metagenome-assembled genome bin SAMEA3663025 (sample SAMEA3663025) | pig gut metagenome | biome: pig gut; feature: pig-associated habitat; material: faeces | place: France | collected 2012 | reverse complement strand
GTGGTTTACGGCGATTTCATCGAAGTCGCTTGTGTTGGTAAGGTTGTATGCGGAATTGAAAAGAATAATCTCTTTTATGTAGTGTTCCATTTTGGGAAGAAGAGCGGCGGTTTCTTCTGCTGAAAAATTAAGGTTTGAAAGTCCGTCTTGTAAAAAGTCTGCCATTATTCACCTATGTCCAGTAATAAATCAAGATTCCAGTCCGGCGATGTTGAGCGGAGGACTACAAGATTTCCTGTTTTTGATGCCTTCATGTTCTTTTTCTGCGCAAGCTGGTAGACAAGCGAGTAATCATTCTGGTAGTCCTGAACGACTGCCGGCTGAACATCGTAGCCTTTTGAAGCACCGCAGTTTCCGTCTGCCTTGAAAAGAAGGTAGAACGTTTCTTCCCTGACTGTGTTGTCTGAAATATACCTGCGGTCTGCCGTAAGGAGAAACGAACCGTCCTGTTCCTGCCTGCTGAAATAGACTGTGCGGCACGTATCAAGAATATTATAGCCGTTTATGACAAAGCGCAGGATTGCAGGGCGCTGTGATTTGTCCGGCTGTGTATAGGGCAGGGCGGCATTTTGAGAGGCTGTATTTTTTCCGCTTTTTTCCGGGTCGTCGGACTGTAATTTTTCTTCCTGTGCTTTTTTCAGTTCGTTCAGCTGTTCAAGGATTTTTGTAAGCAGAATGTCTGTATTGGAAGAAGAGTTATAGGAAGATGCGCTTCCGGCAAGTCCGTAAATTCCGTTGAGAAGTCCGTTTTGACCGAGCAGGGTAACGTCTGATGCTGTAAGCCGGGAACTTTCCAAATCAGAAGAACTTTCTGATGAAAGGAGTGCGGAAAGAAGGTCAGTTTTTTGCGTTTCGGACTGCGCGGCTATAGTATTTTTCTGCGCGGAAGGCTGTGCCGTTCTGCTGTTTGAGGCAGATTTTTTTTGTGAATATGCGTTGTTTCCCGGTCTGTAGAACGGACTTCCGATTGTCGGGGCAGAAATTGAAGGCATTGACGGCGCATCAGAAACAGCCGGTAATGACGGCATAGCAGGCATTGCCGGTGCGTCGGAAGAGCTTTGTGCATTTACGGAATGCAGGGAAAACAGCGTAAAAAGGCACTGCAATACAGCCGCATAAACAGAACGTTTATAAATTTGCAAGCGATTCCTCCACCAGTTCAAGGCGTTTTGAAAGCTGCTGAATTGTTTTTTCAAGGCGGCTTTTCTCCCGTTCAAGTTTTTGTTTCGGGTCTATTGATTTTGCTGACATTGCTTTCTGCCGCATCATTTCACGTACGCCGACAGGGCTTTTTCCGTCCAGAAATTCTTTTTCAACTTCTGCGCGTTCGTCCTTTTTGTGCACGGAAGCAACGACTTTCATATTGTCAAAGCCGATTGCCGGATTTACCGGAACGGCGGCAACTTTCTGGATTTCCTTTGCGGAATTGCGCGGAAGACACAGGACGCGGTCGATATAGTCTTCGTAGCGGATGTTTGCTGCTTCGCAAAGTTCGTGAGCTTTCATCAAAAGTTTTCCGAATTCCTGCATAAGGCGTCCGTTTTCTGCAAGATATTCTTTTTTGATTTTTTCCGTTATTTCTGCAAGTTCAGGCGACTCTTCTATTGAAAGCTTGTAGTAGCCTTTTTCTTCCGCAATTGTAATGAGTTCGTTGAAGCGCGCCCAGAACGCCTGATTATGAACTTTTGCATTGTATACGGCCGCCACTCCGAGCGTATTTAAAAGGTTTTCCGCATTAAGATGATGGGCGTATTCGTGTACGGCTGTGTAGATGAGCTGGTTATCCGTCTTGAAATTCTTGTTATGAAGCAGGATTTCGTGCGTGTCCGGGGAATAAAGTCCGTTTACCCGTTTGCTTTCCTTTCCTGTCTGGGTAACGGTAAAATCAAGCTCTGTTGGAGCTATATCCATCAGTATTTCTTTTATGCGTGCGTTTTCCATATCGTCAGTATATCCTTTTTTTGTTATTGTAACCACCCGCACTCTGCGGAAATGACGGCGGCGGAAACGGTTGCAGCTGTTTCGGTGCGCATAATACGTTCGCCCATTCCGCAGCGGATGAAGCCGTGTTTTTCAAGAAGGGTGCGTTCGCTGTCTGTCCAGCCGCGTTCGCTTCCGATTGCGGCGATGACTTTTCTGTCTGCTGGTGTTACTGCACTTTCCGAATTGTATTTTTTGAGTGCGGAAACAAGCGTTTCTTCCGGGCGTACGTTGTCAAGTGCAAGGAGAAGCGGCTTTTGTTCTGGAGGACAGTTTTTTTCCTGCACTTCTTCCGTTTTTTCAAGGCATTCTTTTAAAGTTTGATGCATAAAAAGCGCCGGTATGTGCGTGCTTGCCGCCTGAACAGTTCCGTCAAGGAGCATTTTATATGCTGCACCCGGTTCTGCAAGCGAAGACTTAAGGTATGATTTTTCGCCAAGTTCAGTTCCGGTAAGGCGGACGGTGCATACACCCAGAGCAGCGATGTCGCGGAGGAGGCGCTTTAGTTGAATTGGTCTTGGAAAGCCGATAATCATTGTGAGAGGGTGGAGAGGCTTTCCGCCGGATTTCGGGCTGAATGTGTATTCTATAGCGTCCGCAGTTATTTTTGTGATTAGTGCCGTTCCTGCCATTCCGCCGATAATTCCGGCAGAAAAACCGTCGCCTTCTTTTTTATGAAGGATTTTTATGATATGTTCGCCGCGTTCGTCCTTTATTGAAAGCGGCTTTTCTATTTCATCTTTTGAAAAAAGGCAGATATTCATAAGAAAAATATATCAGAATATTTTGATATGTACTATGATTTTTTTCTGCGGTGCAATGCGTGTTGATAAACCTTTTCAAAACCTTTATACTGTGCCCCTATGAGTTCAGAAACACGCCTTTTTGAGCGTTTTGATGATATTGGCAGAGTTGAATCGTCAGAATTGTGTCCGCTTTCCGGAATTCTGGATAATGTCAGCCGGGAAGGTTGTAAAGTTCACTACAATTTTCCGGTTGTCGTCGATCTTGATAACGATTATGAAATAAAAATGACTTTTGCCAGGAACGCTTCTGAAGGCAGTTTACAGTTAATTTGTCATCCTCAATGGGTACGTGAAGAAAACGGCTGTACGGAAATCGGCTTTAAAATTCTTCCGTCAAAAGAATATCCGCGTCTTATTGAATATATTGAAAAGCTCGGTCTTGAAGCAAAAAGCGAAGATTTTGGAAGCGAAATCAACAGTTCAAGCTGTCAGTTTATCTAGTCATAAAATGAACGAACATACGTCAGAAATAAAAACAGAAAATCTGAATGGTGCTGCTTTTTTATCATTTCCGGAAATGCAGGGAATGCTTCTTTCGGAATTACGCGACAGGCTGCATTTTAATTCAAAACCTTCTGCGATATACGGCGATTTGCTTTATTTCGAGGACTTTCCTGTTTCTTCCATCAAAAATCCGAATGACATTCCGTATTGGGCGCGGACGGTAATGCTTGAGCCGAAAATCATACATTTTAACTCAATAGGCGAGGCGGCATCTTCCCTAAAGTCTGTTCAGAGGAACTGGGCGCCGTATCAGTATCAGTTTTTTCGCCGTGCCAATTTAATTCAGGAAAAGCTGCCGTACGTTAATTTGAAGGTGCGGAAGTTTCCGGCGCGAATACCGAATTCTCCGATAGGGCTTTATACGCTTACAGATGAAAAAACGATGATTGCTTCTGCGAGAACGTCCAGTTCTGTTCCGGCTGGGCAGATTGTATTTGAGGAAGATCACGAAAATCCGCCGAGCCGCGCGTATCTGAAAATACAGGAAAGCCTTACGATGGCTCAGCTTTTGAACGGAACTGCGCTTCCTAAGGAAGGAGAGCGCTGTTTTGAGGCAGGAGCGTGTCCTGGAGGGTGGACGTGGGTTCTTGTAAATCTTGGAGCTTCTGTGTACGCAGTTGACCGCGCGGAACTTTCTCCGGAGCTTATGCAAAATCCTCTCGTAACGTTTCAGGCGCACGATGCGTTTACTTTAAAGCCTTCAGAAGTCGGACGGTGTGACTGGGTTTTCAGTGACGTAATCTGCTATCCTGAACGGCTGTACAAATGGGTCTGCGAATGGCTTGAAAGCGGTCTTGTAAAAAATATGATATGTACGATAAAAATGCAGGGAGAAACGGACTGGAGCATCATAAAAAAGTTTGCGGATATTCCGGGAAGCAGGATAGTCCATTTAAATTACAACAAGCACGAACTCACCTGGATTCATACTACGTCATAAAAAAATACGAAGAATTTGCTTCTATGCTTTCTTTTATTTGATGAATTAAAAAAATGTTGATATAATATATGAAAACTTGGGTATACCGTTATGAATGAGAATTTACCAGTAGTAGACGTTGCCAAAATAAGAATGGCAATAAACGCAGAAGCTCCGTTAACTATAACAACGTATACATTGCCGCACAGAATGGAGCTTTATATGAATGCAGTTCTTACCACTTTTTTTAAGGAACTGCATCAGGAACATATGATTCAGTATCTGATTTACTGTCAGAACGAGCTTGTTACAAATGCAAAAAAAGCGAATACAAAGCGCATTTATTTTAAAGAAAAAAATCTTGATATAACTGAACAGTCTGATTATGAAAAGGGAATGAAAACTTTTAAATCAGATACGCTTGAAAACATTTCTTTTTATCTTGCAAAGCAAAAGGAAGCCGGACTGTATGTAAAGCTTGTCCTTCAGGTGAAGAACGGTATGATTCTTATGGAAGTCGACAACAATTCGGAACTTACCTATTTTGAATTCAAGCGCATTCACGACAAGCTGTGCCGGGCGCAGCAGTATACTTCTGTGGAAGATACGATAAATCAGGTTCTTGACGATTCGGAAGGCGCCGGTCTTGGTCTTGTAATAATGATTCTTATGCTTAGAAAACTCGGAATGTCGGAAGATAATTTTAACACATTCTGCGAAAACGGCGTAACAAAGACGCAAATTCTTCTTCCGATGAACAAGGAATTTGCGAATGAAGTTTCCGTTATTTCTGAAGAACTGCAAAAAACAATAAATGACCTGCCGCAGTTTCCGCGGAATATTACAAAATTAAGCGGAATGCTTGATAATCCGGATTCAAACATCAGCGATATAGCAATGCTTATTTCACAGGACGTTTCCATCACCGGTGAAATTTTAAAACTTGCAAATTCTTCTGCATTAGGACTTACAAGTAAATGCGGAAATGTTACTGATGCAGTAAAAATGATAGGATTTGACGGCATAAAAAAACTGCTGGTATATTTAGGTTCTGCACAGGTGTTTTCAAAACTTCCTGGAAATGCAGAACTATTATGGCTTCATGCTTATAGAGTTGCTTTTATTTCTTACAACATCGCAAAGAATTATTTTCCGTCGAATAGACCGTTTGTTGAAGATTCGTATGTTTGTGGTCTTATGCATGATATGGGACGGATTTTATTTGAAGGAATTCATCCGTCGTATCTTGAAAAAGTAAAGGATATTTGTGCAAAGAAGGGAATAGACATCAATATTTTTGAAAAACTGCTTTCTGGAGTAAACCACGCGGAACTTGGTGCACGGATTGCGGAAAAATGGAATTTCCCTCAGGAAATAGTTGATGTTGTTCGGTATCATCATACGCCTTCAGCTGCACCGGAAGCTTCTGCCGTTCTTGTAAAGATTATTTTCCTTGCGGACATTATGGTTCATTATATTTCACAGGAAATTGACTATTACCAGATAGATAAAGATATTCTTGCGTATTTCAAATTTTCTTCGCAGAAACAGTTTGACGAAGTAATTGAAAAACTGAAGTCCGGCTATGACAGCATAACGTTCTAAAAGCAGGTTGCCGTATGCTTAATACCGTAATTATTCAGCCTCCTCTTGTACAGTTGAATACGCCGTATCCGTCGGGTGCATATTTGCGCGCGTTTTTTACGGCGCTTTATGAGGAAACAAAAACAGAAGGTGCGGTGGAATGGCTTGATTTAAGCAATGCGCTTTTCCACCGTATTTTTTGCCATTCGGGACTGGAATTTATTTTTAAGAAGACGGCGCCTATTGCCCTGCAAAAAGCTGATTTTTTTGAGCGAAACGGAGATGACAGTTCGGCATTCCAGCTGCGGAGATTTGTTTCGTCAGCGGAAAACTGGTGCCGGTGGATAGATACTGTTATTGCGATTGTCTGCCGCAGTAAAAATGTTTCCGGCAGGGAGTTCGTGCACGAATTCGTACGCTCCGCACATTCACCGCGCGGAAATCGTATGGAGCAGTATCTTAGCGGTCTGAACCGTGATGTTACGGCAGATGACAGTCAGATTCTTGCAAGTCTTGCCCTTGCGGATTTAGCCGACTATATTTCGGTCGTTTATGACGAAAGTTTTTCATTGATAAGATATGCGGAGCATCTTGCGGTAAGTACGGCGGATTTTTCTCAGGCGGCGTCAGGTCTTTCTTCACCTGTATTGAACGATTTTTATAAACCGCTTCTTCAGGAAAAACTGCGTCCTTTTTTAGGCGGACGGGCGCTGTTCTGCATATCAATTCCTTTTCCGGGAACGTTTGAGGCGGCACTTTTTACGGCAAAGGAAATACGCGCGCAGTTCGGTAACAAGGCAATTGTTTCGTTCGGCGGCGGCTATGTTAACACGGAACTACGGACGGTAAAAGAAGCGCGCCTTTTTGATTTCTGCGACATATTGAGCTACGACAAAGGTTACGGAAGTTACGTTGATTTTTTTGAAAATGACTGCGCGCTTAACGGAAAGCAGCTTTATAAAATCAAGTACCGTTTTAACGGTTCTGTGATTGAGCCGCTCCACCATTCTGAGCGTCTTGAGAAGCGCGAAAAATCGTATATAAAAAAAATCATTCCTGATTTTTCGGGAATAGATTTTGATTTATATCCGCGCCTTGCCGACGATACAAATCCTATGCACCGGATATGGAATGACGGCGCCTGGCTTAAGGCATATATGGCATACGGCTGTTACTGGCACCGCTGTGCGTTTTGCGATACGTCGCTTGATTATGTGAAAGGCTATTGTTCCACCGATATTTCTGCTTTGTACAACGGACTTCATAATCAGGCGGAAAAGACAGGCGTTTACGGAATTCATTTTGTAGACGAAGCGTGTCCGCCGGCAGGAATGCAGCTTTTCGCGCTTAAAAATTGCGCCGTGCCGCTGACTGGTGCGGAAAAAAAACGCCTTACCTGGTGGGGAAACATCCGGTTTGAAAAAACTTTTTCACGCGATATGGCAGATTTGCTTTCGTACGGCGGACTTACGGCTGTTTCCGGCGGAATTGAAATTGCGACAGGAAACGGACTTAATTCGGTGAACAAAGGCACGAGTCTTGAGCACATCGTTTCTGCCTGCTGTGCGTTCAAGGAAGCAGGAATTTTAGTTCATTCGTATATGATTTTTGGCTTCTGGAATCAGACGGAACAGGATTTGATTGATTCTATGGAAACGCTGCGCCAGCTTTTTGAGGCAGGACTTTTGGATTCTGCGTTCTGGCATAAATTTTCGCTTACGCTCCATTCAACAGTTTACCGCGAATGGACGGAAGGAAAACACACGGATTTAAAACCGCTTCCGCTGAAAGAAGGGCAGTTTGCAGAAAATGCTCTTTCGTTTGCAGGCGAAAACCGTTCGGAAAAATATGCAGAAAGCCTGAATTTTGCGCTTGACTGCTGGATGCACGGCGAAAAGCTTAAGAAAAAGGTAGAAACTTATTTTCCATTCAAAATGCCGTCGCCGTCTGTTACTGCTGATTATGTAGAACGCCTGATTGCATTGTACGAAAAAAAACGCGATGCGGCTTTCAGTACCGTTCCTGACAGCCGTGCGAAATTTGTGTGGATTGGCGGAACGCCTGTCGTTCTTCCTGCAAAAAACGGCTTCCGGCTCTGCTGGTCGTATATGGGCGAGCTTCTTTATGCCGAGTCTGAGCCTGGCGCAGATTGCGGAAAGGCTGATTTTGTCGTTTCTTTTCTTAAAAAAATAGCCGCAGAGCGTTTTTCTGACAGTTCAGAAGCGTTTTCTGCGGCGACGGTTCTTTCCTCTTTGGGAAAGGCGTTTTTCTTCCAGCTGCGCGGAAAAGGACTTTGCGCCCTTTTGTAGAATTACAGCTGTTTTATAACATTTACCATTTCTATTGCGCCTAGCGCACAGTCATATCCTTTGTTTCCTGCTTTTGAACCTGCGCGTTCAATTGCCTGTTCGATGTTTTCAGTAGTAATTACGCCGAACATAACTGGAACTCCGTTTTTCATACTTGCCTGTGCAATTCCTTTTGAAACTTCCGAGCAGACATAATCGTAATGCGTTGTTGAGCCGCGTATTACTGCGCCAACAGCGATTACTGCATCGTATTTTCCGCTTGCAGCCATTTTATCTGCAATAACCGGAATTTCAAATGCGCCCGGCACCCAGACAGAAGTAATGTTTTCTTCTTTTACGCCGTGCCGGACAAGACCGTCGACTGCACCGCCGAGCAGTTTGTTTACGATGATTTCATTGAACCGTGACGCAATGATTCCGACTTTCATTCCTTTTGGAGCTACAAGATTTCCTTCAATAGTGTTCATTTTTTTTCTCCCAATTTATTAAGTTTGAAATTTAAATCTGATAATTCAGTTATATTTTTTCGGTAAAAAGATGACCCATTTTATCGCGCTTTGTCTTAAGATAGAACGAATCATATTTTTGTGCCGGTATTTCAATCGGTACGCGTTCCGTTACTTTCAATCCGAAGCCGTCCAGTCCGTATACCTTTCCCGGATTGTTTGTAAGCAGATGAAGGGTTTTTACGCCTAAATCGCGCAAAATCTGCGCTCCTATCCAGTATTCGCGCAAGTCCGGCTTAAATCCGAGCTTTACGTTTGCTTCTACCGTGTCATAGCCTTCTTCCTGAAGCATATACGCTTTCAGTTTGTTGATAAGCCCTATTCCGCGCCCTTCCTGACGCATATACAGAATTATTCCGCGCCCTTCCTTTTGAATTTTCTGCATTGCGGCTTTGAGCTGAGGACCGCAGTCGCAGCGCTGTGAGCCGAACACATCACCTGTAAGGCATTCTGAATGAACGCGGCACAGTACATTTTCACCGTCGCCGATGTCGCCTTTTACAAGTGCAACGTGATGTTCTCCGGTGATGTCGTTTACGTAGCCGTAAATGTCGAATTCGCCACATTCCGTAGGGAGTTTTGCCTTTGCTTCCTGCGATACGTGCTTTTCGTGGATGCGGCAGTAGTCCTGCAAATCTTTTATCGTTATGAATTTGAAGTTATATTTTTTTGCAACTTCCCACAGTTTCGGCGTGCGCATCATCGTTCCGTCTTCGTCCATAATTTCACAGCACAAACCGCACTGCTTCAGTCCGGCAAGGCGGCACAAATCAACAGTTGCTTCCGTGTGTCCGTTGCGCACAAGGACTCCGCCTTTTTTTGCAATTAGCGGAAACATATGACCAGGACGGCGGAAATCCGTAGGAACGGAAGAATCGTCAACGCATTTTAGGGCGGTAACCGAGCGTTCTGCTGCGCTTATGCCTGTTGTGGTGGAAATGTGGTCTATGGATACGGTGAATGCCGTTTCGTGATTGTCAGTATTTTCTGCAACCATAGGATAAAGTCCCAGCTTGAGGGCAAGTTCTTCGCTCATCGGCGTACAGATAAGACCTTTTGCGTGGCTTGCCATAAGGTTTACGTTTTCCTGGGTGGCAAATTCCGCGGCACAAATCATATCTCCCTCGTTTTCGCGCTCCGGGTCATCAGAAACAAGGATAATCCTTCCTGCCCGGAGTTCTTCCAGTGCTTCTTCAATCGTATTGTATTTATATTCCATTTTTTCCTCCATAAAAAGTCAAGAAGATTGTTTCAACAATCGATTGACTTTTTATGCCGCTTCGCAATGAAATGAGAAGCGGCAGTTGATAAGGAAGTTCGCAACGCGAACTTGTGAATAAAAACTTTGACGCTATTTCAGGCAAAGTTTTTATTACACT
>SAMEA3663025__coassemble_1432_pt1 | contig 10452 bp, 9 predicted proteins | sample SAMEA3663025__metabat2_low_PE_029 | metagenome-assembled genome bin SAMEA3663025 (sample SAMEA3663025) | pig gut metagenome | biome: pig gut; feature: pig-associated habitat; material: faeces | place: France | collected 2012 | reverse complement strand
AGAATGAAGAAAAGCTCCTTCATTGGGCTGATGAAAAAGAAGTAATCTCCAGTAACAGACCGGTAAAATTTCTCCTGCTTCTGCTGGTGCACGTTCCTACGTGCCTTGTGCTGCTTTTGATATACCCGGTAAGTTTTTTCTATCTTATATGTTCAAAAAGGGCGCGTACTGAAGCGCGGCTTTACCAGAAGCAGCTTAAGGAATTTACGCACGGAAAAAGTCCTCGTGTAATCAGTCCGTTCCTTCAAATCCTTTCGTTTTCCCTTTGCGTGCTTGAAAAAATTGTAGGATGGCTCGGTAAAGTTACGTATGACAAGCTTGTTTGCCACGATGATGATTTACCGGAGCTTATTCAGATGCTGGAAAAAAAGCAGGGCGCGGTTCTTATCGGGTCGCATCTTGGAAACATAGAACTTTTGCGCAGTCTGTTCAGTTTTAACCGGACGGGCGTAAGCAGGGAAGTTCCGATTTCGGTGATTATGGAACTTAAGTCTACCGAGCAGTTCAACAAAACTATCAGGGAAGTAAATCCTAAGGCAGGATTTAATGTAATTGACCCTAAGTCTATCGGGCCTGATACAATGATTGCGCTTGACGAACAGGTGAAAAACGGCGGTCTTGTAGTCTTTACTGCTGACAGGACAAGCGCAAATGTCCGGACTCGCTCCGTCCGCCTGCCTTTTTTGGGAAAAGAAGCTGATTTTCCGTACGGCGTGTTTCTTCTTACAGTCCTGTTGAATGCTCCTACGTATTTTGTGTTTGCGCTCCGTACAAAAACTTCTACCTTAAATCCGCGCTATAATATTTTTGTAGAACGTGCCCGGACTTCTCTTTCCTGCACAAGAAGCGAGCGTGACGGATGCATACGCAGCCTTTGCCGCGAATTCGTTGAAAAACTTGAAAAATACTGTCGGGAGTTCCCTTACCAGTGGTACAATTTCTATAATTTCTGGCTTCTGTCAGACAATAAAGGGGCGTAACTATGGAAAAAGTGCTTCTTGAAGCGGAAATGCCGTTCAAAGTGGAATTCTACGATGTAGATACGATGGGCGTTGTCTGGCACGGAAATTACATAAAGTATATGGAGGCAGTGCGCTGCGTCCTGCTTGATAAAATCGGCTACGGCTATTCAGAAATGATGAAGGAAGGCTTTGCTTTTCCTGTTATTACTATTAATTTAAAATATGTGCGGTCGCTTGTTTTTGGTGAAAATGCCGTCATAAAGGCATATCTTCTGGAATACAAGGACAGGCTGCGGATAAAATATGAAGTGTTCAATTCTGCCGGAATGGTTGCGACAAAAGGAGAAACTATCCAGATTGCGGTTGACTGGAACACAAAAGAAACTCAGTTTGAGAGTCCTGAACTGTTTGTTCAGAGAGTAGAAGAAACTATAGGAAATAAAGCACGCTAGGACTGCCGGGCAGTTCTGGTTTTTTGCTGGGGGAAAATTGATGAAACGGAAGTTTTTTGTCGGAGTGTGTGCGGTTTTTATGGCAGTGTATGCAGCTGCTCAGTCTGTTACGTTTGATTTGGTGTGTGAAAATCTTGCAAAACATCCGAATATGACCGGAAATTTTACGCAGGTAAAAACAATAAAGGCTGTCAACCGCTCGCTCAAGTCGAACGGAACTTTTATATTCAGCCTTGAAGGAATTATGTGGAAGACGGAAAAGCCGTTTCCGTCCTCGCTGGCAGTAGGAATGACGACCGTCATTCAGACAAAGGCGGACGGTACTCAGACGGTGATTGACGCTTCGTCAAACCAGATTTTTACGAGTATTTCGACGACGTTAAGTTCAATGTTCAGCGGAAATGCAGAAGGTCTTTCCGAAAACTTCAACGTGTCTTTTTCTTCTTCCGGCAATTTGTGGGCGGCGGTTCTTACTCCTAAAGACAGCGTAGTTGCTGCAGTCCTTACTTCTCTTTCTGTTTCCGGAACTGCAACGGCTTCTTTTGCGGAACTTGATTCAATAGTTATGACGGAAGCCTCCGGAGATACGATTACATATTTATTTACGGATCAGAAATATCCGAAGGAGTTGACTGCTGATGAGAAAGCTTGCTTCACTGCAAAATAAAACATATCTTCGCATCTGGATTGCATATCATCTGCTGATTGCCGCTGCATTTGTGTTTATGCTTTTTGCAAAGCACGGAACGGTAAAGGTTGATGCAGATTTATTCAATATGCTTCCTAAACCTGTTATGGAAAAGGCGCTCAGTTCTGCAGATGAAAAACTGACCGAGATGACAGGGCAGAACGTCTTTATTCTTGTTTCAAACGAATCTTTTGCAGAGGCAAAGGCAGTTGCAGAAACGGTATATGCAAAGCTGAACGGAAGTCCGCGCTTTAAGTCGATTTCATTGTACCAGGATACGTCGAATTTCGGCGGAGTTCTTGAGTTCATTCAGGATTTCCGCTGGAATCTTCTTGATGAAAAGACTTGCGCTGAACTGAATGCGCCCGGCGGTGCAGAAATTTTTGCGCAGAACGCCCTTGCTTCGGCATACGGTGCGTTTACGATGACGTCGCTTGAAAATCTTGAAACAGACCCTTTCCTTTTGGGCGAGCATAACCTTCAGAATTATCTTTCTTACCTTCAGAACGCAGGAACTTCTATGTCGCTTAAGGACGGAGTGATGGCTTCGTTCGTGAAAGATAAATGGTATGTGATGATACGCGCCGTTTTAAGCAAGCAGGGAGCGGCTCTTGCAAGCAAGGAAAACGCCGTCGTACAAATTCACGAAGTCTGCGACCCCCTTGAAAAGGACGGAACTCATTTTGTGTATTCGGGAACGCCTTTTCACAGCTATAAAAGTTCTTCCAATGCAACAAAGGAAATTTCTATAATCACAACTGTTTCTATGCTTGTGGTTCTTACTATATTGCTGCTTATTTTTAAGCGTCCGCATCCGATTGTTTTTTCACTGCTTTCTATTTTCATTTCAACTGTTACGGCAATGGCGGCTACGTTTGCACTGTTCGGAAAAATGCACATTCTTACGCTTGTATTCGGAACGTCGCTTATTGGTTCGTGCATTGACTACAGCCTTCATTATTTTATTTCCTGGAAAGCGAATACGGACTTTCATTCGGGAAGCGAAATTCGTGCCCATCTTTTAAAAGGTCTGGGGCTTTCACTTATCTCAACTGTCCTGTGCTATTTTGTGCTTGTGTTTGCGCCGTTCAATCTTTTAAAGCAGATGTCGGTCTTTTCTATGGCAGGAATTGTAAGTACGTTCCTTACTGCGATTGCAATTTATCCGTACATTCCTGTGCCGGAAACTGGCAAGGACGTTTATCTTATCAAACTTATGAAAACGCCGTCCTGGTACAACAAAAAGTTTGTGGGACGCGTCGTAGTTACGTTGATGTTCGTTGTTTCAATCGGAACGCTGCTTGTCTGCCACAAGAATTTCAAGATAGAAAACAACGTTGCTTCGCTTTACAAAATGGAAGGCAGGGAATTTCAGGACGAGACAGAGGCATCTCAGGTTTTGAATTACAGTCCGAGCGGATGGTTTATCGTAAGCGGCAGGACTGTTGAAGATGTGCTTCAGAATGAAGAAGCCGTTACTGCAAAACTTAAAGTCGTGAACGAAGGAAAGGCAAAAGGCGGCTATATCTGTACGTCTGCGTTTATTCCTTCCATAAAAAAGCAGCAGGAATCGCGGGCGGCGTCGGAACGGCTTTTGCCTCTTGCGGCAGAACAGTATGAATATCTTGGCTATGACGCGTCGCTTGCATCGTCACTCCGTAAAGAATTCTATGCCGGAAAAGACGATTTTATTCAGATGGGAAAAAATGTTCCTGAGTATCTTGAAAGAGCCGTTTCTTCTGCCTGGATAGGCGAAATTGACGGAAAATATTATTCCGTCGTTCTTCCTACGTCAGTTACGGACTATGATGCCTATGTGAAAATAGCCGATGAGTCAGACGATGTGTTTTTTATAAGCAAAGTGCGCAATATGAACAGTGATTTGGATCGCCTTTCAAAAATGATTCTTACACTGTTTGTCATCGTGTACATTGTGATTTTTGTCGTTCTGCGTTTTTTCTATACCTGGAAACAGTCTTTCAAGATTATTTCCGTGCCGCTTCTTATCGTGCTGTTTATAGTTGCAATTTTCTCCCTTGCGAACATTCATCTGGAATTCTTCTCTATTGTTGGAATGATTTTGGTGTTCGGTCTGGGACTTGATTACGTCATCTATATGATGGAAAACGAAAAGCGTAAGGATGAGTCTGAAAACGCAAAGCTTGAACCGTTTGCCATTGCACTTTCTTTTGTTACAACGGCTGTTTCGTTCGGTTCGCTTGCGCTCAGTAAGTTCATCCCTGTTCATATGATAGGACTTTCGATTTTCATCGGACTTGCGGTGGCGTACGTAAGTACGTTCTTCTATACGCGTGCGGAATTCTAGCCGGCAGAAAATCGCAGCGTTTTCCGGCGTTTGACAAGGTTTCATATAAAATTTACAATATCTTCATATTATGAAAAATTGTCATTCGCCGTTTTTTGCTGTAATAACAGTGCCGCTTTTCGTTCTGTGTATGCAGTTTTTTTTAAGCTGTGCCTCTACCAAAAACGAAATCGGTGCTGATATATCGCCGGTGTACATTACTAACACCAAAAAATTCTATCTCCTTTCGCCGGATAACATTGAAAAGCCGGTAGACAGCCTTCAGCTTTTAACAGGCTCGTTCGGGGACAGTTCGTTCGTGCTTCAGGCATTTTTGCAGGCAGACGAAAACGGCTTTTTTCTTTCCCTCCTTAACGATTTTGGAACGGGAATGGGAAATCTGGTGTATGACGGCACAAAAATCACCTTTGATTCCGCTGTTTTTCCTAAAAGCCTGAAGCCGGAATATATTGCTTCCGACCTTCAGTTTGCCTATTACAAGCCGTCTGCGATTAAAAAAAGCCTTTCCGAACTTAATCTTGATTTTACCCTGACGAATGAGGACGGTAAGGAAATCCGCCGCATTATGAACGGAACAAAATGTATTGAGCAGATTTCAAAGTCTGACGGCGTTGTTGACATTGAAAATTTTTTGCGCGGCTACCGCTACAATCTGCAGGAGGCGGCTGAATAATGGGCGCTTCTGTGTATCTTTCAAAACCTGGCGTTTTATGCGCCGCCGGCAGTAACGCAGACGAACTTTGGAATTCCGTAACGGACGGAAAACAGGACGGAATACGGAAAGTTACTGCGCTGAACGGAAAAACGTTTTTTGCAGGGAGAATAGCTGATGACGTTCTCTGCAAGCCGTCTTCTGCGCGTTACGATATGCGGATTATGCGCATTGAAGAATTGTGCCTGCGCCAGATTGAAGCTGATATTGAGCGCGTAAAAACTCTGTACGGAGCAGAAAAAATCGGCGTATGCGTCGGTTCGTGCGATAACGGTACGGAATTTTCCCTTGCCGGACACCGCACTTATTTTGAAAGCGGCTCTTTCCCTTCTGATTATTCTCTTGAAATTCAGGGTGCAGACTATGTTGCTGCGTTTATCCGCGAAAAATATTTGCTTTCAGGTCCGTGCCTTACGTTCAGTACGGCGTGTTCTTCAAGTGCCGGTGCGATTGTAAAGGCGGCGGAACTTTTGAAAAGCGGCATTTGCGATGCAGTTATTGCAGGCGGCGTTGATATTGCAAGCGACACAGTTCTTATGGGATTTGATTCGCTTGAAGCCGTTTCTGATGAAATAACAAATCCGTTCAGCAAAAACCGACACGGAATTACGCTGGGTGAAGCCGCCGCATTTTTTGTGATGACGCGTGATATACCGGAAGGAAACGCGCCTTTTGCAAGGCTTTTGGGCTGGGGTGAAAGCGCAGATGCGTATCATATGACGTCGCCTGAACCGGGCGGCGACGGTGCGTTTCGTGCAATGAAAAGTGCGCTTGCAAGTGCCGGTCTGAATGCAGCTGATGTTGACTATATAAATCTTCACGGTACCGGCACAAAATTCAACGATTCTATGGAAGCAAAGGCGGTAGATGCGCTGTTCGGCGGAAGGGAAACGCCCGTTTTGTGCAGTACGACAAAGCCGCTTACGGGACATACGCTTGGTGCGGCAGGTGCGCTTGAAGCGGCGGTGTGCTTTCTTTCCATTGTAAATAACATCGGAAAGGCGGAAGGGGAGATTAAGCTTCCGGTGCAGGTGTGGGACGGCGTTCAGGACGAGGAAATTCCTTTTTTGAATATCGCAAGCAAAGGCAAAAACTGTGCCGCCGGAAAAGTGCGCGTCTGTATGTCGAACTCGTTTGCGTTCGGCGGTGCGAATTCCAGCCTGATTTTAGGGCTTTAGCAAAAAAACGGCAGAAACAGTAAATATAAAGAAAGAAACTAAGAAACGAGGTGTTTTTATGGCTGTAGAACCAAAAGCTGTCGGGCAGTTTATTGACCATGACGAGCTGATTGATTATCTTCCGCACAAGGGAAAAATGTTCCTTTTGAGCAGGGTGACCCAGCACGACGTAAATCTGCATACGATTACAAGCGAGTACGATATTACCAAAAACTGCATTTTTTACGAGGAAGAATTCGGCGGAGTTCCTACCTGGGCAGGATTTGAGCTTATGGCGCAGGGAATTTCTGCGCTTACCGGAATTACAAACAAAATCAAGGGACGAGAGCCTCTTCCAGGAATGATTTTGAGCGTCGTTGGCTTCAAGGCATCCGTAGGATTTTTAAAGGACGGAACGACCGTTCAGATGAAAATTGCAGAAGACTTCCGCGACGAAGAAACGTATACTTACCGCTACCTTTGCGAACTGTATGCCGCACCAGGAGATACAGAGCCGGCTGCAACTGCAAAAATTACGGTAATGGAAACGGAAGATATGAAAGGAATGTTCAGCAAATAGACGGGAAAAATCCCTGTTTTTCCTGTCATTCTGCGTGATTTTCTTCTGACATTGACATTCACCTTTATAGAGTTTAAAATGAATTAACAGTTTTTATAAAAATGTCAAAATGGGGAATCTTTATATGAATGAAGACAAAAAGGTTTTGGTTACAGGTGCTTCCGGCGGAATCGGACGTGCGTGCGCTGTAGAAGCTGCAAAAGCGGGCTACTATGTAATCTGCCATTATAACGGAAGCAAAGGCAAGGCTGAAGAAACTCTTGCTCAAATTGAAGCTGCCGGCGGAAAAGGCGAGCTCATTCAGTTTAATATTTCAGACAGAGAAGACTGCAAGGCAAAACTTGACGAAATGACTGCAAAGCACGGTGTCTTGTGGGGAATAATAAACAACGCCGGAATTACGCGCGATAATACATTCGTAGGACTTACCGGTGACGATTGGGATGCTGTCATTCACACGAATCTTGACAGTTTCTACAACGTTCTTAGTCCTCTTGTAATGGGAATGGCAAGCCGCAAGAACAAGCGCGGCGGACGTATCATTACAATGGCTTCCGTAAGCGGACTGTACGGTAACCGCGGTCAGACAAACTATTCTGCTTCAAAAGCCGGCATTATCGGTGCTACAAAGGCTCTTGCAGTAGAACTTGCCGGACGGAACATTACCGTAAACTGCATTGCGCCTGGCGTTATCGAAACTGATATGACAAAGGCGATTGATCCGCAGATTTATGATATGATTATGGGAACAATTCCTATGAAACGCGCAGGAAAGCCTGAGGAAATCGGAGCACTGGCTGTGTTCCTTCTGAGCGAGGCTGCCGGATATATTACGCGGCAGGTCATTACAGTTAATGGCGGTATGCAATAATGAATTTTACAAAACCAAACGGAAAGCGCCGCGTCGTTATTACGGGCGCAGGAATGATGAGCGGTCTGGGACAGAGCTGGGACGAAGCATATACTCAGCTTAAGTCATATAAAAATTGTATAAAAGATATGGAAGAATGGCACGACATTCAGGGAATGAATACGCATCTTGCCTGCCCTGCAAAGGGTGATATTCCAAAATATCCGCGCAAGCTTATCCGCGGAATGGGACGCGTTGCACTTCTTTCTTATCATACGTCGCAGATGGCACTTGAAATGGCAGGACTTTTAAATCCTGAAACAAATGACATTGTTGATGAATGCAAGAACGGACGTACTGGAGTTGCATACGGTTCTTCAATGGGTTCGTTTGATTCCATTCAGGAACTGACCAGCGTTATGGAAGACCGCTGTACTGCAAAAGTCAATTCTTCTACTTACATAAAATGTATGCCGCATACGTGCGCTGCAAATATCGAAGTTACATATCAGCTGAAAGGACGTATGATAGTAACGTCTGAGGCGTGTACGTCCGGCAGCCAGTCAATCGGCTATGCGTATGAAACAATAGAAAACGGACTTCAGGATATGATGATTGCAGGCGGAGCGGAGGAACTTTGTCCTCCTGATGCAGCAATTTTTGACCAGCTTGGTTCTACTTCCATCCGCAATGACCACCCGGAAAATGCGCCGAGTCCGTTTGACAAAGACCGCGACGGTCTTGTTATTGGTGAAGGCGCTGGAACGCTCATTCTTGAGGATTTGGAACACGCTGTAAAACGCGGCGCAAAAATATACGCAGAAATCGTCGGATTTGGAACGAACACTGACGGTACTCACATTACTTCGCCGAACAGCGAAACGATGGGAATTTGTATGCAGCTTGCACTTGACAGCGCCGGTCTGAACGGAAGTGAAATTGCGTATGTAAATGCACACGGAACGTCTACCCATCACGGCGATATTGCTGAAACAACAGCAACTGCGCGTGTTTTTGGAAGACGCGTTCCGATTTCTTCTACAAAATCGTATATCGGTCATACGCTTGGTGCTTGCGGTGCCGTTGAGGCATGGCTTACAATCAATATGATGAACGAGGGCTGGTTCCACCCGACGCTTAATCTGAACAATATTGACCCGGAATGCGGTGATTTGGACTACATCAAGGGTGAAGGACGCAAAATTGATGCGGAATACGTTATGTCCAATAATTTTGCGTTTGCCGGAATAAATACGTCATTGATTTTCAAAAAATGGCACAATGAATAGAAATGTCTGCCGTTTTTGAAACGGCATTCAGCAGTAAAGACCGCTCCGCAAAAAATGCGCGGGCGGTTTTTTTGTCTGCATCTTAAAATTGATACGCTTTTGTGAATATGGTATACTTTTAATATGAAATTTACGAGCACACGAAACAAATCTTTGTCCGTGGGATTTTCACAGGCTGTTTTGAATTGTATGCCTGATGATGGAGGGCTTTACGTTCCTTTTGAAACGGAAGATTTACGTCGCTGGATTTTGTATACGGATGAGAATACGTCATTTTCTTCGCTGGCAGGCTCTTTGACTTCGGCATTTATAAAAGATGAATTCAGTCCGATTATCTGCGAAACGATTGCAACGCGGGCATTTCCTTTTTCTCCGGAAATAAAGCAGCTTGACGAAAATCTTTTTCTGCTTGAACTGTTCCACGGACCTACGGGAATTCACCGGGATTTCGGTATTTCGTTTTTAGTTTCCTGTCTGGAAACAATCCTTCAGCTGAAAGGCGAAAAGGCTTTGTTTCTTGACGTTTCTACAGGGGAGCTTGGTGCAAGCCTGGCGTATGCCCTGCGCGGAAAAAAGAATATCCGTGCGGTTCTGGTGTATCCTAAGGGAACGGTGACGGGACTTTCTGACGAGGATTTTTACTGGAACGGCGGAAATATATATCCGGTGGAAGTGGATGGCACGGAGAAGGAGTGCTACGATATTGTAAGGGCTGTTTTTGCGGAAAAGCAGTTTGTTCTGAAAAATGCGCTGACAGTTGCGAATACGGCGAACATCGGGCGGCTTTTGCCGCAGGCTTTTTTCTATCCGTTTGCGTTCTCCAGGATTAAGAATAAGGTAAATTCTTCGATTTTCTATGCACTTGCACCTGGAAATTACAGTAATGTTGTGGCCGGATTGTACGCATGGCAGTTTGCGCTTCCTTTAAACGGATTTATTCTTCCTGCAACGGATTCTCTTACCATTGACCCTGTTGGAAATCCAATCCTGCTTGATTCTGTTGTTCCGCTTGCAAAACGTATTGCAGCTGATCCGTCAGAGCCGTCGAATATAGAGCGTCTTGAAGATATTTTCAGCGCAAACAGCCTGATGATGAAGCATTTTCTTTATCCTTACGCAATCAGTGATGATGATGTAAATGATGCGGCGAAAGAGCTGTTTTTGAAATACAAAGTATATGCGGACAGGCATACGGCCCGTGCTTATGCGGCGTCTGTTCTTCACGAAAAGGTAAACAGCGGTGAACCGTATGCAACAGTTCTTGTTGCCCGGGATTCTCCGTCGCTTTCGGAGGAGTTTGTGCGCCATACCGTAGGAGAAGTTCCTGAAATGCGGGAAAGCGTCCGCAATTCGCTTAAAGCCGTTGATTTGAACCGTAAATGCGTTTCTTCGCCGGAAGAATTGAAGCGCATAATAGAAACGCTTTAGAAAAAAAT
>SAMEA3663025__coassemble_1398_pt1 | contig 10665 bp, 9 predicted proteins | sample SAMEA3663025__metabat2_low_PE_029 | metagenome-assembled genome bin SAMEA3663025 (sample SAMEA3663025) | pig gut metagenome | biome: pig gut; feature: pig-associated habitat; material: faeces | place: France | collected 2012 | reverse complement strand
TGGCAGGATGACCCGTGCAAGGGTGATTTTGCGCTGTTCGGACTTGGCGTTGACCAGAACAAAAACGATGAATAGCGAAAGTCCGGACGGAATGGTGCTTGCACCTTGTAAAAAACAGCCGTAGAATACAGGTATGAACGTTAGTATTTTTGAAATGCCGCTTGATTTCGGGGCAAGCCGTCATGGTTCTGATATGGGACCTTCTGCAATCCGCCTTGCCGGAATTCGCGAAAAAATTGAAAGCCTTGGTCATACAATCAACAGCTATATGACTCCGATTTCCATAAATCCGCAGGAATACGAAAGCGCCGGTAATCCGCGTGCAAAATATCTTGAGCCTATTACAAAGGCTTGCCGGACTCTTGCAGGAGAAGTCTATCATACGGCGGAATCAGGTGATTTTCCGCTTGTTCTTGGCGGTGACCATTCAATCGCGCTCGGCTCTCTTGCAGGAATGGGGCGCTTTGCAAAAGAAAAGCATAAACGGCTTGGAGTTCTGTACGTAGATGCGCACGGAGATTTTAATACTGACGAAACGTCGCCGAGTGGCAATATCCACGGAGAATGCCTTGCGGCGTCCTGCGGATACGGACTTAAGGAACTGACGGATTTGTATTACGAGGGAGTAAAGGTTGAGCCGCAGAACGTATGCTTTGTGGGGACGCGCGATTTAGATTCAGGCGAGCGCGAACTTATGAAGAAGGCAGGCGTAACCGTATTTTCGATGAGCGATATTGAGAGGCACGGATTTCCGGCGATTGTAAAAAAAATAATTGTATTTTTCAAAAGCCACGCGGATATTGTTCACGTAAGTTTTGATATGGATGTACTTGATCCGATGTTCGCGCCGGGAACTGGAATTCCGCTTCCGGCAGGGCTTACGAACCGCGAGGCGCTTCTTTTAATGGAAGAAATGGCAGACACCGGGCTTGTGCGCTCTGCGGAAATCGTAGAGGTGAACCCGGTGCTTGACGTGCGTAACCAGACTGCCATTCTTGCAGTAAGCCTTGCAGCCCGGCTTTTGGGTGAAAAAATCTATTAAGGCCGTCTAGTTTTCAAGCTTAAGGTCGCCTTCACCAATCCAGCCGATTTTTCTAAGAAGAAGTCCTGCCGCCCAGCTTATTATTCCCGGAAGGATAAAGCAGATAAGCAGAAGTCCAATCCAGTCGAGTGCGCCCGGGGTAATTGCAGAAGCACCTGCTTTTACGGCAGCTTCCGACGGCGAAAACCATCCGGTGATTACGCCGATTTGTCCTACAAGACCGCACGTTCCCATACCGGAAGAAACAGCTGCGCCGTTCATCTCCATTTTGAAAAGGCACGTTGCAAGCGGACCTGTAATTGCCGATGCCAAAACAGGCGGAATCCAGATGCGCGGATTTTTTATGATGTTAGGCATCTGAAGCATGGAAGTACCCAGTCCCTGGCTGAAAAGTCCGCCCCATTTGTTTTCGCGGAAACTCATTACGGCAAAACCAATCATATTTGCGCAGCAGCCTGCAACAGCCGCTCCGCCGGCAAGTCCTGTAAGTCCGAATGCGGCGCATATTGCGGCGGAGCTTATCGGCAGGGTGAGCGCTATTCCCACCACAACAGAAACGATAATTCCCATTACAAGCGGATGGAGCTTTGTTGCCCACATAATAAGGTTTCCGATTGAGCTTGCGGCCATTCCGATATATTTTGCGCAAAGCACGGAAAGGAGCGCACCTGTAATAATCGTTACAAGCGGCGTTACGATGATGTCAACTTTTGTCTTTTTGGATACAAGCCGTCCTGCTTCTGCCGCAATAATTGCAATTACAAGAACGGCAAGCGGTCCGCCTGCACCGCCGGTAATGTTTGCCGCAGAACCTACGGCAGCAAGCGAAAACATAACGAGCATTGGAACGCCGAGCGCAAGTCCGATTGCAACTGCCATTGCCGCTCCTACGACGTGCGCATCGCAGGCAAAAGAGCCGGCGTCAACAAAAAACTGAAATACTGCGTTCTGGTTCAGGCGCAGAAGCTGCTGTCCGATAGTGCGGATAATCGTGCCGATTAGTAAAGACGCAAAAAGTCCCTGAGCCATACCGCTCATCGCATCAATACAATACCGCTTTACAAATCTGTTCATAGAAATCTCCTATAAAAAATCAAAGAGGAAATGTCAATTTCCGATTTGATTTTTTAAGCCTCTTCGCAATGAAATGAGAAGAGGCAGATGATAAGGAAGTTCGCAACGCGAACTTGTGAATAAAAACTTTGACGCTATCTTAGGCAAAGTTTTTATTACACCTCCCGTAAAAAGTCAATATTTATCTTACTTTGAAGAACAGCCCTACAACGGCAACCGTGATGAGAAGCTGCATAATCATAAATTTAAGAAGAACCTGTGTTGCAGACCAGCCTCTGTTTTTCCTCATATGGTCGTGAAGCGGAAAGCGTATGTTTTCAAAAATGCGTATCTTGAAGAAACGAAGAAGCGCAACTTTCAGAAGTCCCATTCCGCCGTTCAGGAAAATGATTGTGGACGTTGCAATGAACATAAGCGGATTTCCTGTAATCAAAACCATCGTTCCTATAAAAAATCCCAGAGCACGGCTTCCTGCATCGCCCATAAGGACGGCGCTTGGATACGCATTGTGCCACAGATAACCCATAAGTACGCCGGAAAGCGAGAACGTCATAAGCGCCCATTTTGCGCCGTCTGCAATATGCGGAACAAGAAGATATGCCGCAATCCGGCTGTGTCCGAGGATAAAATAAAATATTACGCCTAAAGTTAAAAGCGCAATAAGAACGAGCGTTCCGGAAAGTCCGTCTACGCCGTCCGTGCAGTTTGTCGTGTTGATTGAAGTCCACAGAAGAATGACGCCTATGATGATAAATACGACTGGATGCACGATGACAGGATTTGTTATGAACGGAAACCAGAAGTGGACGTGACCGTCTGAACTTGTGCGCGAAAGGCAGAAATAAATCAGCAGGGAAGTTGCAATGCTGATGATTAAGTCAAGAAATCCTTTGAGGTATTCGCCCCAGCTTGTAACGCTTTTGTCGTCAAGAAAGCCTGTGAGCATTGTAAGCCAGGTAAGCGTAAGGACGCCTGACTGAAGAATTCCCATCGGAACAAAAAGAATGCAGATGATTGCATAAATTGTAATGAAAACTGCACCTGCTCCAGTCGGTTTTCCTTTTGCCGCTTCTGCCGTCAGTGTAAATTCTCTTCCGCGGTCGTGCGGAAGGCGGCTGTAAAAGCGTGGAAGCAAAAGGCAGGTTGCAAAAAATCCGGAATACAGTGCCAGCGCAATAAGTACTGTGTAAGACTGAAGCAGCCGCGCAGGTCCGAAAAACTGCTGTATATAGGCACCAAGATAATAGAGCATACGAGTCTCCCATAAAAAGTCAAGAAGATTGTTTCAACAATCGATTGACTTTTTATGCCGCTTCGCAATGAAATGAGAAGCGGCAGTTGATAAGAAAGTTCGCAACGCGAACTTGTGAATACGTCGAGTCAAGGCACGCTGTCGCTTAAAGCCTTGACTTCTCCGTTTTTAAGGTTTGTATTAAACCTTAAATAAAAACTTTGACGCTATTTCAGGCAGAGTTTTTATTACACCTCCTGATAAGAAAATAATCTTCAGCGAATTAAAAAGCTATATGGCGCATTCCGGTGAATACCATCGCAATGTCATTTTCATTGCAGTAATCAATAAGCTGCTGGTCAGACGAGGAACCGCCGGTCTGTATTATTGCCTTAACTCCTATTTCCACCGCATTGCGGATTTTATCATCGAACGGAATAGAAGTGTCGCTTACTAGAATTTCGGCACTTGTATCGGAAGAGGTTAGCCCGTTTTTAAAACATTCTTTTGCATCTTCTACGGCAAGCAGAACCGCCTTGCGCCTGTTCGGTTGACCGAACGATATTCCGATTGCGGCAGAATCGTTTATGATGATTGCAGAGTCTGATTTTGCGCCGAGGCTTATCATCGTTCCGAATGCCATTGCGTCAATCTGCGCCTGTGTAGGGCGGCGCGTAGTTACGACGTTCCAGTGCTTGAACAATGTGTGGTCTGAAATCTGGGCAAGAAGTCCGCCGTCGATTGTTGCCGTTTCATAGAAGCCGCTTACTGTATTTGATGCGACTATAAGGCGGAGCGAATTGGTTTTTGCAAGAATTTCACGCGCTTCTTTAGTAAAATCAGGGGCAATGATGGAATCAAGCGTCATTTTTGAAAGAAGAAGTGCTGCATCCCTGTCTATTACTGCGCTGCATCCGAGGGTTGCCCCGTCGAACGTTTCCGGTGCACAGTTCAGCGTTTTGGTGAATGAATTACATACGTCCGTTCCTAGCGCCGCACCGATTGGATTTCCGTATTTTATTCCTATTGTAAATACAAAACCGGCTGCCGGAGTAAACTGCGTTGAGTATGAGTAGCCAGAACTGTCCGTGCTTGGAACTTCAAACGGATTTTTGATGATTTTCAGGAACATACTGACGATGTTCCATGCGGCAAAATAATTTTTTATAAGATTGTAGTCAACTTCCTTTCCCTGAATTTTTTTAATTCCTGCGAGCGCAGAATTATGAAGTCCCTGCGAATACAGCCACGCCTGCTGGTGATTGTTTGCACCCTGCGCAAGACGTTTTTCTTTTTTATATGGGAATATAAGGTAATTAGGAAAATCAATCTGTTCGCGTTGAAAAAGAATTGAATATGCACAGCTTGCATCATACGCGGAAGTAAGATTCAGCGCTTTTCCTGCAAGATACAACCTGAACTGCTTTGAAATGCTTTCTGTCTTAAGCTGGATTATTGCTTCCTCATAGTCTTCCGGGTCTGTCAAAATCAATACGTTTGAATAATTTTTTGCGGCGGCGCGGATAAGCGACACGTGCTTTAAGTCTATGCAGTTTTCGGAGGAAGATTCTTCCAGAAACCGTGCAATGCTGTGGTATTTAGGCTGAATGTTTACGCAGAGAAGGGAAGCCGCATCCTCGTAATCAAGAGATGTATACGAGTCATAAGTTTCTTCGGATTTTGAATTTATTACAAGATTTATGAGCGAGGTAAAACGGTCGTGTCCTTTTGTAACGGAAGAAAGAGACGGCTCCATCGTGTAGGGAATTAAATTCTTTGAAAGAAATTCGGCAGTGTCTCCGCCGGAAATTATTTCCCAGTCATCCTCAACAAGGTAATTTACTAAAGTCAGAAGCCTGTCTGTGTTTTCTGCATATATAATTGCTTTTTTCTTCATATATTTATAGTAGCAAAAAACAAAATAATGTTGAAGTGCGAAATCCTTTGGTACAGCGCAGTGTGACAGCCTGCCATGTTCGGATATAATTTACATTTCCCGCAGTGCCGCCTGAATGTCTGAAAGCGAGTATGCGTTTCTTTCGTTCTGCCGGGCAATCAGTGCCGCCCTGTTTATTACGGATTCAATCTGCGCGCATGAAAAGCCGTTGAAGCTTCGTGCAAGAAATTCCGCCGTGCAGTCGGACGAGGCGTTTTTCCCTGCGGAATACCGTTCAATCAGTTTTTTGCGCGTAGTAATGTCCGGGAACGGAACTGTGTATTTTGCATCAAAGCGGCCCGGGCGTATAAGCGCTTCGTCTAGGGCGGAACGGCTGTTTGTGGCGGCAAGGACTAGTATTCCGCTGTTTTGCGTAAATCCCTCAAGTTCGTTTAAAAGAGCCGTTACAATCCGGGTGTTTTCCGTTTCTATTGCCGAGCCGGAGTAGTTCCGCCGCGTTCCTATTCCGTCAAATTCATCTATGAACACAATGCACGGCGCGCATTTACGCGCTTTGCGGAAAAGCAGCTTTACTTTTGCCGGACCGATTGCCATAAACATGCTTTCAAAATCGGTTGCTTTTGCAGGAATGAATGAAACATCCGCTTCTCCGGCAAGTGCACGCGCAAAAAGAGTTTTTCCGTTTCCGGGCGCGCCTTCAAGAAGAATTCCCTTGGGCATTCTTATGCCTTTTGCGCGGTATTCTGCCGGGTGCTTCATCACTTCAATAATCTGCTTCATGTCTTTTTTGAGCGAGTCCATTCCGATTACGTCATCAAACGTAACGCCGGTTTTGTGAACCGTCCTGAACGTATTTGGACTTATAAACTTTCTGAAAACGATGATGATTGCCGCAAAAAATATAATGTAGAATATGCTGTCAAAAATGAGCGCAATAATTTCGCCGACATCTTTTTCTTCGCTGACTGAAACGCCGTTTAAAAGCAGGTATTCTTTTAGTGAGGCGGAGTGCGGGTTTTCGGTGGAAAAACGCTCTTTTTCTGTGATACCGGTTTCATCGTCAGTTCCGCTGTTTTTGAATGTAAATACGATTTTGTCTGCGGAGATTTCAGCCGTTTCGATTTTTCCTTCTGCTACTTCGCTGTAAAACGTTCTGTACGGAACGTTTTTTGTTTCTGGTGAAGAATAATAAAAAAGTCCTGCCGCAACGGCTGCTGCTGCCAGTGCAAAAATCAATATAATGCGTTTCTGTTTCTGCATTTTCGTTTTCCTTTTCCCTTTTCTTTTAATTATTTTCAAAATTATGTGCTATGTTCTGATGCAATTTTAAAATATCCTGTAAGATATTTGTAGAACGCTTCAACGTGACTGTTTTCCTGCTTGTTACGCCGGTAGGTTATAAGAATATCCCTGCTGCATACCGGGTCTGTAATTTCAAGAAGAAGCACTTTTTGGGTATCAATTTTTCCCCATGAAAAGTCCGGCCAGAATCCTATTCCCATATTCGCCGCAATCATATTTTTTACAGATGCAGGATTGTCACTTTCAAAAATGATGTTCGGCTGAATTCCTGCATTTTCGCAGTATTTGTCGCAGATGGAACGCAGCTGCCGCGACCCCAGAAGCGATATAAATCCCATATCCTTTACTTCTGCAAGCGATATTGTTTTTCGTCCCTGAAAGCGCGGAATGTTCGGCACGGCAAGATAGATTTTTTCCGTGCAGACAAAAATCGAATTATGCGGACTTTCCGGCTCCTGATAGAAAAGGCGCGTCGTAACGCCGATGTCGTAAAAATCGTTCTGTTCGTTCTGCTGGATTTGAATTCGTATTTCGTCGTCGATTTTCTGATATTCGATGATTGCCTCTGTTACAAGGGTGGATGCGGCAAGGACGTTCAGGTGGATTGTGGTGTTTTCTGTTTTTGCCATTAAATGAAGCTGGTCTGGCAGCGAATTCAGGGTGGAAAGCAGCGGACGGAGCTTTTCGTAAAAAAATGTGCCGTATGGGGTAAGGACGATGTTCCTTCCTTTTTGCGCGAACAACGGAACGTCAAGTTCTTTTTCCAGGCGGTGAATTGCCTGCGTAAGCGCCGGCTGGGCAACATTCAGCGTTTCGGCACTTTTTGTAACGTGCTGCGTGCGTGCTACTTCCAGAAAATATTTTAGCTGCGTAAGTTCCATTCTGTCTGTTTTCCTGTGTTTTGTCCGGCTGATTTATTTTATTTATTATTCAGGTACTTTTCATAACTTTAACATTATGAAATATTTTTTCAAGTGGCAAAATAATAATAATCCGTTATTAAAATAATAAAAATAATATATTGGAAGTTATGAAATTATTGGTGTATATTCATCACGAACGGAAAGGGATTTTCCGTATTCTATAAAAAAGGACGAATGATATGTCTGAACTTCTAGAAACTGTTATGTTGGTGTGTTTTGGTCTTTCATGGCCGATTAATGTCTGGAAAAACGTAAAGGCAAAAACTGCAAGGAATATGAGTCTTCGTTTTATTATGCTGATTGTAGCAGGATATGCAGCAGGCATTATAGCAAAAATTCATTCCGGTTCAGTAAGCTATGTGCTTGCCGTCTACATTCTTAATCTTGTTATTGTTGCCATAAATATTCCGGTTTATTTTATGAACAGGCGGTATGACAGGCTTGGTAAGGAAGAAAAAGTTTCGGCACAGGACGGAATTATCCAGCCGGAAGCAGTCTGATTTTTATTTTTTAATTCAGGAACATAAAATGAAACGATTTGAAGATAAAATTGCCGTATATAAAAAACTGAACGCACTTTCACGTAAAGGTTCTGCCGTATGTTTCGGCGCGCGTTTTTTCAGTTCTATGAATATAGAAGAACTTGCGCTTGACTATCCTGTTGGAGTTCCCGTATACAACAGAAGTTTTGAAAAACTTGACATTACATCTGCTGCCTCCGTTGCAGAATCGTGCCTTTACGAACTTCAGCCGTCAAAGATTTTTATCAATATCGGAGAAAATGACGTTCAGTCCGTACATTTTGATGAAAAGTCTTTTGCCTCTAAATACGAATGGCTGTTGCTTACGATTCACCGAAACTGCATAAACAGCCGTCTGTTCATCGTGTCCGTTGTTTCTGACAGCCCTGCTGCCATTCAGCTGAACAGCCGGCTTGAGGCACTTGCAAAGGAAGTCGGATGTACTTATGTTGACATTAACGTTCCGCAAAATGACGGAAACATATTTCTTAGGGCATTCAATATTCTGAAATCATATATACGTAATTTTCCGCCGAGCTTTGCGGACGCAATGGGATTTCAGGCCGTCTGACTCTGAAATTTTTTATTTCTGCCGTTTTTAATGATGTTTCTGCCCGGCGCTCCGTGCCGTAAAAAATGAATTGTGATAAAAAACAGATAAGTAAAACAGTCTGTACGTTGAAAAGAATCGTTAAAAATGGTATTATGCAGGCACTTTCAAATATAAGAGGTTTTGGAAAAGATGCCATATTCTGAGCCAACAGAACTTGCCGTTATAGCATGCCCGGGCGGAGAAGCCTTTGCAGATGCTGTAATTACGCACTTAAAACACATGTACAAGCATCGTTTTACTCTCAAAAACGATGCTATTTCAAAGCGTTATAATCTTGATAAGAATGAGCTTGTAAAAGACATCAATCTTAGAAATGATTTGGAAACATCTGATTTGATTATCCGCGGCGCAACGGACAAATACCGTGCTCCGGTTTTCAAAGTAAACACAACCTTTACGTATTTTGCAAACGGAGAATTTAAGACCGAAATCAACGAGTCTATCCGTGGAAAGGACATTTTTATTTTTCAGGACGTTGAAAATCACGAGGTGATTTCCCTGAACGGAGGAAAGAACAGGCTTTCACTTTCTGTTAATGACCACGTAATGAGCCTTCTTGTTACAATTGATGCAGTTCGTCAGGCTGGTGCCGCAAACATTACGCTTGTCGTTCCTGTCTATCCGTACAGCCGCCAGCACAAGAAGAAGGGACGCGAAGGTCTTACGGCTTCTATGCTCGGACACGTCTATGAAATGCTCGGCGTTTCAAGAATAATAACGCTTGACATTCACAGCCGTGAGATTATAAACGCATTCAACACAATCAATCTTGAGAACCTTCACGCAAGTTACCAGATTATCCGGGAACTTGGAAAAATAGTTGACCTTACAGGTCAGAAAGAAGAAATGGTCGTTGTTTCTCCTGATACAGGTGCTATCGACCGGAATAAATTCTATGCGTCCGGCTTAAAGCTTCCTCTTGCAATGATTTACAAGGAGCGCGACTATTCTGTAGTTACGCAGAACGCACACGAAACTAACATAAAGAGCGTAAAGCTTCTTGGTGACGTAAAGGGTAAGGTTGCATTCCTTGCAGACGATATGCTCGGTACCGGCGGAACTCTTCTTAAGGCAATGAGCTTTTTGAAGGAAAACGGTGCTACAAAAGTTATCGCTGCAATCAGCCTTCCGTTCTTTACCGGAAACGCCATCGAACTTTTTGACGATGCGTATAAACAGGGATTGTTCTACCGCATCATCGGAACGAACGCAGTTTATCACGAGGAACTTCTTAAGAAGGAATGGTACATCAGCACCGATGTTTCAGGATTGTTTGCAAATGTCATCACGCGCATTCACCATAATCAGTCTATCGGCGATTTGCTTGACAACCGCACGATTATAGAAAAGATTGTAAAGCAGCAGCAGGATGCCGCCACTGCAGCAAAAACTGAATAAAAGTACTATGGGCAGCATATTGTGTGCTGACATCGGGACGACTTCGCTTAAAGCCGGGATTATAGGCGGCTTGGGTGAAGTCGTTTCTTTTTGTATGCAGCCGTTTGTATGTGAAGATTCCTCGTTTATCGCAAACTGCTGGAAAGACGTATTTTTGCGTTGTGCAGAAGAGTGTCTTTTGCAATGCGCAAAAAAAGGCGTTTTTCCGTCCATTGATGCAGTTTGTATTTCAGGAAACGGACCGACTGTTGTTTCGCAGAACGGACGGACGCTTTTATGGAACAGTGCGCTTTCTGCTGGAATTCAGCCTGATTTTCCCAAGACGGATTCTTTGTTTTTGCCGCAGATTGCATCTTTTCACCGCCTTTACAAAGAAGATTACAAAAAATCTGAACAGATTTTCTGCGGCCCGGAATTCCTTGTGTATGCGCTTACCGGTAACGCCGTTACTGTTCTTCCGGAAAAGCGTTTTGAGCCTGCCTGGTGGACGGACGATGAGGCGGCGCGCTTTGAAATAGATAAAAAAAAGCTTCCGCCGTTTGTTCCGCTAGGATATGCGGCAGGAACACTTTGCAGGGAGTATGCGGAACGGCTTGACGTTCCGTGCGTTCCAGTATTCTGCTGCGGTCCTGATTTTGCCGCCGCTTTAATCGGTACGAATACG
>SAMEA3663025__coassemble_1376_pt1 | contig 10756 bp, 13 predicted proteins | sample SAMEA3663025__metabat2_low_PE_029 | metagenome-assembled genome bin SAMEA3663025 (sample SAMEA3663025) | pig gut metagenome | biome: pig gut; feature: pig-associated habitat; material: faeces | place: France | collected 2012 | reverse complement strand
GGAAGAAAAATGTACGGTGGACAGAACACTTACATTCCTTTCAAGGTAAATCCGTCGAACGTAATTCCGTTGATTTTCGCATCATCGCTTCTTACTTTACCGCTTCAGTTAGTATCAATGATTGGAAATAACCAGAACTCTGCAAGGTGGATAATCCGTTTATCTAACGTTTTGACACCAAACGGTCTCTGGTACAATATACTGTTGGTCATTCTTATCGTATTCTTTGCATACTTCTACACTCAGGTAACTCTGAACCCCACAGAAATCGCAAAGAATATCCGGGAAAACGGCGGCTCCATTCCTGGTGTACGTACAGATAAAACTGAGGAATACCTTCAGAAGATATTGAACCGGTTGGTATTGCCTGGTTCGTTGTTCCTGGCGGCAATTGCTGTTCTGCCGACAGTCATCCAGAACCTTTTTGGATTCCCGCAGTCAATTTCAATGTTGATGGGCGGAACTTCGCTTATCATTATGGTTGGCGTTGATCTGGATACAATGAGTCAGGTTGAGGCACTTCTTAAAATGCATCATCAGGAAGGACTTACTAAGAAGGGCAAAATTAGATCACGAAATTTGTAGAATTTCGTGAATTAGTAGTAGAAAAAGATTGAGAATATGTGATATAGTACTTTTCACCGAATTGTCTCTCATTGCGAGGTGCTAAGATTCGGTGAAAAAATATTCTCAGGGGGTCTTTTATGAAAGTACGAACCAGTGTAAAACCTATCTGTGATAAGTGCAAGGTTATCAGAAGAAACGGAATTGTCCGTATCGTTTGTTCAAACCCGAAACATAAGCAGAGACAGGGCTAAGGAGTAACAGATGGCTCGAATTGCGGGAGTTGATATCCCTAACAAACATATAGGTATAGCATTAACTTATATCTACGGTATCGGTCGTTCTGCAGCTGCAGAGATTTGCGCAGAAGCAAAAATTGATGCTGCAAAATTGGCTAACGATCTTACGCAGGAAGAACTTGCAGCTTTGCGTGAGATTATTGATAAAAATTACAAAGTTGAAGGCCGTCTCCGTTCAGAAATCGGTCTTAATCTGAAGCGCTTGATGGATATTGGCTGCTATCGCGGTCTTAGACACAAGAGAGGTCTTCCGGTTCGCGGACAGCGTACGCGTACTAATGCACGTACCCGTAAGGGCAAGAAGAAGACTGTTGCTAATAAGAAGAAGGCGTAAGGCGGAGGATTTTCAATGGCTACAGTAAAAAAGCGAAAGGAAAAGAAAAGCGTCTATGAAGGTAATGTTTACATTCAGGCGACGTTTAATAATACCATCGTAACAATTACAGACCTGAAGGGCAATGCAATTGCATGGGCTTCTTCTGGTGGACTTGGTTTCCGCGGAGCTAAAAAATCTACTCCGTTTGCCGCTCAGACAGTTGCGGAAACAGCTGTGCAGAAGGCAGTGAGCTACGGCTTGCGTGAAGTTCATGTGTATGTAAAGGGACCGGGAATGGGTCGCGAAAACGCTATCCGTTCTCTTGGCGCTATGGGACTGAAGGTAAAATCTATCCACGATGTAACACCGATTCCTCATAACGGCTGCCGCCCTCGCAAAACACGCCGCATGTAGTTAAGGAGACTTAGGTAATGGCAAGATATACAGGTCCAGTCTGCCGTATGTGCCGTGCAGACGGAAAAAAATTGATGTTGAAGGGTACCCGCTGTATGAGCGACAAATGCCCTATGAACAAAAAACGCGGAGCACCGGGAAAAGACCCGAAAGTTCGCGCTGGAAAACGCAGTGAATATGGTCTTCAGCTGATTGAAAAGCAGAAGATCAGACGTATGTACGGTATGCTTGAAAAACAGTTCCGTCTTACTTTTGACCGCGCTCTCCGTATGCCTGGCGTAACAGGTGAAAACTTCATTCAGCTTCTTGAAAGAAGACTTGATAATGTTGTTTATAGAATGCACTATGCTGTGAGCCGTAATCAGGCCCGTCAGCTTGTTCTTCATGGTCACGTGCTTGTTAACGGAAAAAGCGTAAATATTCCGAGCTATGAAGTGAAAGTCGGCGATGTTATCGAAATCAAGGAAAAGAGCAAAAAACTGCCTGTCGTTCAGGATGCTTTGGGCGAAGTTTCTAAATCTGGAACAATGCCTTGGGTTACTGTTGATGTAGATGCAGTAAAGGGAACTTTTGCTGCTCTTCCAAGACGCGAGGAAGTTACTGACTTGCTGGATGTAAAAGAACAGCTTGTAGTTGAGTTCTATTCTAAATAAGGAGTTCCGATGGCTCGCAAAAATCTGCTTAAAGGTTTTAAGAAACCGAAGGGTATTACTTTTGAGCATCTTGAGACGAATCCGAATTATGGAAAGTTTACTGCGTATCCTTTTGAAACAGGTTTCGGTACAACTGTAGGAAATACATTGCGCCGTGTCCTTCTTTCATCTATTCAGGGATATGCGCCTACATCAATTCGTATTACATCTTACGATGCAGATGGTGTTCCTCATGTTATCTCCAGTGAATTTGAAGCAATTCCAAATGTTTCCGAAGATACTCTGGAAATAATTAACAGTCTGAAACAGATCCGTTTGCGGCTTCCTAACGACGTAGAACAGGATACGATTCTTTACGAATTCAAAGGACCGGGAGTTGTTAAAAGCGATGACCTTGCCAGGGAAAATCAGCTTGAAGTTATGACTAAAGATATGGTTGTCTTTACGATGATGGAAGGCGCCAATCTGGAAATCGAAATGCAGGTTGATCTTGGCAGGGGTTACGTTCCAGCTGAAGTAAACGAGCATTATATTGAAGTTGTAGGTACAATTCCAATGGATGCTATTTTTACTCCGGTTCCAAAGGTTAAATATTCAATTGAACCTTGTCGTGTAGGTCAGCGTAATGATTACGATAAGCTTGTGCTTGAAATTTGGACAGACGGAACAATTGCACCAGAAGATGCATTAGCCGAAGCTGCAAAGATTGCAAAAGATCATTTTTCAATCTTTGTAAACTTTAATGACAGTGATGTCGCCGGTGGTGATGAAAGTGACGAGGATGACGCAAGGATTAAAGAAATTCTTAACACTCCTGTTGAGGAACTTGAACTTTCAGTGCGCTCTTCAAACTGCTTGAAGAATGCAAATATCCGCACTATCGGTGAATTAACAAAAAAGACAGAAGATGATCTTGCAAAGACACGTAACTTTGGAAAGAAGAGTCTTGCAGAAATCAAAGAAAAGCTCCAGGAATGGGGCTTGACGCTTGGAATGACTGACTATAGTCATCTGAAGAATGCTGTCAACATAACAAAGCAGAAGGAAGAAACAGATGAATCATAGAAATGGTTTTAATCCGCTTTCAAGAACAACAGCACACCGCCGTGCAATGTCACGCAATATGGTAACTTCTCTCTTTAGGTTTGAGCGTATTACTACTACTAAATCTAAGGCACTTGAAGTCCGCAAGGCTGCTGAAAAATTAATTACAAGAAGCAAGGTTGATTCAGTTCACAATCGCCGCGAAGCTGCAAAATTTATTCAGGATGAAAAAATCCTCAATAAATTGTTTACGGAAATCGGTCCGCGCATGAAAGAACGCAACGGTGGTTACACTCGTGTTCTGAAACTCGGTTATCGCCAGGGTGATGCTGCTGATATGGTAATCCTTGAATTGGTAGACTATAAGCTTGAAAAAGATGCTCCGGAGGAAAAGTCCGCAGCACCTGCAAAAAAAGCTGCAAAACCGACTGCAAAGAAAGCAGAATCAAAAGCTGCTGCAGACAAGGAGTAGGATATGTCTAAAAATCATCGTGGAACTGGTGTTCGCACTCTTCCTGCACGTGGAAGAGGAACTTGTCCTATCTGTAAGAAAGAGCATATAAAGGTTCTTTACGAGCAGACTATTGACGGACAGCAAGTAAAAATCTGTAAGTATTGCAATGCTGCTTTGAAGAACAAGGCAAAGGCTGCTGCTCCTGTTGTACAGGCTGCTGCAGAAGCTCCTGCTGAGGAATCAGCACCGGCTGCTGAGTAATCTTAACGGATTTGTAAACCGCCCATATTTTTTTCGGGCGGTTTTTTTATTTAACAGACCTGTATGTACGTTTACTAAAAAAAGCAAATTAATTATACTTAATATATTAAGTATTTTTTTGGAGGAATTATGAAAAAAAGCTTAATTTTGTTGAGTGCAGTTTGTGCGCTTGCATTAACAAGTTGTTCAAAGAAGGAATCTTCTGATGTTATTATCGGAGGAATTTTCCCTCTTTCTGGAAATGTTGCAGTTTACGGCGTTGAGTGCAAAAACGGTGTAGACCTTGCCATCGAGGAAATCAATGCTGCCGGCGGTATCAATGGAAAGAAAGTCGTTCTGGTAAGTGAAGATGATGAAGGAAATCCTGACAAGACTGTCGTTGCTTTCAAAAAACTTACGACACGTGATGGCGTAGGAGTGGTTATCGGTTCTTTGACATCCGGCTGTACTAATGCAATTACAGCTTTGTCACAGGCAAAGAAAGTTCTTCAGCTTGCACCGGCTGCTACTGCACCGGAGATTACAAACGCCGGAAACTACGTATTCCGCGCTTGTTTTATTGATCCGTTCCAGGGAACTGTAGGCGGAAAATTTGCCGCTGATACTCTTAAGGCTAAGCGCGCAGCCATTCTTTACGATTTGGGAAATGACTATTCAGTCGGTCTTTATGAGAATTTCGTAAAGGCTTTTGAAGGTGACGGACGCGAGATTGTTGCAGTTGATTCTTACGCTACCGGCGACAAGAACTTCAATGCGCAGCTTACAAAAATCAAAAATGCAAATCCTGATGTTGTATATCTTCCTGACTATTATGCAACAGTTGCTTTAATTGCAAAGCAGCTGCGTGCACAGGGCATCGATACTCCGATTGTAGGTGCTGACGGTTGGGACGGTCTTACGACTGTTGCAGGTTCTGAAGTTTTGAACGGTTTTTATTCAAATCATTATTCTGCTGATTCTACAGAGCCTGTAGTTCAGAAGTTTGTAGAAGCATTCAAAGCTAAATATAACAAAGAGCCTAATTCTTTTGCTGCTCTTGGATATGACTGCGTTTACTTAATCCGCGATGCAATGACTGCCTGCGGTTCTGAAAAAGTTGCAGATATTCGTGATGCAATGGAAAAGACTGACGGTAATTACGTTACGGGTCACCTTACGTTTGACGAAAGCCGCAATCCGGTAAAATCTGCTGTAATGCTTGAGCTTGTTCAGGATGCAGACGGTAATCTGACAACAGCATATAAGACAACCGTTAATCCGTAAGCCGGTTAGCGCATTTGCCGGAAACTTTTGTTTTTGGTGACGGCGCTATATGAACGTAAAACGCGTGTCCTTTGGGCGGAATGCCTTTTGGATGCGCGTTTTTTTTATAAAAAAAGTTTGTTTTCCGGTGTTGTAATTTCCTGTCTTGTTAAATGAATAAAAATAAATTATTCTTATTATATGAAAATTTTTTCAAGCAATTCTGATTTGCAGACGGTTTTATTGAACAGGTTTGTACGGTATGTACGCTGCTGGTCTGAAAGTTCAGGGGAAAATGCTGACAAGGGAATTATGCCTTCTACTAGCCAGCAGAAAGTTTTTGCAAAATCTCTTTTAACTGAAATAAAAACTGTCGGGCTGAAAAATGCGCAGCTTACGGCGGACGGATATATATATGCGGTGCTTCCTGCTTCAAAAGGAATGGAGTATGTTCCGCCGTTCTGCCTTCTTGCGCATCTTGATACGGTAGATGAAGTTTCTGGAAAGGACGTTAAGCCGATTATTCACGCATCTTATGACGGTGCAAGAATTGATTTGCAGGATGGCGTTGTACTTGACGTAACGGAGGATGCGTATCTTGCACAGGCGGCCGCCGGGCGCGACACGATAATTACTTCTGACGGAACGACGCTTCTGGGCGCGGATGATAAGGCTGGAATTGCGGAGATTGTTTCGGCGCTTGAATACATTAAGTCACACAAGGAAATCAAGCACGGTGCTATTGAGGTGATTTTTTCTCCGGACGAAGAAACCGGTCACGGAATGGACAAAGTTCCTCTTCATCTTATTAAGTCAAAATGCGCATATACTGTGGATGGCGGGCATATAGGTCAGCTTGAAACGGAATGCTTTAATGCGTATGGTGCTGAAGTTACGTTCTGGGGAAAGGCTGCGCATACCGGCGACGCGCGCAGAACTGGAATGGTAAACGCAGTACATACTGCTGCGCGCTTTATAGAAAACATACCGTCTGGGGAACGCCCTGAAACGACAGACGGTTACGACGGATTTTTTGCCGTTATGGAATGTTCCGGTACTGTTGAAAAAGCGTGCGTCAAGCTGCTTCTCCGGGATTTTACCGAGCAGGGAATGGCGGGGCGTATTGAAAAAGTAAAGAAAATTGCCGTAGTGTGTGCCGATTCGTGCCGCGCAAAAGTTGATGTTTCATTCCGGCAGCAGTACAAGAATATGAAAGCCGTTCTTGATTCGGTACCGTCTGTCGTAAAAAACATTGCGGATGCGTACAGGGCTGCCGGCGTTGAACCGGTGTATACGCCTATCCGCGGAGGAACAGACGGTTCGCGGCTTACGGAGCTTGGCATTCCGACTCCGAATATTTTTACCGGCGGACATAATTACCATTCAAGGCGCGAATGGGCTTCGCTTCCGCAAATGTGCGCCGCAACTGATGTTCTTATAAATCTTGCGGCAGTTATTGTTCTGGCAAATAAATAATTTTTAATAGATAAAGTGCGGAGTCTTTTTGTACGGCAGAATAATGCTGGAAAAGATTTTGCAGGGTGGGAAAATGCATGAATATCTAATTGAGGGCGGATTTCCGATAAAGGGGTCAATCCGTGCCTGCGGAAATAAAAATGCTGCGCTTCCGTGTATTGCGGCGGCGCTTTTGACTGACGAAACGGTTATTCTTCACAATATTCCGGAGATTGAAGATACGTCGGTTATGCTGAATATCCTGCAATCGTTCGGAGCAAAGGCAACGAATATAGGAAAGCACAGCTGGAAAATCGAGGCGCAGAATATTCAGCCGGTCTGTATACCGTCCGCACTTTCTAAGAAAATCCGCGCGTCAATTCTTTTTGCAGGACCGATGCTGGCGCGTTGTGGAAAGGCGGAGATGCTTCCGCCGGGAGGTGATGTTATAGGAAAACGCCGCCTTGATACGCATTTTTTTGCGCTTGAACAGCTTGGCGCACGCGTAAAAATAAACGGGCATTTTTCATTTACGGCAAACAAGCTTATCGGGGCGGATATTTTTCTTGATGAATGTTCCGTAACGGCTACGGAGAATGCTGTTATGGCGGCGGTTCTTGCGGAGGGTGAAACGGTCATTACAAATGCCGCAAGCGAGCCGCATATTCAGGATTTGTGCAATATGCTAAATGCAATGGGGGCGCATATATCTGGAATTGGAAGCAATATATTGAAAATTTCCGGCGTAAAAAAGCTTCATTCCTGCGAATTTACTATTGGTCCTGATTATATGGAAATTGGTTCGTTCATCGGTCTTGCTGCCGCTACAAAAGGCAGCATTACGATAGAAGGCGTGGAAAATCTTGATTTGCGTCCGCTGAAAACAGGATTTGCAAAGCTCGGAATTACCTGGACTCAGGAGGGTGACAGCATTTGCGTGTCTTCCATTCAGGAAATGAAGACGAATGCCGACGTGGGAACAAAAATTCCTAAAATAGATGATTCACCTTGGCCGGGATTTCCGCCTGATTTAACAAGCATTATGACGGTCGTTGCAACGCAGGTTGAAGGAACTGTCCTGATTTTTGAAAAAATGTTTGAGTCACGTATGTTCTTTGTAGACAAGCTTATCAATATGGGGGCGCAGATTACGTTGTGCGATCCTCACCGCGCTGTTGTGTCCGGACCTTCCGTACTTCACGGAGATCATCTTGTTTCTCCAGACGTACGCGCCGGAATGGCAATGGTGATTGCCGCAATGATAGCTCACGGTGAAAGCCGGATAAGCAATGTCTACCAGATTGAGCGCGGTTACGAAAATCTTGTTGAGCGTCTTCGTGTACTTGGTGCTCATATTACGAAAATCAGCGTAGAATGATAATTGATGTAAAAAATCAATGCAAAATTCAATGTAGACAATGCTAATTTGATGGAATATAATATTGTGTTAGAAGAAAAAACGTGCAGAAATTACAGTGTGCTATTTTTTCTAATCAACAGTTTCGGCTTGATAACCGCTTTTGCGGAAATAATAATTACTATTCTTATAAGTGGAGTGCTATGAAAAAAATTATTTTGGTACTGATTTCGCTGTATGTTTCCTGTACGTTGTTTGCGCAGTCTGCTGATTTTATTACTGAATTGATTTCTTCTGAGAAAGTTACTTTCGGGCAGTTCTGCTATTTTTCTGCAATCTATCAGAACCTTGTTTCTGAAGATGCATCTGAAACTGATGCGGTAAATGCCTTTTTTGAACTGGGCTATCTTCCTGCAGGTGTTGACGAAAATACGTTTATTACTTATGAACAGGCATCACGTATTTTTGTCGGATTTTGGAATATAAAAGGCGGATTGTTCTACAGGCTGTCAGGAAAGAGCGGTCGTTATGCGTTCAAACAGTTCAAGGCAGACGGAATTATTCCTGCAAAAATTGATCCCGGTATGATTCCGGGCGGAACGGATATTCTGAATATTTACACGATGGGTGATATTCGCTATGCGTCCGCGGCAAAAAAAGGAGATGCGCAATGAAAAGATTACTGTGTACTGCTGCCGCTTTAATTGCAGGTACGGCTTCATTTTTTGCTGTTGAATGGGGCGGAAAAATTGCAAACGATACGTCGTTTATGGGAAAAGCAGATGACCTTAAACTTAAGCAGTCAGATACTGTCGGTCTTTGGATGAACATTCCGCTTAACAGGACGAATTCCGTATACGTTGCGGCAGAAGCGTATTACAAATTTACATACGATGATACGGAAACTGCCGATGAAGAGTTTGAAAATGTTATTAATTGTAATCTTTTAAAGCTTTCTGCCGGATGGATGGCAGGAAACGGAAATATGATTTCTCTTTCTGCAGGGCGTTTTCCTGTTTCTGATTTTACGGGAATTATTTTTAATCAGCCGGCGGACGGACTGAATTTTAAGGTTTCAAGCCAGACAGTAGATTTCAACATTTTTGCAGGATATACAGGTCTTTTGAATGCAAAGGAAGTTACAATTCTTACTCCGGCAGATACGGAGTATGAGGAAAGTGACGACGATTTTTATGCATTTGCACCAAAATATCTGCCGTTTGGATTTTCCTTTGCATTCCCGTCCGTTTTCGGAAATCAGCATATCAGTCTTGAGGGCTGGGGTTTTGCTGACTTAAACGGCGATGACTGCAATCGTTATTACGGAATGCTGGGGCTGGACGGTTACCTTCTGCGCAATCTTTCATATAATGTAAAGACTGTTTTCGGTACGAAGAATTTTGACAGTCTGATGAATTTTTCTTCGCTGTCGTTTGATTTAAATCCAGCCGGAAATTTCGGCATAAGACTGTACGGTACGTATGCATCCGGTAAGCAAGGTTCTCTCTCTGCTTTCAGCGGATTTACTTCTATGACGGCTGTTTCTACGCGGTTTGCTGACCTTGAGTATTCGTCAATGGTAACGGGCGGATTACAGCTTTCAAATGTGTTTGCCGGTGTACTGTATGCGTCTTTAGGCGGAGCGGTTCTGTTTGAATGTCCTGACAGTTCCGTTGAATATTTCGGAATGCAGTTGAGTGCTGACTTACTGTGGAATATCTTTTACGATGTTCAGCTTGGTTTGTCTGCTTCTCAGTTCATAGGTGATGATTCAGATAACAGCAAGACTACGCTTTCTGTAAAGGCTGTTATTGCATTCTAATGTTTCGGAGGTATTGTATGAATTTTTCTGTTTTAAGAAAATCATTAGGGGTTTTGTTCGTGCTTTGTTCAGCGGCTTTGTATGCAAATACGGCAACTGTTGTTTCTGCCGTAGGAAAAGTTGAGGTAAGCCGGAACAATGTGTGGGTTGCTCTGACTGAAAATGAGGTTGTCCGTGAGGGAGAAGTCATTTCTACAGGTTTTAAATCTGAGGCGATAATCAAATATAAAGGCTCTGTAATGAAGCTTGGTCCTTTGACAAGAATTACGCTGGAAAAACTTGCAACGTCTGATACAAAAGACGATGTTTCCGTATTCCTGAACACGGGTGCAGTTCGTTCTACGGTCAACCATTCGGAAAACAAGCGTGTCAGCTACACTGTGCGTAATCCGATAGCAGTCGCTAGTGTACGCGGAACGGAATTTATATTTGCAGGAAATGAAATACGCTGTTTTGACGGTGCTGTTGCTGTAGTTCCTGCCCGGCTGGTAAATCCAGTCCGTGATTTGGGAATTTCAAAGCCGGCAGACAGAGAGTATGAGTCAGAAGGTAATGTAAAAGACAATCTTCCTGCGGAAGGCTCGTCAACGCCATTTACGTCTTCTTCTGATATAAATCCGGCATTGCCAAAGGGCGTTCTTGTTTCTGCCGGACAGTCCACTAATTTTAGTGACTCTACGTCTGCCAGACCGTCAAAACCTATAACTGCCGGTTCTACTGCGCGGAATGATTTTTCTAAGGGTGTAGCATCTCTTGCAGACAGTGAGGGAGTAAATATTTCCGGTTTGGAAAGCAGCATTTCCTCCAGTTCTTCCGGTTCTGCATCAGGCACGATGCCGGGAAATGTTATCGTTAATATAGAGTGGGAAGAATAA
>SAMEA3663025__coassemble_1345_pt1 | contig 11012 bp, 9 predicted proteins | sample SAMEA3663025__metabat2_low_PE_029 | metagenome-assembled genome bin SAMEA3663025 (sample SAMEA3663025) | pig gut metagenome | biome: pig gut; feature: pig-associated habitat; material: faeces | place: France | collected 2012 | reverse complement strand
GGCGACTGGAATGACGTTCCGCAGGATATAAAGGACACTTTTGAAAAACTTGGAATTCCAGAGGCGGAAAGGAAGTCGCTTGCCGGTGTAGGTGCGCAGTATGACAGCGAGCTTGTCTATCACAACATTCAGGAAGAAGTTGCAAAACAGGGTGTTGTCTACCTTGATTTTGAAAGCGCGCTCAAAAGCAGTGAATGGGGGGCAATGGTAAAGGAATATTTTATGACGCTCATTACACCTAAAGACCATAAATTTGCTGCCCTTCACGGTGCCGTTTGGTCAGGCGGTTCGTTTGTATACGTTCCTAAAGGCGTTCACCTTTCGTTTCCGCTTCAGTCTTATTTCAGGCTGAATGCAAAGGGAGCCGGACAGTTTGAACATACGCTTATTATCGTTGACGAGGGCGCAGACCTTCACTTTATAGAAGGATGTTCTGCACCTAAATACAACGTGGCAAACCTTCATGCTGGTGCGGTTGAACTTTTTGTAAAAAAAGGCGCGCACCTTCGCTATTCTACAATCGAAAACTGGTCTAAGAATATGTACAACCTTAACACCAAGCGCGCACGTGTTGAGGAAGGCGGTACAATCGAATGGATTTCAGGCAGTTTTGGAAGCCACGTTGGCTGTCTTTACCCTGAAAGCGACCTTGTTGGAAAAGGTGCGCGTGCTGAATTTACCGGCGTTACGTTTGCCGGTTCTGGTCAGGATCTTGATACCGGCGCAAAAATGGTTCACCTTGCGCCTGACACTTCAAGCGTAATTACTACAAAATCAATTTCAAAAGGCGGCGGAAAGTCTACGTACAGAAGCGCCGTCTATATTGCAAAAAACGCAGAACATTCAAAAGCAAGCGTTTCCTGTCAGTCGCTTATGCTTGATTCAGAAAGCCGCAGTGATACAATTCCTGCAAACGTGGTTCTTAACGATACAAGCGACGTTGGTCACGAGGCAAAAATCGGAAGGATAAGCAATGATGCTGTGTTCTACCTTATGAGCCGGGGAATAAGCGAAGAAGAGGCGCGGAGCATGATTGTTTCTGGTTTTGCAAATCCTGTAAGCAAGGAACTTCCGCTTGAGTATGCAGTAGAAATGAACAACCTTATCCGTCTGGAAATGAAAGGTTCAATGTAAGGAAATATTTATGGAAAAAACAAATAATATTGCTGTAAACGAAATTCCTTCCAAGACCTGGAGCTGGCTTAAGATGAACAGGGCGGCTGTTGACGTACCGTCTGCGCTTGAGCCTGTTCTTCCCAAAGTACGCGGAATTTGTGAAGGCGTTTCTTACAGCGAAAAACCGTCTTCCAAAGAGATTCCGGATGCAGCGTATACAGGAGGCTGCGGTTCTTCACTTGATGCGCTTTTTGACGGAGTTCAGCCTGTCCTTATTACAGCCGCTTCTGCTTCCGGCGGAAGTTCGGGGGCGGAAAATGCGCCTGTTGTGCTTGACTACAGGCTTTCCGGCGGAAAAACAGCCGCCGCAGCGCAGGATGTTTTTGCAAGGGAAAATTCGTCCGTTACTGTAATAATCGTTTCATCATCAGATAAAGGCGACGGTGGATTTCAGGCACTAAGGACAAAACTGTATGCGGCGCGCAATGCACATATTCATCTTGTTAAAGTTCAGCTTTTGGGCGCGGGGTTTGTGCAGGCTGACGAAACGGCTGGTTTTTGTGAAGAAAACGCGTCCATTGAGGTAACGCACATTATTCTTGGAGGCGCACAGACTTATCTTGGAGCAGGTTCAAATCTTTCTGGCTATAAGTCTGCGTTCCGTTCGGATGCCGCATATCTTTGCGCAGACGGTCAGGTTCTTGATATGAATTATGTTGTCCTTCAGTACGGCAAAAAGTCTGACTGCCAGATGTTTGTAAACGGAACGCTTCGCGGAAACGGCAAAAAGACATACCGCGGAACAATAGATTTTAAAAACGGCTGTTCAGGCTCAACCGGTAATGAGCAGGAAGAAACTCTTTTGCTCAGCCCGCAGGCGGTGAACAATTCTATTCCTGTAATTTTATGCGATGAAGAGGACGTTTCAGGCGAACACGGTGCTACAATCGGGCGGCTTGGTGATGATGTACTTTTCTATATGCAGAGCAGGGGAATTTCTAAAGAATCTGCAGAGAATATTATAGCACGTGCAAAGATTCAGGCGCTTTTGGGCAAGATTACTGATGACGTTACGGTGTCTGCCGTTTCTGATTTTATGAACGGACTTTTCGGCGAGGACTAGTGTATGAGCAATTTATATAGAAAAGATTTTCCGATTTTTGACGCGCCGGAAAACAGTGGTCTGATTTATTTTGACAATGCCGCAACTACCCAGCGTCCAAAGTGCGTTATTGACGCGGTTTCTGATTTTTACAAAAAGAATAATGCAAATCCCCTGCGCGGTCTTTATGACTTAAGCGGCAGGGCGACTGAAGCGTATGAAAATGCAAGGCATACAACAGCCGACTTTCTGAATGCAAAGGACTGTGAGATTATTTTTACGCGGAACGCAAGCGAGTCGCTTAATCTTGTTGCCTACACCTGGGGAATGGCAAATGTTTCTTCCGGCGATGAAATTGCCGTGTGCATTTCCGAACATCATTCAAACATTCTTCCATGGCAGATGCTTTCGCAGGCAAAAGGCGCAAAGCTTGTGTTTATGGAATGTGATGCAAAGACGGCAGAACTTCCTAAAACTGAACTTGATAAAATAAACGCCCGGACAAAACTTGTTGCCGTAGGACACGTAAGCAACGTTCTTGGAATAACTAATCCTGTAAAGGAAATTGCTTCCCGCGCTCATGCCGTTGGTGCAGTCTGCGTTGTTGACGGTGCGCAGGCAGTTCCGCATTTTAAGGTGGACGTAAAGGACATCGGCGCGGATTTTTATGCGTTCAGCGGACACAAAATATGCGGGCCTATGGGAATTGGCGTTCTTTACGGAAAGAAAGAACTGCTTGAAGAAATGCCGCCTTTTTTGCGTGGCGGAGAAATGATTGAATACGTAACGCGCGAAGGCGCAACCTGGGCAGAACTGCCGCATAAATTCGAAGCCGGAACGGTGAATGCGTCCGGGGCAGTCGGTCTTGCAAGCGCGCTTGAATACGTACATCAGATTGGTTTTGACGAAATTGTCCGGCACGACAACAGGCTTACGTCTGTTTTAATGGAAGAAATGAACCGTATTCCGCATGTTTCTGTGGTTGGAAGTGAAAATCCTGAAAAGCACTGCGGAATTGTAACGTTTACTATTGACGGCGTTCATCCGCACGACATTGCAAGCGTCCTTGATTCTGAAAAAATTGCAATCCGCGCCGGTCATCACTGCGCACAGCCGCTTGGTGCATATCTTGGGCTTCCGGCAACAGCACGCGCCAGCCTGTATTTTTACAACACGGAAGAAGAAGTGCGCATTTTTGCCGAAAAACTTAGGAACGTCCGCCGGTGGATGGGCTTTAAGGACTGACATTTTTGGAAACACTGAATGAATCCGGCCTGAGGATTTTTCTGTATTAACCTTGAATTTTACAGGAGTTTTTTGTAACTATGGACACAAAAGAACTGTACCGCGAAATATTGAACGAACATAACTTAAATCCGTCTCATAAAAAAGAGCTTCCGGGCGCGAATTTTACAATGAACGGAATAAATCCCAGCTGCGGCGACAATATTACGCTGAATTTAAAAGTTGAAGACGGCATTATCGTTGACGGTTCTTTTACCGGTTCTGGCTGCGCCGTAAGTCAGGCAAGCTGCGATATGATGCTTGACCTTGTTATCGGAAAGACAAAAGAAGAGGCAGAACGTCTTGACGGAATTTTTATGGGAATGATAAAAGGCGAAGCTGACGAAAATCAGATTGAAGAACTTGACGAAGCGGCCGCCCTTCAGGATATTGCGCATATGCCGGCGCGCGTAAAATGTGCCGTACTCGGCTGGCGCACGATGAAAGAACTTTTTGCAAAGGGCGAAGACTGTGCAATGTGCAGTAATCCTAACTGCTGCGGAGTAAAATAGCCGCCGCTATTTCAGACGGCCATAAAATCTACAGAATGTCTATTTTTTCTCCAGCAAGAGCCTTGTTCATGCTCCGTACGGAGCAGAATTTTCCGCACATGCTGCACGTATCGCTGTGGTCGTCCTCCGGCTTTCTGCTGTTTCGTATGCTGCGCGCAGTGTCCGGGTCAATCGCACAGGCAAACTGAGCTTCCCAGTCAAGTGCGCGCCGGGCATCAGCCATTCTGTCATCAATGTCGCGCGCATGCGGAATGCCTTTTGCAATATCGGCAGCGTGTGCTGCAATCCGTGAAGCAATTATTCCCTGCTTTACGTCTTCAACGTTCGGAAGCGCAAGATGTTCCGCCGGCGTTACGTAGCACAAAAACGCCGCTCCGTTCATCGCCGCAACAGCTCCTCCGATTGCAGAAGTTATGTGGTCATATCCCGGCGCAATGTCCGTAACAAGCGGGCCAAGTACGTAAAAAGGTGCACCCATGCATATAGTCTGCTGTACTTTCATATTTGCCGCAATCTGGTCTAGCGGAACGTGACCCGGTCCTTCTACCATCACCTGAACGTTATGTGCCCAGGCGCGCTTTGTAAGTTCACCAAGCCGTACAAGTTCCTCTATCTGGCAAACGTCTGTAGCATCCGCAAGACATCCCGGGCGGCACGCATCTCCAAGAGAAATTGTAACGTCGTATTTTTCGCAGATGTCAAGAATTTCATCATAATATTCGTAGAACGGATTTTCGTTTCCGGTCATGCTCATCCAGGCAAAAACAAGGCTTCCGCCGCGGCTTACTATGTTCATCTTGCGCTTGTGCTGTTTAATCTGCTCGATAGTTTTTTTTGTAATTCCGCAGTGAAGCGTAACAAAATCAACTCCGTCTTCCGCATGCAGGCGTACTACATCAATAAAATCGCGAGCTGTAAGCGTTTCAAGGTCGCGCTGGTAGTGGATTACGCTGTCGTACACAGGAACAGTTCCTATCATCGCAGGACATTCCGACGTAAGTTTCAGGCGGAACGGCTGAGTGTTACCGTGGCTTGAAAGATCCATAATCGCCTCAGCGCCCATATTAACCGCGCTCATTACTTTCTGCATTTCAACATTATAGTCAGTGCAGTCGCGCGAAACTCCAAGATTTACGTTGATTTTTGTGCGCAGCATGCTTCCTACGCCCTCAGGATTAAGGCATGTGTGCTTTTTATTTGCCGGAATTACCGCCTTTCCCTGCGCTACAAGCGCCATAAGCGCGCTTTCTTCCATATATTCCTTCTTTGCTACCGTTTTAAGTTCCGGCGTTACAATTCCTTTCCGCGCCGCGTCCATCTGTGTAGTGTATTCCATTTTTTCTCCTATAGAAAAGATTTTATAGAAAAGATTTTATCTTCTACTTTCTGTCATACAGGAAGTAGGGCGACTGCCCTCTCCTAGGGGCGTTTCAGAAGAAACTCCCTAAAACCCCTCAAAGCACCATGCATGATTTAAAGGTCCGCTTCCGTGTCCTAAATCAAGCATTGATTCAAGTGCGCCGGAAATATATTCCTTTGCATGTGATGTAGATTCTGCAAGTGACATTCCTTTTGCAAGGTTTGAAGCAATTGCGCTTGAAAGCGTGCAGCCGGTACCGTGCGTATTCGGATTATCAATGCGCTTTCCTTTCAGCCAGATACAGCCGTCCGAAGAAGCAAGAAAATCGTCTGCCGTCTGAACGTTGTGTCCGCCCTTGCACAGAACGGCGCAGCCGTATTTTTCCATAAGGGAACGCGCCGCCATTTCCATGTCTTCTGCCGTACGTATCGTTATGCCGCATAAAAGTTCTGCTTCCGGAATATTTGGCGTTATAAGTTCTGCGCACGGAAAAAGTGATTTTTTCATTTCTTCGCAGGCATTTTCATCAATCAGGCGGCTGCCGCTTGTAGCAACCATTACCGGGTCTACTACAACGTGCATAAGGTCAAACTCGCGTATGCACGAGGCAATTACCTCTACGCTTTTTGCAGACGGAATCATTCCTGTTTTTACTGCGCATGGAACAATGTCCGTTACGCAAGCGCGTATCTGCTCATGTAAAAAATCCGGCGTTACTTCCGAAACTGCAAAAACGCCCGTAGTGTTCTGCGCCGTAAGTGCGGTTATTGCGCTCATTGCGTATACACCATGCGCCGTCATCGTTTTTATGTCCGCCTGAATTCCGGCACCGCCACTTGAATCGCTCCCTGCAATAGTTAATGCTGTGTACATCTGTTTCTTTTTACCTTCCCGTATTGTTCTGGTTACATCATTGCGCAATTACAAGCGCGCCGTTTTTTACTACTTCTGGAAAATCCGCAAGGCTTTCAAGGAACACGCAGCTGTACTCCCTTATTTTGGAAATGTCGTTTCCGCACGAACTGTCGTATACTCCTGCGGTAAAAAAGCCTGCTTCATACGCTGTCCGTATGGGAATAAGCGCATCTTCAAACACGACCGTTTCTTCCGGCGCGGTTTTTAGTAATTCAGCAGCTTTTTGGTAGATAAGCGGCGTTTCCTTTGACGTATTGAGTGCAGGGCATGTAAGCACCGCGCAAAAATACGACTCGATATTAAGGCGCGTAAGGGCAGGGCGGAAAAGCTGTTCCGGCGTTGCAGTAGCAAGCGCGCACGGAATTCCGCGCGAAGAAAGAAAATCAAGCGTTTCCTGTGCGCCGTCCTTAAGCTGAATATGCTTTGCATAATCATCTTGCAGAACCTGCTCAATTCCTTTGCCTATTTCTTCTTCGCTTGCGCTTGGAAAATACGTCTGTTTAAGGTAGAGAGCGCCCTGCGCCATACTCATTCTGTACAGTTTTTCAGAAAGACCTTCTTCCGGCTCAATACCGTGCGCGCGTACAAAATCTTTTCCGCAGTCTTTCCAGAAATTCATGGAATCAAGAAGGGTACCGTCCAAATCAAAAACTGCGCCGCGGATTATGCTCATAAAATTTCTTCCGTCCGTTTTAATAGTTCCGCCGTTGCATTCTGAATGTCTTTCTGTGCAAAAATTGCGCTTATAACAGAAATTCCTGCAATGCCGGTTCCTTTAAGTTCCCGTACGTTGTCTTTTGTAATTCCGCCGATTGCAACAACAGGAATGGAAACTGCCTTGCAAATGTCCATAAGCGTTTTTCTGTCCAGAACTTCTGCATCATCCTTTGAGCCTGTAGGGAATACTGCACCGACTCCAAGATAATCTGCGCCGCATTCCTGTGCAAAAAGTGCCTGTTCTACCGTCTGCGTTGAAACTCCCAGAATTTTATCGTTTCCGATTAGGGCGCGCACATCCCGCGCATTCATATCGCTCTGTCCTACATGTACGCCGTCTGCCCCGATTTTTACTGCAAGTTCCACGTTGTCGTTTACGATAAACGGAACATTGTACGAACGGCACAGTGCAAGCAGTTCTTCCGCTTCTAAAAGAAAATCCTTTTCGTTCAGGTCTTTTTCGCGGATTTGAATCATCGTAGCTCCGCCTTTAAGTGCCTTTTCCACCTGACTTTTAAGCGTTTGGCCGTTAAGCCAGTGACGGTCAGTAATTGCGTAAAGCGTTAAATCTTTTTGTGCGCACCGTCCGCTTTTTTTGTTTTTCTTAATGGATGATTCAAGACGTTCAAGTTTTCCGTCCATAGTATTTGTGTAGCCAGGGCGTATGTCTGCCTTAAGTACAAGTTCCGTGCGCAGTCCTTTCTGAGCAAGAACGAACGTAGCATCTTTTACTACGCGCATAACGTCGTCCCATTCGCCTTCAATTTCCGTGAACATTGAATAAGTCCTGTTTTTCAAGCCGGAATTACGTATAATCTGTACAACTTCGGCAACAGCATCAGAAAGTTCTTCTCCTGCTCCGAACGGTGCAACTGAAAATGCTATAAGTGTATTCATTTTATACCTTTCCTTAGGGAAGTACTGATTAACACTTAAAGCGGTTACTCAGCACTTCGCCTGTGTTTACGATAAAATTTCAATGTCTGCATCTTTCATTCTTTCTGCTCTTGTAGTAAGAAGGTAGATGCTGTCTAAAAATGAGGCCTGGAACGTGCCGGGACCTGAACAGTTTTTTTCCGCATCCTTTGCAGCAATGTTGTATACGCTTGTAGCTGTAAGGGATGCAATGAACGGAGATGCTTCCGTACAGTAAACTGCCGTTACTCCGCCAAGAGAACAGCCGGCACCCGTAATCATCGGAAGAAAGCGAGAACCGCCGCGGCACAAAACAGAAACAGTTCCGTCTGTAACAAGGTCAGTTTCTCCGCTTACGGAAACAGCACCGCCTGTATAGCGCGCAATGACCTGTGCCGCTTCTTTTGCCGCAAGCACTTCGTCCGTGGAGTCAACGCCCCGCGCGCCTTTTGATTTTGCAGAATCGTCTTTGTCAGAAAGAAGATTCCACAGTTTTGCTACGGCAATAATTTCCGAGGCGTTTCCGCGAATGACGGCCGGCTTATATTCCTTCATAGTACGCAGAAGCTGAGTGCGAAGGCTTCCTATTCCTATTCCTACCGGGTCAAGCACCCAAGGGCATCCTTTTTCAAAAAGAGCCTTGCATGTACGCGGAAGCGACTGTTCGTACACAGGAAGAAGCGTTCCTGCATTTACGTAGAACGCCTTGCTGACTTCCGCAAGAAATTCTCCCTCATCAGGAAGGTACACCATAGCCGCAGAACCGCCTGCTGCAAGCTGCGCATTAGCCACAAAATTAATTGTTACTGAATTTGTAATTGAAGGAGCCATAGGATTATGCTCCCGTACTTTTTTTACTGCTTCGCACATCTGTGCAGTAAGTTCATTTTTTGTCATTAGCTTTTCCTTATAATTTTTTTCTGAAATGGGCGAAGGAAAAGACAGTACGCGTACAGGACAGGTATAAAGACTTTCCTGTCCTGCACGGTCGGAGCGCATTCCCTACGTTGGCATTATCCAAATCAGGTTTAAGGGTCAAGGCATACAGCCTACTCTCAGCCGGCTTTGCGCCAGCTCCCCATCTGCGTTTTTCATTATATAGTGAACGCCTGAAAATTGCAATTTTCAAAAACGTACAAAAGATTACCTCTCGTAGTTTTCTACCTGTTCGGTGATTAGAGGAATAAGCTGCTTTTTGCGGCTTACTACATCCTTTAAAAAGTAGATGTCGTTTTCCAATTTAGGAAATGTAATGAACGGCTGGAATTTCGGGTCGGTAGACATCATCAGTATGCTTGAAAGCTGCGTTATGTCCGTTACTAAAAGAGCTGCAAATACAGCCTTGTTGCTCCGCCGCTCGATTTCCAGTTCAGAAAGAAATTCCTTTTTCCTGTCAAGAATTTCCTTAAGGTTTCCTACTTCAATCTGACTTACCGTGTATACTGATTTATTTTCGCGGTATTCTTTCATATCCTGATGAATGACCTCTGTTGCCGTTCTTCCCTTTATGCGGCTTCCGGCAGTAAGAATTTCCTTTCCAAGTGTCTGAATGTCAAGGTCTGTAATGTTTGAAAGATACTCCGCAGTCTGCCTGTCTATGTCTGTTGTTGTAGTTGACTGAAGAATCAGCGTATCGCTTAAAATTCCGCACAGAAGAATGCTTGCAATTTCCTTTGGAATAGGAATTTTTGCTTCCTGATACAGCGTAGTGATTATTGTTGACGTTGAGCCAATAGGCTTGTTTATGAACGTTATCGGATATGTTGTACTCAAAGGCCCGATTCTGTGATGGTCAATGACTTCCTGAATTTTGTAATGTTCTATTCCTTCTACAGCCTGTGAAAGTTCGTTGTGGTCAACAAGGATAAGCTGGATGTTCGGCTCGTTTGTAAGGTCGTGTTCGGAAATAATGCCGATTACCTTGTTTTCTGCATCAACAACAGGAAGACGGCGGATAGGAGAATCAAGTAGAACCTGCCTGATTTTGGAGATTGTATCTTCCGGGTGAACCGGCTGAATTTCCGGATCTGCCATAAGGCTTACAGGCGTTGAATACGCAATCATCATCACCGTATCGCTTGTGGTGTACGGACTCATAATGACGCTTACGCCGTTTTGCTGCGCTTTTTCCTTAAGTTCCTTGTTCAGCATATAGCCGGAAGTAATTATGAGAAGCTTTACGCGGCGTTCTATACATGCTTCGTAGATTTTTTCGCGGTCACTAGTGATTACAATGATGTTTTCGCTTTTATGTTCGTCAAGCATTCTTGAAAAAGTATCATCGCTTGCCGCGCCTACAAGAATCGTAGATTTGAAGATTTCTTCCTGATTATGAACGATAAGCGGCTGCGCATTCATTGTGCGGATAATCAGCCCGATGCTTGTTGAAATGCTTACTTTATTTTCAGGGTTCAGAATGTCAAGAAGTTTTTGCGCAAATGCAGAGTAGTGTAAAAGAGACTTGTACTTTCCGTCTTTGTCTACTACAGGAAGGGCGCGAAGGTGAGCACTGTCCATTTCGCCTATTGCCGCCCATACAGACTTGTTTTCGTCTACAACCTGACATTCATCTTCCATATAATATTCAACTTTTGGCGTTAGGTTTGAAATGTATTTAGGCGACTGCACGTTGAATTTCTTAAAAATATAATCCGTCTGCGGATTAAAATGTCCTGCCCGCGCTGCCTTATAGTTTTCAAATCCCTGAAGCTGCTTCAGCCGCGCATACGCAGTTGCAGACACAACAGAATCTGTGTCCGGGTTCTTATGACCGAAAATATATACTGTTTTTTCCATATAATTATACTATCACAAATCACCGCGCGTGAAAATGAGAAAGAATATTTGTACTTCCGGTGCTTCTTTTAGCCGTCTTTCCTGTTGTCTTGACAATCCTGCGCTGAAAATTGATAATTCAGATATATGCAAGGAACTGTTCTAGCCGGATCTAATAATTTTTTTGAAGTTGAGTGTGATGATGGAATTACGCGGTCGTGTTCCATAAAGGGAAAGGTGCTTAAGTCTGACACCGAATATTATAATCCGCTTGCACCAGGCGATATCGTAGAAATTGAAGCAGACTCTATTGATG
>SAMEA3663025__coassemble_1318_pt1 | contig 11187 bp, 8 predicted proteins | sample SAMEA3663025__metabat2_low_PE_029 | metagenome-assembled genome bin SAMEA3663025 (sample SAMEA3663025) | pig gut metagenome | biome: pig gut; feature: pig-associated habitat; material: faeces | place: France | collected 2012 | reverse complement strand
AGAAATCCGGGTATTTGTGGAGCGTAAGCATAAGGACTTTTCCGTCTTTCCATGTAACGAGAGGCTCATCTTCTGTAATGCAGACAAGTGGATGAATTTCTGACGGTTCTGCGACCATTGCGTTCATGACGGCGCTTTCGTACAGTTCCTCAACTGATTTTTTTCTGTTTGAGCAGCCTGAAAAAACTGCTGCAAGAATACAGATTGCAGCAATCTTGCGGATAAAAAGATTTTTCTGTGTCATTTTATTCTCCCATGAAAAGTCAAGAAGATTGTTTTAACAATCTTCTTGACTTTTTAGGCTGTTCCGTAATGCAACGAGGAACAGCAGTTGATTAGGAAGTTCGCAACGCGAACTTGTGAATAAAAACTTTGACGCTGTTTCAGGCAAAGTTTTTCTTACACCCTCCTGACAATTTTATTAGTTACAGATTTTATTCTGCAATAAATCTGCTGAGCAGCGGATTTTCGGACGGGCATTAAAGACCGCGTCGTTTTGCTTCGTTCCAAAATTCGTCTTCCTCTTTCAAATGCTCGTAGTCCATAGGAATTCCAGCATCTTTCATCTGCTGTTCTACAAATGTAAACCTCTGGTAGAATTTTCTGTTTGTTCTGTTCAGCGCCGTTTCCGGGTCTACGCCAAGATGCCGGGCGTAATTTACTATGGCAAACAGCAGGTCGCCGATTTCTTCTTCAAGGTGAAGCTGTGCAGAGTTTACCTTATCGTTTGATTTCATTTCAAACGGTTCTGTAATTCCGGAGTTCTTTTCTGATTCCTGTTTCACTCTTTCAAGCGCGCATCTTGCTTCTTCTACCTCGTGAAGTTCCTCCGTTATCTTGTCGTACACCGGTTGAAGGTCTCTCCAGTCAAATCCGCGCTTTCCGGCCTTTTTCTGCATTTTGTATGCTTTTAAAAGCGGCGGAAATCCCTGCGGAACTTCGTCAAGAATTGAGCCTGTGTTTCTTCCCTCAAGATTTTCTTTTATTCTGTCCCATTGGTTTAAAACTTGTCTGGAATCCGTAACTTTTTCTGTAACGCACGCCTTTCCTTCGCTCTGCGGAAATACGTGAGGATGACGGCGAATAAGTTTTTCTGCCAGTTCGTTTATTACATCTGCAATTTTAAAATCTCCTTTCTGTTCGTACATATAGGAAATCATAATTGTATTCAGAAGAACATCACCAAGTTCTTCCCTGGCGTGCGACGCATCATCATGGGTGATTGCGTCTACTGCCTCGAACGTTTCTTCTACCAGATCGCGGCGCATTGAAAGAGGCGTCTGCTCCTTATCCCAGGGACAGCCGTCCGGCTCGCGCAGTTTTTTTATTACGTTTAAAAAACGAGTGAATGCCTCTGTTGCTTCGTAAGTGTCGTTGTCATTTATCATTTTTCTTCTTCCATAAAATAAAAAAATATTTTGTCTGCGCTAGGCAAGAAGTTTTTTCTTTCCCCATTCAGGAATAAGGCGTGCCGGGTCAGTTGAAAACAGTATTTTGGCAAGAAGCTGCGCTGCCTGCGGAAATACCTGCGAAAGAATTATCTGCTCGTCGGCGGTGAACGGACTAAGTACGTAGTCAGCTATGTCGCGTCCGGAAGGCTTGCTTATTCCAAAGCGAAGCCGCCAGAAATCCGCCGTGTTGAGAACGGCTTTTGCAGAACGAAGACCGTTGTGTCCGCCAAGACCGCCAGACCATTTAAGGCTTACAGTTCCAATCGGAAGTTCAAGTTCGTCGTGAACGACAAGAATTTCCTCCGGCTTTATCTTGAAAAATGAGGCAAGCTCAATTATGCTCTGCCCGGAATTGTTCATATACGTTTCCGGCTTGAGAAAAAATATTTTTGCCGGTGCATTTTCTGGTATGCGGACAGGCGAGCCGTCTTTTGATGCAATTATTCCTTTTCTGCACAGGGTTTCTGCAAGTGATTGAATTTCTGCGGCTGCATAAATTCCCTTGAATTTGCTCTGCCAGTCAAGCATTTCTCCAAACGGCAGTGAGTCTGCAAACTGCCAGGCGGCATTATGGCGCGTCTTTTCGTATTCCCTGCCGTAATTTCCTAAAAAAGCTACAAGTTGAATCATAAAAAAAGTATATCACATTTTATATTTTAAGTATTCATTTTTGCTTTTTTATGATAAAATTCAGCCCTAAGTTTTATAGGAGGCAGGGAAAGAGCGCCTGGAAACGGCATTGCATTTCTTTGCAGGTTTGCGTTGCAAACTTAACTATCATTGCGTTTCTTGTTGTTGCAGAAACGCTATAGGAGATATATTGAAATGAAAAAAATTATTTCAATTGTTCTTGGTGCTGCAGTTGTACTTTCTGCGGCTGGATGTTCAAAAAAGGCTTCCGTAAAGATTGACTCTGCGGCTGACCTTGAAGGAAAAGTAATCGGCGTTCAGGCCGGAACTACCGGCGAAATTTACGTAGAAGACGTAAAGGACGCAACTGTAAAATCATTCAAAACTGGTATTGATGCGGCTCTTGCATTGAAGAACGGCGCAATCGATGCAATCGTTCTTGATGAACTTCCTGCAAAAGAGATTGTAAAGCGCAATAATTCCCTTACTATTGTAAACGATAATTTTGCGGCTGAAGAATATGCAATCGCTGTCCGCAAGGGAAATACAGAACTTCTTGATTCCATCAATGCTACTATTTCACGCATTAAGGCTGACGGAACTTATGAAAATCTAATCAACGCATTTATGCCTGTTGACGGAAATATCGTAATTCCTGAAGTTGCCGGCATCGAGTCAAAAGACGTTGTAAAGATGGGAACAAACGCTTCTTTCCCTCCGTTTGAATATACAGAAGGAACAAAAGTTGTAGGTTTTGACGCTACTCTCAGCACGATGATTGCAAATGACTACGGAAAGGCACTTCAGATTGTCGATATGAATTTTGACGGTCTTATCGCTGCACTTCAGTCAAACGCAATCGACTTCATCGCTGCCGGTATGACAGCAACTGATGAACGCCGCCAGAACGTTGACTTTTCTGAGCCGTACTATAAATCAAATCAGGTAATCATTATCCGCAAGTAGGAACAATCAGGGCTGTCTTATGACTTTTCGGGACAGCCCTGACTTCTTACGGCGGCTTTTTTTCAGAGGAAACGTATGTTCGACAGTTTTTATAATACGATGATAGCAGGTGGTTCCTGGCGGGTGATTGTAAACGGGCTGGGTGTAACGCTGCTCATTGCGGTTTGCGCAATTATTATAGGTTCTGTACTTGGCTGCGTTTTTGCCCTTTTTAAAATATCAAAAAGTATTGTCCTGCAGAAAATTGCAGATGTGTATACAACTATCATACGCGGAGTTCCGATGGCGACTCAGCTGATGATTTTTTACTTCGTCATTTTTACGCCGATGGGAACGCTGTTTTAGTTGCGGTTATTTCGTTCGGCATAAATTCGGGTGCATACTGTACGGAGATTTTTCGCGCCGGAATTCAGGGCGTTGATGCCGGTCAGATGGAAGCCGCACGCTCGCTTGGTCTTAACTGGTGGCAGTCGCTTGTAAATATCGTACTTCCGCAGGCTGTCCGTACGGCACTTCCTACGTATACAAGCGAATTCATCACGCTTATAAAAGAAACTTCCGTTGCAAGTTTTATTGCCGTCGTTGATTTGCAGAAAGCGTGCGATAATATCCGGAACAGAACGTTCAATGCGTGGATTCCGCTTTTGTCCTGTGCGGCAATTTACCTGTGCCTTACGCTCGGACTTACAAAATTATTTTCCGTTCTTGAAAAACATTTCCGGAAAAGCGAACGGTAAAATTCTGCGCCGGCTTTTTTTGTGTATCTGCATATAAAATTTATTTTTTCTTTGATATAATCAGCGTATGTCGCTTAATTGTAATGAGATTAACGTTGTTTTGTCCGAGCTTAATCTTGAAGGTTCTTTTATTCAGGACGTAGTACAGCCCGGATATGATACCGTTGCGCTTTATACTTACGGAAAGGACGGCGCGCGGACGATTTTAATTTGTACTTCTCAGAATTCCTGCCGCATTCACGAAACGCGGCGCAAAATCGTAAAAAATGATAAGCCTCTTCGTTTTATGGAATGCCTAAAAGCACGCATAAAAGGCTCCAGGATAGATTCGTGCAGGCAGATTGGATTACAGCGTATCGTGCAGATTGAACTTTCGCACGGAGCGGAGCGGTTTGTTCTGTACGTCAGGCTCTGGAGCAATGCGGCGAACGTTATTCTGTGCGATGAAAATAATGTCGTGGTAGATTCGCTGTACCGCCGTCCGGCAAAAGGTGAGGTTACAGGCGGACTTTTTACAGTTCCGGAAGAAAAGCCTTCTTCTGAAAACCGGGTATGGCAGGTGCGGACGTTTGATGACGTTCAGGCGGAATATTCGTCGCGCTTTCCTGAGGGCGAAACGCTGTCTTTTAATCAAAAAATAGATATCTGGTACGGCGAACACGCGGAAACGCTTTCGCGGGAGGCACTGCTTGTTCAGGCGGAAAAGTGGTATTCTTCTTCAAAAGCCAGAATGGAATCCGCGCTGGAAAGACTCCTTAAAAAGCAGAACGATTTTTCGCAGGCGGAACAGCTCCGCCATCAGGGTGATTTGATTTTGTCGAACATTCATCTGATTGCGCCTAAGGCAAAATTCCTTGAATGTGATGACTACGAAACAGGGCGGACGGTGCGGATTTTACTTAATCCTGAAAAGTCTGCAAATGAAAATGCCGCCGCATATTACGAAAACTACAAAAAGGCCGTTTCCGGTTCAGACTCGCTTTTGCACGATATTGAACTTTCCAAAAAACAGCTTGAAAAGCTTGAGACGCAGTATGCAGAAATCCGGAACGAAAAAAATCCCGTGCGCATTGAACAGCTTTTGCGCCGGAATTCAACGCCTAAGCAGCAGAAAAAAAAGAAACATCCAGGACTTGACTATACGGTAAACGGCTGGTTCATTCTTGTAGGCCGTGATGCAAACGAAAACGACGAGCTGCTCCGCCATTATGTGCGCGGTTCTGACCTGTGGCTGCACGTCCGTGATTTTCCAGGCGGCTACGTGTTCATAAAGAACCGTCCCGGAAAAACCGTTCCTCTTGAAATCCTGCTTGATGCGGCAAATCTTGCCGTATATTACTCAAAGGCACGTAATGCAGGAAAAACTGATTTATATTATACTTATGTAAAATATCTGCGCCGCGCAAAGAACGGGCCTAAGGGGCTTGTCCTTCCGACGCACGAAAAAAATCTTTGTATAACGCCCGACAAAAAACGTCTGGAACGTCTGGACGAATTGCGTCAGGAGGCAGAGTGGCAGTAATGGTGAATGACAGCAAAGACACACAGCATTTTATTGCATATAAAACAGGGAAGCCGCTTGCACGTTTTTCTGTGCTCAGAAGTTATCTTATTCTTCCGTTTAGCAGAAAGACGGCAGGGCATTTTTTCCGGTTTATCGGCGGAGTTATTACGAACTTCTTTTTAATTCAGCAGAAGCAGAAAATAGGGATTACTCATATTCCCGTAGTTCACGTTGACCATCCGCTTGATGAAAAAATTGCGTTTACGCCGGGAAAAGTAAAAATCTATCTTGATTTTGTGGGATTTTTCATCAGGATTTTTTCAATGCTTTTAAAGCGGCTTGGACTTAAGACAGGGCTTAAATACTGCGCAGATTTTTTTGATTTTCTTACTCGCCTGTATAAAAATGCCAGTTCTGTCTATTCGCAGTGCCTTACGACAACTGACCGTCCGCATTACAAGAAGAATCTGCGTTTTCTTTTAATTCATCTTTTTGATCCGCATTTACTGTGCGTTCCAAGCCTGCATGTTGCAATCGTTGCCGGATGCTGGGCGTTTGTGCGGGATGTATTTTCCCAAAAAGACGTGTTTTTATCTGATGAGGAGAAAAATTCCATTCTTGAAGAAATTTACGGTGGTGCAGTGGCTATAATAGAAACTGTGCTGTATGTTAAGCAGCACAGCATAAACTGTGTTGCCGCCGCATTGTATATGCTGACTTTTTCGGAGGGCAAAGGCTTTTTTTCTGCGGCGGATGCAGATAAAATTACCGGCGATTTGTTTGCCCTTCAGGATAACGTAGAGGCTTCTGCAAAAGATGAAATCCGTTCTTACATATCCGGTCTGTATAAAAAACTGGCTTCCGCCGGTGAAACAAGTTCGTCCTGGCAGAAGCCGGTTTTAGATTTTTTACGGCAGTATAAGTAAGCTGCCGCTTAATGTCCTTATGCTAGAAACGCTCCGGTTTTCCGCCTTTCTTTTTGAAAAGACCGGCGCTTCCGTTGCGTTCCGTCTGCGTGTGGTAGTTAGGGCGGCTTCCCCGGCTTTTTGAACGTATTCTGCTGTCGTTGTAACGTTCTCTTTCCCTACCTTCAAAGCCTCGTCCGTGTCCTTTGCGTTCGCCGCCGCGGTTTCCTCCGAAATCACCGCCTCTTCCGCCAAAGCCGCCGCGTCCGCCTCTTCCCTTTCTTCCGCCGCCTTCTCCGCTAAAAGAGTCGTCCTTTGTGTTTACGTGCATATGCGGTACACCGCTGTCCGTTCTGGAAAGGTCAAGCGCCCTTTTTGCAGCATCTTTTGGAAGGCTTACAAGCGAGAACGTAGAAGCGATGTCTATTCTGTCTACAAGGCGTCCCGGAATGTGGAGCAGGCGGCTGAAATAGTCCGCGATTGCGCGTGCATTGTAACCGTCTTTTCTTCCAAGCTGAATGTAAAGGCGCGTCTGGTCAGAAGAAGATGCGTGTCCCTGAATTTTTCCGTAGCGTGATTTGTCAAGCTTTGAACTGTAGATTACGGAAAGCACGGCTGCAAGTACGTCCTGCGAATCGTTACCACGGCACAAGTCCTCTGCCATTTTTTCAAAATTTGAAGATACTTTTATCAGGTTTGATTTTGAAGGCTGTTTTGAGTTTTCCTCGTCATTAACGGATTTTTCTTCTGAGCCATTTTCTGTTTCAGCTGCAGAAGTTTTCTGTTCTGCCGGCAATTCCTGCTGTTCCGCCGGTTCGGAAACTGTCTGTCCGTCCTGAGTTTCTTGCTTTGCGTCAGTTTCTTTTGTGCTGTCAGACGGAACTGGCTGTTCGTTCAGTCCGAGTTTTTCTTTTAATTCGGAGAAAATGCGCGTACTTTTCTTTTTCAAAACTTCGTCTATTGTAGGAATTGACTCTTCCTTCATTTCGCCTTTGCTTGCCTTACGCACAGCTTTCTGAAGGTAGCTCAATTTTCGTGTTTCTTTAGGACAGACAAAAGTAACTGCAACACCGGCAGAACCTGCGCGGCCTGTTCGTCCTATGCGGTGAACGTATGTTGCGCCGTCAAAAGGAAGCGAATAGTTTACGACATGTGTAAGTCCCGAAATGTCAATTCCGCGTGCGGCAACATCTGTTGCAACAAGAATTTTTGTTTTCCGGCTTCTGAATCTGGCAAGGATTTTTTCCCTCTGGGATTGAGCTATGTCTCCGTGCAGGGCAGCGGCTTCGTAGCCCTTTTCGTCAAGAATACGGGAAACGTAGTCTGCATCGCTCTTTGTCTGTGTGAATACAACGCCGTAAAAATCGTCCGAAATGTCAATAAGACGGACGAGGGCATCCGGCTTTTCAGATTCGCGTAAAATCCAGAACTTCTGGTCAATAAGAAGCGGTTCGTCAATTACGCCTTCTTCTTCTACGATTTCGTGGTCGCCCATAAATTTCTGTGCAATTTTCAGAATTTCATCAGGCATTGTTGCACTGAAAAGAAGAATTCTTGCGTCAGGATTTGCCTGTTCAAAAATATGCTCGATGTCGTCGACAAATCCCATATCAAGCATTTCATCGCCTTCGTCAAGGATGAAGTAGTCAATCTTGCTTATGTCAAGCGTTCCGCGTTCCAGGTGATCCTGAATGCGTCCCGGAGTTCCTACGACGATTTCTGTTCCGCGCCGTAAATCCTTAATCTGTGTTGAATAGGAAGCGCCTCCGTAAAGAACGCAAGTGCGCGGAGATTTTCCTTCCGTAAAAGACTGCATTTCCGTACAGGTCTGCATTGCAAGTTCGCGCGTCGGTTCAAGGATAAGCGCCTTTACAGTTCCGTTTTCATTCCTGAGTTTCTGAATAATCGGGAGTCCGAACGCCGCTGTTTTTCCTGTACCGGTTCGCGCCCGTGCAATCATATTTGATTCGCCGGACAAAAGGCGCGGAATTGCCAGCGCCTGAATAGGTGACGGAACTTTAAAGCCTTTTTTTTCGATGGCAGCTAATGTCTGTTCGTCAAGACCTAAATCTTCAAAGGAAATTTCTGCATCTTCTGCTGCAGCTTCTGTTTTTTCTTCTGTCTGACTTTCAATAGAAACGATTTCGTCGTCCATACTGTTGTTTTCTAGTTCTTTCATTTTTTTCCTGATGGCACGACGATAAATCAAATAACTTTCAGCATCATACGGTCTTATAATTTACATAGCGCGCCGATTTTAATATAGGTAGTGAATAAGAATATAAAGGAATTGAGCGAAATAAACAAGCAAATGGTTGAAAATAGTGTATTTATTTGTATTTTTTTGCGACGGGACGAAAATTGAAAAAAAATCCGCCCGATTGGATTTCAGGCGGATTTTCCGGTGCTATTCATTGTCTTCCGGCTGTACAAGACATGTCTTTACAAGGGTGATGAGAAGATAGATTTTTTTGTAAAGCTTGACACTCATCTCGCGGATTGGTATTTCCGAAAAATGTGCTAATTCTTTCCAGTTTGTTACGAGTACAGGCTTAGGTTTTTCAATATCTTCAACAAGAGATTTGATGATTTTTCCGATTGTAACAAGATTGGTGGTCGTGTCTGTGATGAACGAACAGGCACTTTCGTTTGCATCTGAAACAAGCCTGTTGATGATGTTTTTTGCACCGTTGTCGCGCTCTGTTTTAGGAAGAAGCGTCTTTATTTTCATTCCGATTGGTGCATCTTCTGCAAGCTGATTGTCAAACTGAGTAATCAGGTCTGACGTGGCAAGCAGCGAATTGTACGCTTCGGAGAACGGGGAGGAAAGCGCCTGAGATTCCCATTTTCCGCGTACAAGTACAAGGTCATAGTATTCGCGCAGGTTTTTCTTGACTATTTCAAGCAGGAACACTTTTATATAGGAAAGAAGCTGCGTGTTTTCAAACGTTCGCAGTCCTTTGCGCGTAAAGGTCGCGTTAAGTTCGTCAGTAAAATATTTCATCGGAGTGATTTCTATGCCGTTGAAAAGCTGCGAACAAATTTCGGAAGTCTTGGAGTCTTTTTCCTGCGTTTCAATTTTGTTCAGCGTATTTTCTGTTTCCTGCTTGAATGAATCAAGGTACGGTTCGATGATGTTCTGCGTCTGCTCCGAAACGGAAACTGACGCGGACGGATCTGAACTTATGAGCTTTATCATCATTTCAAACGAACCTGACTGCCTGAATGCGCTTATCCGTGAAATTACCCGCTTCCAGTTCTGAAGCGTAATCGGTTCTACGCCTTTGTAAATGCGGAACAGTTTTGTCATATCAGTGTAGTCTGCATCAAGAGGAACTGCCCATGCAACGGACATAAAGTCCTTCAGGTCATCAAGTATGTATTCTGCATTGATTTTTTCAAATTGCGGAATAATTGAAAAATCTGCTTCCCTTAGCGATTTATTAAATTTCTTGAGGAAAAAGTAAAAGTCGAACATGCATAAATCCCTGAAGCAGGAAATCTGCTTGTAGAGCGTGTCGATTTTAGTGATTTTTTCAAGCGTAAAATAATCGGAATATTCAGAAAGGCGCGTAAGTGCCTGCTGCTTGAGTTTTTCTGCCGGGATTTTCTTGCTCATTGCAAGAAGGTTTTCCTGTGAAAGAGATGTTTCCAGCGTGCGGATTTCATTTGGAGTGTAAAAATCAATTGCAAGACGCTTCAAAACGTTCGGGTTCTGAAGGTTCTGGAACATCGTCTGTGCAGGATAGATTATTTTGTAGATTTCAAAAATGTTTCTGGCAAGAAGGGGAAGTGCTTCGTTTCCTGCAAATTTATAGAATTTACCGAATTTTGATTTTGAAAGGCGTTTTGAAATCGATCGGAGCTGGCGTCTTTTTTCTGCCTCTCCGTCATTTCCGCCGAAAAGCGAACTTAAAAGATTTTGAAAGAAATTGCCGGATTTTTCCTGTTTCATTCTTAAAATATAAATAAAATACGCCTCGCTGTGAAACTTTTGATGTTCTTATTATAGAATATTTATAATAGTTTCGTTATATTTGGAAGCAGAAACTGTCCGTCGGTTTTTCGAAAGTCCGTTGCCGCTGGCTTTTTCCTGTATTTTTTTAGGAGTTTAAAGTGAAAAAACATTTTTTTACTGCCGCAGCATTTTTTATGGCGGCATACGTATTTGCCTATAATCCTCCTGTCGGAGGGCAGACGCTGTTCAATCTGTCCAGTCCTACGCAGCTTGCTTCTGCATCTTCCTGTGCCGGCGGAGGAATTTTTATGCCTGGAGCTGATTCCATTGCATTTAATCCGGCTCTTCCGGCTCTAGAGCAGCGCATTCAGCTTGACGCGGCATTTTCCGCGCTCATTTCAACGAATTCTGACGACGACCGCTCGTTCAACGCGGCATTCCAGACGGGAATACTTATTCCGACAAAACGTTTTGTTGCAAGCGGAATACTGAACGGCGTTTTTTGCAAGTCGATTGACCTGTGGCTTGGAAATACGCTTAATTTCCGTGCAGGATTTTCAAAGGAAGTTTCGGAAAAACTTAGCGTAGGCGCAAACGTTAATGCCGGCGTTCTATGGGGCGCAGGTTCTGACTGGAGTCTTGGACTTGACGCTGGATTTTTGTACAGGCTTGGTCAGCTGGGATTTTTCAGGGATTTCAGGATAGGTGCGGCTGCGCTTAATCTTGGAAAATATTACAGCGGCGAGGAGCTTCTTCCGATTGACGCGGAACATACAGCAGACGATTTTCCGTCGCTCGTAACTATTCGCGGCGGTATCGGCGCGCTCCTTTTTGAAACGGAGCAGTTTAAGGGCGGTTTCTCCTTTGACATTGCAACTCCTGCGTTCCAGAACGTAATCTTTGATATGGGACTTCAGTTTGCGTTCAAGGATATGCTGTATCTTTCCGTTGCGGAATCAATCGACGTTATGGAAATTAAAAACGAACATTACAATCTGATGCCGGCGATAAGTCTTGGCGTAAAGTTTGACCTGAA
>SAMEA3663025__coassemble_1270_pt1 | contig 11482 bp, 6 predicted proteins | sample SAMEA3663025__metabat2_low_PE_029 | metagenome-assembled genome bin SAMEA3663025 (sample SAMEA3663025) | pig gut metagenome | biome: pig gut; feature: pig-associated habitat; material: faeces | place: France | collected 2012 | reverse complement strand
CTGGTGAGCGATTTCAGGCAGTGGAAAGTTTCGGCGTAAGGTTCGGCGGTGAGGTAGTCGAGCATAATTATTCGGGCGATGTTCGGGATTTTTATGTCGAAAAGAAGCCTGTCTAGCCATTCGGGGCGGCCGCACTGGAAACATTCGATGATGAGGTGCGGCGGATTTTTAGTGAAGGCGCTGAGGCAGGCATCGGAGGCGTTCCAATTGAAGATTTGCCAGCCGTTGAAAAACTGTTCGTCCGCGCCGGGATTTATGCCCGGTGAAAGAAGCGAAAATGCGCGGAGGTTGTCCGTAATTATCCGGAGCGAGATGTTGGGGAAATCGGAGAGTGCGCGGGAAAGACGGAATACTACGCCGATGTCGCCGAAATTGTCGACTACTTTGCAAAGGATTGTGACGTCCAGAAAGGGCGCGGAAATTCCAGACTGTTCTGGTTTTTGCGAGGGGGCGTTTTTTTTCGGGCTTTCTGTGTCTGTCTTTTGCATACGGCTATTGTACGGAAAGTGCGGATTTTATGGAAGACGGCGCGCACTTTGTGCTTTGGTCGTGTAACGTTTGGTGCGGCCGTTCGTTTTTTTTTATGATGCGGCGCGGTGCGTAGAGGCTTTGTGCGCGTTTGCATTATAATGATAATACGCATATACTTAAAAAACAGGAGCTTTACGTTATGAAAAAACATATTTCGTTTGTGTGCGCGGCAGGTATGCTGCTTTGTTCGTTCGGTGCGTTTGCAAAAAGCAAGAAACCGAGCGCGCCGTACATTATGGAAGAATTTGCGCCGGACAAGGTGAACCGGCAGCTTGGGTATCAGCTTACGGGTGACGGAAATACGGTTGTATTTGTGTTTGATGCTGGTGCATACGGCATAAAAGCGCCTAAAAAGGTGTATGTTGAAGGTTCTTTTAACGGCTGGGCAAAGGGAACGAGTGCTGACTGGCAGCTTGAGCCTTACAAAGGGAATATCTGGACTCTTGCGTGCGATGCGGAAGATATAAAAGTTCCGGGAAATTCCGGGTTTCCTGAGTTTAAGTTTTATGTTGTGGCAGATGTTGAGTATGTAACTACAGTCTGCGGAAAGGAAGTGACGCGTACACGGCAGGAAAAAATGGAACCAGCAGCTGTTTCGCGAATTCCTGGTTTTCAGATGGCAACGAACAATTTGATTTTGTTTCCGGGTGATGATCCTGCCGTTGTGGTAGAAAACGTGAAGGTTTCCGAAAAGGCAAAAAAACTTAAGGAATTTGACTTTTCAAAGCCGGAAGACTGTGCGACGATTTCCAATGTGCGCGTTGTTCCGGGAACTTCAAAACTTATTCGCGGCTATCATCCGTATAAGATTTCGCGCGCTAATTTCAATACGGAAAAAACGCGACTTGAGCTTGTAAACAAGGCGATTGAAGATAACGGCGTTCAGTCGATTATCACGCTTTCTGGTAACGAACAGATTATTTCCGGCAAGGAAACGATTTCTTCTTATATCCAGAACATAAATTATTCGGGAAATCATCTGTTTATAGATACATCGTATAACACGGTTTACTATAATTCAACAGGCTCTGATTTTGGAAAACTGATGGCGGACATTATTTCGTTCATCAATACGCATCCTGGTCCGTATTACATTCACTGCCGGCTTGGAACTGACAGGACGGGCGTTACGTCCGCCGTGCTTGCCGCACTTTGTGGTGCTTCCTGGGATGAAATCCGTGCTGACTATCAGAAAACAAATGAAATGGGAATTAAGGAATTCCGGGATTACAGGCTTTTGCAGTATTCGTTTGAAAAAATGCTCGGAAAGCCGATGGATGAAGTTCAAAATCTTCAGAAAGAACTGGGAAATTATTTCATAGAGCGAAAATTCGTTACTCAGGCGGATTTAGATACGCTTGTTTCACGGTTGAAGTAAAAAATCATTCCGCCTGCACGCCCTGTTCAGTATTGAAACAAGTTCGGGATATTCTTTTTTAAGTTTTGCCGGACTTGTTTCTACAAGATGTTCAAGTTCGGTGTGGAAAAGGCGGTCTTTTGCAGAAACCGGCATATAATACACCGTACTCTGCGTGTAGAAATGTTCGATGCATCCCTTCGGCAGGATGTATACGCGTGCGCTTTCCATTGCCGCCAGAATAATGTTCGTAAGGTTTATAATCTGCGGAACGGTGGCGGCAAGCGGAACAGGCAGAATGTCAGCCAGTTTTTCCCTTAAAGTAACAATGCCCATCAGAACGACTGTCTTAAAAGTGTCTAGCCCTTCCGGCTTTTCGTACTTGTCGTACAGTGCCTTTATTTTTTCCACAAGCATATCTATGTCCGCAGAAAGACTGTAGTCAATTTTGTACAGGTGCTTTCCGATTGCGGTAAGGAACAGTTCAAGGCGGCAGATGAGTTTTTCAAGCGTTATCGGGGCGGCAAGTTCCTTGCGCGAAAAAAGCAGGCGGTAGAACGGCATCTGCTTTTCCTGCTGTTTTTCAAGCCAGGAAGCAGGACGGTCGTCATTGCATACAACGTCGCGGAGCTTTCCGCAGAAAAGTGCGTCCAAATCGGTGATAATGCGTCCGTCCGTGCCGAGCAGGGAACAGACGGTAAAAAATACGCCGAGTTCGTCCTTTCCGCCTACGTCGATAATTCCTGTTCCGGCAGAACCTGAGCGGTCGTCTATGCAGCAAAGAAGGTGCGAGAACATCTGCTGGTCGGTGTAGCCTTCTACGAAAATCTGATTATCGGAAAAGAAGAACTGCTTGTGGTAGGTGTTGAAGCGAGGCAGGAAACGGCGGAACAGAGCTTCGTCTTCTTCGCTTAGAAAATCTATTGAAGTGGGAACGTTGTTTATGTGGCATACGATTACGCCTGTAAGGTCTTCGGCGCGGCGAAGGTCGATGAAGTACGGAGAATGCGTTATAAGAAAGAAAATGCGCTCCGGTTCTTCTTCCGCAACAGAGCGGATTTCGTTCATAAAAAACTGCTGGAACTGAGGGTGAAGGTGAAGTTCCGGCTCGTCAAGGATAAGACAGCCTTTTTTTATGCTGTACAGCGCTATGAGAAGGGTGATTATTTCTTTTAGTCCGTGACATTCGCCCTGCTTAAGACCGTATTCTACGCCGCGCGCCTTGTTTATGACGATAGGAACGAACTGACCGCCCGGTGTTTTTTCAAAGCGGATTGATTTTCCGAACATATTTGAAAGCACTGATTCTATGCGCGTTCTGATGGACTTGTCTTCTTTCAATATGGAAAGGAATGTATCCTGTTCCTTACGGTCTGCGCGCAGAAAAAGGACTTTTTTTCCGTTTTCTTCAAACTGGCGCGCAAGTTCTTCTGCAAGAAGCGTTTTTCCGGAGCCGTTCGGACCTACAATCAGATTGACCTGCGACCATTCGCTTTTTTTGAAAACGCTTTTTCCCCACAAAAACGGGATTTTTGTCTTCGTTTCAATATGAATCATAGTTCGGCTCCGTACGAATTAGTTTTTTCTCCGCACTTCAAAATCTATTTTCGGTGTTTTTGCAGACGATTCGGCGCGCCTTCTGTATTTTTTATACAGGATTTCCTGCGCGCGCATTTCTTTTTCGTCTTTTTTGCGTTCTACCGGCTGCCATATTCCGTTTTCAGAAAGATACTGGGCATTCGTGTTGTCTTCAAAATACGTAGAAAGAATGCCCTGAACTTCCTTAAATGCGTTTCTGTCAAGGACAGGGAACATAAGTTCGATGCGCCGGTCAAGGTTTCGGCTCATCCAGTCTGCGCTTGAAAGGTACAGTTCCGGCGAACCGCTGTTCTGGAAGTAGAAAATGCGCGAGTGTTCAAGATAGCGGTCTACAATCGAAACGACTTTTATATTTTCGCTAAGACCTTTTACGCCCGGAACGAGCATACAAATTCCGCGGATGTTCAGCATAACCTGAACGCCTGCCTGACTTGCCTTGTAAAGCGCTTCTATTACTTCCTGATGGGTAAGGCTGTTCATTTTTGCCATAATAAGTCCCGGATGTTCCGGGTCGCTCCGGTCAATTTCGCGCTGAATCATTGCAAGAAGCCGCGTTTTTAGCGTAACCGGCGCCATTCCCAGCTGCTTCATATTTTGAAGCGTTGAATAGCCTGTTACAAGATTGAAGAACTGCGTTGCGTCGTTCACTATTTCGTAATTTGAGGTAAAAAGCGAAAGGTCGGAATACAGACGCGCTGTCTTAGGGTTATAGTTTCCGGTGGCAAGATGCGCGTACCGTCTGATAGTATCGCTTTCGCGGCGCATAACCATAAGGATTTTTGCGTGGACTTTAAGGTTTACAAGTCCGTAGATTACGGTAACGCCGGCATTTTCAAGTTCATTTGCCCAGGCGATGTTTCGTTCTTCGTCAAAGCGCGCCTTAAGTTCAACAAGCACGATGACCTGTTTTCCGTTGCGTGCGGCGCGTTCCAGTGCGCTGATAATCGGCGAGTCGCGTCCTGTACGGTAGAGCGTCATTTTGATTGCAAGGACGTCCTTGTCGTCTGCCGCGTCGGAGATGAATTTTATTACAGGGTCATACGATTCGTACGGAACATGCAGAAGGACATCGTGCTGTTTGAGAATGTCCCAGTACGGTTCGTCCTGCGGCAAATCTGCCGGGTAAAAATTCTTCCATTCCGGAAAACTCATTTTTGCCCCTTCATCAGTATTACGCAGTTCCATCAGTACGGACGGGTCTATTAAATCTTCAACAAGGTATACGTCCTCGTCTTTAAGTTCCAGTTTTTCCATAAGGAATTTCATAATGGTCTGGCTTGTGCTGTTGCACGTCATACGGACGGCAAAAGATGATTTTCTCTGCACAAGGATTTTTTCCATTTCGTGAATAAAATTCCTTCCTGACTCTTCGTCTACGGCAAAATCAGCGTCACGCGCAACTTTCAAAATCATCGTTTCGTCTACGGCAAAGCCAGGGAAAAGCTGCGTTCCGTATTGGGTGATTATTTCTTCTGTCAGGGCGAACTGTTTTTTTCCTTTTTCGGACGGAAGCCATACAACCTGCGGAATGCAGGACGGAATTTGCACGAGTGAAATGCGCGGACTTTCTTCACCGCCTTTTAATTCCTGATTTGCGTTTCTTATTCCTGAAATCGGTTTCAGGAGGAATGCCGCATAAAGCGCAAGGTTATTGATGTTCGGGAAAATTTCTGTGTCCGTGCGGAGCGGCGTAAGGAGCGGAAAAATCTCGTTGCGAAATAAATTCTGCGCGTAGTCATTCTGCTGGTCGGAAAAATCGTCCGGCTTTACGTAAACAAGATTTTTTGCCGCAAGAGCCGGAAGAATATCGTTTTTAAGGCAGTCGTGCTGGGCGCGTATTACCTGATGGGCGCGCGCAGAAATCTGATGAAGCACCATTTCCGGCGTAAGTCCTGAAATGTCTACTGCATCAGGAGATTCTGCCATCATCCGCTTTACGGAAGCCACGCGCACCTGGAAAAATTCATCAAAATTGCTCGTAACGATAGAAAGAAACTGAAGGCGCTCCATAAGCGGCAGTTCTTTTCTCAGTCCCTGATGAAGAACGCGTGCATTAAATTCAATCCAGGAAAGTTCGCGGTTAAAAAAACGTGGTTCCATTCTCTTTCTACCTCCAGCCGGTGCGCTAATATATTATACAAGAATAAGTTTATAGCCGAAAACTGACTCAAACAAATCTCCCTTTTCCGAAAGGGCAACCTGCTCCAGGGCAACGTTCTTGCTTCCCTTTGTCCTGATTATCATCGAGTCTTTCTGCTGCCTGAGCGTAAAGTCGGAGAATGATTTTCCGTGACTTCTGTCAAGCGCGTCTGCAATGCGGAGAATTGCCGTCAGTTTTAAGATAGTCATTCTGTCGCTGCGTGCAAGAATCTGGAACTGCTCATTGTCCTGCGGCTGCTGTCTTCCGCGGTGATAGCGTGCAATTGTAGCCAGAATGACATTTTCCGTGTGCGTAATTCCAAAAATCTCTGAGTGACGGATAATGTATTCTGAATGAAGGTTATGCTCGTCCATACGGATAAAAATTCCGATGTCGTGCAGGATGGCAGAAACTTCAAGCAGAAGAAGCGTTCGCTCGTCAAGGGAGATTTCGTTTTTCAGGTGATTGTAGAATTTTACGCAGTATTCGCGGACTCGCTCGGCGTGTTTTTCGTCACCGTGATATTTTCTTAGCAAATTCATCGCAGACGCTTTTATCTGCTGGTGAAATTCTGCCTTGAGTTCTTCGCCCGGCGTTTCGCGCTTGCTTATAATCAGTCCGTCACGGATGTTTGTTTCCGGCACGATGATTGTTTGAACTTTTGTGTAGTGGACGAACATTTTGTAAATCAAAAGGCTTACGTGAAGCGTCTGCGCGTCATTGTACGATATTTTAAAGCGCGCCACACATTCGTCGATTGAATATTCCTGAAGTTCGTCAACAAAATTTTCAAAATCTTCGCGGTCAATAGACCACAGGAACGTTGAAATCGGTTTTCCGGCGTTTATTGCCGCAAGCGTTGCGTCTGCACCTACGGCGATAAACTGTTTTACCTGAGATATGTTCAGTTCGCTTTCAAGAGAGCCTTTCGTATTGTTCGTGTATTCTTCAAGATAACGCTGGATGTCGGAGAGGGATTCCGACTGGCTTCGCATTTTTGCCTCAAGGCGTACCGTTCCAAGCCTGAAGCTGTGCGCACCTGCCATTTTGCCTTTTTTCATTAGCATCATTTCGGTAGAGCCGCCGCCTACTTCAAGAATAACGGTATCTTCCGAGCGCAATTTTGCGTCCTCTTCATTAAGCCGGTCGGCAACGGCAAGATACATCAGCCGGTTTTCCTCAATGCCGTCTATGACTTTAATCCTGAAACCTGTTGCAATGAGGATTTTATCCATTACAGGGTCTTTGTTCTTTGATTCGCGGAATGCGCTCGTTGCAATAATTGTCGTCTGTTCCGGCGTAATTCCCCAGCCGGCAAGCTGTTCTTTATAGTGAAGAAGAATGTTCAGGCACTGAGTCTGCGTTTCCCGGCTGATGACTCCTGTCGTAAATACGTCACGCCCCAAAGATACCGGCATTTCAGCCCTGTCGAGGATATTTCGTTTTTTGTCAGCGGTAAACTCAGCGACAAGCAGGCGTACACCTGTTGAGCCGATTTCAATGACTGCTTCTGGTGTTGCCATTCTCGCACTCCCATTGTGAATTGCGGTAACCGCTATAGTTTGTCTATAAGCATAGAACACTTGCCAGACGGAATCGGAAGTGTCTTTTTCTTCTGGTCAAGAATATTGATGGTAAAGTAGTACAGTTTTTCACTTTCCATCTGTATTTCCCAGCCACGATTACTCTTATTGCTCAAGATAGTAATCAGGTTGCGCTTAAGGGAAAGATTTTCTATACCCATTATTTCAAGGTTCGGGATAATCCAGTCAACCGTTTTGCGCGGAAGGCTGATTGAAAGTCCTATAACATTTTCAATCATCAGCGCAATGGTAGAAAGACCTGAGCCGGCAAGGAAATGCGTGCGCGGAAAATCCGGGTGTTCAGACCAGGACGCCTTTCCTTCTTTGCACGGAAGGTAAGCCTCGTAGATGTCGCCTTTCTGGTTATCATCGTTGGGCATAAGTCCTTCAAGGATAAAATACAGGTGGCGGATTGAACATTCGCGCGCAAGTTCGTACTGCTGGTATTTTTCAAGTCCTTTGATGACCATAAAATTAAGCATAGGGAATACGCTTCCGCGGAATCCTTCGCCGTTTTCCCGGAAATTCGGGCTGTCTGCCGAAAGTGTAGGGAACGGATGTTCAGTTCCGAACGTAGTAGGATTATTCAGATGTGCAATGAGCATTTCTGACTTGTCTGCATTCGGAATTTCTGCAAGAAGCGGCCAGAAACCGGCGATTGTTTTTTCAATAAGGTGGTTTCCGTCTTTATCAAGATCGTGGTAGAAACCTGTTGCATTATCCCACATCAGCGAGTTAATACGCGTCTTTATGGAGAAGTACATACGGCGGTACTGGAAGCTTAAGTCCTTGTCGTTCAGAATGTCGCCGAGCGCAGACATATGGGAAGCGTTTATTGCCATTGCCGCATTAAAGTCAACAGGATAATATACGTTTTCGCGAGGTGCGTTCATCATTGTTGATGCAACTGCCGGTACGGCATACAGTCCGTTTTCCTGCTTAAACGTGGCATCAATCCAGTTCATGTATTTCTGCAGGATAGGCATAACTTCCTTTATGCGCTTTTTATTTGCAGATTTGTGGTATAAGTTGAATTCCGCCCAGGCAAAAAGAGGCATTCCGATTCCTTCCGGGTTTTCAGAAGAAAGAAGAGGCTGGTTTGTCTTTACGTCATACTTCCAGCGGATAGCACCGTTTTCTTCCTGTCGGGCATAGAAATAATCAATGTTCTTGTTTGCATCAAAATTACGGTTTGAGTACACAAGAAAAAAAGACGAGAAGATTGATTCAAACTGATCTATAATAAACTTGCCGTCTACCGGATAGATAAAATATCCGTCCGCAGATTTTTCTTCCGTTTTCGGATCAATCCAGTAATCCGAAAGCATGTTCCAAGATTTATTATAAATATCTACAAAATCCTGATCGTAAAAATGGATTTTTGGGAAATCGTGTTTGTTCACAAAAACTCCTAAGATCTGCTTTTGGTAAAAGCCAAAACATTTCTTCTAGTATACCATATTTTATCCAAAAACGATATAATTTTTATGTTTTTTATGTAAAAAGATAAAAAATGACGCGGTTCGGCTTGTGCCGGTCTGTACAGTTTTTATCTTCTGGAGATTTTTATGTATCAGTCATTTGTTTATATTGAAGCCAGAATACAGTTGCCTCCTGTTGATTCTGTGTTCAGGGAGGACGAAAAGACTCACCGGATTTCGGTTGATTCTGATGTTCTGAAAAAAGTTCTGATTCTTTCCCGGGCGCTTGGCTGTACAGTTCCAGATTTGTCTGATATAGAGCATATCACCGGAAACATAATAAAGCCGGAGACTGAAAAAAACTTTACCGGCTATTCAATAAAAATTGCAGAAAGCGGTTCGATGAATATTCTGTTTCACAGCCGCCAGAAGTCTGTTTGCATAGAAGAAGTACGCATAGAGGAAGATGCCGGCCGGCTTACGCACGCAAACGGAATTGCCAGAATGGATTTTTCCTGCGCCGGCTATCCGAGTATGCGCATAAAGACTGCTCCGTCGTTTGAACTTGGCGAAGAAGTGCAGATTTTTCTGGAGGAACTCCGCCGGCTTTCGCAATACCTTCACCTTACGGCAGAAGGCGCCGGCGACAGCGCAATACGGTGCAATGCGTACGTTGCGCTTGCTTCGTATCCCGGAAAACCTGATTATTACGTAAAGCTCAGGAATTTAAATTCGTTTAATTTTGCGCGAAAGGCAGTGAATGAAGAACTTACGCGTCAGGAAAATATGCTTTCCTGCGGAGAGGAAGTTCCGGCGCAGAGCCGCATCTGGAACGAGCATAAGTCCTGCACGGAATTCTATCAGGAAAGGACAGATTCACAGGCGCGTTTTGAAAAGATAAATCCGTGCCAGACGTTTAACATAGAAAAAGCCTCTCAGAATATTGAACTTGAAGAAAATGTTGAACTTCCTGAAGCGCGGCGGCAGCGGTTGAAAAAGCAGTACGGCGTTTCCAGATTGCGCGCCGAATTCCTTTGCGACTACAAGGACAGGGCTGATTTTTTTGAAAATACTGTTGCGCTAGGGGCAAAACCTCTTAATGCGGCGCATTGGATGGCATCTGAACTTACGCGACTTTTGAACAAGAAAGGCATTCTCGTTTCCCAGTCCAAGATGAAGCCGGAGAATTTTGCATTCATCATAAAGAAACTTGACTGCGGAGAAATGCACAGCGCCACGGCGAAAACGCTTTTACGCGCGACTTTTGAAACTGGTACGAATCCTGAAAAGCTTATAAAGACTCTTAATATTTCCGAAATCGGTACTGAAAGGGAGCTTCTTCCGTATGTAAAAAAGGTAATTTCGGAGAATGCGGAACTTTGCAAGACGCTTAAAAGCGGAGAAATGCCGCCGCTTGAATTCCTTACCGGTCTTGTAATGAAAGAAACAAAAGGAAAGGCTGTTCCGCAGATTGTAAAGGCGCTCATCAAGCAGGAACTGAACATCAGCGTAATTTATATGATTACGACAGGCGGTGCAATTTCTGCGGTTCGTCACGCTGACGGAACGATTACAAGCGGCGATTCGTCTGCGTTGAAGGAAATTGCAGGAGTTGTTGCGCCTGATATTCCGGTTCAGATAACTTCTGCCGGTCAGTATTTGAGCGAAGAACTTGAACCTGCAAACTGGGCGGAACTGATAAGTGAAGTTGCCTCCCGCATAAATGCAGGAACGGCAAACGGCATTGTCATAACGCACGGAACTTACACCCTCTCATATACGGCTGCCCTGCTTTTCTGGCTTTTTTCGGATGCAGGCGTTCCTGTGGTGCTTACGGCATCTTCCTCCCTGCCGTCAGAATCTTCCGAAGCGGCAGACAATCTCCGGCTTGCAATAAAAACGGCCGTGGAGCAGAAAAACGGTGTATATGTAGCATTCGGCGGAAAAATACTTTCTCCGCTCAACCTGCATTTTGACCGTCCGGGAAGTTTCTGCAACTGGAATTTGAAAGAACAGCTGTACACCGATACAGGTCCGATTGCCATGCAGTTCAGCGGAATTGGAGAACTTGATAAAGAAGTAATTACGCGTCTTTTGGTTGAGGCAAGCGGCAAGATGTTTATGTGCCGTCTTTATCCGGGATTCAGGAGCGATTTGTACAAGTCGATAATCGCCTATTCAAAAGTTCATTCGATATTTTTAGAGATGTATGGAATTGGAAGCGGCAATATGAAGAATTCGGACTTTTCGCTCAAGCCGCTCCTGCTTTCCGGAAACAGCAAGGGAATCCGTTTTTACTGTACGTCCCAGCAGAAAATCAATCTTGATTTTTCGCAGTACGTAACGGCACTGAACGTATGGCGCGAGGGTGCTGTTCCTATGGGCTACCTTACGACGGAATCCGCAGTTGCGCTTTACTTTGCATGCGCCATAGTCGCGGACGGCGAAGCGGAATTCGACGAACTTATGGAAACATACGCGTCGCTTTATTCAAACTAGTCAGACTGGTGCGGCGCGCGCGTTTATCCTCCGAGATATGCGCTTTTTACGGAATCGTCGGCGATAAGGTCGGATGCCTTGCCGCTTTTTGTAACCGTTCCCGTTTCAAGAACGTATGCGCGGTCAGCAATGGAGAGTGCCTTAAACGCATTCTGTTCTACAAGCAGGATTGTCGTTCCGTCTGCATTTATACGCCTGATAATTTCAAAAATCTCGTCAACAAGAATAGGAGCAAGACCCATAGAAGGCTCGTCAAGGAGAAGCAGTTTCGGTTGAGCCATAAGCGCGCGTCCCATTGCAAGCATCTGCTGTTCGCCGCCGCTTAATGTTCCGGCATTTTGGCGGATTCTTT
>SAMEA3663025__coassemble_1249_pt1 | contig 11653 bp, 7 predicted proteins | sample SAMEA3663025__metabat2_low_PE_029 | metagenome-assembled genome bin SAMEA3663025 (sample SAMEA3663025) | pig gut metagenome | biome: pig gut; feature: pig-associated habitat; material: faeces | place: France | collected 2012 | reverse complement strand
CTATCGGGCGCGATTCAAGCCTTGAAAGGTTCAGCTTGTATTTATCAATTATTCCCAGACAGTGATAGAGTGCGCCCGGCTGATTCTTTGTCTTGAAGATGATGCTTGCGGTCTTAGGGGTAACGTTCATCAGCTTAAGTTTAGGCTTGGCGTTGTTTGCAGAAATTACTACAAAGCGCGTGAAATTTCCCGGATTGTCTTCAATGTCCTCGCATAAAACGTCAAGTCCGTACAAAGACGCATTCACTATGCTTGCTATGGCGGCATTCTCGCTTGATTCCAGCTGTGATACCGTTTTTGCGGCGGTTGCAGTAGAAACTGCATCTACGTGTTTCCATTCCGGGTGGTTTTCAAGATATTTTTTGCACTGGCTCAATGCCTGCGGATGGGAATAAACGTTCTTTACGTCCTCCAGCCTGCCGCCTTTTACACCAAGCAGTGCGTGGCGGATGTTCAGCGTTACCGAACCGATGATGGAAACGTCCTCAAACCGTGAAAGATTGTCGTAATTTTCGTAGACAGAACCGGCAAGAGAATTTTCAATCGGAACCATTCCAAAATCTGCCTTTCCGTCAGTTACGCTCTGGAAAAGTTCGCTGAAAGAAGATGTCGGAAGTTCTGTAATATCTTCTGAATCAAAATATCGTGCAATTGCCTGTTCAGCGTAAGCTCCGCGGTTTCCGCTGTATGCGCATAAAATCGAATCGGCTTTCTTTTCATTTGTTTTGTCTGCCTTTTCCTTTGAAAGCGCATACGGCTGAAGCCTTATGTGTGCGATTGATTTTCCAAGTACAGGTGCAAGAGCTTCGATGTCGTGCATAAGCTTGTCGAACTGTTGCGGATACAATGCCTGCGGTCCGTCACTAAGTGCTTTTTCCGGGTGGCAGTGGACTTCAACGATAATTCCGTCTGCACCGCCGGCAACGGAAGCAAGTCCCATCGGAGGAATTTTATCGCGTATTCCGACGGCGTGGCTCGGGTCTACAATAATAGGAAGGTGAGTTAGCCCCCGAAGTACCGGAATTGCGCTTAAATCAAGGGTGTTGCGCGTCGCTTTTTCAAAAGTGCGTATTCCGCGCTCGCACAGGATGACTTTTTCTGTTCCGCTTGCAAGCAGATATTCTGCCGCCATTAAAAAATCTTCGATTGTGGCAGAAAGTCCGCGTTTAAGGATGACAGGTTTTCCAAGCATACCGACTTTTTTCAGAAGTTCAAAATTCTGCATATTGCGCGCGCCAATCTGATACACGTCAACATATTTTTCCATAATCGGAATGAGCGAGGAGTCAACGATTTCCGTTACTACAGGCAGACCGTATTTATCTCCGGCTTCCTTAAGGTATTTAAGACCTTCTTCGCCTAATCCCTGGAACGAATACGGCGACGTGCGCGGCTTATACGCCCCTCCGCGAAGCATAACTGCGCCGCTTGCTGCAACTGCTGCCGCAACTTCAAGCATCTGTTCCCTGCTTTCAACGGCGCACGGTCCTGCGATTGTTACGATGCGCGAACCGCCTACGCGGATTACCTGTCCGCGGTTGTTCGGGATTTCAACGATAGTATTTTCTTTTTTATACTCACGGCTTGCAAGTTTGTACGGTTTCTGTGATTCTGTGTTTTCCATAATAAAATGCTCCTTAAAAATTACGGGATAGTTTAATAAAGTCAGTTAAAAGTGCTATGTACAGCAAAAGGAGCTTTTAAAGGGCGGAGTATAGCCGTTCTGCCAGTTGCATACGGTGTGGGAAACGTAATATCTGAAGAATGACTGCAATGTGCGGACGAGGCGCACAGGTAAGGAAGAACAGGATGGTTTAGTTATTGCCTGTATTTTTTGACTTTGATTTTGCATATCCGTCATCTCCTTTCAACAAAAATTCCCTGTTCATAAAAAAAACTGAAAATGAAAATCTAAAAAACTCAAAGCTGCTAAAGCTAAAGGAATTTTTAAAGAATGTCATATTTCAGCCTCCTGAAGTGGAAATCTTTGCGCTCGATGACGCATAATAATGGGTATACTATACTATCTTTTTTTTGTTTTGTCATCAAAAATCTTGTTTTATGCCTCTTCATCAGTGTGAAACAGCATATTCATTGACAAATTTTCCGTCATAGAATATTCTGAACGTATATGAGCAAAGGCGTTCATTCAATTTTCTGATGGCAGTAGTGTCGGCATATTGAATGAGCGTCTTTTTTTTGGAATATTTGGAGTATATATGTATACAGAGAATGAAGTTTTGGAATTTGTGAAGGAAGAAGACGTAAAATTCGTCCGTCTTGCTTTCTTTGCCCTGAATGGAAAGCAAAAAAACATTTCTATTATGGCAAGCGAGCTTCCGCGTGCGTTCAAATATGGAGTCAGCTTTGACGCGTCAAGCGTTGAGGGCTTTCAGACTCCTGATAAATCGGATATGTTCCTTCATCCTGACCCGGCGACCCTTGCCGTTCTTCCGTGGCGTCCGTCAGCCGGAAAAGTTGTCCGTATGTTCTGCGACATAAAGTACCCGGACGGAACTCCTTATGAAAAAGATTGCCGGCATCTTCTGAAAAAAGCGGTTCAGACTGCAAAAAACGATTTTGGTGTAGAAATGATGTTCGGTTCGGAAATCGAATTCTACCTTTTCAAGCTTGATGAAAACGGCGAACCGACGTCAATTCCTTTTGACAATGCCGGATATATGGATATTGCGCCGGAGGATAAGGGCGAAAATATCCGCCGTGATATATGCTTCACCCTTGAGCAGATGGGAATTATGCCGGAAGCAAGCCACCACGAAGAAGGCCCGGGACAGAATGAAATTGATTTTCATTACGGAAATGCCCTTTCAAGCGCGGACAATACTGCTACGTTCAAGTGGGTCGTGCGCACAAAGGCTGCGGCGAACGGACTTTTTGCGGATTTTTCGCCTAAGCCTTTGCCGAAGCAGCCGGGAAGCGGAATGCACATCAATATGTCCTGCCACAGCGTAGACAAGGACGATAAAAAAGATTATATGGAGCAGGTTCTTGCCGGAATTATAAAGCACGTAGATGAAATGACTTTGTTTTTTAATCCTACGGTGAATTCCTACGACAGGCTTGGTGAATGCAAAGCGCCTAAATATATCAGCTGGAGTAAGGAAAACCGTTCGCAGCTTATCCGTATTCCGGCAAGCAGGAACGAGCGCCGCATAGAAGTTCGTTCTCCAGACCCTAAGGCAAATCCTTACCTTGCGTTTACGCTTCTGATATATGCCGCACTGGACGGAATTAAAAACAATCTTGTTCCGCCGGCAGCTGTTGATGAAAATTTATTTGCGGCGGACAAAAAAATAACTTCCGCATTGAAAATCCTTCCTGACACGATTGAGGAGGCGCGCAGAATAGCCGCTAAAAGTGATTTTATAAAAGAAACTCTTGGAGAAGAAATACTGAAGGCATTTCTTGACTAAATATGGAAGCTGACATTACAAGCGTTCTTGTTGTAACGAAAGACAGTAAAATTTCCTCTCCTATAGGGCAGATGCTTGTTGCGCCGGTTTTTGACGTGACGTTCTGCGCCGATTTTAACGAGGCACGCCGGAAAATAAGCGAGATGCGCTATAAAATCATTATTGTAGATTCTGGTGACGGAAGTGACTCTGATTTTGCAATAGACGTAAGCGATACGCTTTCTACCGTTCTTTTGCTTGCGCCGTCGCATTTATTCGACCAGATTTCGTACAGGGCAGAACCGTACGGAGTCCTTACCCTTACAAAACCGTTTGATTCGTTTTATTTTTACAATATGATAAAAATTGCGCTTGCCGTTCAGGCAAAGGTGCAGAGGATTTCTTCCCAGACCGTAAAATTGAAGGAAAAAATGGAAGAAATCCGTATCGTAAACAGGGCGAAAATGCTTCTTATGCAAAATCAGAAGATGACGGAGCAGGAAGCGCACCGCTTTATAGAAAAAGAAGCGATGGACAGATGTATGAAGCGCATTGCTGTTGCGCAGAATATTATTGAAGAAAATTAAAATTTTTCGGAGAGGAAAGACTGAATGGCGGAAATGCAGAAGATTGCATTTCTGCCATTTTCTTTTTTATGCTATTTGCAGCAGCTTTTTACGAATTCTACGAACAGCGGCTGAGGTTTGTTCGGGCGACTTTTGAATTCCGGGTGGAACTGTACACCCATAAAGAACGGATTTTCCTTTTCGGAAAGTTCAACCGCCTCTACAAGCAGTTCGTCCGGCGAAGTGCCGCTTATTACAAGACCCGCCTGTTCCATCTGCTTTCTGTATTCATTGCTGAATTCGTAGCGGTGCCGGTGGCGTTCTTCGATTAAGTCGGAAGCGTACGCTTTGTGCATAAGGGTTGAGTTTTTTACTTTGCACGGATATTTTCCAAGGCGCATCGTTCCGCCTTTCTTTACGCCTTTCTGTCCTTCCATAAGGTCGATGACGCAGTGTTTGCCTTCTTCATTGAATTCGCGCGAATTGGCGTCTTTAAGTCCCAGAACGTTCCGCGCAAATTCTATTACAAGAATCTGCATTCCAAGACAAATGCCGAAGTACGGAAGATGATTTTCACGCGCATACTGACAGGCGTTAATCATTCCTTCAATTCCGCGCATACCAAATCCGCCTGGAAGGATAATTCCTGAGCAGTCTTCAAAGATTTTCGGCGCAGACTCAGGTGTAACGGTGTCACTGTCTATCCATTTGATTTTTACGTTTTTTCCTGCAACAAAACTTGCGTGATTAAGCGCTTCTACAATCGAAAGGTATGAGTCGTGGAGCTTTACGTATTTTCCTACAAGCGCAATCTGAACTTCGCCCTTGCGTGCGTAAATGTAGGAAACGAGTTTTTCCCACTGTGCAAGGCGGACTTTTGTATCTTCAATTCCAAGTTCGCGACATACAACGTCGTCCATTTTTTGTTCGTGGAGCATAATCGGTACTTCATACAGACACGGAAGGGTTGTATTTGAAATAACGCAGTCAGGACTTACGTTGCAGAACAGGGATATTTTTTCGCGGATGTCTTTTGGAATTTCCTTGTCGCTTCGTGCTACGATGATGTCCGGGTGAATTCCGAGTCCCTGGAGTTCGCGGACGGAATGCTGTGTCGGCTTTGACTTGAACTCATCTGAACCGGTAATGTACGGAACAAGGCATACGTGTATGAAAAGGCAGTTCCGCCGTCCTACTTCAAGCGCAAGCTGGCGTATTGCTTCAAGAAACGGCTGGGATTCGATGTCGCCTGTCGTTCCGCCGATTTCAACGATGCTTACGTCTGCGCCTGTTTCGTTCTGGTTTTTAAGGATGAATTCTTTTATTTCGTTCGTTACATGGGGAATAATCTGCACTGTCTGTCCAAGATATTCGCCGTTTCGCTCTTTGTTCAGGACGTTCCAGTACACTCTGCCGGAAGTGAGGTTTGAGTATTTTGTAAGGTTTTCGTCTATGAACCGCTCGTAGTGTCCAAGGTCAAGGTCGGTTTCTGCGCCGTCTTCCGTTACGAATACTTCTCCGTGCTGATACGGACTCATCGTGCCCGGGTCAACGTTCATATACGGGTCAAGTTTCTGCGATGTGATTTTAAGCCCGCGGTTTTTCAAAAGCCTTCCGAGGCTTGCCGCCGTAATTCCTTTTCCAAGACCGGAAACAACGCCGCCTGTTACAAAAATAAACTTACGCATTTTTACTCCAAACATTTTAAAACTGACTGAAAAATCCGTCAGTCAGTTCTGAATTAAGGGTGAACTGCTTAGAATGGCAGTTTTCAGGTGTGATAAAATAAAAAGGCGTTCATTTTATCTGCCGACACTGATTTCAGCATCAGAAAATAAAATGAACGCCTTTGCTCATTGACTTTATAGGTATAATTATTTAATTGAAAAAAGTCAAGAAAGGGCGGAGTGCAGAAAAAATAACTTGGTTTAAAACAATTGACTTTTTTTTTCGAGTGATGTATAAATCTTTCAAACGGCAAAGACGTCGTAGATAAAGTTCCGGATTTTTCGGGATTTTGTCTGCGACGTCTTTTTTTTCGGCAAAGGCGTCGGAATTTGTGCAGAGGAGCGTTCCCTGTAAAAATTCCGGCGCCTTTTTTTGTAAGCTGCATCGTAATTTGAACGAAACGGCTTCCTGCCGTACGAACTTTATCAATTTTTAGAGGAGGTTCCTATGGAATCAAAGGTAACAGAGATTTTTGGAGACATGGTTTTTGATGAAACAACGATGAAAGCACGTCTTCCAAAAGAAACATTCAAACAGCTGATGAAAACGATTCAGGGCGGCGAAAAGCTTGATCCTAGCGTTGCAACAGTTGTAGCAAATGCAATGAAAGACTGGGCTGTTGAAAAAGGCGCAACTCACTTTACGCACTGGTTCCAGCCGCTCACAGGAATTACGGCTGAAAAGCACGACAGTTTCATCACTCCGACATCAGACGGAAAAATCATTATGGAATTCTCCGGAAAAGAGCTTGTTCAGGGTGAACCGGACGCTTCTTCATTCCCTTCCGGCGGTCTGCGCGCTACGTTTGAGGCACGCGGCTATACTGCCTGGGATCCGACAAGCTATGCATTCATCAAGGACGGTACGCTCTGCATTCCGACTGCATTCTGTTCATATACAGGCGAGGCTCTGGACAAAAAGACTCCGCTTCTCCGCTCTATGCAGGCAATCAACAAGCAGGCTCTGCGCGTTCTTCACCTGTTCGGAAACGAGGACGTTACAAGCGTAAAAACTACTGTAGGTCCTGAGCAGGAATACTTCCTTGTAGACAAGAGCGTTTATGACAAGCGCGAAGACTTGATTTTTACGGGACGCACGCTGTTCGGCGCAAAATCTCCAAAAGGTCAGGAACTTGAAGATCATTACTTCGGTATGATTAAGCCGCGCGTTCAGGCATTTATGAAAGACCTGAACAACGAATTGTGGAAGCTCGGAATTCTTGCAAAAACAGAACACAATGAAGTTGCACCGGCTCAGCACGAACTTGCGCCGATTTTCAGTACGACAAATATTGCCTGCGACCACAACCAGCTTACGATGGAAATTATGCGTAAAGTTGCTGCAAAGCACGGAATGGTCTGCCTTCTTCACGAAAAGCCGTTTGCAGGAGTAAACGGTTCAGGAAAACATAACAACTGGTCAATTTCAACAAACACAGGAAAGAACCTGCTTGACCCTGGCGCAACGCCTGCAAGCAATGCACAGTTCCTTCTGTTCCTGTGCGCCGTAATCAAGGCAGTTGACGAATATCAGGATTTGCTCCGCATTTCCGTTGCAAGTGCAGGAAACGACCACCGTCTTGGTGCAAACGAGGCGCCTCCGGCAATCGTTTCAATGTTCCTTGGCGACGAGCTTAGCGAAATCCTGCAGTGTCTTGAGGAAGGAAAACCTTACGGTATTCACGAAAAACAGAAAATGCAGATTGGCGTTACTGTTCTTCCAGAGTTCAACAAAGACACGACTGACCGTAACAGAACAAGTCCGTTCGCATTTACAGGAAATAAATTTGAGTTCCGTATGCTCGGTTCTTCCGAGTCAATTGCGTGTGCAAACGTGTTCCTTAACACTGCTGTTGCAGAAGAACTCTGCCAGTTTGCAGACGAACTTGAAAAGTCAAAGGATTTCCAGAAAGATATGCAGGCTCTTGTCCTTAAGACAATCAAAGAGCACAAGCGCATTATCTTCAACGGAAACGGCTACGATGATGCCTGGGTAAAAGAAGCTGAAAAACGCGGTCTTTCAAACCTTAAGTCTACGCCGGAAGCACTTGTTCATATTCTTGACGAAAAGAACAAGAAAGTTCTTCAGAAGCACGGTGTATACAGCGAGTCTGAAATTGTTTCACGTTTTGAAATTCACAACGAAGGCTATTCAAAAGTTATCAACATTGAAGCAGAAACTATGCTTGATATGGCAAAGAAATACATTCTTCCTGCCGGAAGCAAATTTGCCGGAAAACTTGCAGATACGATTGCTTCAAAGAAAGCAGTTTGCGATGCTGCTGATGTTACATACGAAACGGAATTGCTTACGAAAGTTTCAAGCCTGACTTCTGAAATCTACAAGAAAGTTCAGCAGCTTGAAAAAGACGTCCGCGATGTAAAGGAACTTTCAGGCGATGCAAGCAAGACTGCGTTCTTCTACCGCGAACACGTGTTCGAGTCTATGAACGAGCTGCGCATAAGTGCCGACGAGCTTGAAACCATCGTTCCTAAGGAACTGTGGCCGTTCCCAAGCTACGGCGACCTTTTGTTCAGCGTACGATAAAAACTGATGCAGTGCCGGATACCCCGTCCGGTGCTGTTTTTGATGGACCTCTAAAAAATTGGTATATTTTTTGGCGCGGATATAGACGTGTTACGTATGTATCCGCGTCTTTTTTTTATGTCAGGAAAACTGCTTCAAGGCGCGCTATTGTTTCCGAAATGCGTTCTTTTTTAATTCCAGAATAATTTACTACAAAAGTATGTTCGCCGTCTTTCTGCTCTGTTTTTCCTTCGTAATAAAAATCTGAAAGCATTGCAATTTTTATTCCTGCGTTTTCAAGAAGTCCGTTAAGTTCCGTCTTTGTTTTTAAAGACTGTACGGACAGAAGAAAATGAAGTCCGGCTTCCTGTTCCGTTATGTGCGAGATATGAGAAAGACGGCTTTTCTGCAATGCGCCGATAAGGTCGTTCCGAAGCGTGCGGTAGTAGTTTTTCATTCTGATAAGGTGCTTTCCGTAAAATCCGCCGCGGATGAAGGCAGAAAGCGTGTACTGTTCGAATGCAGATACGGAGCAGGAGTAAAAGCCCAGCGTGCGGTTGAATGCGTCTGTAAGTTCCAGCGGAAGAACCATATAGCTTATTCTGAAAGACGGAGAAAGCGTTTTGGAAAACGTATTTATGTAGATGACGCGGCCGTTCTTGTCATAGCTTTGTAGCGTCTGGAGAGGCTTTCCGTTGAAGCGGAATTCGCTGTCGTAGTCGTCTTCGATTATAAATCTTCCGTTTTTTTTCTGTGCCCATTCAAGAAGTTCAAGCCTTCTGCGGACAGGCATAACTATTCCCGTAGGAAAATGGTGCGACGGAGAAACGTGTACTACGTCTGCCTTTGCTTTTTCAAGCAGTAAAGGATTTATTCCCTGTCCGTCGATTTCAACCGGTATGCATTCTGCGCCGTTTATTTTAAAGACGTTTGCCGCTTTTCGATAGCCCGGATTTTCTACGGCATACAGTTTTTCCCTGCCTAAAAGCTGTACAATCATTGCATAAAGATTTTCCGTTCCTGAACCGATGACGATTTGTTCCGGGCGGACATCCATATTCCGGAATTCCAAAAGGTATTCGGCAACGGCGCACCTTAATTCAAATGCGCCGTGTACGGAAATGCGCTGAAGCAGTTTTTCATCGGAAGAATTAAGGACTTTACGCATAAGGTGCGCCCACAGGCTGAACGGGAATTTTTCTACGCTGGTGGCATTGCTCGTAAAGTCAGTAAAATACGTTCTGGCGTTTGGTGATGCTTCGTTTTGCGGCGACGGCGTAATTCTGGTGCGGCTTTCTGCCGGTGAATCAGCCCTGTTTTTAAGGAACGGACTTTCGATTGAAATATCGGTAACAAAAAACCCCTTTTTTTCGATGGAGTACAGGTAACCTTCGGAGATAAGCTGACTGTATGCGTTCTGTACGGTGATGACGCTTATTCCCAGATGTTCGGCAAGGCTTCGTTTGGAAGGCAGTTTTTCGTCCGCCTTGAGCGTTCCGTCAAGAATCTGGTTTTTCAGGGAAAGATAAAGGAATTCGCAGAGTCCGTGAGTTCCCCTGTTGTTGAAGTCTATTGTTATCATAATCTGATATTACTATAAATGCCGTAATTCGGGTATGGCAATAGTATCAAAAAAGTTCTTTATTAAAAAATGCAATGTATATATAATTTTGCTATGAAATTTTCAAGAAAAGAAACGGTAAAAATTTCCATAATATATTCACTGATTTTGATTTTTGCAAATATTCTGGGAATTCTCATTTCATCTACGATAGAATCACCAGGCGGACACATAAAGCGGACGAGCGAATGTGTAAGGATTTTTGTAAATAAATTGAAAAATACGGAACAGTATAAAAAATATTCAGATTCGTTCTATCAGTCTGTCGCCGGGCTGCTCCGATGCACGATTTGGGTAAAATTGCCGTAGACGATGCCGTTTTGAGAAAGCCGGGAAAATTTACTGATGAAGAATATGAGAAAATGAAGGACATTCAAAAGAAGGTGCCAGAATTGTAAAGGAAGTAATTAAGTCTGTATAAAACGAAGAATTCAAGCAGATTGCAATAAACGTTGCTCATTTTCACCACGAAAAATGGAACGGTCAGGGGTATCCTGAAAAATTAAGCGGTAACCAGATTCCGTTTGAAGCCCGCATAATGGCTCTTGCCGATGTATTTGATGCTCTTGTAAGCAGGCGCTGTTATAAAGACAGTTTTTCATACGACAAGGCGTTTCAGATTATAGAAGAGTCGCTTGGCTCTCATTTTGACCCTGAACTTGGAAAAATATTCATACAGTGCCGTCCACAGCTGGAAGAACTGTACAATACGTATCAGGCTGAATGATTGCGCTGAAAAGTCCGTATTTTAATTTTCCCTCAAGGGATTTAAAAATATGCAAATTCTTTATTGACATAAAATAAATAATGGTGTATAAAAACCGCATACGGCAAAGACGTCGTGGAATATTATTCCACGACGTCTTTTTTTTGGTGTCTGCGTAATGCGGACGTCTTTTAAACGGCAATGGTGTCGGATGCAAAGTGCACTTGTATTCGATATCATTGCCGTTTATTTTTTTGGGATGCTGCAAAAGCGTCCTTTTGGAGGCATTTTATGGAAGAAGTAATGAGTGCAATTCAAGAAACTCAGGGTATGATCTTTGCCGTCTGGTTTCTGATTGGAGCCGCATTGGTTTTCTGGATGCAGGCTGGTTTTGCAATGGTAGAAACTGGTTTTACCCGTGCAAAGAACACTGGTAACATCATTATGAAAAACCTGATGGACTTCTGTATCGGTACAGTAATGTTCATCCTTATCGGTTTCGGGCTTTTGCTCGGCGAAGATTTGTTAGGTTTTATCGGAAAACCTGGATTTGATATTTTTACGTCATACGCCGGTTTTGACTGGTCTAACTTTGTGTTCAACCTTGTATTCTGTGCAACAACGGCAACAATCGTTTCCGGTGCTATGGCAGAACGCACAAAGTTCCTTTCATACTGTATTTATTCAGCAGTTATTTCTGCATTGATTTACCCGATTGAAGCACACTGGATCTGGGGCGGCGGATGGCTTTCACAGCTTGGTTTCCACGATTTTGCAGGTTCTTGTGCAATCCACATGGTCGGCGGTATTTCTGCTTTAATCGGTGCAAAGCTTCTTGGACCGCGTATCGGAAAGTTCACGACTGACAAGTCTGGAAAGGTAACGGCCGTTCACGCATTCCCGGGACACAACCTTCCGATTGGTGCTCTTGGTGTATTCATCCTTTGGTTGGGTTGGTACGGATTTAACGGTGCAGCTGCAACTTCGGTAGAGCAGCTCGGCTCAATCTTCCTTACAACAACAGTCGCTCCGGCAGTTGCAACAGTTGTATGTATGATTTTCACCTGGATTAAATACGGCAAGCCGGACGTTA
>SAMEA3663025__coassemble_1233_pt1 | contig 11751 bp, 9 predicted proteins | sample SAMEA3663025__metabat2_low_PE_029 | metagenome-assembled genome bin SAMEA3663025 (sample SAMEA3663025) | pig gut metagenome | biome: pig gut; feature: pig-associated habitat; material: faeces | place: France | collected 2012 | reverse complement strand
ATTCCTGAAAATCCGGCTTCTCTCATAACGCAGGAAGAATATGCGGCGCTCACGGATTTTTCCGATGAAAACGAAGACTTCGGCGATGACGATACTTCGGATGAAATCGAATGGCCGGAAGAGGACGAAATAAAGGCAAAGGCCGGGAATACTTTTCAGGAAGAAACAATTTCAGATGTGGATGTTAAGTCAGAACCAAAGGGTGATGCCGGCGGTACGGAAGAGACTTCTGTTTTTGAAGATACGGAAGAAAAGGAAGAGCCGTTTACCGTTCCTGACCACGAAGAAATTTCTTTGGAGGAAAATCCGTTTGAAGATTTTTCTGATGCAAACGGTGATGAAGGAAATCTTGCAGAGGAAGTTCCATCTGCATCAGATACGGCTGCAACGCTTGATCCCGATTTTTTTGATATAGATATGAACGAAGAAACTCCGGAAGAGGCGGAAGAAGAAGCCGCTTTAGAAGGGCGGACAGGCGGATTTGAAGTGAACGGGAAGGGCGCGGAAAATGATGAAGATGCGCCTTACGAAATGGAAGAGCGCGTTGAAGAAGTAAATCCGTTTGAAACGCCGGAAACGTCACTCTCTGCGGAAGTCTTTGATGATATGGAAAAGGAAATCCGCGACGAACTGAAGGGAAAGAAATTCGCTTTTACCGAGCCGGAACAGCAGTCTGATTTTGACAGTCAGGAAATGCCGGAAAACAAGATTTCAGATTCTCTTCCTGCACAGAATCCAGCACCTTCAAGCCGTGCAAGGGCAAAAGGACCGTATAAAATTCCTACGTCGCTTCTGGAAGAATACGAAAACGACCAGTACTGGATTATTGACGAGCAGACAAAAGCCGATTCTCTTAAACTTAAAGAAACTCTTAATCAGTTTAATATCGAAGCAGAAATTATCGGCATAAAAAAAGGTCCTGTCGTCACTATGTTTGAACTTGCTCCTGCTCCAGGAGTAAAGCTTAGTAAAATCGTAACGCTACAGGATAATATTGCGCTCAGTCTTGCGGCAAGTTCCGTCCGCATTGTAGCTCCAATTCCAGGGCGTGCGGCTGTCGGTATTGAAGTTCCGAACAAGCACCGTTCTATAGTCAGTTTCCGTGAAATGATTGAACAGGATTTACCAGAATACAATAAAATGGCAATTCCTGTAATTTTGGGAAAAGATATTCTTGGAAAGGCGCAGCTGCTTGACCTTGTAAAAACGCCGCACCTTCTGATTGCCGGAGCAACTGGTGCCGGAAAATCAGTCTGTGTGAACTCGATGATTCTTTCAATTTTGTACAAGCGTTCTCCGCAGCAGGTAAAACTTATCCTTGTTGATCCAAAAGTCGTTGAACTTAAGCTGTACAACGATATTCCGCATCTTCTGACTCCTGTAATCACCGAGCCAAAGCGTGCGCTTCAGTCGCTGCAATATTGTCTGTGCGAAATGGAACGCAGGTATGCCCTTCTTGACGGTATGGGCGTGCGCGATATTTCAAGTTACAACAGGCGCATTGAGGAGCGGAATATCTGCACGGAAAAACTTCCGTATATCGTTGTTATTATTGATGAATTTGCAGACTTGATGGCTACTACCGGTAAAGAACTTGAATCAACGATTGCCAGACTTGCCGCAATGAGCCGCGCCGTCGGAATTCATCTTGTCCTTGCAACCCAGCGACCGTCAATCGACGTTATCACCGGTCTTATCAAGGCAAACATTCCGACAAGAATTGCATTTATGGTCGCTTCAAAAATGGACAGCCGCATCATCATAGATCAGGTGGGCGCGGAAATGCTTTTGGGAAAAGGCGATATGCTTTATGCAAGCGCCGTTGATCCGTTCCCGGTTCGTATTCAGGGAACTTTTGTAAGCGACAACGATGTTGAAAAAGTCGTTGAATATGTAAAATCTTACGGCGAGCCGGAATATATTGACGATGAGATTTTTGTTGATGACGACGACGTTGATTTAGGACCAAGTCTGTTTAATGAAGGCGCAGATCCGTTGTATGATCAGGCGCTTGATATTGTCATTCAGGCAGGAAAAGCAAGTGCTTCATATATTCAGAGGCGTCTTAAGATAGGTTATAACCGCGCCGCGCGCCTTGTAGAAGAAATGGAAGAACGCGGAATAGTCGGTCCTGCAAACGGCTCAAAACCGCGCGAGGTCATTCACATTCCGAGCTAGATTTTCAGCAAAGGAGAGGCGGAATAGAAAAATCGCGCAGTTTATTGATACTTTTCTTAGTAAACTGTATAGTATAAAGGCATTTTTGAGGGATTGGCTCAATTGGATAGAGCGTTGGCCTCCGGAGCCGAAGGTTGCGTGTTCGAATCACGTATCCCTCAAGTAAAAAGGCTGGTTTTGCAAAAGCAAGACCAGCCTTTTTTATTTATCATACAGTTGCGCGGTGAAAATACGTCGGCGCGTATATGTATGTGCCTACCACTCAATCCGTCTGTTTTTCTTTATCATCGACTTTATTTTTTTCTGTTTGAGTCGCTTTTCAATACTGGCTTTTGTAGGTTTTGTCTTTTTGCGCTTTTTCTGCGGTTTTACGGCTTTTACGATGATGTTTTCCATTCTCAAAAGGGCGTTTGCGCGGTTTCGTTCCTGATAGCGCTCATCGTCTGCGTATACAAAAAGACAGTCTTCCCTGTTGATGTTCGGGCGTAATTTTGTGCGGAGCAGGATTTTTTCTTCGTCAGAAAGACCTTCAAGCGATTTTACCGGAATTGCCGCGTGGACTTTCGTATTTACTTTGTTTACGTTCTGTCCGCCTGCTCCTCCGCTGCGTGCAAAAGTGAGAACGGCATTTTTTTCGATGGATTCGTGCAGTTCTTCGCGGTTCATCTGCGGACTCTCCTTTTTTAATTTTAAAGATATTCTGGTTTATGAAAAACAAAAACCAGAATATCCGTTGGGCGGGCTTTCGCCTTATTCTTCCCTTTCAGTTACAGTAATGTGAAGATCCTGCAGCTGCTTTTCGTCTACGACAGACGGACATTCGTCCATCGGGCAGGCGGCAAGATTGTTCTTCGGGAATGCAATTACTTCGTGTATGCTTTCTTCGTGGCGCATAAGCATAATCAGGCGGTCAAGTCCCGGAGCAATTCCACCGTGCGGCGGCGCACCGAATTTAAACGCCTGTACAAGAAATCCGAACGCTTTTTCGGCGCGCTCGCGGCTGTAGCCTACGATTTCAAAAATGCGCTCCTGCAAAGCCGGGTCGTTAATACGCATACTTCCTGAAGCAAGTTCATATCCGTTCAGAACAAGGTCATACAAGTCGCCCTTTACTGCGCCCGGGTTACTTTCAAGCGTATCCCAGTATTTTTTCTGCGGAAGGGTGAACATATGATGTTCCGTTTCCCAGTGATTTTCTTCTTCATTCCAGGCAAAGTACGGAAAGTCGATAATCCAGGCAAAGTGGAATTCATCGGCCGGATTGTACAGGTTTAAGTCTTTTCCAAGCTGCTTTCGGACTGCACCAAGTGCAACGCAGGCAACCTGCCATTTTTCATCGCTTACGAACAGTATAAGGTCGTTCTTTTCTGCACCGAGCTTTGAGCAGATTTCTGCTTCTTTTCCGGCATAGAATTTGGAAATTCCGCCTTCGAATTTTCCCTCTGCATCTATTTTCATCCAGGCAAGACCCTTAGCCTTGTATGTTTTTGCAACTGCTTCAAGGGATTCGATGTGCTTTCTGCTGTATTTGTCGGCAACGTTTTTTACGACAAGCGCCTTTATTCCGCTTCTTTTGTGCCGTTCGATTGATTTGTCCGCATTTGCAGCACCTGCCTTGAATGCGTTGAAGTCTGCAAGCTCTGCCATAAATGCGGCGTCCTGCATTTTCATATCAAAGCGAAGGTCAGGCTTGTCGCTTCCGTACAGGTCAAACGCGTCTTCCCAGGTAATCCTGTCGAAACGGGCAGGAAGATTGTAGTTCAGCGTTTTCTTGAAGATGTACTGCATCATTCCTTCTGTGGTTTCAAGAACTTCCTCGCGGTTTGTAAAACTCATTTCCATATCAATCTGCGTGAATTCCGGCTGGCGGTCACCGCGTGCATCTTCGTCACGGTAGCAGCGTGCAATCTGGAAATATTTGTCAAATCCGCTGACCATAAGAAGCTGCTTGTACAGCTGCGGACTCTGCGGAAGGGAATAGAATTTTCCCGGATGAACGCGGCTTGGAACAAGATAATCGCGTGCGCCTTCCGGTGTAGATTTTACGAATGTAGGTGTTTCGATTTCAAGAAATCCTTTTGACGTAAGGTATTCGCGCGTTGCAAACATAACCTGACTTCTGAGGATAATGTTCTGCTGCATAGGGTCGCGGCGAAGGTCAAGATATCGGTATTTCAGGCGCAAATCTTCGTTCGGAAGGACAAGAGTTCCGTCTTTCTGGCGCACTTCTTCGATTGAAAAAGGCAGTTCCTGACTTGTTGTAAAAATTTCGATGTCAGTTGCTTCTACCTCAATTTCACCGGTCGGCATATCCTTGTTGATGTCTTTTTCTGCGCGTGCATTAACGACGCCTTCCACCGCAATACAATATTCACTTTTAAGACCGGCGGCAATCTGCCTTACCTTTTCGTCTGCTTTTTCGCCGACCATAACCTGCGTTATTCCGTAACGGTCGCGCAGCCGTATAAACAAAAGTCCGCCTAAATCACGGGTGCGGCTTACCCATCCGTTCAATACAACTTTCTTACCGGCGTCGCTTTTACGAAGCTCGCCGCAAGTAACTGTTCGCTTAGAATTTTCCATAATACGCTTATTCTAGTATTTCACGCTGATTTTTACAATAATTAACAGCCCGGATGAAAGACTGAAGATGCCGTTCTTGTAAAATCTGTAGCCGTATGCGTGTATGAAAAGTGGAACGGGGCAGGAAGAATTGCAGTATTAGGTGCACGAATGAAATGTGATATAATCTACATATGATTTTGAATATACTTTGCGTTGCATTCGGCGGCGCTCTGGGCGCATCGCTTCGCTATTTGATTTCGCTTGTGCCGGTGAAGGCTGTTTTTCCGTTCCAGACGTTTTTTACGAATATTCTGGGTTGTTTTATCGTAGGTGTGATTGCGGCACTTGTCGCAGGAGCCGTGCATAAGGCGGACGGACAGATTTCCCCTGCGCTTGTTTTGTTTTTGAAAACAGGTTTTTGCGGTGGATTTACGACTTTTTCCACATTTGCGCTTGAAAGCGCAGGGCTTTTCTCTGGAGGACACGCATCAGCCGGCGGCGTATATGTTGCACTTACGCTGATTTCCGGAATTATATGCGTGTATCTTGGAGAACTTGCCGCCGGCTTTATCCTGGGAAAATAATGTGCCGTTAAGCGGACTGTGCTATTTTCCAAGATTTACTGATTTTTCGTATGCGGCGGTTACTGCCTGAATTACGGCGTTTCTGAAACCGTTTGATTCAAGCGCCGAAACGCCTTCAATTGTCGTTCCTGCCGGCGAGCATACGGAATCTTTCAGGACTGCCGGATGATTTTTTGTTTCAAGAACAAGCGCGGCAGAACCTTTTACTGTCTGCGCGGCATACGTATATGCCTGTGAGCGCGGCATTCCGCATCGTACAGCCGCATCTGCAAGCGCTTCTATAAACATAAATACGAATGCCGGGCCGGAGCCGCTTACTGCCGTTACGCAGTCCATAAGTTTTTCCGGAACAGCCTCGACTTTTCCGGCGGCGTTTAAAATCTGCTTTGCTTCTTCAAATTCTTCAGCCGTTACCGACGCGCCGCTTGTTACGGCAGTCATTGCTTCTCCGATTTGTGCGCATACGTTCGGCATCATCCTGATAAACCGGGCTTTCGGGGCAAAACTTTCAAGTTTTTCGATTTTTACGCCGGCTGCCATAGAAATGACAACCTGTTTGCCGGTAATTTTGTCTTTTATTTCATCGAATACGTCTTTTAAAAATTGCGGTTTTACGGCAATAAAAATGTAGTCCGCGCCTTTTATTGCTTCTTCATTTGAGCCTGCAAAAACAGCTCCTGTTTCTTCGGCGAATTTTTTTGCCATTTCAGTGTTTTTGTCCGTTACGGTGATGTCGCCGGCATTGTATTTTCTGCATACGGCGCGCATAATTGCTCCGCCCATTGCTCCCGTTCCGATACAAGCTATTTTCATATTATCCTGCCTTTTCTGTCAGTTTATTGTGCCAAAAATAAAGTTCCTTTTGCGCTGCCGTTCAAAAGACTGTCGATGATGTCCGGCGTTGAGCCGTTTGCAAGCAGCAGCGGAATTCCATAAACAGTCGTTTTTTCCGCCGCCTGAATTTTAGTTTCAATTCCGCCTGTTCCGAATGAGTTTGTGCTTCCGATTTTTATAGAATTCCTCAAATCCTGGATGTTGTCTACCGTTTCGATGAGCCGTGCATCCGGATTTGTTTTAGGATTGTCGGAATATACGCCGTCAATGTCGCTTAACAAAATCAGAAGGTCTGCGCTCCAGAGAATTGAAGTGAGTGCGCTCAGATTGTCGTTGTCGCCGATAGAAAATTCGTCGATTGAAACAGAGTCATTTTCGTTTACAATCGGTACGACGCCTTCGTCTACAAGCGTGAACATCGTATTACGGATATTCAGCGAACGATGGTCGTTCTTAAAGTCGTCTTTCGTAAGCAGAAGCTGACCGATATGCAGGTTCTGTAAGGAAAATGCTTTCCGCCACTGGCTCATAAGTTCTACTTGTCCGATTGCGCACAGTGCCTGCCGGAAATGCACGTCCTTTTTGCGCGCCCATTCCCTCGTGATTGATATTCCGGAAACCTGCGCTCCAGACGAAACGAGAATAACCTGTTTTCCCAAATCTATAAGGTTTCTGCACTGTCGCGCGAAATTCTGCATAAATTCCGTGTTCTGCGTGCCGTCCTCTTTTGCAAGCGTATTGCTTCCGATTTTTATCACGATTTTTCGTGCTTCTTTGAATGTCTTTGAAATTGCTTCGCTCATATTTTTACCGGTCTGCCTTTTCAGCGGATCTGACCGTCTCCGTCTATAAAATATTTTATTGTTGTAAGCGCTTTTATGCCCATAGGACCGCGCGCGTGAAGTTTCTGCGTGCTTATTCCAAGTTCCGCTCCAAATCCGAATTCGCCGCCGTCAGTAAACCGCGTTGAACTGTTTACGTATACGCAGGCGGCGTCTATTTTTGCCTGAAACAGCCGTGCATTTGCGCGGTTTTCGGTGATGATGCTTTCTGAATGTTTTGTGTTGTGGCTGTTTATGTAGGCGATTGCTTCTTCTACGTCATCAACTGCTTTTACGCAGCAGATGTAGTCAAGGAATTCAAAGCCGTAGTCATCTTCTGTTGCGTGAAGCAGGTATTCTGGAACTTCTGGTTTTGCAAGAACAGAATAGCAGAAATCATCCGCACGCAGCTGAACCCTTCCGGCAAAGCGTTCTTTCAGGAGCGGCAGGAATTTTTCTGCGATGCGCCTGTTTACCAAAATACATTCGATTGCGTTGCACACGCCCGGCCTCTGGATTTTTGCGTTTTCGGCGATTTTTACTGCCATTTCAAGACTGGCTGATTCGTCTACATACAGATGACATACGCCGCTTCCGGTTTCAATTACGGGAACGCGCGCATTTTCTACGACAGTCTTGATGAGCCGGGCGCTTCCGCGCGGAAGGACTACGTCTATTTTTCCGACTGCGTTAAGAATTTGCTGAACGTCGTTGTGACCTTCACTGTCCGGCTCGACGAGTGCGATTGCGTCAGGAACGCCGTCCTCCGTTTTGGAAAGCGCATCCTGTATAATAGAAACAATCGCCCTGTTTGAATTGTATGCGGAAGATGAGCCGCGCAGAAGAATTGCGTTTCCGCTTTTGTACGCAAGGCAGAACGCATCCACCGTAACGTTAGGGCGGCTTTCATAAATAATCGCTGCCACACCCAGCGGAACGCGCACCTGACGTATCGTAAGACCGTTCGGCGTTTTCCAGCCGGCGGTTTCTTCTCCAATCGGGTCGTTCTGCAAGATTACTGTTCTAAGGCTTTCGATAATGGAATCAATGCGCCTGTCATCAAGGGAAAGCCGGTCAACAAGAGTTTCTTTTATTCCGCCGGCACGGGCATTTTCTATATCAGTTTTGTTTGCGGCGATGATTTTTGCGCGTTCCGCATCAAGCGCCTTTGCAACTTCTTCAAGCGCCCTGTTTTTCTGAACGGCTGTCTGCAAGGCAAGAACCTCTGCTCCGTTCCTCAGCGTTTTGTATGTACTGTCTAAATCCATAATCAATTCTCCGTCAGGTCAAACCGTTCAAAAAGGATAAAAAAAGCCGGAACAAATTGTTCCGGCGCCGTTGTGTCGTTTTAGTAATTTGCAAGGAAATACATTCCGAGCAAAACAGCATTACGGCACTTGTCTTCGGGCCATTCTGCTGAAAGAGGAAGGCTTTTTATATACCACCAGAAAATACCGAATTCCGGGTCAATGCGCAGCGAGTATTCCGCAAAGTCGTCAGATTTTGTCTGCTGTCCGAACATCAGGTAAACAGCATTTGCCAGTATCTCAAGGAATTTTGTATAGGATTTTTTCCAGTCAACAGGATTTTTAAAAAGAACGTCAAGCTTGAACAAAATTTCTTCTTTAAGCGCAACGTCTGATTTTTCTACCCAGGTTTTTTGAATTAACAGTTTAAGATTGTTTTTGAAACTTAAAATTAATTTGTTATGGTCATCATTTGTGGAAGCGGAAAAACTTCCCGAATAGCCGAACATCTGCGCAATCAAGTCAACGTCATCATTTTCATTGCCTGTACTGGTAGTGAAGTCTGCTACTGCGCGGACTGTCTTTTCGTCTATAAATTCTGAAATTAGGATTGCTACCTTTTCTGATAAAGCCATAACCGAATAATAGTTTTTTATCAGTAAATTATCAAGTAGGTACAGGAAACTAAAATTCCGCCGGCTGACTGTTCATTATTCCTTCTGTTCTTTTTGTGTGTAGAAAATCATTTTCATAAATAGTATAGTAGCCGTATGATTACGAAACATAAAATGCAGGAATTGCAGGAATGTGCTGCAAAGTATGGTCCTTTGTGTGTCGGACTGGACACAGATCCGTCTTATATCCCTGACTCTGTCGTAAAGGCGGTCGGTTCACGGGAAGAGGCTGTTCTTACTTATAATAAAGAAATTATCCGTCGTGTTGCGGCGGACAAAAGTGCATGCTGCTTCAAGGTACAGGTTGCGTATTATGAAGCGATGGGTATTGCCGGAATGAAAGTGTATGCCCAGACGCTGAGGGCGGTTCAGGATGCAGGACTGACTGTCATTTCTGACATCAAGCGCGGTGATATTGCCGCTACAGCCGGTGCGTATGCGCGCGCTCATTTTACAGGTGATTTTGAAACGGACATTATTACGATAAATCCTTATATGGGATTTGATACACTTAAGCCGTTTACGGAATACGCTTCTCCGGAAAAAGGCGGAAAGGGCGCGTTTGTGCTTCTGTGTACGTCAAATCCCGGAATGACAGACATTGAGCATCAGGAACTGAAAGACGGTTCTCTTCTTCTTGAACGCGTAGGTTCGGAAATCAGCCGGATTGGCGCAGAGTTCAAATCTTTCTATCCTGAGCAGACGTGCGGCGCGGTAGGAGCAGTTGTAGGCGCAACGCAGGAAAAGGATGCGCGCAGGCTTCGCGATATGTATCCGGATACGTTCTTTTTAATTCCGGGATACGGTGCGCAGGGCGGTGCGGCGCGCATTGCGGCAACGCTTCTTGATAAAGCCGGCGGAACGGTAAATTCAAGCCGCGGAATTTTATGCGCCTGGCAGAAAGATAATGATTTAACGGAAAAACGGGAGGCAGGCGCATTGAGCCTTGCCGATATTGCTTCTGCGGCGGCAAAAGCTGCTCTGTTCAGCAAGGAAGACCTGCTGAATGCAAAAAAATCACTGTAGAGGTGGAATATGCAGCCGGTCACTGATTGCAATGGAATTCCATATCCTGTGTATACGACAGGAAAAGTAACGTATTGTGCTAGCGTAGACGGAGCGCGCCCGGAAGGTTCTGTTTCCGTACTTAAAATTGAAATTTCCGGCGAAAAAGCGCGCCTTCCTGTTGCAGGACAGTTTTTTATGGTCCGTTCGGAAAAGTCAGAGAGGCTTCTGGCGCGCCCGATAAGCGTATTTCATTCAGAGCGGACGAAGCACGGCGTTTCGCTCAGTTTTTTAATTCTTTTAAAGGGAAAAGGAACGCAGGAACTTTGCGCGCTTGAAGCCGATGATACGGTGCAGCTGCTCGGTCCGCTCGGAAACGTATTTCCTCAACCGTCTGACCCTTCTGGAAAAGTGCTGATTATCGGCGGCGGAATAGGCGTTGCGCCTGTTGCAGGCTTTGCAGAAACGCTGCCGGACGAATCCTATGATTTTATTGCAAGTTTTAAAAGCGGCAGCTACGGACTTGAAAACGTCCGCGCATCTCATCTGACGATTACGACAGACGACGGAAGCACCGGCATTCACGGAATGCTTCCTGCGGCAATAGATGCAGAAAAAATAAAGAAAGCCGGATACAGTACTGTATATGCGTGCGGTCCTGCGCCTATGCTTGCATACGTAAAGCAGATTTCGGAGGAAGCCGGCGTTCAGTGCTGGATAAGTATGGAAGCGCGGATGGCGTGCGGCGTAGGCGTGTGTCTTGGCTGTGTAATTCCTACGACAGAAGGAAACCTTCGCTGCTGCAAGGACGGTCCTGTCTTTAATTCAAAAATCCTGTCGTTCCCTAAGCCTGCATACGCTCCCTGCTTCGGTACTGCAAAAAAAGCCGGTGAGCCTGTTCCGCAGGACTTTAAGCCGGATATGAGTGTTACCATAAAAGGCGTGCGTTTTGAAAATCCTGTTATCGGTTCGTCCGGAACGTTCGGCTTCGGAACGGAATATGCGTCCGTGTTCGATGTGAACCGTCTTGGCGGAATTGCATCAAAAGGACTTACGCTTGAGCCTCGTCAGGGAAATTCCGGCATTCGCGTGTGGGAAACGCCGTCCGGACTTATGAATTCCATCGGTCTTCAAAATCCAGGAATTCCTCACTTTATAGAACACGAACTTCCGGAAATGCTCCGCCTTAAGCCAGTTACGATTGCGAATTTAAGCGGTTCTACCCTTGAAACATACGTTGAAGGCGCAAAACTGCTTGAAAAAACCGCCGTTCCTCTTATAGAACTGAATATTTCCTGCCCGAACGTTGCTGCTGGAGGTGCGGCATTCGGAATGAGCTGTACGGCGGCGGAAACTGTCGTCAAGGCAGTACGCGCCGTTACGGAAAAACCGCTTGTAGTAAAACTTACTCCGCAATCACCGGAACTGAATGACGTTGCGCTCAGCTGCATTCAGGCAGGCGCTGACGGGATAAGCCTTTGCAATTCGTTTCAGGGAGTGGCGATTGACATAGAAACCGGGCGGCCTGTTTTTGACAAGGTAAAGGCCGGTTTTGGAGGACCAGCTGTCCGTCCGATTGCCGTCCGCCTTGTATACGAACTTGTTGAGGCAATGCGCGTACTTCCTGAGGAAAAGAGGGTTCCGGTTATGGCAATAGGCGGAATAGCCGGCTGGCGTGATGTTGTTGAATTCATTATGGCAGGTGCAAGTGCCGTTGAAGTCGGAACAAACACGTTTGCAAATCCCCTTACGATGACGGAATGTATAGACGGTCTTTTTGACTTTATGAAGCGCAAGGGATTTAAGACGATTGATGAAATGCGCGGATTAGCCCACTAGCCGG
>SAMEA3663025__coassemble_1150_pt1 | contig 12388 bp, 9 predicted proteins | sample SAMEA3663025__metabat2_low_PE_029 | metagenome-assembled genome bin SAMEA3663025 (sample SAMEA3663025) | pig gut metagenome | biome: pig gut; feature: pig-associated habitat; material: faeces | place: France | collected 2012 | reverse complement strand
GCGCAACAACTCCGCAGATAAGCTGGTCTTTTGGCGATTGAAAGACAAAGCCGGTTCTTAATCCGTCCGCAATTTCTACCGTTCCGGCGGAAGGCTGCAAAAGCCCGGCTATAATCCGGGCAGTCGTACTTTTTCCGCTGCCGTTTACGCCGGCAATAACAGTATATGAACCGGAATCCAGTTCAAACGATACGTCCTGAACTGCCGGCTCAGGCGCATTTTCATAGGAGAAGCAAAGCTGTTTAACAGAAACGGCAAATTCCATCTGTTCTGACTATTCTTTCCAGGGCATAAAGAAAGATTTTATGGAGCGAGAACCGGTAATTTCGATGTCCTCTTTTAAAAGTTCCTGCCATGGAATTTTGTTCCTGAAAACAGGTTTTTTACCAGCGGCTTCTTTTTCTGCAATTTCCAGGTAGTCATATTTTTTCAATAGAATTCTAAGGAAATTTACGCGCGAAAGTCCTATTCCGCCAAGACCCGGTGCAAGTCCTACCATAATGATTGAAATAATGAGCAGAAAAAAATTGTAAATTCCGAGTACTACGCAGCTTCCGATGTTGTCAAATAGTATGATAAAGCATTTTTTTATTGATTTCTTAAACGGATTGTGCATTATTGCTCGTAGTGAAGGATACCAGAACAATGCGGAAATGATTGTGAGCATAATCCAGAAGAATACGCTTCCTGCCATAAGACCGATAAACGGAAGCGTTGCTCCGGAGACCGGACGGAAGTAAAATATAATTCCTGCCGCAGATACAAGAAGAACTGCAAAAAGAACAATTCCGTATAAAATTCCGTCTTTTATGCATGTTTTAAGGCTTGTAAAAAACGGCTTTATTTCTGCCGATTCGTAGTCTGCAATTTTAGCGGCAGATTCAGCCCATGCAAGCGACAGGATTGAACCTGCTGTTATTACAAGCAGAACCGTACATCCCCAGATAATAATTCCGGCAGTGCCGTTTACTTTTGTTCCAAGATAGAACAGTCCGCCTCCAATCAGGAAAAAAACATCGAGTATAAGGTTAGGAACAAAGATGAAAAGCACGTTGTCCCAGCCGTCATAAAAATTCTTCTTGAAAAAAAATCCTAACATAATACGCATTGTATCATATTATGTCAGGAAGTTATAGATGGATATGAAATTATGCCGATTTGGACAGGCGGAAATCAGATTTTGTCACATTCATCAGGCAACGGAATTTCCTGTACGCTGTCTGCTTCTTCGTCTGGCAGCAGTTCTTCCGTATTTTCAGCCGGATTGTCATCATATTCTTCGATGTTTTCAAGTGCAAAATCAAGCTGTTCTGTACTTTCGCCGGACTCTTCAGCCTGCGAAAAATCCTGCTCAAGCTGTGCCTGAAGTTCAGGAGAAATAATGTTCGTGATTACGTTTGAGTCTGCATCCTGCTTTTCGCTTTCTGAGTCGTCGCCGGCTGTCTTGAACTCTTCAAGAACATTCTCCAAATCAGTCATATTCTTGTAGCTCTGCTTGCTTAAGTCACCTACTGCAGCCATTCTCTTTACAATATCAGCTGTTCCGAGTTTTATTTCTTTTATTCCGCCGACTGCTTCAGTAAAGAAATCACTTATTGCATTTATTTCTGACGCAATTGTTTCCTGCTGAGCAGCAAGATTCGTGCAGTAGTTGTTGATTTTGTCTGCAGTAGAGGCTGTAACGTCTGTTTTCTGCGTAATCTGTTTTGTCTGAACGTCAAGATTTTCAATTCCTTTTGTGATTTCCGTAAAGGAGTCTATGACTGCGGCAGAATGAGTGCTTACTTTTGCAAAAGCTTCTGCGGCGGAACGGCTGGAATGGTTCGCCTGCGTCACTTTTTCAATGACGTTTGATATAGACTCGTTGATTTTCTGCGCGTTTTTTGCTGTAGAAACGGCGAGGGAACGTATTTCCTCTGCAACAACGGCAAACCCTTTTCCATATTCTCCGGCGTGGGCAGACTCAATTGCTGCATTCATGGAAAGAAGGTTTGTCTTTGCAGAAACCGAATTGATAATCGTAATGACTTCGCCAATTTCGTCAAGCTGTGACATAACTTCATTTAGAATTGCGTTTGTTGCAGAAATTTTACCGTCTCCGTCAGAAACAAGAACGCGCATTTCTTCTGCATTTTTTGTGCGCTCCTGCGCATTTGTGCGTATTTCTTCAAGTGTGTTTGCCATTGTCGAGATAGCAACTGTACTTTCATCTATTGCCGATGTTTGTTCTGCATTGTCGCTTACAAGCGTTTTTACCTGTTCGTTTATTTTTTCAATTGCTTCTACAACTGTCGTTACGGAATCGTTTATCTGTTCGAATTCCCGCGTAATTGACTCAATGTTTGAGTTTATCTGCGTTGTTGCAGCTGCGGTACTCGTTGCTGAATCATTGATTGAATAGCCGGATGAAATTGCCTTTGAGGCCGTTTTCTTCACGATGACAAAAAAGTCGTTGATTTCCTTTACCATTCCGTTGATGTTAATCATGAGCTCTTCAAGCTCAGAAGTTCCGTGTGGTTCAAGTATATTTCGGAAATCTTTTTTTGCCAGTGACATTGAAAATTTCTGAAGGTATTTTATTTTATGCGTAAGCGAGAACGTGCTGTTCAGAATATAGATGAACAGGATGGCGCAGAATACAATGCCCAATACGATGATGAATATGTAGCATGACTTTGTGTAAGAATTTACGCGCTCTATAAGCATTTCGTTCATATTGGTAAACGTTGTTTGAAGCATCGCGCAGTCTTTCATAATGTCTCGCATCTGAGTATGGATAAGCAGCTGCTGGCTGTAAAGAAGTTTTATGTTTTCTGAATCAGGAAAATTGTCGCTTGCGGCTTTTATGCCGTTTCTGCGTATAAAGTCAAGTTCGCGCTCGGAAAGCGGAACGCCCTGCATCGTTTTGTACAGGCTGTTGAACGGATTTATTTTTCCGATAAGCTTAGTCCAAACGTTTCCGGCTTCCGTTATGTATTCGGAAAATTCTTCCGGAAAGTAGGATACTGTAGGAGAGTCTTCCAGTTCGTGAAATTTTTTATTGATCGTTACGATTTTGTTCTGCCATTCAGTATGAAGCGTCGTAGGTTCCAGTGCCCATGATACAGTCGTGTTCAAAAAGTTAGTAAGATCAGTAAGTCGTAGCTGAACAGACTGCTGAAGGTACTGGTAGTCTTTTACGTTCTGAATGCGTTTTATGCTGATAATAGTACTCACTACGAGGGTTGCCATCATACAAGAAGCGACGGCAGAAACAATGGAGAATTTTGCGTTTAATTTCATTATATACCTCGGACATACTATTTTACCATGAAATGTCATATTGCGAAACAAAAAAAAGCTGTATGCGTTGCATACAGCTTTTTTTTATGTGTTTTTTAAGAGCGCTTTTTATAATTGCAGGAAACTATTTTGTCATCAAAAGCGTTTTTGAATCAAGTTTTATGCTTTCTCCGTCAGCTTCTTTTCCGTTTGCCTTAAGGACTTTGAGTACAACGCTGTTACCGTTTGACTCAAGGTGTGCTACCGTTGCAAAAAGCGGGAGCGTTTCTTTTGTAAGCGTTTCAGAAAGGCTGCTGCTTTCGTTTGTATCGCTGAACCAGGCGGTGATTTTTTCTGCCTGTACAAAATCTGAAACAGTTTTCAAATCAGCAGCACTGATTTTTGACATATCTGCGCCGTCAATGATGAGTGCAGAAACAGTGATTCCTCCTTCTTTCAGTGCCTTAATTGTATTTACGACTTTCGGCATGGAGAATGTTTCCTGATTGAAATTCAAGATAGTTCTTTCACGCACGATGCTGTCGTTCAATTCTGACGTGTCGCCTAAATTTTTCTTTTTTCCGATTTCTGCAAGTATGCTGTTATACCATGAAATGACATTTGATGAATGCTGGTCAAAAGAAACATGAACAAGCTGTTTATCCTGAATTAATGCATCAATTCCTAACTGAACAAGAACTGATGTTTTTCCAAGTCCTTTTTTTGCTGTAATAAGTCCAAGCTGTCCTGCCTTTAAGCCGCCGTCTGCTATGTCGTCAAAGAAGCGGACCGGACTCAAGTTTATTAAATCCTGTTTTACCATAATAATTCCTCCTGTAAAAACAAAGTGGGCTTATTTAATAATAAGCCCACTTGTTGTAAAAGTCTACATTATTTTTTAGAAAGATGCGTATTATTTCTGTGCAGCCTTTCTTTCTTCCTGATACTTCTTGATAAGTTCATCAGCTACAGCATTAGGAACTTTTCCGTATTTTTCGAATTCCATCGTAAATTCGCCTTTACCCTGAGTTGAAGAGCGGAGAATTGTAGAGAATCCGAACATTTCGCTAAGCGGAACTTCAGCGTTTACGGTAGACGTATTGTTTTCATCACTTGAGTCAACAATGATACCGCGGCGCTGGTTTATAAGGCCGAAGATGTTTCCCTGGAATTCAGACGGAGCTGCAATCTGAACTTTCATGATTGGTTCAAGGATTACAGGCTTTGCTTTTTCGTAACCTTCGCGGAATGCTCCGATTGCTGCAATCTGGAATGCGTTGTCGTTTGAGTCAACAGGGTGGTACTGACCATCGTTGATTGTCATTTTTACGCCGACAATCGGTGCTCCGATAAGAGAACCGTTCTTCATTGCTTTCTTGAAGCCCTTGTCGCAGGAAGGGATGTATTCGTTAGGAATTGCACCGCCCTTGATTGCGTCTACGAATTCATAGTCTTTGTCTGTAATCGGTTCCATAAATCCGGCAACGCGACCGTACTGACCGGAACCACCAGTCTGCTTTTTGTGAGTGTAGTTGAAGTCGCCGCGTGTTGTAATTGACTCGCGGTATGCAACCTGCGGAGCACCAGTCGTAACTTCACAGTTGTATTCGCGCTTCATACGCTCAACGTAAACTGCAAGGTGAAGCTCACCCATTCCCTTGATGATTGTTTCATTTGATTCAGGATCTGTGTATGTCTGGAATGTAGGGTCTTCTTTTGTAAAGCGGTTCAATGCCTTAGACATCTGCATAGCAGCCTGTTTGTCTTTTGGTGTAATTGAAAGGGAAATTACAGGCTCCGGAACGAACATAGAAGCCATTGAAACATTAAGTCCGCCGTTTGTGAACGTATCGCCGGAAGCACAGTCAACGCCGAACAATGCAACGATATCACCTGCACAGCCTTCGTTAATATCTTCCATCTGGGCAGAATTCATACGTACAAGGCGTCCGACTTTAAATCTTTTCTTTGTACGGGTGTTGTAAAGTTCTTCACCTTTTCTGATTTTTCCCTGGTATACGCGTGTATATGTAAGCTGACCGTACTGACCGTCATCAAGTTTGAATGCAAGGGCAACGCAAGGCTTTGTATCGTCAGATACGAGCGGAACTTCTGCTTCGTTGTTGTCAAGGTCAAGGGCAACATTTTTTACTTCGTTTGGAGCAGGAAGATAGCGTACAACTGCATCAAGAAGCGGCTGAATACCTTTGTTTACATGAGCTGAACCGCAGAATACGCCTACAAACTGTTCTGCCAGAGTTCCTTTGCGGATTGCTGCGATGACTTTTGCTTCTTCAACTCCTTCGTAGCCTTTTTCCATGATTTCTTCCATTAAAGAATCATCGAACATTGAAGCTGCATCAAGAAGTTCTTCACGATACTTGTCTGCGTCAGCCTTCATGTTTGCAGGAATTTCTGCAATGCGGAGGTTTTCGCCGTTCGGACCGTCGAAATAAATAGCCTTCATTCCTACAAGGTCAACAACACCTTCAAGTTTGTCTTCAAGACCGATTGGAAGTTCCATCATATGAGCGTTAAGTCCGAGTTTTTCACGAACCTGATTGCATACGCGGATTGGATTTGCACCCTGGCGGTCACATTTGTTTACGAATGCAACGCGCGGTACATGATAGCGTTTAAGCTGGCGGTCTACAGTAATTGACTGAGACTGAACGCCTGCAACGGCACACAAAATCATGATTGCACCGTCAAGAACGCGAAGGGAACGTTCAACTTCTACAGTAAAGTCTACGTGACCTGGAGTATCGATAAGATTGATTATTGTATCTTTCCACTGAACCTGAGTTGCTGCGGACTGAATTGTGATTCCGCGTTCGCGTTCCAGTTCCATGTTGTCCATTACAGCACCAACACCGTCTTTACCACGAACTTCGTGAATTGCGTGAATTTTGTTACAATAGAACAAAATGCGCTCAGAAGTTGTTGTTTTACCTGAGTCAATGTGAGCACTGATACCGATATTTCTCATTTTTGAAATATCAAAAGCCATATTGTTACCTCTTTAAAATAATATACTAATTGAGTTCTATCATAATACAGAAATATTTACAGTTATTCAATGGTGTAAACATTCGTATTGTAAAAAAAATTGTACGGCAGAAACTTTATCCAGATGGTATGTTAGGCATGAGTTCCAGGTAAATGCTGAGTATCAGTTTTCAGGCTTTCTTCATAATAAAATTCGCGGACAAAAAAATATTTTATCAAGTACAAAATTTATTTTCATCTTGATCAAAAATTATCTTTATCTTAAACAAATATTCGGTAAAAAGCCTGTTTACAATCCGTAAACAGGCTGATTTCATGTTGTAAACAGTCTATTTACAGCCTGTAAACAGACTGTTTACGGATTTTTTGCAAAAAGTGAAATATAATTCTTTATTATATAATAACATAGAATGGCATAAAAAACAATGAATTTTTATTTTTGCAGAAAGAAGATGCGGAAAATACAAAAAACGCATCGAAAAGCAGTTTTTATTTGACCAGCAGGACTGTATGACAGTCCTGATTTCGGGTTTTGAAAAATGCACTGTCAACAGGAGAGGTTGCTGAATGGAGAAATCTCTGATTAAATCGATTTCTCGGTTTCGCTCTAAATGATATAGAAAAGGACTGTGGTCGTTTGGTGGAATGACAAATTTTCGGCTTAAAACGGAAACCGGACATTCAGTGTAGGTAATAAAAGCAAAAACTCCCTGAATGCAGAAAGGCAGCTTGCTGAAAATATACTTTGAAATCTAATTAGCTTTTTTGATGGGAGGGGTAAAACTGTTTTTGCAAAAAATATGGGGCTGTGTAACAACAGCCCCGGCAAAAAAGACCAGCGGGATTATTCTGAAAGAAGCTTGTCAACAAGAAATTGTGCTGTAATTTTTTTCCATGAAAAATTTGTCAAATCAGTCAACTCTGTGTATCCTGAATTGACTTTCAAAGGTTGCGGAACAGCTTTTGATGCAGTTGAAACTAAACTTGGATTCAAAACGCAAATTGCAGTCCAAAGGGTAGAATGCATAGAGAATTTTCCAGAAGCATCTTCTTCTCCAGCATCAGTATATTTTTTTCCAGCTTTAAAAGTTTTTACAAAATATTTATTACTGCCTAATTTTGAATACAAAGGAGAATCAAGTCTGGGAATGGCAACAACAGTAAGGCCTTCTACCGTAAAATCAAACTTATTATTAACAACAAGAGTTGATGAAGGGGAATAAGTACCGTCTGAATACAAGAAATAACAGTCTACGGACGAAGTTTGCTTTTCATCATCTGTATACTGAAATTCTTTGAGGCACCATTTATTTTTGGGACCAATAAAATCATCATCATCAAGTTCACATGAATTAAAAAGTCCAAAAAATAATGTCATTAATACAAAGATAAAACTAATCTTTTTCATAGTAAAATACTCCTTTTCTGTCCGCCGTATAGCAGACTTAATTTATTTAATATAATAAAGCAGAAAATAAACTGCGATTTATTTTAATTCCAGCAGATTGTTTTGGCAAGTTTTTTTTATATTCCCTTACATCCTTATTCGCGCGGCGTTTGCGTGTGCGGCAAGACCTTCTGCATCACCTAAAAATCCGGCGGCTGCGGCACTTTTTTTCATTCCTTCACTGCCGTTCTGAGCCCGTAGCGTTGTTACGGTTTTAAGGAACATGCGCACGCTCAGTCCTCCTGTATATCTGGCAGCGCCTGACGTAGGAAGAGTGTGGTTCAGTCCGGCTGCATAATCTCCGAATACTTCTGCTGCGTAATGTCCGATAAAAAGCGAACCGTAATTGCATACGATATTCTGAATGTCATCGCGTTCAGAACCTTCCTTCATTGCAAGTTCAAGGTGTTCCGGCGCTTTTTTATTTGCAATTTCGGCGGCTTCTTTAAGGGAATTGCATACTATGATTTTTCCGCAGGAATCTATGCTGGCACGTGCCGTCTGTGCTGTAGAAAGAAGGACAAGCTGTTTTTCAATTTCATCGCTTACTTTTCTTGCAAACAATTCGTCGTCCGTTGCCATAACCGGCTGGGCAACAACGTCGTGTTCCGCCTGTGCAAGCAAATCCGCCGCTACCCAGGCAGGGTCGGCAGAACTGTCGGCAATAATGAAAACTTCTGTCGGACCAGCAACCATATCAATTCCGACTTTTCCGAATACCATTTTTTTTGCGGCGGCAACGAATTTATTTCCCGGTCCTACGATAACGTCAACTGCCGGTATGCTTTCTGTTCCGTATGCCATTGCGGCAACTGCCTGAGAACCGCCGCAGGCATAGCATTTTTTCACGCCGCAGATATACGCGGCAGCCATAATTCCTTCATCCGCATACGGTTTTCCGCCGGTAAAAGGCTTTCCTGGAATTCCCGTGCCTGCTTTTTCGGCGGCTGCCTTATCTTCCGGGTGAACGCGCGGCGGAGTACACAAAACAATTTCCTTTACGCCGGCTGCAACTGCCGGAGTTACCGTCATAACTACAGTAGAAACGAGCGGAAACCGCCCTGCCGGAACATACACGCCGGCTTTTTCTACAGGAATAGTCTTCTGCCCTGTAAACATTCCGGGAGTCAGCTCTACTTCAAAATCATCAAAAGAGTCTTTCTGCTTCAATGCAAATTTATAGGCAAGCTCGTGTGAATAGCAGATGGCATCGTAAACATCGGGACTGTGTTTTTTAAGGTTTTCAGCCGCCGCTTTAAGTTCGCTTTCCGGAATTAAAAAATCTTTCGGAGAAGAAACGTCGAATTTTTCGCCGTACAGATGGAGAGCCTTGTCACCGTTCTGAATGACATCTTCTATAACTGACTGGACAACTTCATTCGTACCGGTAAAAGTGCGTCCGCTGAACCAGTCTTTTTCAAGTTCACTTGATTTTACTATTTGTATCATATACAACCTGCGGAACTTTCCGCTTTATTTTTCCTTATGACGCCTGTCAAGTTCGTCATACACATCTTTCCAGGAAACGCCCTCTTTGTACATAAGGACGCTTACAAAATACAGTAAGTCTGCCGCTTCCCAGATGACTTCATCCTTTCCGTCTGCCTCGCAGATTTCTTCTGCTTCTTCCTCAACTTTTTCGCGCACGCGTTTTGCGTCCAGTGTTGCCGTGTAGGAACCGGGTTTTGGATTTGCAAAACGTTCGGCGATTGTTGCGTACAGGCGCTCCATAGAACTTTTTTCGTCCGGGTCGCTTCCAAAACAAGTCCAGCTTCCGGTATGGCATACGCCGCCGTGCGGAATGACAGTTGCAAGAACGGTGTCACGATCGCAGTCGGCACGCAGTTTTATCACCTCTAAATAATGTCCGCTCGTTTCGCCCTTTGTCCAAAGGACATTGCGGGTGCGGCTGAAAAATGTAAGTTTTCCGCTGTCAAACGTTTTTTCAAACGCCTCGCGGTTCGCATAACCCATCATAAGGACTTGACCGCTTACGCTCTGCGCAATTACCGGAATCATGGTGGTTTTCTGCCAGTTCAGGCAGCGGATAAACGAATTTTTAAGCGAAACTTTGCCGGTATAAAGCGCCATTCCAAGCTGAACGTCGCAGCCTTTTTTTTCAAGCTGTTCGATTTCGTCTTCAGAGGAAACGCCTCCTGCAACGACAACTCGGCATTTTACTGCCTTTCGCAGTTCTTCCGCCATCTCCATATTCGTTCCCTGCATACAGCCTTCTTTTTCAACGCAGGTAAACAAAAGTTCCGAACAGTATTTTTCTGCCTGACGTGCGCCTTCCACCAAAGGTACGTCTATCGTTTCCGTCCACCCTTTTACAGCGATTTTTCCGTTTATCGCATCCACCGAAATAATAATCCTCTGCCTGCCGATTGCCTTTACAAGTTCCTCTAGAAATTCGGTGTTCATAACAGGTTCGCCCGGCTTTATGTCTTTTTTCCAGGCGCTTGACCCGATGATTACTTTTTCTGCGCCAAGCGAAATTAGTTCCTTCGCCCTTTTTACAGAGCGTACTCCGCCGCCTGTGCGTACATTTCCGCGACGCAAAAGACTTTTCAAAAGCGGAGTATTTACAGTATCGCCCTTAGGATTAGTATTTCCGAGCGCTGCGTCCAAATCTATGACGGCTACCTCGCCGTATGTATCAAATTCACGAATAAGGCTGTCTGCGTCATCACGCTGGAGTACAAGTTCCCTGCCGTTTTTAAGCTGAACAACGTGTCCGTCTTTTAAATCAATAGAAGAAATTACCATAATGAGTACATAATACTGAATTTTGACTGTCTGCACAACAAACAGAGAAGGGGAGCAGAAGGGCGGCAGACGCACGAATAAAGTGTATAAAAATGTGGATAACTTGTGTACAGTGTGGATAACTTGTGTAAAAACGCCTTAAGACAGTGGATTTCGTGCAGTTATTCTGCGTACAAATGTGAAACAAAAAAATGTTTCTCACGCGCTGTTTTTCCCTCAAAAAAGTTACCGGGCATAAAAAAAACTGTCCGCCACGGACAGTTTTTTACGCATAAAATCCGCTATCCCAGTGAAACCTGAGCTTTTTCGTCAATCGCAATAATCGACTTGCATTCAGAACATCTGAACCTTCCGGAACGGACTGCCCTGAGCCGCTTGTTGCATACAGGGCATGTAAATATCTTAGGGAATATGCTTTCTACAGGTCCTGAACCGTTCGTAAAGAAACTAATTGCGTCTTCAGAAGAATCTTTAATGTTGAAGAACTGCGAAAATCCGAGGAGCTGGAAAACTTCGTAGACTTTCGGCTGGATTTCAAGAAGAACAATATCTCCGCCCTTTGGCTTGAGCATTTTCAGGAAAGCGGTAAACGCGCCGATTCCCGTAGAAGAAACGTAACTTAAGGAAGAACAGTTAAACACAAGATTTATAAAACCGGCTTCTACAATTTTTGATACTTTTTTCTGAAAGAAATTAGAATTATAAGTATCAATATATCCGTTCAGATAAATAAAAATTCCCTTATTGATAGACTCTGCTTTTTCCAAAATAATCTTAAGGCTGTCATCCCTTTCGTCATCAAACCCGGCAATAATATTATTGTTATTAGCGTTTGAAATCATTTTTTTACTCCGATGATACTTTCATATCTTTATAAAATAATTCGTACAAAGTTTACTATTATTTTATGAGTTAGTCAAACCTCATTTCTATGAAAAAGAAACTTTATATTACGCTTTATTTACATTTTACACCGTTTTGTTATACTTCATCCTGTATGAATTTAGAAAGAATTTACATAGTCCTTGATCATCCGGACGAATGCAGGAATATCGGCGCGGCGTGCAGGGCAATGGCAAACAGCGGAATAACGCATCTGCGCATTGTAGGAAAAAAAGAAGATTACGATACTGAAAAAGTACATATACTTGCAATTCACGCATCATCAATTTATGACAGCGCAGAATTTTTTAATTCCATAAAGGATGCCACAAAAGACTGTGCAGTTGCGGCAGGAACGACGCGACGGCGCGGAAAAAAACGGAAAGGAAAATTATACCTTCCTGAAGAATTTGCGCAGACGGCAGACGTCGTTTCCGGTGCAAAAGACGGAGACGGCACAAACGTAGCAGTAGTATTCGGGAACGAACGGACAGGGCTTACTGACGAACAGCTTGCGCAATGCACTGAAGGCGTAACAATTCCTTCTAGCGAAGATTTTGCCTCGCTGAACCTTTCGCACGCAGTGCAGATAATCTGCTATCATCTGTTCAGAAAGAAAAACGACTACCTTACCGGTTACACGCCGCTTCCGCTTTCCAGAATAGACAAAACGGTAGAAGCGATTGCAGACAATCTTCAGAAAATAGGATTTTTCAGCATTACGGGAAGAAGCGATATGGAATCTTTCTGGAGAAGCCTTCTGTCGCGCGCCGCTCTTTCTGAAAGCGAGGCTCAATATATAGAAAAAATATTTTCAAAAGCTGCCGGAATGGTATCAAAAAAAGAACTAGGGAAGTGCTGATTAACACTTGAAGCGATTACTCAGCAGCTTTTATACAAAGCAGTGTTTTTCCGTCCAGGAAGCAATGTCTTCTGCGCAGACTTTTTTTCCGGCATAGCGGCTTACAAGATATTTTGAACAGCGGATAACGTCGCGCGTATTTCCCGGCCAGTAAAAAT
>SAMEA3663025__coassemble_1120_pt1 | contig 12653 bp, 6 predicted proteins | sample SAMEA3663025__metabat2_low_PE_029 | metagenome-assembled genome bin SAMEA3663025 (sample SAMEA3663025) | pig gut metagenome | biome: pig gut; feature: pig-associated habitat; material: faeces | place: France | collected 2012 | reverse complement strand
CCATATAGTCGCGCTGGACGCTTACGACTGTTGAATTTTTATTTGAATTTTCCTGCTTTACTTCCTCGTTACAGCATTCAAGAAGGCTTAAAATCTGCCTGTCTGTGGAATTTGCCTTTCTCATAAGTTCGTGGCGGTAACGGTAGGTGATGTACAGTTTAGCGATGGAGAACGCGCCCTGCTTCATTATTTCTTTTTCTACTAAATCCTGAATTGCCTCTACGTTCATTTCCGTTGCAGACTGACTGCATACGTCTGCAATGTGTCCGGCGATTGCCTGAATCTGCTCGCGTGAAAGCTGTTCGTTCAAAGGCACCTGATTGTTCGCCTTTGTTATTGCAGTTGCGATTTTGCTTATGTCAAAAACGGCTTCTTCACCGTTGCGCTTAATAATCTTCATTTATAAAGGAACCTCCCGATTTCCATTTTTGTACTAAAAATGACGCTATATATAGCGTCATTTTCTTTTTTAGAATACTACTAATAGCGTTTTATGGTCAATAATCAATCTGCGGAATTCTGATTGAATTCCGGCGTTTTTTTTACAGGGTTTCTAAAATCAATCAGCAGCCCGGTACAATCTGAGGGGCCGGTTCTTCCCGGGAATCAAATCTCTGCACGAATAAACTTGATTTTTTGCCAAAAAGTGATATTTTTATTGTATCAACAATCAGCAGGAGATTATTTTTATGGAATTGAAAGGTTCACAGACGGAGAAAAATTTACAGACTGCATTTGCAGGTGAATCACAGGCTCGCAATAAGTACACATATTTTGCAAGCAAGGCAAAGAAAGACGGATACGAGCAGATTGCGGCTATTTTTGAAGAAACGGCAAACAACGAAAAAGAGCACGCAAAAATGTGGTTCAAGCTTTTGAACGGTGGAATAGGAACTACGGAAGAAAACCTTAAGGCTGCTGCAGAAGGCGAAAACTACGAATGGACTGATATGTACGACGGTTTTGCAAAGACAGCCCGTGAAGAAGGATTTGACGCTATTGCAAAACTTTTTGAAGGCGTTGCTGCCATCGAAAAGCACCACGAAGAGCGCTACCGCAAGCTTCTCAAGAACATTGAGGACAAGGTAGTATTCAGCAAGGACGGAGATGCAATCTGGCAGTGCCGTAACTGCGGTCACATCGTAGTCGGAAAAGAAGCTCCTAAGGTCTGCCCTGTATGTGCTCATCCGCAGAGCTACTTTGAAATCAACAAAGAAAATTACTAGTCATTCTGCCGTGCCGGAGCGCAGGGCAATGTACTGAACTGAAACAGCCGTACGTAAAGTGAAAGGGAGTCATTTTTTTTCGTGCGGCTGTTTTTTTTATGCGCAGACTTTCCGTTTTTTCGTGTTGTTCTTTTGAAAATCTGCTATACTGTTCTCCTATGAGTGAAAATCAAATGCAAGAAACGCAGAAAAATGCCCTTGTTGCTATTTTGGGCAGACCGTCTGCCGGAAAATCAACTTTTTTGAACACAGCCTGCCAGGAACCGGTAGCAATTGTTTCTCCTGTTCCGCAGACAACACGGAATGCTATCCGCGGAATTGTAAATACGTCGTTCGGACAGCTTGTTTTTGTAGATACGCCCGGCTATCACGAGTCGGAGAAAAAGCTGAACCTCCGGCTTAAGTCAGTTACGGAAGAAACGCTTGAAGGCGCGGACTGCATCCTTTACATAATAGATACTACGCGTCCGACAGGCGGAGAAGAGCAGATGAACGTTTCTCTTGCCGCGCGCTATTCAGACCGCCTTGTAGTTGCGCTGAACAAAATAGATTCAAGGGACTCGCAGCCTGCTCCTGCGCGCCAGTTTGTCAGGGAATTCCTGCCGGACGTTCCGGAGTCCCGGATTTTTGAGATTTCCGCGCAGAAAGACGAAGGAATAAACGACGTTCTTAAAGCGCTGTACGCCATTGCGCCGGAACAGCCGCCGCTTTATTCCGAAGATTTGTACACCGACCAGAACATTGAATTCCGCATTTCGGAGATTATCCGCGGCGAAGCGATAAACCGTCTTTCACAGGAACTTCCGCACTGCCTTTACGTTCAGATTGCCGATTTGGAACGGCGCGGCGACGGCGGCAGGCTTTGGGTGCGCGCGTTTATCTGCGTTGAGCGCGAAAGCCAGAAAGGCATTGTCATAGGAAAAGGTGCATCCATGATAAAGGAAATACGCATTGCGGCGCTCAGGAAAATCTGCGATGTCTTTCCATACAAGGTAGAACTTGATTTACAGGTAAAAGTTGACAAGAACTGGCGCCAGCACGATACGACTTTAACTCGTCTTATACCGTAAGAAAGCCGTTTTTTGTCTTGTTTGAAAACGGAGGCAATGACGCGCAGACCTATAGAAACTAAGTTTCTTTTGTGCTAGTATAACGCTTATGAACTCTTTACAGTTTCTGGAAGGAAGTCCGAGAAATCTCGGTGCTGTAACTTGTGGTGACGGTGTGAACTTTGCTGTGTTCAGCAAGAATGCAGAGCGTGTTGTTCTTGATTTGTTTGACACTCCGCAGGACAAGCAGCCTTCTTTTTCATTTGAATTCGACCCTGTAAAAAACAGAACGGGAAGCATTTGGCATGTTTTTGTAAAAGGTCTTTCAGCAGGAGCTTTGTATTTATACCGGGTAGACGGACCGTACAATCCGCCGCAGGGACATCGGTTTAACTTCAATAAATTTCTTTTTGATCCGTATGCAAAGTCTTTTACAAGCGGTTCTGTCTTCCGTTCGTACAACAAGCAGCGTGCGCTGGGACTTGCCGGCGTAGAAAACGGCAGGCTTTCTGACCTGTCTGATTTTCCAAAGTGCGTTGTTGTTGACGACAGTGATTTTGACTGGCAGGGCGACAAGCCTTTGAACTATCCGCTGTACAAGTCAGTCATCTATGAAACTCATTTGAAAGGATATACGGCTTCTCCTACGTCAGGAGTGCAAAAACCGGGAACATACAAAGGATTTATTGAAAAAATCCCTTATTTAAAAAATCTTGGCATTACGGCAGTTGAGTTTATGCCGATTTTTGAATTCGACGAAGACGAAAACAACAATATAAATCCAAAGACAGGCGAAAAACTTTCAAATTACTGGGGCTACAGTTCTGTGGGATTTTTTGCGCCAAAAACGACTTATTCTTCCGACCGTACGCCCGGCGGTCCTGTGCGCGAGTTCAAGGAACTTGTGCGCGAGATGCACAAGGCCGGTCTTGAGGTAATTCTTGACGTTGTTTACAACCATACTGCCGAAGGGAACGAGCAGGGATATACGTTCAGTTTCCGCGGTTTTGAAAATTCCGTTTACTATATTCTTCCGCCGGGGGAAAAGCAGTATTATATGAATTTTTCAGGATGCGGAAATACGATGAATGCAAATCACCCTGTAGTTACGCAGTTTATCATAGACAGCCTGCGTTACTGGGTTATGGAAATGCACGTTGACGGCTTCCGTTTTGACCTTGCTTCTGCGCTTTGCCGTGATTCTGCCGGTGCGCTTCAGATGCAGGCTTTCCTTGTAAATGCAATTGCAGAAGATCCGGTTCTTTCCAATACAAAACTTATTGCCGAGCCGTGGGATTGCGGCGGCGGTTATCTTGTGGGCGGTTTTCCGGGCGGAAGGTGGAGCGAATGGAACGACCGCTACCGGAACGACATACGCCGCTTTATACGCGGTGACGAAGGTGTCGTAACTGCGGCGGCAACGCGCATTGCCGGAAGTTCCGACCTGTACAACCACGACGGAAGGCTTACTACCGCGTCAGTAAATTTTATCACCGCACACGACGGCTTTACGCTTAACGATTTAGTCAGTTTTAACGGAAAGCACAACGACGAAAACGGTGAAAACAACCGTGACGGAACAGATGACAATAACTGCTACAACCACGGTTTTGAGGGAATTACGGTTAATCCTAAGATAGAAAAGCTCCGTCTTAAGAAAATAAAGAATTATATCCTGTGCCTGATGCTTTCGCAGGGCGTTCCGATGATGATTGCCGGTGATGAATTCCGCCGCACGCAGAACGGAAACAACAATGCGTACTGTCAGGACAACGAGGTTTCCTGGATAAACTGGAACCTTGCGGAAAAAAATGAGGAGCTTGTAGCTTTTACGCGGCGCATTATTCAGCTGCGTAAAAATCATCAGGTGTTCCACCGCGAAACGTTCTTTTCGACAAAAACGCCGGAAATCGAATGGTTTGACTTTACCGGAAAAAATCCTGACTGGTCAAATCCAAGCCGTTTCCTTGCGTTTATGCTGGACGGTTCTATGTGTATGAACGACGACGGAAAGTACGACAATGATTTTTACGTTGCAGGAAACACCGACATTTATGACGTAACAATTACATTGCCTTCTCCTCATAAGGGGAAAAAGTGGTATCTGGCGGCAGATACTTCAATCGAGGGTAATGATTGTATAGCAGAACCAGGGAAGGAGGAATGTATTGCCGAACAGAAGCGATATATTCTTCCGGCCGGAAGTTTTGTGGTTTTAATGAGTAAATAAAACTCGTATATGGTTGCAAAATATTCAAATATTTTGTACGGTCTATCTATTGTAATAACCTGGAGGTTACGAAATGAAGTTTGATGCCGATCGTTTTAAGGAAAATCTTTCTGCTCGTCTAAAAAGACAGTATGGAAAAGATATTTCCCAGGCCAGCAAACATGATTTATTTGACGCTGTATCTGCGTCCGTTCTTGAAATTATTATGGAGAACTGGATGGCAACACGTCATGAGTATGAAAAGAAGCCTGTTAAGCAGCTTTATTATTTATCAGCAGAATTCCTTATGGGACGTGCCTTGAGCAACAACCTTATCAATGCGGAAATTTCTTCGCAGGTTAAGGAAGTCCTTAAGGGAATGAACATTGATTATGATATGATTGAGGATCAGGAACCTGATGCAGGTCTTGGTAACGGCGGTCTTGGCCGTCTTGCAGCCTGTTTCCTTGATTCCCTTGCAACGCTTGACTATCCGGGACACGGTTACGGAATCCGCTACCGCTACGGTATGTTCGAGCAGAAGATTGAGAACGGCTATCAGGTTGAATATCCTGACAACTGGCTTGCTCACCGCGACCCGTGGGAAATCAAGCGCAGCGATCTTTCCGTAACGGTAAAATTCGGCGGAAACATTGCTTACGGAAAAACTCCTGACGGACGCGACCGCTACTACATCGAAAATGCGGAAGAAGTTACAGCTACTCCGTACGATATGCCTATCGTGGGATTCGGAACAGGCACGGTAAATACGCTTCGCCTGTGGCAGGCATCAAGCCCGAACGGTTTTGACTTGCAGCTGTTCAACAATATGGAATACAACCGTGCCGTTGAACGTCAGAACAGCGCGGAAAACATCAGCGCCGTACTTTACCCGAATGATTCAGGTCCGAGCGGAAAAGCACTCCGCCTTAAGCAGCAGTATTTCTTCTCTTCTGCATCTCTTCAGGATCTGGTACGCCATTATGTTGCTGATCACGGAACTGATTTCAGCAAGTTTGCTGACCTTCACGTAATCCAGCTTAATGATACTCATCCGGTTGTTGCTATTCCTGAACTTATGAGAATCCTTATGGATGAATACAACGTAGGCTGGGACGATGCCTGGAACGTAGTAACTCACACATTTGCTTATACAAACCACACGATTCTTGCAGAAGCACTTGAAAAATGGCCTATTGAGATTTTCCAGGGACTTCTTCCGCGCATCTATCAGATTGTTGAAGAAATCAACCGCCGCTTTATGATTCAGCTGCGAGAAAAATATCCTAACGATTATGCAAAACACGGTCGTATGTCCATCATTAATGACGGAAAAGTATATATGGCATGGCTTGCAATTCACGCAGGTTTCAGCGTAAACGGTGTTGCAGAACTTCATACTCGCCTTCTTAAGGAGCAGGAGCTTCACGATTGGTACGAGTTGTATCCGGAAAAATTCAACAACAAGACTAACGGTATTACACAGCGCCGCTGGCTTCTTTCTGCAAATGAAGAACTTTCTGAGTTCATCACAAAGAGAATCGGACATGGCTGGGAAAAAGACCTTACCAAACTTAAGGGACTTGAAAAATTTACCAGCGATAAAGATTTGAATGAACTTATTGCAATTAAGGAGCATAACAAGCGCCGCCTTGCAGACTATCTGAAACATGCACAGAATGAAATCATTGATGCAGACAGCATTTTTGACGTGCAGGTAAAACGCCTTCACGAATACAAACGCCAGCTGATGAACATTCTTCACATTATGTATGTATATAACAAAATGCTTGAAGATCCTAACTACAAGCCGGCTAAGAAAACATACATTTTCGGTGCAAAATCTGCTTCTGGTTACCGCCGTGCAAAGTCCATCATCAAGCTCATTAACACTGTTGCAGAAAGAATTAACAACGACCGACGCGTAAACGACAGGCTTCACGTTGTATTCGTAGAAAACTACCGTGTTTCTGTTGCAGAAAAAATCTTCCCGGCAGCAGATGTTTCCGAGCAGATTTCTACAGCAGGTCTTGAGGCTTCCGGAACTTCAAATATGAAGTTTATGGTAAACGGTGCGCTTACAATGGGAACTATGGACGGTGCTAACATTGAGATTGTTGAGGAAGCCGGAAAGGAGAACGCATTTATTTTCGGTCTTCTTACTGATGAAATCCTCAAGATTGAAAGGGATCATTCATACAATCCGCAGGAATATCTTGAGCGCAATCCGGGACTTGCAAAAGTTGTTGAACAGCTTGTTGACGGTACTTATGACCCGACTCATCAGCTCTTCAAAGAGCTGCACGATTCACTTGTGTACGGCGTAGAAGGAAACCGTGCGGACGTATATTACGTTCTTGCGGACTTTGACTCCTACTGCAAGGCTCAGGACGAAATGGAAAAACTGTATGCAGATAAAAAAGCATGGGCAAAAGCTTGTCTGATGAATATCGCAAATGCAGGAAAGTTCAGTTCTGACCGCACTATTGAAGATTATGTACGCGACATCTGGCATCTTAAAAAGTTGCCTCGTCCGGTAGAAGGTTCTGCTTTGACAGAGAAAAAATCTGCTAAAAAAACTGCTAAGAAATAATAAAAAGCAGCAGTAGATGGAAGCCGGTCTTTTTAAGGCCGGCTTTTTTTTGAGGTGTATATGATTCAGGTATTGTCCGGCTTGTGCTGCCTGATTGCGGCGGCTGTGTGGGGCTTTGCGTTTGTTGTCGTAAAAGACAGCCTTGCGTATATAAGTCCGCTTTATATGGTTGCGTTCCGCTTTTCGATTGCGGCAGTTGTAATGATGATTGTATTTTTCCGCAGACTGAAGCGGATTAACAAGGCGTATCTTCTTAAGGCCGGCCTTGTGGGTGTATTTCTGTTTCTTGGGTATCTTACGCAGACTGTAGGGTGTAATTTTACTACGCCAGGAAAGAACGCATTTTTCACGACTGTATATGTTGTGATAATTCCGTTTTTGTGCTGGGCAGTTATGAAAAAACGCCCGAAATGGTTTGTGTTTGCTGCAGTTTTCATTCAGATTGCCGGAATTGGTTTTCTTTCACTTGGTGAAGATATACGCGACGGAATACGCTTGAATGCCGGTGATGTACTTACTCTTGCGTGCGGTGTTTTTTTTGCGTTACAGATGTTCTGGCAGGGGGCTTTTTCAAAGACAGGCGAAGAAACTGACCCGTTTTTGTATGCGCTTATAGAATTTGCCGTAGCGGCGTTGCTCGGCTGGCTGTGCGCACCGTTCTACGATATGAAAAACAGTTCTTTTACGCTGCAAATCCAGCCCTTTCCAGCAGAACTGCTGCAGAATACAAGGTGTATCGTTTCTGTTCTTTATCTGGGACTTGGAAGTACGGCAATTGCGTTTGCGATGCAGAATATCGGTCTAAAATACCTTAATCCTTCCCTTGCAACTATTCTTCTTAGTTTTGAAAGCGTATTCGGTATGCTTTTCAGCATTCTTATTCCTATAAACGGTATTCGGGAAACGCTTTCTCCGTGGGGCGCAGTCGGCTGCGTGCTGATTTTCATAGCCGTGCTTCTTGCGCAGAAAACGTCGTAACAGCGTTACAAAATCTTTCTTCCGTGTTGAAAAATCTGCAAAAAAAGCGCATTATAGACAAAATTACATAAAATGTCAGGTTGGAATAAAATGAGCTATAAACCAGAATTGCTGAACACGCTGAAAGGTTATGACGGAAAAGCCTTTGCGCAGGATTTAATTGCAGGTATTATTGTCGGAATTGTGGCACTGCCGCTTTCCATTGCTTTTGCCATTGCTTCAGGATGCAGTCCGCAGACAGGCTTGTACACGGCGATTGTTGCCGGTTTCTGTATTGCGGCATTCGGCGGAACGCGCGTTCAGATTGGCGGACCGACCGGCGCGTTTACCGTACTTATTTACGGAATTGTAAACAATCCGGAACTTGGAATGGCAGGGCTTGCCACCGCAACGCTTCTTGCCGGCATTTTCCTTATATTGCTTGGCGTTTTTAAGATGGGCGGACTTGTAAAGTTCATTCCGTATACAATTGTCGTTGGATTTACGGCCGGCATTGCAGTAACGATTGCAACCGGGCAAATAGGTGACTTTTTCGGACTGACGGCTGATTTTTCAAGCCCGGTTTCTGTATGCGGACGGACGTTCGGGAAAATGCCAGGAGATTTTGCCGGAAAGATTTTAGTCTATGCTCATTTTTTCAACACGATAAACTGGTACTCCTTTGCAATGGCGGCTGTTTGCCTTGTAATAATCTTTTTGTGGCCTAAAGTTACGAATAAAATTCCGGGTTCGCTGATTGTCATTATTCTTGCGACGGTAGCAAATCTTGTAATTACAAATACCTGCGGCTGGCACACGGACATCATCAAGGACAGATACGTCATTCCGTCAGGACTTCCTAAGCCGTCACTCCCTGACTTAAGCATTTCTACCATCACAACTGTTTTTCCTACGGCAATTTCAATCGCGGTGCTTGCCGCAATCGAGTCCCTGCTTTCTGCTGTTGTTGCAGACGGTATGATTGGTACAAAACACGATTCCAACACCGAACTTATCGGTCAGGGAATTGCAAATATTTTCAGTCCTCTTTTTGGAGGGCTTCCGGCAACAGGAGCAATTGCCCGTACTGCGACTAACATAAAGAACGGCGGACGTACGCCTGTTGCAGGAATGATTCACGCTGTCGTTCTTCTTGTAATTATGGTTTTCCTTGGAAAATACGTCGTCTATATTCCGATGGCGGCTCTTTCTGCCGTACTTATGAGTGTTGCCTGGAATATGGCAGGCATTCCGGCAATCAGAAAACTTTTGAAAGGACAGAAATCCGACATATGCGTACTTGCCGTTACGTTCCTTATCACCGTATTCATTGATTTGACGGTAGCGATTGAAGTCGGACTTGGTTTTGCGGCGTTCTTCTTTATCAAAAAAATGATTGACGTAAGCGAAGTTCAGGCTAAGCGCGATACGCTTATCGGCGGTATTTCCGGCGACGGAACGGCGGAACAGCTTGAAATTCCGCAAGGCGCGCTTGTGTATGAAATTGAAGGCCCGCTGTTTTTCGGAACAGTCCGCAAGTTTGAGATGGCGTCTGAGCGCGCCGGTGCAGACTGCAAGGCGATGATTTTTTATATGCGCAATACAATTTATCTTGATGCAGGCGGAATTCAGGCTCTTGAACAGTGTAAGGCGGCGTGTGACAGAAAAGGAATAAAAATCATCCTTTCGGGAATTCATACGCAGCCGTATATGCTGCTTGAAAAAACCGGCATCGCTGAAAAACTGGGACGCGAAAATATTTTTGAAACAATCAATGAAGCGCTGGCACGCGCAAAAGAGATTGTGAAGGAAAAATAACGCCTGTCCTGGAGTGCGGAGGGAAGTTTTTTTGCCCTTCAAGTGCGGCGCTGACCTATTGTTTTTTAGCCATTCATAAGATATTCTTTAACGGCTATGAATATTAGGATTTTACAGAATTCCGGACGCCGCTGTGCCTGGACAGACCGCAAGAACGGGTATTTTGAATTTTTATGCGCCGCTGACGTAAAAAACAGCGGCTATTACCGCGAAACAAAACGGTACTGCAAAGGTTTTGCCGCCGCCGGTCACGCGTGTAACGAAGCAAAATATATTGATGTATATCCTCAGGGATTTTCCGCCTGCTATGACAACGTAAAGCTGAATGTATCGCTTTTGGTCGACGAGCAGGCGTTTTTTATTTCAGGAACGAAAAATCCGGGAATTCTTGGAATTTCACCGGATTTTGAAAAAGAAAAGCAGGACAAGGCAGAAAATCTGGCATTTTTGCAAGAAAACACTCATAAAAACGAAGAGGCTTCTGCTTCCGTACCTGTTGCTTCTGAAGAAAAAAGACCATCTGTTATTCTTCCGCCTGTCTTTGAATGGAAAATGGTGTCTTCCGGCGGAATAACAGTCCTTTCATCTAATACGGGAATTGCCGTTGCCGCTCCGTTCGATTTTTACTTTAAAATCAATGACGATATTCTTGAACTGTATGCGCTTGATGAGTCGCTTTTTCCTAAAAAAAATATGAAGGACGAATTCGTGCCGGACGAAAACGGCTGGTACGTCGTTTTTGAGGCGGACGAAAAAACTGCTTCCGAAAAAGCCCTGCGTCTTGCAAAAACCGGCGCAATTTATACGCACTGCAAGACAGTTCAGGCGTTCCTTGATAAATGTTCGTTCCGTTCCGGTGACGCAAAATTTGACGAATCAGTGCAGTGGGCTCGTTTCAGTGCCTGGATGCTTGCAACGATGGATCACGATTCTTCATACCGCGGAATATGGGCTGGTCTTCCCTGGTTCCGCGATAACTGGGGGCGCGATACGTTTATCTCCCTGTGCGGTACGCTTCTTGTTTCCGGCTGTTTTGACGAGGCGCGGGACGTTTTGCTTGGTTTTGCGGGATTTCCGGATTTGAACAGGGAAAGTCCGACTTACGGACGCATTCCTAACCGCTACCGTAATGCTAATGACGTTATTTACAATACGGCGGACGGTACGCTGTGGTTTATCCGCGCACTTTGGGAGTACGTTCAGTATTCCGGTGATGTTGAAATTATAGAAAAATTAAAGGCGACGGTGAAAACCGCGCTTGATGCAGACATCCAGCGTACCGACAAGCGCGGCTTTTTAACGCACGGTGATGCAGATACCTGGATGGACGCGCGTATAAGGGGAAACGAACCTTGGTCTCCGCGCGGAAACCGTGCAAACGACATTCAGGCATTGTGGTTTACCGCGCTGAAACTTGGCGCGTATTTTATGGAAAAATGCGGGGATGAGCAGAAAGCCGCGCAGTATAACTCACTTGCAGAAACTGTAAGAGAGTCGTTCAAGACGTATTTCTGGAGCGCGGATAATGATGCGCTTGCAGACCATCTGCTTGAAGGCGAGTACGGCGAATGGGCAAAAGATATGCGCGTCCGCCCGAACCAGCTTTTTGCAATCACAGTTTCGCAAATTCTTCCGGGCGCATATAACGAGGGAAAAAGTAACTTTATAGAAGAAACGGCTGCCGCTTCCGTGATGAAAAACGTAGATCGTGAACTTGTAAGCCCGTTCGGACTGTTCAGCTTGAGTACGGAAGATCCGCTTTTCCACCCTGACCACGAAAATCCTGAATTCTATAATAAAGATGCTGCCTATCACAACGGTACAATCTGGGAATGGAATTCCGGCGCGTATATTTCTGCAAGCGCTTTGTACAGCACAGGAACGCTTCCGCAGAAAGCAGGCGCAATTTTGCAGAATGAATCAAAAATGATTATGGATTTCGGATGCGCCGGTTCTTTAAGCGAGAACATTCACGCGCGCCCGGACAGTGACGGAAATCCTGTTCTTTCCGGTACGTTCAGTCAGGCGTGGAGCGTTGCCGAATTTGCGCGGAATATCTGTCAGGACGTTATCGGTTTTGTGCCGCGCCTTGCGGAAAACAAAATTTCGCTTCGTCCGTGCCTTCCTTCCGGCTGTAAGGAATTCGGCGCCGTTCTTCCGTTCGGACGCGGCTGGTCTTTGGAAATTAACGTCATTCGGAAAAACAGGCAGTATGACTGTACGGCGCTCTGGCATTTAAACGGAAATACGGATGTGCTTCCGGAACTTTTGATAAATGACGTTCCGCTTCGTCCTGAGGAAACAGCGCATATTTCCGTGCGTGCAGAAAAAGTTTCGTCTGTGGAAAAATTCGGATGCCCTGCAAAATGGGTGAAAGCGCCGTTTGCTGCCCGTACGTTTGTAAAAGGGTGGACTGGCTCTGTCCATATGAAAGACTATCTTGAAAAATTGATTTTAAGCGGGCGTATGAAAAGCAAGACGTGCGCTGGTGAAAATACTGCGGCTCTTGAATGGTATTTTGATTGTGATGAGTTTAAGAAAAATTATCTTACGGACGTTGAACTCGGCGCACTTTATTCCAGAAATAGTACTGTATTCCGCCTGTGGGCACCTACGGCGCAGTCTGTGAGCGTTATTCTGTACCCGACAGGTAACGGTTCTTCTGCGGAAAAAATAATTGAAATGCACCGTATGAAGGACGAAAATGCCGGCGGTGTATGGGAAGCCGTCGTTTCAGGCGATTTGCACGGCACATATTATGAATACGGTCTTTACGTTCACGGCGTTTACAATCACAGTGC
>SAMEA3663025__coassemble_1044_pt1 | contig 13481 bp, 8 predicted proteins | sample SAMEA3663025__metabat2_low_PE_029 | metagenome-assembled genome bin SAMEA3663025 (sample SAMEA3663025) | pig gut metagenome | biome: pig gut; feature: pig-associated habitat; material: faeces | place: France | collected 2012 | reverse complement strand
CATATGCTGCGAAAGGTCAAAGTCCGTACGGCTGTGAATACCCTCAATTTCCTCAAATCCAATCGGGAAATTGTAAGTAACGTCGTACGCATCCTTTGCATAGTGCGCAAGCTTGTCGTGGTGATGCCACTTAAGATTTTTTTCGGAAATACCGTATTTCAGGTAGAAATTCCAGCGGTCTTTACGCCATCGCTCAAATGTTTCGTCCTCAGTACCCGGCTTGCAGAAATATTCCATTTCCATCTGCTCGAATTCGCAGGTACGGAAAATAAAGTTTTTGAAAATAATCTCATTGCGGAAAGATTTTCCTACCTGAGCAACACCGAACGGTACTTTCATACGGTTAGACTGAACGATGTTCTTAAAGTCTACGAAAATTGACTGGCAGGTTTCAGGGCGAAGGTAAACAAGAGACGAATCTGTTGCAACAGGTCCAAGATGAGTCTTGAACATAAGGTTGAATTCGCGTACGTCAGTCCAGGAATGTTTGCCGCAAGTAGGACAGTTGATTTTTCCGTCGATAAAGGCTTTCATTTCCTCGTGACTCATTGTATCAACCGGCTTTTCCGTATTTTCATTGTGAGAAGCGCAGTAATCCTCGATAAGCTGGTCTGCCCGGAAACGCGCCTTACATTCCATACAGTCAATCATCGGATCAGAAAAATGACCGACGTGACCGGAAGCTTCCCAAGTGGTGTGGTGCATAAAAATAGCGCCGTCAAGACCTACTACGTCATCGTGCAGCTGCGTCATTTCTTTCCACCACGCATTCTGAATATTTCTCTTGAAGTCAACGCCTAACGGACCGTAATCCCACGCTCCTGCCTGACCTCCGTAAATTTCTGAGGACTGATAAACAAAACCGCGTCTTTTGCAAAGACTGATGATTTTGTCCAATGTACACTTGTGTGTATCGTTTGCCATAAAAACTCCTATATAAACGCTGGAATGCGTCATTTAGATATAACTGAAAACATACCACAAAACTGAATAATGTACAATTGCGTTTCACTTCATTGCGTTTCGGACTGAGATTTAGCATTATGAAAACAAGAAGCGGACGATTTTTTTTCAAAAACAACAGGATGGTATAAATCACCTGCAATACAAGAAATATCCGGCGGTGCAGAAACCATCTCCCAGTCAGTGCCTGAAAGAACGGAAAAATCTTTTTCATCATCCATACGGAATGTCTGCCAGGAATGAGGACAGCCAGAATTGTACAGAATGACGACAGTTTTCCTCCCCACGCGCTGCATTTCAAAAAGTGCGCCGCACGGCTCAATCACTGTTTCCCAGCTTCCGGCAGAAACGACGGCGTCAAATTCTCCGTCATCAAAAGGCAGGCATTCCGGGCGCACTACAAAACCGAACTCGCTTTCATTGAGGACAGAAAAACTTTCCACCTGCGGAGGAAACTGAACCTTTCCCGGAGAACAGGCACCGGTAAGGAGTAGAATTTTCCTGTACTTACGCTGGTTTAGAAGAAAATCAACAATCCCGGAACAAAGAAAAAGCTCCCTCTGTGCGCAAATTGCCTTTTCTGCATCGTCTGAACGGCGATACTTTTCCAGAAGCCTACGTTCCTCCGCGCGATACGCTGAATTCAAAAACGAAACCCTGTCAAGATAAAGCTGACTGTACACAAAATGCTGTGCAGAAGCACTGCGCTCCACAGACCAGAATAATGCCGTACGGACTGCATTCTCCCTGATAAAACGGTATTTTTCAAAATTCTGCACGGCATTCCTTACGGTTTCCGAAAGCGCTCCGGCATCATCCGTAGCCAGAATGCAGTTCCAGCCGGGTTTTGCATACAAAGGTAATTCACCGCCGGAAAGGATAACCACAAGACATCCGGCTCTCATCGCAAAAAGACCGGCGGCATCAAGAGGAGAACAGGCAGAAGAAATAACTGCAACATCAGAATGACCGTACGCGTCTTCCGAAAAATCTTTCCTGATTACAGTAACGTCATCAAAATGCGGAAAATCATAAAGCAAAGGGTGCGTTTTCTCCGAAGTTCCGTATAAAGCGTATAAAAAATATTCTGACTTATACTGCCGTTTAAAATCTCCGCCCAAACGCCTTACCGCAGACACAAAACGCTCTGCCAGGGCAGAACCGCCGTTTCCGCAGAAAAAGCCCACACGAACCGTCCGTCCACTGCCTGAATTCTTCTTCACGGAATTTATTTTTTTCCTGCCAGAACTGCTTCCGCCGTAAAACTCTTTCTGCCCAACATACAGGCATTCAGACTCACAGCCGGTTCTGTACAATGCACTTTTTCCGTATGAAATTCCGGGCGGAACTACAACAGGAACGCACTGTCCGCCGGAAAGACGTTCCGCAAGATTTGCCGCCGTCGGAGAACTCACGCACAGAACATCGCAATTCCCTACCGCGCACCGTTCAAGTTTTTCCTCATAAAAATCTATGTCGGTAATGACAGAAGATAAAACACTGTCCTGAAAAATCATTCGGGAAGAATACAGAACGTGCCTGTCAAACCGGAACGGAAGAAAACTCTGCCTGTCATTGCAGTGGATGATATCCGGCATAAACGTACGCACAAATTCATCGCAGCCGGCACGGACAGAAGCAGCACACTCCAAAATCCGCGCATCGGTGGAAAACGCCTCAAACACGCATTCAGGAGAAAAAACGGCATCTACAATTCCCGGCGGAAAAGAAACGTTACGGTGTTTATATGCCAGAAATACGCACCTTACATCGCACCGCCGGCGAAGTTCTGAAATAAAATCAAACAGCACGGAAGAAAAGCCACCGTACCAGTCCAAAAGATAATCTGAAAAGACAAAAAGTATCCTCATTCTTTGCTCCGAATAGTTTTCTAAAAATCCTCCAATGTATAATCGAAGCAGAATGAAAAAAAAGTGCAGTTTTTGCAGAAAAAAATCAGTAATCTGAAAAAATTATTTCTCGTCCGTCATTTTATTGCCTTTACGGCACAAAAGGCGGGAAAAAAACATTTTCGAAAATATCAAAAGATGTGTTTTTACAGGAAACTGTTGTCAGGCGGAACAATACGTTTTCGTCTGCAAACGACGGATCTGACGGAATGTTACGAACAAGCCGGCAGACAGCCTGATATTTTCCAGAAGACTTCCGTTTTTCGGTCGGCGTATAATAGAACACACGTTCCGTATACTTATATTTTATTCCTTTTTCTTTCTGAAAAAAATAACGAAGATCCCTGCCTGATTCAGGACTTCCCAATCCAAGAGAAACCGCAGGATCAGAAAAAACTGGTTTTCCGGTTTCAATTACCGCGCATAGAAGTCCGTCCTTAAATTGAAATTCAATGTATTCAAACGGAGAATGTTCCGTATTTTTCCACGAAAGCTTAAAGCACGATACGTCAAAATGACTCTGACTGCACGGCGAATAAGAATAATTCGTGTTATTTTTTTTGACCCATTCTTTCACTTCGTCCTGCGTACTTTCCCAGACAAGACCATTCCAGCCGCTCTGCAAGTCAACCGTTTTCTTTATTACAAAAACCGGAACAAGGACAAAAACAGCCGCCAGCATGCAGATAAAAACCTGCGATTTTCGTTCCGTCATACGTTTCTCCCGTCAAGAAAGTTTTTTTTATTTTTTCCGGCAAGCGAAGAAAGCCGTCCAGCTTCATCCTGCGCCTCTTTCAAAAGTGCATCATATTTTCCCGAAAGCACGTAAAAATCTACGCGCAGCTTTTCCGCATTAAATCCGTCCGTACAGAATTCAAGGTAAAAACCGGCAGCAGCAAAAAGAATGGCGGCAAAACCCGTCACACCCATAAAACTGCTCACAACGGAAATATTCCTGAAAATTCCCACAGCCACAAGAAGGACAAAAAGCAGTTTTGCAACGGACTGAACGCTAAAAATCATTCCTGCAATGCAGAAAACTGAAAAAAGCGTAAGGAAAAAATCAGTTTTCATTCTTTCGATAGAAGGAAAGGCGGACATTCCCGTTTCAGGGAAGAGAAATACTTTTATAATCATTGTAAAAAACAGCGTATGAACGGTTATGCTCAGAAGATTAAGGACAATTTTCAGCGCCCGGTGATTCTGGTTTTCGCCGGAAGAAACGCCGTCAAAAAGCGTCACACGGAAAATTCCGCGAAGCTGCATAATGGTCATAACAACAAGGGCGGAAATTCCGCACAGTAAATCCGGCTGCTGCTGAACGCCTGCATTATGTTTTGCAGAAACTCCGAAAGCCTTAAAAAATGCGCCCCATACTGAATCAAAAAGCGGAACTTCCACAAGCATTCTGTGCGGATACATCAAAAGCCAGGACGACACCCAAAGGCATACCAATCCTGTGAGCGCATAAAAATCCACCGTTTCAAACCATTTTTTACGTTCCATACAGAACCTCCGCATAAAAAAAAACGGCGGACACATTACGTATCCGCCGTTTTAGAGCCAACTCCCGGACTTGAACCGAGTACCTGCGCGTTACGAGGGCGCTGCTCTACCAGGTGAGCTAAGTTGGCAAAAAATTAATGCTGTGCCACTTCGGCAGCACGTGCAATTCGTTTCATATCAGAGATATTGGAAACGATAATATAATTATCAAAAACTTCAATCCGCCGTTTTTCAACAAAACGGTTGATTTCCGTTCTTGTAACATCCTGAGAAAGACCAGCCCACTGTGCAACATCTGCAACAGTTACATTAAACTTACAGATGCGGCTGTCAGGATTCGCGCTTGGATACATTTCATTAAGCATAATGAATACATTTGCCAGACGCGCCTGAGGGTCTTTTATAACAAGAATTCTGAAACGCCGTTTCTGATCATAAATCCGCTTGCAGAACAGCTTAAGCAAATTAAGCGCAAGCTGCGGATTTCCGGTCATAAGAACTTCAAAATTCTCTTTGCTGAACTCAAGGCATTTCACGCGCGTCTTTGCCATACACGTAGCAGAACGCGGCGAATTGTCAAGAATTGCCATTTCACCGAAGAACTCACCCATTTTCAATATATCAAGGTTTTTCTTCGTTCCGTTTACACATTTTATCAACTGAACAGTTCCAGTCTGTATAAGATAAAAAGCATCTCCAGGCTCAAATTCAGAGATAATAACCTGTCCCGGCTCATACGTTTTCGCAAAACGCTCAAACGCAGGAAGATCAAAACAACTTGCAGAACCGTCTGAAGTATCAGAAGAAACTTCATCAAAAGACACACGAGCCGACATTTTTTCATTTCGGATACGCGCATCTTCATACAGCTTTGCAACTTTGTCCTTTATATGTGACCGAGGAAATCTTTTTAGAATTTTCAGGCACACATCACAGCAGGAACGGAACTGCTCGTCATCATAAAAACTCTGGGCAACCTCCAGCATTCCTGTCGTTTGATCTTCAGGAATTACGTTAAGGATAGTGCCTATTTTTCTATGAATCTGCCGCAGCTGATTAGAAAATACGCGAAGCATTTTCATAATAAGCTGCTTATTCCCGCTGAACAATTTTTCAAATTCAACTACAGTCAGGACAACAACTGATGCTTCAGAAAGAACCGTTACAGTTTCTTCCCGAGGAAAATGTCCTAAAGCAGATTTTACGCCAAAAAATTCACCAGGCTTCACCTGATCAGTCACTGAGCTACCGGTCTCAATATCTACACTAGTAAGAATTACAATCCCTTTCTGTAGAATAAAGACCCTGTCATCCTGGTCTCCTGCAAAGTAAGGAATTGAACCCTTTGTGTACTGCATGAATCTAGGCATTCAAAGTCCCCCTGACTTTTATGTTTTTTATTATATCACAAATATTTTTTTTGTGCTATGGTTTTTCTATGATAGATTTGCATATACACACACTTTTTTCTGACGGACAGTATACACCTGCCGAGTTTATTAAAAAAGTAGCAGATAAAAATATAGAAGTCATCGCAATAACGGATCACGACACTGTAGACGGTCTTGAAGAAGGAGAATTTGAAGCAAAAAAATACGGCATTACGTTCGTTCGCGGAATAGAACTGAACATCGAACGCCCGAACTGTGAATGTCACCTTCTTGGACTTGGACTTCAGGAAATTTCTCCTGAACTGAAAAAGATAATCAGCTCTCTGCAAAAAAGCCGGAATGAACGGAATGAACAGATGATAAGCCTTATGAATGCCGGCGGAATTGAAATTACAATGGAAGATTTGCAAAACGAATTTTCCTGTCACGTATTGGGAAGACCTCATTTTGCAGCCTGGCTTGAAAAGCACGGCATCGTAAAGCACCGGCAGGACGCATTCGATAAATATCTTGCGCGCGGACGCCCGTGGTTCGTAGAGAGGGTCGGCGCAGATTTAGATGACTCTATAGAAGCAATTTACAAAAGCGGCGGAATACCGGTACTTGCCCATCCGCTTTCGCTTTATCTTTCCTGGACAAAACTTGAGCCTGTCCTCCAGGATTTTAAAGAACGCGGCATTGCAGGAATAGAGGCGTTTCATCCCGGTGCGCGTGTAACGGAATGCCTGAGGCTTGAAGAGATGGCACGCCGGAACGGACTTTTTGTCACTGCCGGAAGCGATTTTCACGGTGAAAAAGTACGTGCGGACAGGCATCCTGGAATTACCTGTGGCGGCAAGAAGATTGAAAATCGTTTTTACTACGATGAACTTCTGCCTGCACTGGAAAAAGCACGTTCTTCAAGATAATTTTTTCAGATTTTTCCTGCATTTTTTGCCTTTTTTCAGCACTGACTTCGATATATATGTGTGGAGGCAGAAATGCAGATTTATTCTTTTTCACCATTCGGTTACGAAGGTGCACTTGTTACTGTAGAAGTTGATTTACGGCGCGGAATTCCAGCCATTGATATTGTAGGACTTGCGGACAATGCCGTAAAGGAATCAAGGGAGAGGATGCAGGCAGCAATACGGAATTCCGGGCTTGATTTTCCGATTGAACGCGTACTTATAAGCCTTTCCCCTGCTGACTTGAAAAAAGAAGGCGCAGGTTTTGACCTTCCTATTGCACTCGGCGTGCTTGCCGCAAACGAAGCAAACAAGGGAAACGGTGCAGACACAGGAGAAAGAGATTCTGCGCCTGTTCTTATTATGGGAGAACTTGAACTTTCCGGGAAAATACGCGCAGTACGCGGAGTTCACGCGGCGGCAGCAACAGCGGCGGCAGGAGGAATATTCCGCTGTATAGTACCGGCCGCAAACGCGGAAGAAGCGCGTGAAGTAAACGGAATGAAAGTCTTTGGTGCAGATACGCTTGAAGAAGCGTTTGCGGCAATGAGCAGCCCTGAAAATTTTACGGAAGCCGCCGCTCATTTTTCCGGGACAAAACAGATTTCTGACAAAAACGCTGTTGAAACAAACGGAATTTTATTTCCGCGCATTACGGACGGCTATGAATTCGGAGACATACGCGGACAAAGGCAGCTTATTCGCGGACTTCAGATAGCGGCGGCAGGAGGTCACAACGTTGTTGCAATCGGTTCTCCCGGTTGCGGAAAAACTATGGCAATGCAGAAATTCCCTGCATTGCTGCCGCTCCTTACGCCGGAAGAAGCACAACCCGTTACGAGAATTATGTCACTGGCAGGACTTTTGCATCCTGCACAGCCGCTTGTGCGTACTCCGCCGTTCAGAATGCCGCATCAAACAGCTTCAATAGAAGGAATGTGCGGCGGCGGAATAAACTGCCGTCCCGGAGAAATATCCCTTGCGCACAACGGCGTACTGTTTTTAGACGAAGCGGCTGAATTCAAAACGTCGGTATTGCAGATGCTTCGCGTTCCTCTTGAAACCGGGCGAATAACTCTGGCACGTGCAGGACGTTCAACGCAATTTCCGGCACGTTTTCAGCTGCTTATGGCAGCAAATCCGTGTCCCTGCGGAAATTTCGGGTCGGACACAAAAATGTGCCTGTGCAGCAGCAGGGCAATTGAAATGTACTGGAAGAAATTTTCTGCGCCGCTTCTTGATAGAATCGACATACGTATTTCAGTTAAAAACGAAAGCGATGAAACAGAGGCTTCTTCTGCACAGGAACCGCCGCTTACAACGGAACTGCTGCGCATAGGAATTGCAAATGCAGTAAAAACCCAGCGCCACCGCCAGGCAAAGAAAAATGCCAGCCTTACACCAGCGGAAACTGCTTCATTCTGCAAAATAGATGAAGATACAAGAATGCTGCTTACAAAGGCGCAGAACAGATACGGATTTTCCCCTCGTGCCACGGCAAGCATTCTGAAAATCGGAAGGACAATCGCCGATATGGAACTTTCCGCAGAAATAAAGCAGCAGCACATTGCAGAAGCAATACAGTATAGAAAGGCTTTTACAAATTTTATGCAGACAGAGACATAATAACGCCTGCATAAAAAAAACGCACGAGTTTTTCAAGATGAAGGCAGGGCAATCCGGAAAAGCAGAAACAACATTTACAGCTGTAACTGCGCCGGATACGTTCTGCTTTTTACAGGCCTTCACAATTACATCTATTCGTTTGGAAGTTCAAGAATCAGCTCAATTTCTGCAGGCGTCCTCTTAAGGCGGCTTGCAATTTCATTGATTCCCCAGCCCTGCCGGCGCAGCTGGCGAACGAGATCCCTCTGCTGCGGCGTAATATGAGAATTATCTGCCGGCGGATTTTTTGCAACATCCTCACGCGTCAGTATTGCCAGCTGCTCGAATTTAGAATCGACTTCTTTTGACAGTTCCAGAAGCCGCTGTTCGCTTCTTCCAATTCCCTGGCGTGTAGAATTGATTTCTTCCATACGAGTTTCTGCATCTTTCAGCAAATCCTGAAGTGAAGACAGTCTCTGCGCCGCTTCACCGATTTTCGGTCCGTTTTTCAAAAGTTCGTCCACATTTCGCTGAACGTCGCGTATTTCATCAGGCAGCGTTTCTGCCTTGCTGGAACAGACTTTTAATCTGTCTTCAAGATTTTTCAGATTTTCAAAAGACGTATTTACGTCCTTCATAACGCGGTCAATAACTTCCTGTTTCTGTTCCAGACGGTCATATCTGCCGGAAATATTTGCAAGATTTTCCTGGAAATCACGTACCTGAACTTCCATATTCTGAAGTTCATCATACGTTGTATTAAGACCGTTGATTTTATCGTCTATAGAACTTGACAAGGTAATCAGTCTGTCATACTTCTGTCCGATTGTATCGACTTTTGTCTGATCTTCCTCAAATTTGCCAATCTGTTTTTCAACTTCATCTTTCATTCTAAGAATCTGGTTGTACTGACCGGTTAAATCAAGTGCAGCAGCCTTAAACTTTTCAAGACGCGTAAAATCTTCTTCAAGACCGCCGATTTTTTCATCAAGCTGTTTTTTCATCTGCTCGGCTTTCTCGTACACTGACAGCTGAGTTTTTATAGCCTGAAGTTCTTTTCCAAGTTCGCTCATCTGAGTCTGCATTGCATTTGAATCGCCCTGCATCTTCATCACAAAAGCAGACTGATCATTTCTGTTTTTCTCAGAAACACTCTGAATTTCTGCGTTCAGTTCCTGGAGTTTTCGGGAAGCCTCAGTATTCTGCATACGCACGCGTTCTTCCGTATCATTAAGCATCTGCTCGTACATTTTCTGAAGCTGCTGAACAACCTCATTAGAGCGGGACTCATAATTACTAAGCGACTCATCAGCGTGTCCGTTAAGTTCGGAAACTTTTTTTGCCGCCTGATCAATAAACTGCCGGTATTCAGTATCAAGATAATTCTGAGCATCACTTACCTTGTTCATTGCAAGTTCCTTCAATCCTGAAAGTTCCTGCGCAAAAAGGTCTTTTGACTCATCAAGCTGGTGTTTCAGCTGCTGTTTCCACGTATTGAACTCACCCAGAGCCGCATCAATGGATGACGTTCCTGTTTCCTGACGGGACTGCACGATTTCTTCAAACTTCTGAAGGTCTGCCATAAGTTCCGACTTTACTTTTTCAAGCTGTTCGGCAACGGCACTCTGCGTTTTTTCAGCAGTTTCCTTCAAAAATTCGTCAGTTCGGGAATCTGATGCAGAGATTTTATCTTTCATATCTGCCATAAAAGATGAAACAGAAGATTTTATATCATTGATCTGATTTTGAACTGAATTCTGCGCCTGTGCAATCTGAATTTCAACACGATTTTGCTGTTCTTCATTCTTTTCCTGAAGTGCGGCAAGCTTTTCACGCAGATTATCATTGTACTCAGTTTCAATAGCACGGCGTTCATCTATAAATTCATTCGTAATGGAAGTCATTTTTCCGTCAAACGCACTCTTCCATGAAGAAAGTTCCTCGTTAATTTCATCGCCGCGTGTTTTCAAATTGCGGTCAAAATCATCCTCAAAGCCTTTAAGTTTCTCGCTCATAGCGCCGATTGCATTTGACTTAAGTTCATCTATTTTCTGCTCTATAAGCTGCAAATCACGTTCAATGACTTCGGAGTCAGACTTGATTGACGATGCAAACTGCTCGTGTTTTTTCTGCTGCTCCGCCGTAAAGAAATCAAAGTCATTCATAACACGCCTTGAAATTTCGTCCATTGCAGCACGAAGCGTTTTCTCAAGCGTATCAACATCGCTTCCGGATGCTTCAAGCTGCGAAAGGCGGTACTCCAAATCTTTCTTATATGCAGAAAGCTTTTCATCAACTCCGCTTAACGCCTTTGATTCCTGCTGTTCGCACGCAAGTTTTATCCGCTCCGATGACTGCTCAAGAACCATATTCAGATTTTGCATTTTTTCAGCAGCTTCAGCCTTAAATGATTCAATTCTGTCGTTCATTCCGTCTATCTTGCCGTCAAGTTCAGGCTCAAACTGCGCAATACGCTTCATCGCCTCTTCACAATCTGATTTTATTCTGTCCACCGTACTTTCAGCGTCTTTTGCCGCCTTTGAAATTTCGCTTGCAATTATGCTGTTATAGCGTTCCTGAACAGAAGCGATTTTTTCATCAAGGAGTGCTTTTGCATCTTCAAACGATTTCTGGCTCTGCTCTACACAGTCAGAAACCTGACGGGCATTCTGCTCAGCCGTATGAAGCGACTCCGTCAGTTCCTGCCTCAAACCTTCAATTCTGCCTGCATAATTTTCTGACATCGCATCAATTTTCTGCAAGATTTCAGACTGAATTCCGCCCTCTTTTTCGCTGTATAAACGTTCAACAGCCTCAATCTGCTGAGAAAGCCCGGCGGTAGCAGAAGCATATTTCCGGTTAAGTTCATCATAGGCAGAATCTATACCAGAAAGTTTCTGCTCGTAATTTTCTTTTATCTCTGCAACTGACTTCTGATAATTATCATTCAAAGAAATAATCTGCTGCTTGCACTTTTCAAATGCCTCTGCAACTTTATGCTGGAGTTCGCTAATTCTCTGATTGTTCTTCTCCAGTGCCGCCGCATACGTTTCGGCAGCCTTTCCGTCCGCCGCCTGAATTTTTTCTGCAAGAGCAGAAATGCGTTCATCATTTTTGCTGTCTACGGAAGAAAGCTGCGCTTCATATTTTTCGTGAATGCCGGCTACTTCGCCTTCAAATTTTACGTTCAGTTCATTCAGGCGCTGCCTGCATTTTTTGTCGCTCTCTGCAATTTTCTGCTGAAGCGCAAGCACGCGCGAATCGCTTTTTCCGCCGGTCGTTTCTATAAGCGATGCATATTTTTCCTGAACGGACTTCATTTTTTCCTCAAGCGAACCTTTTACAGCAGAAAGCTTTTCTTCCATTTCGCCGGTTACTGAAGACAGGCGTCCGCCAAGTGAAGAAGTAACGGAAGCGACTTTTTCTGCAAGCTGTTTTTCCAAATCCGAATGCGCCTGCTCAAGCTGCTTGATGTATGCATCGCTTCTTGTCTGTGCCTGACGGCTTAAATGCTCGAATGCCGCATCTTCAAGCGACTGCGCTTTCTTTGCAGCAATTTCATAAACGCCGGATATTTCATTCTGGAATGACTGCAACGCTTCCTTCGCAGTTTCTTCAACTTTTGCAAATTCTGACTTTATCTTCTGTCCACGTTCATCGTATTCAGAAAGGAGACGGTTTCCAACAGCTTTAAGCTGCTCGCCGTTTTTCTGCGCAAATTCCTGAGAAATCATAGGTATTCGCTTTTCAATCGTATCTACCTTCGCCTGCTGTTCGGACACTTTTGAATTCAGCCGGTCAATAATAACAGACTCTTTTTTTACTTTTTCAAGATTTTCTTCAACACTCGCCGTCATTTTTACAAGTTCTTTCAAAAGGGAATCGTAGGCAGCAATCCGTTCCTCTATTTTATGGACGGAATCTGAATCTGACTTCAAATTGTCCGTTAATTTCTGAAAATCTGAAATCTGCTGGTCAAGACGTTTTACAGCGGCAGCAGCGCGCATCTGCTGAGAGTCAATTTCTGTCTGCGCAGCAGAAAGCTTTTTTTCCTGCGCCTGAAAATAGTCATCAAAGTCAGACTGACGCTTATCCGCGTATTTCCTGACTTTTTCCATAGAATTAGACTCTTTGTCAAAGATATGCAGCGCATAGGAAATTCCGGCTGCAACAGCCGCAGCGATAATAATAGTGATAACTGACATTTTTTAATCCCCACCCAAAAATGCGTTTTCTAATCAGCGAAATCGTATCGTTCTCTCTATTCTAGCACAATATTCAGTAATTGACGATAGTTTGAAAATGAAATCTCCGCTTCTTTTAAAGGTTTATTGAAAATCCGGCGCCAGAACGGAAGAAGATACGCGCATTTCATTCCTGCATTATGAGAACCGCGCACGTCATATTTCAGGCTGTTTCCCACGTATAAAATCCTGGAAGGTTCAACGCCAAGTTCATCTGCCATTTTCAAAAAGGAATACGGATCTGGCTTTAATGCACCAAGCTGTTCTGTTCCAAGAACGACGTTGCAATACTGCCTTACGCCCCAAACATCTCCTTTCTGCTCCGGCGGAAAATCAGACAGCAGCGCAAGCTTGAAACCGGCTTCCTTTAATTTACGGAATGTTTCAGGCACATAGGAATAGCAGGCAATCCGTTCAAAATACGGCTCAAGACCTTTGTAGACAATATCATTCAGGCGGCGCTCCGCTTCTTCCGGCGAACACCTGAGCCATCCTGCCATTTTCTTTGCCTGAACCTGACGAAAATTATCGTGCTGAGGAAGCGCGTGCATTTCATTGCGCACAAAACCGTAGAACAGAAAGAAAAATCCGTGTGCTATATACCTGAACAGAGCGCGGACTGTAAGCCGCCACTGAGGATACAGCGTTCCGTCAATGTCAAACGCAACTGCTTCTATTTCTCCCAAACCTTTAACGTACACCACAACTCCTGTGACAGGGCGATTTTGCCTGCCGTTTTATTAAAGAACGTCAAAACCGTAAAAACGATTTTAAGCGAATCTACCTATTTTTTTATAATACTATACTCAAAGCGTGCCTGTCCATCGGAAGAAGCCGGCTTAAAACGCCATTGAGAAATCTGTTCCCGTATCTCAGATTGAATCTGAATCGGAAGCAGGGAGGACGGCGAAATAA
>SAMEA3663025__coassemble_1010_pt1 | contig 13879 bp, 9 predicted proteins | sample SAMEA3663025__metabat2_low_PE_029 | metagenome-assembled genome bin SAMEA3663025 (sample SAMEA3663025) | pig gut metagenome | biome: pig gut; feature: pig-associated habitat; material: faeces | place: France | collected 2012 | reverse complement strand
TAGAGCAGCGGTCTCCAAAACCGCCTGTCGTGGGTTCAAATCCTGCCTGCCCTGTTTTCAGTTAATCCATTGGAGGAATTATGTCAAAAGTCGGACAGTTTTTACGTGAAAGCAAAGCAGAGTTGAAAAAGGTTGTATGGCCTTCACGTGATGATGTTGTATCTTCAGTAAAAGTTGTAATTATCTCCACTATAATCGTTGCAATCGTCCTTGGTCTGTTGGATTTTGCTTTTACGGAAGCATTCCGCGCGTTAATGAAATAGAGAAGGATTTTTATGGCAAAGAGTTGGTACATTCTTCATACTTATAACGGTTATGAAGGTAAAATCGAACGTACTGTAAAAGCGCTTCTTGAAAAAAATGAGCTCGATCCTGCGGTTGTAACAGATATAAAAGTTCCTGTTGAAGAAGTAGTGGAAATAAAGGACGGCAAGAAAAAGAGCCGCCACGATAAATTTCTGCCGGGATACATAATGATAGAGCTTGACCTTCCTGAAATCGGATGGAAGGCTACGTGTTCTACTATCAGACGTATTCAGGGTGTAACCGGCTTTGTAGGAACTAATCCGAACGAACGTCCGCGTCCGATTTCTGCTGATGAGGCAAAGAACCTGCTTTTGAAAGCCGGTGCTATTAAAGGTGAAAAATCAGTCAAGGTTAAGCAGTCCTTTAATGTCGGCGACCAGGTTAAGATTACGGACGGTCCGTTTGCTTCTTTCAGCGGTACTATCGAAGATGTAAGCGTAGAGAAAGACAAGCTGCGTGTTAATGTCCAGATTTTCGGACGTGCAACACCGGTTGAAGTCAGCCTGCTTCAGGTTGAAAAGATTTAACAAGAACAAAATTTCAGGTGCTCGCATGCCAGTGCGGGCATTACCTGTTTTTGGGAGAAACGCAGGTCCGTTGGACAAAGGCGTTTCGCTAGAAGCGTATAAGCGCTTCATACCAATTTAGGAGATTCAAAATGGCATCAAAGAAGGTAACAGCCGTAATTAAATTGCAGTGTCCGGCAGGAGCTGCTACACCGGCTCCTCCGATCGGTCCTGCACTTGGACCTCACGGTGTTTCTGCACCGAAGTTTGTCCAGGAATTCAACGACAGAACAAAGAATATGGAAAGAGGTCTTATCATTCCTGTTGTTCTGACTGTTTATGCGGACAAATCCTACACATTCATCCTTAAGACTCCTCCGGCCGCCGTTCTTATCAAGAAAGCGCTCAAGATTGAGAAAGGTTCCGGAAACCCGCTTCTTAACAAGGTGGGAACGCTCTCTAAGAAAGACCTTGAGGAAATCGCAAAGACTAAGCTCCCTGACGTTAATGCTAACGATCTGGAAGCGGCAAAGAAAATCATCGCCGGTACTGCTCGCAGTATGGGTGTAGAGGTGGAGCACTAATATGAAACACGGAAAGAAATATCGCGCAGCCGCTGAAAAGTATGATTTGACTAAAAAATACAGTGTAGATTCTGCCTGCAATATGGTAAAGGATATGAAAGTTGCAAGCTTTGACGAAACTGTTGAAGCTCATATTTCATTGAAGCTTGATAAATCTGCATCTGTTCGTGATACACTGGTTTTCCCTAATCAGTTCAGAGGTGAAAAGAAAGTTCTTGTTTTCTGTCACGAAGACCGCGTAAAGGAAGCTCTTGATGCAGGTGCTGCTTATGCCGGTTCTGATGAATACATCGAAAAGGTAAAGGGCGGATGGCTTGATTTTGATGTTGCAGTTGCAACTCCTGATATGATGAAGGACGTTGGTCGTCTTGGTATGGTTCTTGGTAGAAAAGGTCTTATGCCTAACCCGAAAACCGGTACTGTTACTACTGACATTACAAATGCCATCAACGAGCTTAAGAAAGGACGCACTGAATACCGCGCTGATAAGGGCGGAGTTATTCATATTGCCGTAGGCAAGAGTTCTATGGACGCTGCAAAAGTTGCAGAGAACGTAAATGTACTTCTTGCAGAAGTTGCCAAGAAGTCTCCTAATGGTGTTACTGCTGGATTTATTCAGTCTGTTTCCCTTAGTTCTACTATGGGCCCGGGTGTCTGGGTTGATATGAAGGAAGGTGAATAATTATGGCAATGATGGCAAAGAAAGTTCAGTCTGCTAAGACTGCTGCAATTGAAGAAGCTAAAAAGACATTTGCAGAATACAAAGATTTTATTTTTGCTGATTACCGTGGAATGACTGTAGAGCAGATTTCAAACCTTCGTAAAAAGCTTCGCGAGCAGAATGCCGTTCTTAAGGTTGTTAAGAATAATTTTGCACGCATTGCATTTGAAGATATGAAGATTGACAACGTTGCTGACTATCTTAAAGGTCCTACAGTTGTTGCTATGTCAAACGAAGAGTCCAATGTAGTTGCAAAAGTTCTTTTTGACTTTGCAAAGGATGCTCCGACTCTTTCTGTAAAAGGTGCGTTCGTAGATAAGGCTGTTCTTGATGCAGCTAAAATCGAGGAATACTCTAAAGTTCCTGGAAAGAAAGAACTTATCGCAATGCTTATGTCTGCTATCAACGGTCCGGCTCGTCAGCTGGCTGCTACTATCAAGGCATACGCAGAAAAGAAAGAAGCAGAAGGCGGTGCGTCGGCTGCTCCTGCGGCAGAAGCGGCTCCGGCTGCTGAAGCTGCGCCGGCAGAATCAGCAGAGGCTCCGGCAGCTGAGTAATTCAGTTATTGAATCAGTTATACACGGTCAGGCTTCATAGCTGTCGACTGTCCGTGTTTTGATTTGCAGGACGGTTCGTATGAACCTGTTACTGCATCACCTTTTAGGGTGAATACATTTACATATTTGTGAGGAAGACAATATGGCAGCATTAACAACAGATCAGATTCTTGATGCAATTTCCGGTATGACAGTTCTTGAATGTTCAGAACTTGTAAAGGCAATGGAAGAAAAATTCGGCGTAACTGCAGCAGTTGCAGTTGCAGCAGCTCCGGCAGCAGGTGCAGCAGCAGGTGGTGCTGAAGAACAGACTGAGTTCACAGTTACTCTTGACAGCTTCGATGCAGCTAAAAAGATTCCGGTTATCAAGGCTGTTCGCGAAATCACAGGTCTTGGTCTTGGTGAAGCAAAAGCTTTGGTTGAAGGCGCTCCGAAAGAGCTCAAAGCTGGCGTAAGCAAGGCTGACGCTGATGCAATGATTGCTAAGATTACAGAAGCCGGCGGAAAAGCCAGCAAGAAATAATCGGGTTTTTGCCTGATTTTTAACTGAAACAGCAGGAGGTTGTCTCCTGCTGTTTTTGTGCTTTTATGTTCTTTTAAAATTTTTAGTATACGCCTTACCCCAATAAGGCAATCAGCCTGTTCTGTGCTGTGCAGAGTTTCTAGCATGTAGCAGTCCGTGGCTGAATCTCTAATACAGGGGGAAATGATGTTCGCAAAGACACGAACAATCAACCGTCAGTATATCGGTAAAGACATCCAGAACTTTATGGATGTGCCGGATTTGATTGGTATCCAGACTTCTTCTTATGAAAGTTTTCTTCAGGCAGAACGGCTGAAGAAAGGTGAGCCGTTGCTTAATCAGGGATTGCAGGAAGTATTTACCTCAACGTTCCCTATTGAAAGTCCGAACGGCGATATGTCCCTTGAGTTTGAATATTACGAACTCGATTATCCTAACATTAAATTTTCTGAACTCGAATGCAAGCAGAAAGGTCTGACCTATTCTGTTCCTTTGAAAGCCCGTATTGATCTTACGTTTCTGAATGACGGTCATATTATTCAGAAGGACATTTATATGGGCGATATTCCGCTTATGACAGACCGCGGAACGTTCATAATCAACGGTGCAGAGCGCGTCGTTGTTTCTCAAATTCACCGCTCTCCTGGAGTTATTTTCCAGCACGACAAGGGCGTGTATTCCAGCCGCATAATTCCTTACCGCGGTTCCTGGCTTGAATTTGAAATTGACCAGAAAAAAGAACTGATTTTTGCAAAAATTGACCGCAAAAAGAAAATCCTCGGCACTATTTTCCTGCGTGCGCTTGGCTACAATACGCGTGAGGAAATCATCAGATGCTTCTATTCTACGGAAAATGTTGCTGTAGTTGATACGACTGAATCCCGCAATGCGCTTGTTGACAGCGTTCTTGCAAGTGCCGTTATCCTTAAGGATGAGGACGGAAACGAAAAGCGCCTGTTTAATGCCGGCGTACGCCTTCACCCTCACGATATTGATGACCTTGTTGCAAACGGCGTAAAGGAAATCTGCGTAATTAAATTCAATACAAAGAATAATCCGAACAGCAAGGAAGAGAATAACGAGTCACTTGATTCCCAGATTATCATCAACTGTTTTGAGCGCGAGGAAATCCGCCATGTAAAGGAAGGTTCTGTAGACAACGAGCCGACACGTGAAGATGCGCTTGCTGCCGTTTATGCAGTCCTGATGCCTGGTGAACCGATTACTGTTGAGGCTGCTGAAAAAGATTTGAATTCAATGTTCTTCAGCGAGCGTCGCTATGACCTTGGACGCGTCGGACGCTACAAGCTCAACAAGAAATTCGATTATAAAGATGACGTAAAAGACTTTACTTTGATTAAGGACGACATCATCAATACGATGAAAATTCTTATCAAGGTATATATCGGCGAAGAGCAGATTGACGATATTGATCATCTTGGTAACCGCCGTATCCGCTGTGTAGGCGAGCTTCTTACAAACCAGCTGAAAACTGCGTTCAGCAGAATGGAACGCATTGTAAAAGAACGGATGGGCTTGAAAGAAACTGATACGATGAAACCGCAGGATCTTATTTCAATCAAACCGATTGTTGCTGCCCTGCGCGAATTCTACGGTTCAAGCCAGCTTTCTCAGTTTATGGATCAGGTAAATCCGCTTTCTGAACTGACTCACAAGCGCCGTCTGAACGCTCTTGGTCCTGGCGGTCTTTCACGCGACCGTGCCGGATTTGAAGTTCGCGACGTTCACTATTCACATTATGGACGTATGTGTCCTATTGAAACTCCTGAAGGTCCGAACATCGGTCTTATCGTTTCGCTTGCTATGTTCACGCAGATAAACGAGTACGGATTCCTTGAAGCTCCGTTCCGCAAGGTTGTGAACGGCAAGGCAACAGACGAGGTTGAGTATCTTTCTGCAATGGACGAAGACAAGTATTACGTCGGACAGCTTGTAGAAGGAATTAAGGAGGACGGTTCTTTCCCTACGGAAATGATTTCCTGCCGTCATCGCGGCGACTATACGACGCGCAACGTAAAGGACATTCAGTATATCGACGTTTCTCCGCGTCAGGTAATTTCCGTATCTGCATCTTTGATTCCGTTCCTTGAGCACGACGATGCAAACCGCGCACTTATGGGATGTAATATGCAGCGCCAGGCTGTACCGCTTCTGTTCCCTGAACCGCCTCACGTCGGTACTGGTATGGAGCGCAAGACTGCATACGATTCGGGCGTTCTCGTAAAGGCGAAATATGAAGGCGATGTTGTATACGTTGCAAGTGACTTGATAAAAGTCCGCCCTACGGATAAGGCTGCCGGCGAGATAAATGAATATCCGCTTTTGAAATATCAGCGTACTAACAATGATACGTGTAATCATCAGCGTCCGATTGTTGAGGTTGGTCAGCACGTTAAGAAGGGCGATGTCCTTGCTGACGGTCCTGCAACGTTCAACGGTGAGCTTGCGCTCGGACGTAACATTCTTGTAGGTTTCGTTCCGTGGAACGGCTATAACTACGAGGATGCTGTTTTGATTTCACAGCGCGTTGTCCGCGAAGATATGTATACTACTATCCACATCAAGGAATTCTCTATTGAAGTCCGCGAAACAAAGCTTGGTCCGGAGCGCATTACTCGCGATATTCCGAACACGGCTGAGAAAGCGCTTGATAATCTTGATGCGGAAGGTATCGTAAGAATAGGTGCTAAAGTCCGTTCCGGTGATATTCTGGTAGGAAAAGTAACGCCGAAGAGCGAAACGGAAACAACTCCTGAATTCAAGCTTTTGAACTCAATTTTTGGTGAAAAGGCTAAGGAAGTGCGCGATTCTTCCCTGCACGTTCCGCACGGAGTTGAGGGTGTTGTAATTGATGTTCAGCGAATGAAGCGTATGGAGGGCGATGAGCTTTCTCCTGGCGTTGATGAGGTTGTAAAGGTAATCATTGCCAATAAGCGTAAGCTTCGCGAAGGTGACAAGATGGCAGGACGTCACGGAAACAAGGGTGTCGTTGCGCGAATTCTTCCTATAGAAGATATGCCGTACCTTGAAGATGGTACTCCGCTTGACGTATGTCTTAATCCGCTTGGTGTTCCTTCTCGTATGAACATCGGACAGATTATGGAATCGGAACTTGGTGTTGCCGGTAAATACCTTAATCAGTTCTTTGAATCGCCGGTATTCCAGTCTCCTAGCCAGGAACAGATTGCCGCAAAACTTAAGGAAGCAGGACTTGCTTCTGATGCAAAGCAGATTGTTCACGACGGACGCACGGGCGAACCGTTTGTAAATCCGATTTTTGTCGGCGTAATCTACTTTATGAAACTGCATCACCTTGTTGATGACAAGATGCATGCGCGTTCTACAGGACCGTACTCACTTGTTACGCAGCAGCCGCTCGGCGGTAAGGCACAGTTCGGTGGTCAGCGTCTTGGTGAAATGGAAGTATGGGCGCTTGAGGCTTATGGTGCTGCAAACACATTGCAGGAGATGATGACTATTAAGTCTGATGATATGAACGGTCGTTCAAAGATTTATGAGTCTATCGTAAAGGGTGATCCGACTTCTCCTGTAGGCGTACCGGAAGCATTCAACGTTATGGTTCAGGAGCTTCGTGGTCTGGGTCTTGATTTCACTATTTATGACGAAAAGGGCAAGCAGATTGCCCTGACGGAACGTGATCAGGAATTGATTGATAAAGCTGCATCTGGCTTCGAGAAGGAGAATTCAAATGCGTGATATTCAGGATTTTGCAAGTGTTAAAATAAAACTGGCTTCGCCGGATACAATCCGCGCGTGGTCTTACGGCGAAGTAAAAAAGCCGGAAACTATAAACTATCGTACGCTTCGTCCGGAGAAAGACGGTCTTTTCTGCGAGCGCATTTTCGGAACTACCAAGGAATGGGAATGTTACTGCGGAAAATTCAAGTCAATCCGCTATAAGGGCGTTATCTGCGACCGCTGCGGCGTTGAAGTTACTCACTTTAAAGTACGCCGCGAGCGCACCGGTCATATCGAGCTTGCAGCACCGGTAAGCCACATCTGGTATTACCGTTCCGTTCCTAGCCGGATGGGGCTTCTGCTTGATATGCAGGTTGCCCAGCTGCGTGCCGTTCTGTATTACGAAAAGTACATCGTTATTGATGCCGGTGATACGGACTTGAAGAAAATGCAGCTTCTGACGGAGGACGAGTACATCGAGGCGCGCGAGCGTTACGGTGAAACGTTCACTGCGGATATGGGTGCAGAGGCTATCAAGACGCTTCTTGATAACATCGACCTTGATTCCCTTGCGGCAGAACTGCGTGCAAAGATGATTGAAAAGGGCTCAAAGAGTGACAAGCGTCTTTTAAAGCGCATTGAAATTGTTGAAAATTTCCGCTCTTCTGGAAATAAGGCGTCCTGGATGATTCTGGACGTTATTCCGGTAATTCCGCCGGAACTTCGCCCTATGGTTCAGCTTGACGGCGGACGTTTTGCTACGTCTGACCTTAATGACTTGTACCGCCGCGTTATTAACCGCAACAACCGCCTTAAGAGGCTTCAGCAGCTTTCTGCTCCGGACATCATTATCCGCAACGAAAAACGTATGCTTCAGGAAGCGGTTGACTCATTGTTCGACAACTCAAAGCGCAAGCGCGTTGTAAAAGGCGCATCAAACAGACCGCTTAAGTCTATTTCCGATATGATTAAGGGTAAGCAGGGACGTTTCCGCCAAAATCTTCTTGGTAAGCGCGTTGACTACTCCGGACGTTCGGTAATCGTTGTAGGACCGGAGCTTAAACTGTGGCAGTGTGGTCTTCCTACGAAAATGGCGCTTGAACTTTTCAAGCCGTTCATTATGAAAAAGCTTGTTGACAAGGACGTTGTATTCAATATCAAGAAGGCAAAAATGCTCGTAGAGTCTGAAGCTCCGGAAGTATTCAGCATTCTTGACGAAGTTGTGCGCGAGCATCCTGTTATGCTGAACCGCGCTCCTACGCTTCACCGTCTTGGTATTCTTGCATTTGAGCCTGTTCTTGTTGAAGGAAAGGCACTTAAGCTTCATCCGCTTGCCTGTAAATCATTCAATGCCGACTTTGACGGTGACCAGATGGCTATTCACGTTCCGCTGACGCAGGCTGCTCAGATGGAATGCTGGACTCTTATGCTTTCTGCAAGAAACCTTCTTGATCCGGCGAACGGAAACACAATCGTTGCGCCGTCACAGGATATGGTTCTTGGAATTTACTATATGACTTCCGTAAAACCGGGCGCAAAGGGAACGGGTAAGCGTTTCTCAAGTCCTGATGAAGTCCGCCTTGCGGCTGAAAGCGGTGCTATTGAATGGCAGGCTGCAATCAAAGTGAATGCTCCTAAAGATTCTTTCAAAGAAGGCGAGTTTAAAGCCGGAGATTTGATTGAAACTACTGCCGGACGCCTTCGCTTTAATGAAGCTATGCCTGACGGAGTCCGCTATGTAAACGAGCTTATGGGTGATAAAAAACTCAAGGCTATGATTGAAGATGTTTATCATACGCAGGGACCGTGGCTTACAATCCAGATGCTTGACGCAATCAAGTCCGTCGGATACAAAAACGCTACGTTCTTCGGTGCAACTCTTTCTATGGACGATATTCTTGTTCCTGCTGAAAAGAAAGAGATGGTTGACAAGGCAAATAAAGAAGTTGAAAAAATCGTTAATGACTACTCAAAAGGTGTTATCACCGGAGAGGAGCGCTATAATCGTGTATGCGATATCTGGGCCCGCACTAACGACGAACTGACTGATTTGATGATGAAAAATCTTGCCAGCCACAAAGACGGATTTAATACTATCTATATGATGGCTACTTCCGGTGCCCGCGGTTCTAAAAAGCAGATTTCACAGCTTGCGGCTATGCGCGGATTGATGGCTAAGCCTAGCGGAGAAATCATCGAACTTCCTATCCGTTCGAACTTCAAGGAAGGTCTTTCGGTTATCGAATACTTTATTTCTACGAACGGTGCGCGCAAGGGTCTTTCTGATACTGCTTTGAAGACTGCTGACGCAGGTTATATGACCCGCCGTCTTGTTGATGTTGCTCAGGACGTTGTTGTAAATGACGAAGACTGCGGAACTATCAACGGTATTGATTATGCGGCGATTAAAGACGGTGATGAAATTGTCGTTCATCTGGCAGACAGAATTGTCGGTCACTATACGATTGAACGCGTCGTTCACCCTATTACCGGTGATTTGATCTGCGATGTAAACGAATACATAACTCCGGAACTCGCAAAGAAAATTGAAGATGCCGGCGTTGAAAAGGTTAAGCTCCGCACTGTCCTTACGTGCGAAGCACAGCACGGTATTTGTATAAAATGTTACGGTCAGAACCTTGCCCGCAACAAGATTGTTGAAATCGGTGAGGCTGTAGGTATTATTGCTGCGCAGTCAATCGGTCAACCTGGTACTCAGCTTACTCTTCGTACGTTCCACTCAGGTGGTACTGCTGATAAGGCAACGGAAGATAACCGCATCGTGCTGAACTTTAATGCAATAATCAATGATGTTCAGGGAACGCACGTAGAAATGGATGACGGAAGCTGGCTCTTTACTCGTAAAGGCTTTATGAAAGTTATCCGCATTCTTGACAGCGTAAAGCTTGAGAGCGGCGATGACCTTAAAGTACAGGACGGCGTAAGTCTTTTGAAAGACAGCGTTCTGCTTGTGCGCAAAGGAAAGGAAGTTACGGCTTCTGCTTCCGGAAAAGTCATTATCAAAGACAATGTTCTGTATCTTGTAAATAAGGAAGTGAAGGTTGAAATCAGTAACGGTTCTACTATTCACACAAAGGCAGGCGATGTTGTTGAAGCAGGAAAGGCATTGGGAACATTCGACCAGTATTCTGATCCGATTATTGCTGAAAGCAACGGTTACGTTCATTTTGAAGATGTAATTCTAGGTTCTACTCTTGCAGAAAAAGTTGATATGCAGACTGGTAAGACTGAGCGTACGATTACTGACCTTCACCTTGACGTTAAACAGCCGCGTATTCTTGTTACTGATGAAGCCGGTAACGAAATGGGAAGTTACTATCTTCCTGCCGGTGCCGTTCTTCAGGTTGAGGACACGCAGCAGATTAAGGCAGGTGATACTCTTGCCAAGATGCCTAAAGAGGCTGCAAAGACAAACGATATTACCGGTGGTATTCCGCGTGTTACAGAGCTTTTCGAAGCGCGCAAACCGAAAAATCCTTGCGTTCTTGCCCGGATTTCAGGAACTGTCAAGTTCAAGGGAATTTCAAAGGCAAAGCGTATTATCGCCGTTGAAGACGAATTCGGTAATGTTTTTGAACATCTTGTTCCTACGCAGAAGCATATGCTTGTGCGCGACGGTGACAAAGTAGAAGCCGGCGAGCAGCTGTGTGACGGCGCACCTAATCCAAGCGATATTCTTAATATTCTTGGTGAAAATGCCCTTCAGAATTACCTTATGGACGAAATTCAGTCCGTATACCGTGCGCAGGGCGTATCTATCAATGATAAGCACATCGGTGTTATCGTACGCCAGATGCTCCGCAAGGTAGAAATCGTTGCCGTTGGTGATACAAAATTCATCTACGGTCAGCAGGTTGATAAATACAAGTTCCACGAGGAGAACAGGCGTGTAGTATCAGAAGGCGGACAGCCGGCTGTTGCGCGCCCGATGTTCCAGGGTATTACGAAAGCGGCTTTGAACGTAGATTCGTTCCTTTCTGCTGCGTCATTCCAGGAAACAACGCGTGTTCTTACAAATGCGGCTATTTCCGGCTCAACGGACGGTCTGCACGGTATTAAAGAAAACGTTGCAATCGGACATATGATTCCGGCGGGAACAGGCATTAAGAATTACAAGAACATCAAGCTGTTCGATGAAAGCGATACAGACCTTGACGTTCAGATGGATGAAATTCTTGAGCGCCGCCGTCAGGAAAAAGAGCTTGAGATGAACAGGGTTGAAGAACCTGTTTTTGAAGCTGACGAGCAGGACTAGCGTATTGCCGGATGTTTGTCCGGCAGACGTGAAACGGTCGTTCTGTCTGTAAATCGGCAAAAATTCCTTCCGGGTTTTTCCGGAGGGGATTTTTTTTACCTGTATAAATATAAAAAAAAAGTTATAATTGTATTTTTTTTGCCGTAGCGTGAATAAGGCTTTATAATAGTAGATAACATTATACGCCTGAAAGCGCGGAGGATAGATTCTATGAATCTGAAAAAACAGGCACATGATTTGACATACAGAATAGAAAATAATTTTTTCCTCACCGTTATCCGTCGTTCCCTTACGATGATGATACCGTTCGTCCTTGTAGGCGGATTTGCCTGTGCGTTTATAAATCTGCCGTTTATTGATTATGGTTCGGAACTGTCCGACGGTGCATTGGGAACACTGTATTCTATTTTTATTTTTATTTACAACGGTACGTTCGGGCTTTTTTCCCTGGCGCTTGTCATTGTAATTACTGTAAGTTATTGCATAGAAAAAAATGAATCGCCGGATAAGGCGGCGATGTACGTAATAGTTGCGCTCGGTGCGTACGGAGCGCAGCTTAACATCGGTACTTCAGGATTTAATTTTGAAAGTCTGGGCGTAAAAAGCAGTTTTTCTGCAATTTTCATTGCGCTCCTTTCCTGTTTTTTGTACGAGCGTCTTAAGCGCATAACGGCATTTTCCCTGAAAAAATACGTTTCCGGTATGGACGTTATGTGTGCCAATTCAATTTCATCGCTTTTGCCGATGACGTTTGTCGTGGGTGTTGCTGTTCTGATAAATCTGCTGCTTCATTCGTTTTTTGGAGTGAAAAGCGTACACGAACTGTTTTCAAGTCTTTCCTGTGCGCTTTTTGCCCACGTTCATAACCGTTTCTTTTCCGGGCTTCTGTATACGTTCCTGCTTCATTTTTTCTGGTCTCTTGGATTTCACGGAAGTAATCTGATGGAACCTGTTGCCCAGTCGATTTTTTCAGACGTGACAGCAGATACTGTGTTCAGCAAGAGCTTTTTTGATACGTATATCGTAATGGGCGGATGCGGAACTACAATCTGCGTACTTCTTCTGCTTCTTCTTTTCTTCAGGAAGACACGTCTTGGCAATCTTTCAAAAATTGCCGTTTTTCCTGTCGTGTTTAACCTGAACGAAGTCCTTACGTTCGGCATTCCGATTGTTCTTAATCCTGTTATGGTAATTCCGTTTATCAGTACGCCGGTGATTTTATATTGCATTGCCTATGCGGCAACTGCATCAGAACTTGTTCCGGGACTTATAACTACAGTTCCCTGGTCAACGCCGATTCTTGTGAGCGGCTACATTGCTACCGGTTCTGTACGCGGCGTTCTTCTCCAGCTGTTTCTCGTTGCAACTGGTATGGCAGTATATTATCCCTTTATCCGGCTGAATAAGCGTGTGCAGGAAGTTAGCGCGCATAAAAGGCTTGATACTCTGGTGGAAGCCCTTAAACGCTGCGAGCAGGAAACGGAACCGCCGCAGTTTCTTTCTCGCATTGATAGTCTCGGTATGATTTCGCGCGTTCTTCTTGATGATTTGAAAGACGCAATAAAGGATGATACGCTTTTTATGCTGTATCAGCCGCAGTTTGATGCCGACGGACGGTGTATCGGTGCAGAGGCGCTTTTAAGGTGGAATCATTCCCTGTACGGCTGGATTTATCCGCCTCTTATTATTTATCTTGCAAAGGAAGGCGGCGTTCTCCAGCAGCTTGAAGAGAAAATTATAGATATGGTTGCAAGGTCAATTTCGCGAACCGCCGGCAGATATGACGGTGATTTTAAGATTTCTTTCAATATTACAGGAAAATCTCTTCTGTGGGATATTGAGTCCTGCATAGACAATGCCCTTAAAAAATATTCTATTCCGGCGGAACGGATGTGGATAGAAATTACCGAACAGGACGTCATCTCCAAGTCTGATGAAGTTGTCGGCACGCTCAGGCGGCTTAAGGCAAAAGGTCACACCCTGCTTATCGATGATTTTGGTATGGGACATACGTCGCTTCTGTACCTTCAGTCGGGCTTTTTCGGCGTTGTAAAGCTTGACGGCTCGCTTGTTCGGAATATTGTCCATAGCGAAACAAACCGTAATATAGTAGATTCTATTGTTGCGCTCGGAAACAAGCTTGGAATAAAAGTCATTGCAGAGTTTGTAGAAACGCAGGAAGAGGTAGACGTGCTTCATTCGCTTGGGTGCTGTTGGTATCAGGGGTATTTGTATTCCAAGCCGGTATCATTCGAACGGTTTATTTCATATCTATGCCGTACTAATGAAGAGCCGTCGGGGACTTGATGCAGGGCAGTGTGGCGTGCAGTTTCTCTCAAAAATCTGGTTAATTCCCTTCCGGCTTTCTTCATGCGATGGCTCTGGAGGAAGTTCAGAAGGTTCTGACGGCTGAATTTCTGAAAATCTTGTCTTTTCCTGGCTTTTTTCAGGAATTTCTGCCGGGTTATCGTTCTATATGTAGTTTTTGTGTGAAATTCTCTTGAATTCATTTTTTGAATTCATTATTATTGTAAAACTATCTTATTATAAGCTGGAATAGAGTTTTTGCTCTATATGGAAATGCAAATCTTCCGGGGTGCTGACCGGAATAAATAGAGGAGAATAGGCGATGCCTACAATCAATCAATTAATTCGTCAGGGACGTCAGTCAGTGGCTAACAGAACG
>SAMEA3663025__coassemble_970_pt1 | contig 14476 bp, 10 predicted proteins | sample SAMEA3663025__metabat2_low_PE_029 | metagenome-assembled genome bin SAMEA3663025 (sample SAMEA3663025) | pig gut metagenome | biome: pig gut; feature: pig-associated habitat; material: faeces | place: France | collected 2012 | reverse complement strand
GCGAACTTGTGAATAAAAACTTTGACGCTATTTCAGGCAAAGTTTTTATTACACTCTCCATAAAAAAATTTGATGTTGAAAAACTAGCTCAGCCAGTCCAGTATTTTTTTATCGCGTTCGCTCTGGTTTTCTGAACTTTCGTTTATCTGCGCCGTTCCCGTAAGTTTCTGTACGTATTTTCCTATGATGTCGTTTTCCAGATTTACGACTGCGCCTGTTTTTTTGCCGGAAAGCGCCGTATTTTCGCGCGTATGCGGAATGACCGAAACGGCAAATTCTTTGTCAGAAACGGCGGCGACCGTAAGGCTTATTCCGTCTACGGCGACAGAACCTTTTTCGACAATCAGATTAAGGATTGATTGAGGGGCGGATATGTAAATCCATACGGCGTTTCCCTCTTCTTTTATGCGCGATATGATGCCTGTTCCGTCGATATGACCGCTTACGATATGTCCGCCGAACCGTCCGTCCGCCGCCATTGCACGTTCCAGATTTACGCGGCTGTTCTTTCCAAGATTTCCCAGGTTCGTGCGGCGGAACGTTTCTGCCATAACGTCTGCGGTAAATGACGATTTTGTGAGTTTTGTAACTGTAAGGCATACGCCGTTTACCGCAATGCTGTCGCCGGTTTTTGTGCCTTCAAGAACGGTACTTGCCTGAATCTGAACCGAGCCGGAAACACCGTTTTTCAAAACGTCAAGAACCGTTCCGCATTCTTCTATTATTCCTGTAAACACGGCTGTTCTCCTGTGCAAGTTTTTCCGCTTGCGTTTTGCGGAACGTTGTATTCCGCAAGAATATCGTCTCCGATTTTTTCAATTCTTTCAAGTTCAATCTGAAAACAGTTTTCCGGTAAATCTATCCCTTCGCCTCCGACAGGCGTTTTTGCGTTTCCGCCGAAAATTTTTGGCGCGGTAAAAGCGTAGATGTGCTGAACAATTCCGGCTTCCAGCGCGCTGTAATGAATTTCCGATCCGCCTTCAATGAGAACGCTGTCAAGAGAGCGTTCGGCAAGCGTTTCCGTCAGTTTTTTTAGGTCTACGCCGTTTTTTCCCGGAAGGTATAATACTTCGCAGCCGCTTTTTTCAAGGGCGGATTTTTTTTCGTTTTCCTGACAGCAGGCAATAATCGTAGGAATTTCTTTTGCCGTCTGGACGATGTTGCAGTCAAGCGGAATGCGCAGTTTACTGTCGCAGATAATTCTTACGGGATTTCTTCCGCCTGAAATCCGGGACGTTAAAAGCGGATTGTCGGCAAGAACTGTTCCTATTCCGGCAAGAATGCAGGAATAGCGGTTACGCAGCTGATGTACAAAAAGGCGCGATTTTTCGCCGGTAATCCATTTTGATTTTCCTGTTTTTGAAGCAGTTTTTCCGTCGGCGGTCATTGCGTATTTTAGCGCAACGTACGGAGTCCGCGTGGAAATATAATGGAAGAAAATTGGATTAAGCGCATCACATTCGTCTTTAAGGAAATCTTCCGTTACTTCAATTCCGTGTTCACGCAGAAAAGAATTTCCTTTTCCGTGAACAAGGGGATTAGGGTCGCGCGAACCGACTACAACACGGCGTATTCCTGATTTAACGATTGCCTGAGTGCACGGCGGCTGCTTGCCGAAGTGACAGCACGGTTCCAGCGTAACGTAGAGAGTTGCGCCTTCTGCGGAATTTCCGTTTTCTTTGCAGTTTTTTAATGCTTCGCGCTCTGCATGAAGTCCGCCGTATTTCTGATGGAAGCCTTCGCCGATAATTTCATTATTTTTTACGAGGACAGCGCCTACAAGCGGATTAGGGTTTGTCCGTCCTTCGCCGTTTTTTGCAAGGGCGATTGCGCGGCGCATATATTCGGATTCTTTTGAAACTGTTTCAGGCATAAAAAAACCCCGCTTGAATTCGGGGCGCACTGCACAGGCAAAAGAATACAGTCGTTTCTTTCTGCCGATGAGAAAACTTCTTCCATCCAGACTATACTGTCGGCTACGGAATCGCACCGTATCGTGCCCTGCGGCTCGCTGGCTCGTATTTTCATACACACAGCCGGTGGGGATTTACGCCCCGCCCCGAAGTTTTCTAAAATTAGTTTATGCTATCATACTGTGTTTTTTTTTGCAATATGACTTAAATGCAGGGAAGGTTTTTCTTTGCCAATCCTGCACTTACAGACTGATAAGACTGATACGAACATTGTTTTATCGGAGTTTTTGTGCTACAGTATTTTGTATGCAAAAGAGTATTATGCTTTTTACAATCGTTTCATTTCTGGTGAGTGTCTGTCTTATTCCTTTGATTATTAAATTCTGCAAATTTTACAGTCTTTACGATACAGTTAATTCACGAAAAATTCATTCCGGGGAAATTCCGCGACTTGGCGGAGTGGGAATTGTTCTATCTTTTATTATCTGTGCTACGGTGTGTTTTTATTCTGATAAATCTCTTTCTTTTTTCAATGCAGCACCGCTTCTAGCCGCCGGATCGCTTATTTTTCTGTTTGGAATCCTTGATGACATTGTAGAAATGCGTGCCATTTTAAAGCTGATTGTCCAACTGATTGCAACGGCAATAGTCGTTCTGAACGGTTACTGTTTCCGCCAGATTTTCGGTCTTATGCTGCCTGAACCGGTTGGAATTCTTCTGACTTTTTTCTGGCTTTTGGGAATGATAAATGCATACAACCTGATAGACGGACTTGACGGATTGTGCGGAACGCTTGCCCTTACTGCACTTGTAAGCCTTGGAATTATGCTTTACGGTTCGTTCAATGAAGGAACTGCCGTCTGCTTTATTCTTTCTGCATCTATTCTGGGATTTTTAGTGTTCAACTGGCCTGCACCTAATGCAAAGATTTTTATGGGTGACGGCGGAAGTCAGTTTTTGGGATTTATGATTGCGACAATTCCCCTGTATTCCTCAAACGACAATTTTGAGTACAATAAATTTCTTATAATGCTCGTAATTGTTTCGTTTCCTATGCTTGATACGATTGCGGCTATCTTGCGGCGCTTGCGCGATCACCGTCCTGTTATGAGCCCTGACCGTCTGCATCTTCATCATAAGCTTTTAAATCTGGGCTTTTCAAAGCGGAATGCGCTTATAATGGTTCTTTTAATTCAGATTTTGATTTGTACGACAGTCGTGCTTTCTTCTTATATGGAAAAGGAAAAAGGAATTATTCTTCTGGCTGTGGCATATCTGTTTATGATAAGTTTCTATTGCGTAATTCACTACACAAACCGCGCCGTCTTGCAAAAAATTCGCCTTGAAAACGAAGCAAGAAACAGCGGAATAACGCCGAAATTGTAAAAGTAAAAACGATTGTGTAAAAAAACCGCTGTTATTACAGCGGTTTTTTATATTTAATTAGAATTTTTGTGTTATATCAAAATCAAAACACATTCACAACAGAACATCCGAAATCCATTGCCGAATAAAAAAACATCTAGTGTTCTGTAACTTTCAAAATCAGTTAATACTGTTTTGCCAAAGGTAAAATAGCGGACCGCAACAGGACATCCAAAATCCATTGCAGAATTAAAAAAACTAGTGCTCTGTAACCTTCAAAATCAATTAATGCTATTTTGCCAAAGGCAAAATAGCGGGCGCAACTGAAAAAAGTAAAAGTTGTAAAATAGAACTAGTGTTGCGCCAAAAACATCTCCTATGCACTATACATAAAAGTTATTTTGCCAAAGGTAAAATAACAAGCGCAACTAAAATACGTAAGCGGTATAAAATTGAACTAGTGTTGCGCAATCTCCTCCAAATCAATTTCTCCGCCTACGCACGGAACGGTGATAGACCAGTTTTCCAGAACCTGCGGATGGATTTCTCCGAAGATGCCGATTTTTTTTCCGTTTGCAAGAACAGCGGCCTGTCGTCCCGGAATGAAGCGCGGATCGTCGCTTTCCGTAACTTCGTATGCGTGGTCAAGGAAATACAGCAGTGCCGAAACTTCACTTGCTGCATCATTGAAGTTTGCATTGTTTGCAGCTGTAAGAAATCCCAAATTCTGGCGCGTTCTTGTGCCGGTGTTTTCTTCTTCGCAAAGGTAGGCAACTTTACCGATTTCAAAAATTTTATGAGGGAAAATTGCGTTTGCAGACTTGCTTTCCGCACGAAGCAGGGAAGAAAGAATGTCCGAGCGGACGAACTGATAGTTTTCGCTCATCGGATTTGCAATTTCAATGACGTGTTTCGGGTCTATAAGCATATTGTCGATGTAGTCTTTCTTGCTTCCGACGTAGTTAAAAATCATTTCCTGATAGCCAAGACCGACCATCAGCGTTTTTGCCTTGCGGCTGAGATACGTTATCGGAAGAAGGCGACCGATTGTAAAGTCAGACGGCGTTTCCGGCTCAAAATTTTCAAGACCGGCGCCAATCATTACGTCTTCAATAATGTCGACTTCGTGAAGGAAGTCGTTTCGGTATGGTGCAGGGAAAAGCGTAAATTCTACGTCATCTCCGTCTTTCTGAGCAGTTACGGTACTGCCCATTCTTGTAAGTGCATCAATGACTTTTTCCTGTGTAAAATCAGTGCCCAGAAGCTTGTTTATTCGGCTGAGTTTTGCCTTTGTAGACGGCTGATAATAGAAAGGAACTACGATGTCTTTTCCAAAACCAGTTTCATACGGGTGCTTTACGCAGATTGGTTCAATTTTATATCCGCAGTCAGCAAAATCGCACGCAACAATGTTTGCAGAAAGGATAAGGTTTTCCATATTGTCACCGGTAAGTTCAACCATAAGTCCCTTGTCGCCTACCTGAACTGCACCGAGCGTTGCACTATTAATAATCGGTGCCATTGAAAGGACTTCATCTTTTGCGTCTGAAAGGAGCGGAAATTTCTTTTTGTCCTGCAAAATCCATCCGAAGTCTTTTCCTTTCGGGTGTTCGGTAAGAATCTGGCGGCAGGTCATCGGTTCTGTGCATTGAAGCGGAACGAACGATGTTTTGTCCGGGTCTACGGCGTGATATTTTACAGGGAACGAAATGTCTGCAATGCGGTAAACGCCCATAGAAATGGACTTGCGCTTGCGTCCGAAGTTCCAGGCAAGTTTTTCCTGCGTCTGGATTATGTCTTTAAGCATAGGGTCGTCAATCGGCTTTCCGGAAATAACGAACGCTACCATATACGGACGGATGTCTTTCAATTCTGCGTCTACATTGACAATTCTGTTTCCGAAATCTTTAATGTCACCCTTACGAGACATAAACGTATTGTAATCAACCGTTTTTCCGCCTTCGTGCAGTTTCAGCTGGCGTGCAACGCCGTTTGTAGACCACAAGTCAGGGCGGTTTGTGTCGTTCAGTTCGATTTTAATTACGCGCTCATTTTCTGGCTTTGACATATCCGGCTTTTCGTCAAGTTCTGCCTTTGCGTATGTGAGTTTCTGCTCCAATGTATCATAATCATATTTTTTATCAAGAAGATTAAAAAAGAGCTTTTCGTTTACTTCAATTTTTGGCATTGTTTTCCTCTGTCTGCGGCTGGAAGGCCGTAAAATGTACGAATAAGTATAATTCATTATATAGAATATTTCAATTATTGCCTTTCTTCTATTGCCTGTAAAAGCGTAAAATCAGTTTTACGGGCTGTCTGTTCAAAAGGCGTGCAAATGCTTATAATCACCGTATGCTGCAACAGAAAGAGTTTGATATTTTAACCGCCATTGAATATGCAAAAAAAACGATGACACAGCGCGGACTTGCAAAAGAAACCGGCTATTCTATAGGAACGGTGAATTCTACGCTTCTTGTGCTTGAAGAAAAAGGTTTTGTAAAAGACGGAACGGTTACTTCTGCCGGTCTTTCTGCGCTTGAGCCGTACCGCGTAAAGCGTATTGTGTTTATTGCGGCAGGATTTGGAACGCGCCTTGTTCCGATTACGCTGAATACGCCAAAGCCGCTTGTGCGCGTAAAAGGCGTACGCATTATAGATACGATGCTGGACGCGGCGGTTGCAGCCGGAATTGAAGAAATTATTATCGTACGCGGCTATCTTTCCGAGCAGTTCGATCAGCTTCTGTATAAATATCCGAATATTAAATTTATTGAAAATCCGGCGTATAACGAGGCGAACAACATTTCTTCTGCAATGTGCGCCCGGTATTATTTCGGGAATTCGTATATCTGCGAGGCGGATTTAATTATTCATAATCCTAAAATGATTTCTAAATATCAGTATCATTCGAATTACTGCGGCGTAAAGTGCGACAGGACGGACGACTGGTGTCTTTATGCCAGCAAAGGCAGGATTACGGGCGTTTCCGTCGGCGGAACGGACGGCTACAGGATGGTAGGAATTTCTTACTGGACGGAAGAGGACGGACGGAAACTTGCGGACTGCATTCAGAAGGTGTACGAAATGCCCGGCGGAAAGGAAAAATACTGGGACAATGTTCCTCTTGATGTCTGCAAGGACGAGTTCAATCTTTCTGTAAGGGAATGTTCGTTCGATGATTTTACGGAAATCGATACGTTCAGCGAACTGAAAGCGCTTGACGGAGTTTACAACGTATAAAATAGACAGAGTAGAGTGAGTTTTTTCCTGTCATATAAAATCACAAGAAAAGTAACATATTTTTTCTCTTTAAGTGTTAAATTTTCATAAATCTTTCTTGAAAATAATGATTTATGTTGACATTTAATGTAGAATTCTGTATTTTCGAAAATAGATAATCTAATTTTGGAGTATTTGATGAAGTTTCTACAGGAAATGGCAACGCTCTCGCAACTGGCTGTTATGCAGAAAGAGATTTTTTATGAAAGGCTAAAACCGGTCGTAAAAAAGTACAAAATGAAGAATTCGGAGGTTATTCTTTTGTTTCTGTTGTATCTGAATCCTTCAAGAAAAACAGCAAAAGAAATCTGCAGGATTTCCGAACTAAAGCGCGGCAATGTTTCAATTCTTGTTGAAGCACTGACTTTGCGTGGTTTTATACGTCAGGAAACAGTTCTGAATGACAGGCGTTCACGCAATTTGTACCTTACGGAAAAGGCAAATGCCCTGATAGAGGAGTGCGGAGATGAGATGGAAAAAATGCATAATGATATGCTGGAAGGAGTATCAAAGGAAGAACTTGAACTTTGCACAGGCATATTCAAGAAAATTTCTGACAATGTAGAAAAGCATTCTTCCAAAAATAAGAAAAATAAATCAGAGGAAGAAGGTAATTCTTATAACGAAGAGTCTGACTAAATATAATAAAATAGGAGCATAAATGAAAAACACAAATGTAAAAACAATTGCCGTCTTTTTTATGTTGGCGGCAGCAAGTGTTGTTTTCTGCCAGGAAAGCGATGCTGTAAATCAGGACGCAGCGGAGAAAGAGAAAGTTGTTCTTACGGTTGATGATGCTGTTGCATACGCGCTGGAAAACAATAAGTCGCTTAAATCTGCAGCAATTGATTTGGAAATGAAAAAACGTGCAAAAATGTATTCATGGAATACGTTTTTGCCAAGTCTGGGTGTAAGCGCAACGGCTTCCAGAACAACGGAAAATTCTACGTATGATACAATAATGTCTACTGTAGAGTTGAAAACATTGGAAGCAAAGGTAAATGCCTTAATGGGAGAACCCATAAAATCATCTGGAGGATCGATACCTGGTGACGAGGAAAAACTGCATTGGGCGGTAATTGCACCGAACATTTCTGCGCAGTGGAATTTCAACCTTGCCATGATAGAAAGCATCCGTGCTGCAAAAGCAAGTTATGAAGCAGGCGAGATTTCCTGGGAACAGACAGCAAAGGAAATGGAAGTAAACGTAAAAAAGATGTTCTACGGACTTCTGCTTCAGGAGGAAAGCCTGAACATTCAGCGCGACAAACTGAACAATGCAAAAGCGCGCTACGAGCAGGCTTCAATCAACTATAAAAACGGACTTGTGCCGGAACTTTCCGTATTGAATTCGCAGGTAAACTACGAAAACCAGAAGCCGGAAGTTCTTTCTGCGGAACAGTCTTTCAAGCAGCAGAAAGATATGTTCGTGTTCCTTCTTGGACTTCCGTTCGGAACGGACATTGAACTTAAAGGAACGGTAGACAGCAAATTTGTTGAAGTAAATGCAGACGAACTTGTTTCAAAATATCTTGAAAACAATGATGAAGTACGTTCTTTGAAAAAGAATATCGAACTTCTTAATATTTCTTTGAATGCAAGCCGCTTTTCCACCTTTACGCCGAGCCTTTCTGTAAATTACGGATTTCAGCCGATTGTATATGCCGGCGGTGAATGGAATTCACTGGGAGATGCAACCGATAAAGGAAGCCTTTCGTTCACGCTTGTGTATTCAAACCTGCTTGATATGCTTCCGTTCAGCGCAAACATGCAGAAAATGAAGGATACAAAACAGCAGATTGCTCAGGCAGAACTTGGACTTGAACAGCTTGTTCAGAATACGGAGATTGAAATTCATACGCTTGTAGACAACCTGTATAAGTGTCAGGCGAACATTGAAGCAATGATGCGTAATGTGGAACTTGCACGCAAGGCATATAATTCAACGCTACGTGCATACAACAACGGTACGCAGGAGCTTCTTGAAGTTCGTGATTCCGAGAATTCGCTGAGGCGCGTCTTGGACTTATGAACGAAAAGTTTAACTATATTTCAGCACTGCTTGATTTGGAAAGCAAGCTGAATTTGAACCTTCACTGATTTTATGCAGGGAAGAATAAACTGAATTTTTGAGAACAGGTATAGGAGTAAGATATGAAGATGAATAAAATTCTTGCTGCAGGTGCTGCAGCTGTTGTTCTGGCTGGGTTTTCCGGCTGTTCTAAGAAGGGCGGCGCGCCTGCTGCTGAAGAAAAAGTAGAAACTGTTTTTGCAGTAAATGCATATAAAACAGTGCCGCGTACGCTTGATGATTATCTTGAGTTTGGCGGAAACGTTCAGGCTGCTTCAAGCGTTGATATATTCCCGGATGTTCAGAGCGGTAAGATTTCAAAGCTTTACGTAAAAATCGGTGACAAAGTAAAGAAGGACGAAGTTGTTGCAGAAGTTGATGCAAGCCGCCCTGGTATGGATTACAAGAGCAGTCCTGTAAAGGCACCTGTTTCAGGAACAATTACAAGTTTTCCGCTTAATATAGGTTCTACAGTTTCTGCTTCTACTTCCATCGGAAAAATAAGCAGCACAGGAAAACTTGAAATCAAGACGAATGTTGCAGAACGTTTTATTTCTCGCATTTCAATGTATCAGAAAGCAGAACTTACGTTTGATGCATATCCGGGAGAAAAATTCCCTGCAACTCTTGTAGAAATTGACCCGGTTCTTGATACGACATCACGTACTTTGGGAATAAAGCTTATTCAGGAACCTACAGACCCGCGTCTTCGTGCCGGAATGTATGCCCGCATCAAACTTGTTACAGATTCAAAGAAAAATACAATAGTCATTCCTAACAACGTCGTTGTAACAAGAAATGATGAAGACATCGTATATATCATTGATCCGCAGACAAATACCGTAAAGGCAAGTCCTGTAAAAAAAGGAATCCGCGTTGATGACAAGCAGGAAATTGAAATGGGTATTACTCCGGGTGATTTGATTGTCATAAAAGGTCAGGCACTTCTTACAGACGGTGCTAAGGTTAATATCGTAAGTATTACTGAGTAGGAAATCTCCGTAAAATCATGTTTCAGAGATTCTAATAGAACAAGGGGCTGTTATGTCTTTATCTAAATTAGCAGTTAGAAAGCCGACGACAACATTGATTATTTTTATTCTGTTGTCTGCGCTCGGCATTTATTGTACAACTTCGCTTCCGCTGGATTTGTTCCCTGATATGGATATTCCGTATATGGTTGTCTATACAAGTTATTCAAATGCAGGACCTGAGGAAGTTGAACGAAGCGTTACGAGAACAATGGAAAGTTCTCTTTCAAGTGTTACAGGTCTGAAAAAACTGACGTCAACATCTTCTACCGGTTCAAGTATGGTTATGCTCGAATTTGAGTACGGCACAAATCTGGATGTTGCCGCCAATGATATACGCGATAAGATAGATTTGGTGCGCAATTACCTTCCTGATGATGCGGATTCACCAATTATATTCCAGATGGATCCATCTATGATGCCGATTATGGCAATTGTCGTAACAGGTTCACGAACGCCGGAGGAATTGAGCGGCTATGTAGATGACATTATCCAGCCGCGTCTTGAACAGATTGACGGTGTTGCTTCTGCAAACGTAAGCGGTGGTCGCGAAAAGGCAATTCTTATCGACGTTCCGCGCGACAGGCTTGATGCATACGATTTGACTATTACGCAGATTGCGCAGATGATTGGCGCGCAGAACATAACAAGTTCCGGCGGTTCAATCGAAAGCGGCGATTCAAACTATTCCATCTCTGCAGAAGGAACATATAAATCTATAGACGATATCAAAGGAACTGTTGTTTCATACAAGCAGAAATCTACCGGTGGCGGAAAACCAGAGATGGTTTCTATTATGCTCCGCGACATAGCCGATGTATATGAAGGTTACAAAGAAACAACTTCAGAAGCATATCTTGACGGAAAGCCGTCTGTTATGCTGATGATACAGAAGCAGAGCGGAAAAAACTCCGTTACTACGGCAGAAAAAGTACGCAAGCAGCTTAAGTTGATTGAAAAGGAACTTCCTAAAGACGTAACGCTTATCGAAACGTACAATACTACGGATGACATCAACAATACTATTCATCAGGTTGTTGAATCTCTGGTAGAAGGTATTATTCTTGCCGTTATCGTTCTTTATATCTTCTTGAGAAGCTTTAAGAGTACATTTATCATTGCACTTTCAATGCCTATTTCGGTTTTGATTACGCTTTGTCTTATGTATTTCTGCGGTTTTTCAATCAATATGATGACGCTTTCAGGACTTCTTCTGGGTATCGGTATGCTTGTAGATAACTCAGTTGTTATTCTGGAAAATATATTCAGTTACCGTGAACGTGATGCTAAGCCTGAGGTTGCGGCAGTTCTTGGTTCTGAAGAAATGATAAGTGCAATTACTTCATCAACTCTTACAACAGTCTGTATCTTCCTCCCTATGATTATGTTCCGTAAAATGCTGGGAATGATGGGAAAGATGTTCGAAGCATTTGCGTTTACAATCGTATTCTCCCTACTTTGTTCCCTGATTGTTGCAGCCGTTCTTGTTCCGGTACTTTCTTCAAAATATCTTAAGATTGAAAAAGTTTCTGACCGCAAGCAGACAGGATTCCTTGGTGCTTTTGACAAGGCAATGACACGCTTTTTCTCATGGCTTGATAAATCTTACGCAAGGGGCGTTGCATTCGTACTTCACCACAAGCGTATTGTACTTGGCGGAATCGGTGTTCTTTTCATTCTGAGTATTTTTGCAATCAAGTTCATCGGCTTTATATTTATGCCTGCACAGGCAGAAACGTCTGTTTCCGTTTCTCTTGAAATGCCTAAGGGAACAACGCTTGAAGCAACGCGGGAAGTTATTCAGCAGATGGAAGCAAACGTTCTTAATGATTTGAAGGGTGTAAAATATTCAACTGTTGCTGTAGGCGGTTCAATGTTCTCAAGCAGTTCTTCAGATTCAAATACAGCAACTCTTCGTATTACGTTGTACTCAGAAGATGAGCGACAGGAAGGCTGGGATAACGATGTTTCTGCAAAGGAAAAAATCCGTAAGTATTTCAACAGTTTCCCTGGAGCAGAATTTACGTTTGGTTCAGGTTCTATGGGTTTTGCAAATTCAGCTATTGATATTGTACTTAAGACAGATGACCTTGACCTGGCGCGTGCAACTGCAAAGGAAATTCAGGCAGTTATCCGCGACAAGGCAAAAGATTACGTAAATGAAACAACTATGGATCTTGAAGACGGTCTTCCAGAATTGAAAATCAATATGGACAGAAACCGTATGTATGAGCTTGGAGTAACTGCATATACAGCAGGTTCTGAACTGAATGCGGCTATAAACGGAAAGACGGCAAGCCGCTATGATGACCACGGTACGCAGATTGATATTGATATAAGCCTTGATGACAAGGATAAGCAGACGTTCGGTGATCTGGAACAGCTGTACGTAACAAATTCAATGGGGCAGCGCATTCCGTTTGCAAGTTTTGCGCGCTATGAAGAATCACTTGCACCTGTTGCAATCAACCGCGAAAACCAGACTCGTACAATCCGTATTTCTGTAGAACCTAAAGACGGTATTTCACTACAGATTGTTCAGGCAGAAATTGAAAAAGTTATCCGTGAAAACGTCGTTCTTGATGAGAATATTCTTGTTTCATACGAAGGTGCTTTTGCAGATATGCTTGAAACTGTCGGAAACTTCTCAATCATCATTCTTATGGCAATCATTCTTGTATTTGCTGTCATGGCAAGTCAGTTTGAATCATTCAAGGATCCGTTCATCATTCTGTTTACAATGCCGTTGAGTTTCATCGGTGTAATTATGATTTACCTGCTTGCAGGACAGATGCTGAACGTAGTTACGGTTATTGGTATGCTCGTACTTGTAGGAACAATCGTTAATAACGGTATCGTTCTTGTAGATTATACGAACCTGCTTCGTAAGCGCGGTTATCCATTGTACGAGGCTTGTGTTGAGGCTGCAGGAAACCGTCTGCGTCCTATTTTGATGAGTACGCTTACAACTGTTACTTCTTTGATTCCTATGGCATTCTTCCCTGGAGAAACAGGCGGTATGACGCAGCCTATCGGACTTACAGTTCTTGGCGGACTTACATTTGGTTCTTTGATGACGCTGTTTGTAATGCCTTCAATTTACTACATTTTCAATACAAATGCTGAACGCAAGGCTGCAAAAAAAGCACGCAGACAGGCTGCAAAAGAACGCCGTAAGGCTGCAAGAAAAGAGCGCGAGCTTCCTGAAATTATAAAGCGCCATAAACGTGCTGAAAAGAAAGCGGCTGAAGCTAAAGAAAAACCGGTCAGTCTGGATGCATCAAAAGAAGCAGAAACTGCTGAAAATGAAAATGCCGGCGATTCGGATAAGACAGAATAATGTTTTATATCGGGCTGTCTAATAAGTTCAAAGCATAGATTCCGGATTTATTTCAGAATCTATGTACCATAATATAGTGTAGATGCTTAAAGCTAACTTCAGCATGACACCTTTCTGGACAGCCAGATATTTTGAAAGATGGTGTAATCAGCAGCCTGACCTCAAAAAGCAAGGTATGCTGGTTCTTAAAAAGTTTGCGTTGCAAACTAATTCATTGATTTTTTACTGGAGAAATATGTGAAACGAATTGAAGTATTTCTGACACAGGCAATTGAAGAAGATTTTATAGATTATTTTGAAAAAGCCTGCAAGGAAGAAAATGAGAAGTGCAAGTTCACTAAAATAGAAAACATAATGGGGCAGGGAAACACATCTCCAAAAATGGGTGACCCTGTATGGCCTCAGCTAAACGTTATGATTATCATCTATTGCAATGAAAAAATTGCAAAACGCGTTGCAGGAATTATGGATGTCCTTCATAAGCAGTACGTAGGTGAGGGTGCAGCAGCCTTTGTCTGCAGCGGTGAAGAACTTAAATAATTTTATCAGGAATTCTCCTATACGTTGATTTCAACGGCACCTGATTTTTTATCTTTTGGCAAAGTGTCTATGCTTTTAAGCATAGACACTTTTATTTTATCACCGCTGATAAGTTTTTTGTGTGTCATATTAACGATGACTACAAGACCGTGCCGGCTGCATGCGTAAAATCCCTGCCTGTTTTCCGGGAGCCATATCGGATCTGATGCAATTCTAAGCGGAAGAATAGTTTTTCCGTCCGGTGATTTTGAAATGCTATTTTCATCTCGCACAATTTCTTTTTTTACAAAATTTCCTCTTTTTGCAAAAATAAACGTTACCACGGCGCGTTCTTTTGGAATGCCGGCATCTTTTGAAAGCTTAAGCAGTTTTTGCGGTGCATCTTCCGTGGTGAACGAAAGGTTACACCATTTTGCGCTTCCGCCGAACCGGGCGTGAAGTCCGCTCATTGCGCAGTCTTTTTCGTGCGGACACGGAGAAATAATATGAAAATTATTTTCAAGAAGTTTTCCGCGCATAAGGCTTACAAAATGCGCCGCTACAGGCATTCCTGGTTCTGCAATAAAAAACGACGTATTTTCGTCTGCGTAGGAAAGAAGAGTTTTCACCTGTGCCTGAGCCAATTCGTCCGGGCGGCTTTCCGAATTTTCACGGATTTCGTTAAACATATTTGCACAGGAAATAAAGGCCGCCTTGCGTTTTATAAAAGTTCCTGCGCCGCCTTTTACTTTTATGATATTCCAATGGGCATCTGCATTTTTATCTTTTGGCGGTGTTTTTGCCGCCACCGAAAGATAGATGTTTTCTCCAAGCGAAAGGGCGCTCTGCGACAAATCCATACAGTAAAACGTAAGTTTTTTGTTCCGAAGTTCCGGGCGCGAAAGCCACAATGCAGTAACGACGGTGAGAGGACCGCTTCCAATGTCAATACAGGCAT
>SAMEA3663025__coassemble_954_pt1 | contig 14592 bp, 15 predicted proteins | sample SAMEA3663025__metabat2_low_PE_029 | metagenome-assembled genome bin SAMEA3663025 (sample SAMEA3663025) | pig gut metagenome | biome: pig gut; feature: pig-associated habitat; material: faeces | place: France | collected 2012 | reverse complement strand
TGAACGGGAAGTAGCCCGGCACGTATTTTACTTCTGTTGCACCGGCAATTTCCGTAGCAAACATTTTCAAAAATCCCAGCAATGTCTTAAGATTTGCTTCTTCACCTAATACGATGCCTTCTGTCTGGTAGAAATCGCTCAAGTGCGTTGCGTCTACTTTATCATAGCGGAAACAGCGTGCAATACCGAAGTATTTTCCCGGAATTTCTGCTTTGTGCAGCTGGTGCGCAGAAAGAACTGTTCCCTGACTGCGGAGGATAAGCCGGCGCGTAAATTCGCGGTCAAAACTGTAGTTCCATCCGCGGCTTCCAGACTCTCCGCCGTTTTCGTGAACGCGTGCAATATTTGAAAGATACGGTTCTTCTATTGATTTTGCGTGCGTCGGATTTTTTATGCGGTATACGTCGTGAATGTCGCGTGCAGCGTGGAACTGCGGCATAAACAGCGCATCGCCGTTCCAGAATTCCGTTTCTACAAGCGGACCGTCAAATTCCTGAAATCCGAGCGAACATAATTTGTCTTTTACTGATTCAAGGAACTGTACATACGGATTTGTACGTCCCGGAATAATGCGTGCCGGCGGAATAGTAATGTTGTATCCTCTGAACGTACCGTTTTTCCATTCGCCAGTAGCAAGCATTTTTGGAGTTACTTCGCCGATTTCGTTTCCTGTAACGCCGGCTTTTTTTAGCGCTTCAGTAACTTTTTTTGCATCAGCAGTAAGTTTATATGTAACTGTTTCCCGTTCGATGATTTTAAAAGGACTGTCTGCCGCACCGCGCTTTTTTGCAAGTCCTGCCATTGCAGACTGTTCTTCCGCGCTAAGACCTGCATTGTCAAGAAGTCCGTTCTCCGTTCCGGCGGCTTTTTTCAGAAGTTCTGCCGTTACGGCAATGCGTGAAGGAACGGCTGCACCGGTGTATTCAGCCTTTTTTTCTGCGTTCATTTTAAGTACGCCTTCTTTAGAAAGCATACCGAACGCACTTCCGATGTCTTTATTTTCAATGGAAAGCGCCGCCGCTATTTCCGGAAGCGTTTTTGCGCCGTTTTCCTTTACAAGCGCAATTACGCGTTCTTCAACTGTACCGGTTTTTGAAAGTTCGCGGCCTGTTTCCGTAATTTCAAAATAGGTGTGCGGAGTACGTCCTGTTTCCTTCAACAGTTCCTTTCCGGAAAGCCAGGAGAACGCCTGATTTGCGTGACCTTCCTTGTAATCAAGTTCCTTGATAAGCCGTTCAGATGTCAGTTCGTCCTTGTCTGAATAATGCAGGAGCACCTTTATTTCAAGAGGGTGCAGGTTCTTTGTGATGTTTGAAATGTCCATTTAAAATGTTACCTGTAAGACTACCGTGTGAATTTTACGTGAGCAGTGTATTCTGCCCATTTAATGCCGCGGTTGTCTTTATAATATCTTTCTCTGTCTTTTTCCATATACTTGTAGTGATAATAATTATTATCTTTTGTAAAATCTTCAAGACAGCCAAGAATAGCGTTCATTGCTTTTCCCTGCTCGTACAGATTGTACATACATGTATAAGAAATGCGGACTTCATCGACCATAGGAGTATATTCTATTACGACTTTTCCTGTTTTGTCTTCCGGGTCAAGATGCTGGTTTTTCGGAGTTATGATCTTTTTTGTAAGATCTACTTGGAGTTCATCTTCAGGCAGCGCGGATGCTTCTGACTGCGCAAATGCAAATCCTGCGGCAACACACAGTGTAAGGATAACAGCTATAATTTTTTTCATAGTAAACCTCCAGATTGTGCAGCTCAAAACTGAGTGTACTTTACTATTCTATCCGTTTCTAGAAAAAAATCAAGTTCAACTACATATCGTCCTGCATTTATTCCGATTTGAGGCGTTCTGCGGATAATTACGTGACCATCTATTTCTTTCGGCTTGTTCTTGAGTATTTGTCTGTAATGTTCACGGACTGCGTTTTTCAGCGCGTCGTTTGCCGCATTCGTAATGCCGTCAAATCCGTCTGCAATCATTCCTGTTCCACGTCCCTGAATTTTTTTTGACTGTATTGAATTCCAGGCTTTCAGTGTCCATATCATCTGCGGAGTGCGCGTAAATTCTACCCAGCAGTAAACGCGGTTGTTTTCGAACCAGGGTTTTGTGTATGTAATAGGACCGTCCTCTTCCTTTATCGTGTTGATTTCTTCTACGTTAAAATATTCTGCAACGCCGCGCAGCCTGTCTGACGGAGTATATTCAAATCGCCAGCCGTAAACCATTCCGTTTAAAAGAAAAGGCGCTGTTTTTTTTAGGCGGCTTATAGGATAGTCAAACTGACCGGAGGAAGTGTCTTGCGCTTCTGCAAGTTCCGGGTATGCATCAAGTTCTGCCCACAGCGGAATTCGTATTTTTTCCGTAAAGTCCGGAGTCTGTGCAAAAACGCGTACAAAGAAAAAAAATGTTATGATTATGCAAATTCGTTTCATAATTTTGACTTCGCCGGTTCGTGCAGGGCGTTTAATGTTCCGTCCTTTATTTAAAGGCATTCTTCCATATTTTTATCGGGTTTATTCCCATCCGTATGATAAAATACAGGAACGCCGCCAGAAATCCGAAAAGGTGGGTAAAGTGCGCAACGTTCGATTTTATTCCGTAAAACTGGCTGAACAGTTCAATTCCTGTGTAGATGAGTACAAGTATCGGGGAAGGAATCGGCAGTATTCCCCAGATGTAGATGTTTGCTTTTGGAAAAGCCGTTGCAAAGGCAAAAAGAACTGCATACAGCGCGCCGCTTGCTCCGATAAGGATTGCGGCATATATTCCGGTAGATACGTAGAATGCAAACGAGCAAAGTCCGCTTGCAATTCCGCATACAAAATACATCAAAAGGAATTCTTTTGAACCGATTGCCTTTTCAAGCGGCATTCCGAAAAACAGAAGCCCTATCATATTTGACAAAAGATGTGAAAGGCTTCCGTGGATAAACATATACGTAACCGGCTGCCACAGCATTTTGTATTTTATGACGAGCGCGGGGCATAAGCCAAGATACAGCTTTATGCGCGGAAAAAAAGAGGTAACTGCAAACATAATGCAGTTAATGATTATGAGGATGATGCTTGCCGAAAAAAATGAATATTCAAACGGTTTTCGTAGCGGATTTTTTGTCATTTTGACTCTTCGCCGTCAAGCGAAACTAGCGACGGCGGCGCATAGGTAACTCTGTTGCGTCCGTTGTGCTTGGACATATAAAGTCCCTGATCTGCCTGATTTACAAGCTGCTTTGCTATGGTAACCGGGTTTGATTCGTGGTCAAATACAGCTACGCCGCAGGAAATTGTTACGTGCATATGCTGATTGTTGAATACAAAGTCGTGGTTTTCAATGCAGGAGCGAATTCGCTCGGCAACGGCGATTGCGGCGTCTTTTGTAGCTTCGTTCAACAGAACGGTGAATTCTTCGCCGCCGTAACGGCTTGCAAGGTCTTCTTCGCGCAGATTCTGCTTTATGAGAAACGCTACCTGTTTAAGGACGTAATCTCCGCATTCGTGACCGTATGTATCATTAAAATGCTTGAAGAAGTCGATGTCGAACATAATTACCGAAAGCGGCTTTTTTTCCGACATTGCGTTGTCCAGTTTTTCCGTAAGGACGTTGAAGAAAAAATATTTCAGCTTGAGCTGCGTCATCATATCGGTAGACGAACGTTCAATGAGGGTTGCATTGTTGATTGCGATTGCCGCAAGCGAGCCTATGGAAAGGACAAGATTTTTTTCGTATTCCGTGTAGTCTATTCCTGTTTCCGCATCAAAATAAAAGCGCTCGCCAAGGAAAAGAATTCCGCTGAGGTGATTTTTCTGGAGCAGTGGAACGATAAGGGTAGGATTAAGCGCCTGAAAGATTTTTATTGCGGCACTGTCCGGACAGTTTTTCTGCAAAACGTCCATCGTTATTGAATTCTTGTTTTCCGTAAGAAAAGAAACAGCCGGATCTGAATACGCAATCTGATAATTCTTGTCATTGTTCGGATCCATAATATTCTGTTTTGTTTTCAGAATAAAATTGTCAGAGTTAAGCGAATCAAGAACGAATATGCCTGCATCCGCAACGTGCAGCTGTGCCATACAGGAAAAGACAATAGATTCAAGAAGCGTGTTCGTATCTATTGTAGAACTGAATGAGCGTGCAATATCAATTAACTGCTCAAGGTCATAAATACGTCTTTCGTATTGAGCGATGCTGTCATCTTTCTTACAGGTTCGTTTTGCCATTTTATTACTCTCGTTTTTCCCCTTCCCCGAAATTACGTTATCAGGCGGTTATTATAACATAATTCTTCATTATTTTAAAGAAAATTTCCCATTTATGATACTGCTGTTCAAGCAAATCTGTATTATCTTTGTTCCTTGAGGACAAAAGAAGGACTTTCAGATTTGAGATTATTTCGCTTGTCGGCTTTTTTGCATCCTGTATTAAATCTACGATATGCTTGTAAATTCTGTTCAGGGAGTTTGTTTCCGCGGCGATGATTTTGCTTGCCTGATTATTTATGTCATTTATCGTCTGGTCAAGCTTTTTCAGGAATTCAGGATTGTTCCTGCTGTCCTTTATGTAGCCTTCGATTGTCTGAAGTGATGTAGAACTTTTGTTTGCAAAAGATTCTTCAAAGTTCTTGATTGTCATCACTGCTTCTTCTGCGGCATATACGTCTGCGGAAAATTCTGTTTTATATGTCGGATTATTGAAAAATCCTTCGATTACTATGTCATTGAGAAGTGAACGTACGGCTTCCGTATAATAATTTGCGATAAACGTCTTTAAAATCTGCATCGGAAGAATCCACAGGAATGACGATGCAGTATTTTTTAAAAGGCGTGTATTTATATCAGTATTGTAGCCGTACAGCGTAAGAAGCGGTATTGAACCGAACAGCTGCAAAACTTCCGTACGTATGTTTTCGTCTTTCATTTCTGTCTTTATGCGCTGTTCGTCCGACTTGAATTTTGCCTGCATCATTTTTTCAAAATTCTGACGGGCAGATTCTTTGTATACGGCAGATTTCGGGGTATATGAATTGTCCTGCCTGCAATAGCAGATGAGTTTTTTCAGTTTTTCCGGAGTAAGGATGTGGTTTATGACGTATGCGATTTCCTTTATGTTTTTTATGAGGGAATCTTTTGTTTCCTGTAAGGCAGAACCGTTTGAACGGAGCTGTTCAAGGGCGCAGACGGCATTTGCCATCGCATTTGTGAATTTCAGTCCGTTTATCTGGAAATACAGTTCTTCCAGCGTGCCGGAAAGCCTGTCTATAGGAGTATCTTTGTAGGATGGCGTATATTTTAAGTCTGCGGAAATGTAGTTCGGGTCAAATACTTGAAGGATAGTTACAAAATTGAACCGGCATAAATCGTTCAGCTGTGCAAGCGAGTTAAGGGTCAGGTCTATGTTCTTGAATGCAGATGTTCCGAGTTCCGTCATAATTTTATCAAATTTTTTATGCTGACGGTCAAAAATCTGCGAAGTAGTCATATTCGGATTGTCAAGGTCGTTTTTCCGCTCTTCGTAGGAAAGCGATGCAATTATTTTCTGTTCTTCATTCGTAAAGCCTGTGAGGACAAGCTGTGATTCAAAACGGCGTGCACGCTGTCCGTTTGAACTTCCGATAGTGGTAGAGAATCCTTCCAGCAGAGGTTTTGTGTTTATGTAAAGAATTCTGATTGCTTCTGCAAAATTCGGCAGAAGGTTGCCGTTCTTGAAAAGTGCCGGCTGAAATGCCCGTATTTCATTTTCCATTTTCCGTATCTGAAGCCGCTTCTGAACTTCGGGAGAATTTCTGTTGAAAATGGATTCAAAAAATTCTGAAATAGCCTGAAAAATTCCCATATCGTAAGTTTAATAACAAAGTTTGCGTTTGACAACTGCCGTAAATCCAAAGAAACGGCAGATTTTGCCTTTTTGCGCGTCTTTCAATCGTCAGAAATTGAGATTTTTATTATTTTTCCTGTTTTCATAAGTTTTTTCGTAAGCTCGTCCAGCTTGAATTCTCCCGGTGCTTTTACGGAAAAACGCAGGACGGTACGTTCTTTTTCTATTGATTCAGACATATTTAAGTCACGCTGGATAAGTCCTGCTTCTGCAATTTCCTGCTGTACTTTCTGAATGTCGATGTCGTGGTTTTCATAAACAATCGTAAGGTTTTTAGATTTTTCTGCCGGGAACAGATGGAATTCCACTTTTTCAAGGATTATAAGTGATGCAAGCGAAACGGCAAGCGTAATTCCTGCAAGAAAATACTGTCCTACGCCGCACGCTATTCCAAGAGCCGCTGCCGTCCAGATAATTGCGGCAGAAGTAAGCCCCTTTATGTTCATTCCCTGCCGCAGGATTGCTCCTGCGCCCAAAAAACCTATTCCTGTAACTACGCCTGCCGCAATTCGTGTAGGATCGCCGCCAGTTACTCCGGGTTCAAGCGTTATTATTGAAGAAAGCATTGCAAGAAGCGATGAAGAAACGCTTATAAGGATAAGGGTGCGCATTCCAACAGAATGCTGGCGCGTTTTCCGCTCAAATCCAAGAAGCAGTCCGCAGAAAAAACTTGCGGCAATTCGTGCGGAATATTCTATATAAATATTGCTGAAAATCATCGGCTGTCCTTTGTCCTTAAAATTACTGCCTGAAAAGTGCAAAACCGGCTGGTGCTTTTGCGCCGGCTTTTATCCAGGAAGATGATTTCTGTGCGTCTTTTTTTGCATCCAGTGCGTCTATGTAGCCGGAAAGCCATTTTGCAAGCGTTCGGTCATTCTGCATCGTTTCATTCTGGCTGTCGCCTGTAACAAGAAGGACTGAAGCATACTGGCTTTCTTCCGTGGCAGCGGCAATGTTTTCGGCAAATGTTGCAAACGATGCTTCTGCGGCTGCTACAATGGCGTTTGCCGGAGAAGAAACTGTCTTTTTAAGGGATGCTGACCGAGATGTTTCTGCCGTCGTCGGACAGGTTTTCAGAAGAAAAATAATCCTGCTTTTTGCCTTGTGCTGTTCAATTCTGTTCAGAAGTTCAATAGTCAGGTACTGATAGCCTAAAATCATTGCATCAGCTGCCGGTGCGCAGGAATCTGACGTTAGCGAGCCGAATTGTGCGGCAAACTGCGGCGCGTCAAAATAAAGTATTGCGTCGTCTGCAAAATTATGGAGCGTTTCCGCCTGAATGATGACTGAGCGTGCGGAAATTGCAGAGGATTTGTTCCAGGATACTGCCTTTACCTCTGACGGAACGGATGATTCCGGGGAATCTGTTTTTCCTGCCGCAACGACATTGCATCCAGAAAGCAAAAGCTGCTGTGCAAAATCAGAGCAGAACGGAATGTCTTTTCCTGCAATTAAAATATTCTTTTCCATACGTTTTTCCTACGGGGTATTATATCAGAAGGTTCTGTTTTTTTGTAGAGATTTTTCTACGCCTGCAAAAAAGAATCAAAAATCGTATGATAGTCTTTTATTGTGGCTGCGTGAACTGTCTGTTCCCGGCGTGCCGCTCCTCCGGGAATTCCTTTTGAGTATGCGCAGAAACGTTTGCGCATTTCGCGGCAGGCAGCTTCTTCTCCGGCGTCAGCTGCAAGCATTTCAAGCTCCCTGAATCCCGTTTTTATCCGTTCGGAAACAGGTATTTCCTCGTAAGAGCCGTTTTTTAGCAGCTGGATTGTCTTTGTAAAGATAAACGGATTTCCCATTGCACCGCGCGCAAACATAACGCCGTCGCATTTTGTTTCTTTCAGCATTTTGAGCGCATCTTCCGGCGTAAATAAATCTCCCGAACCGAATACAGGTACCCTTCCTTCTGCGAGTTCTACAAGGTCGCGAAGCTTCTGCCAGTCTGCCTTTCCTTCGTACCCCTGCGCTTTTGTGCGCGCGTGAAGGGTGATTGCGTCTGCACCTGCATCAAGCGCGGCAAGCGCTGCTTCCCTGTAGGTGATGTGGCTTTCGTCCCAGCCGGAACGTATTTTTACGGTAACAGCGGCTCTTCCGTCTGCCGCCTTTACCACGGCGCGAACGATTTTTCCAAGCCGCTCCGGGTCGCGTGTAAGTGCCGAACCTGCACCGGTCTTTACGATTTTCGGGACGGGGCAGCCGCAGTTTATGTCTATGCATTCGCAGGCAGTTTTTTCAAGGACGATTTCAGCGGCTTTTGCCATAGTTTCGCTTTCTCCGCCGAAAATCTGGACGGAATATGCCTTTTCGTTTTGCGCACGCCGCATAAGGGAAGCTGTCTTTATGTTGCCCCGGGCAAGTGCTTCTGCGGAAACCATTTCTGTGTAGGTGAACGAGGCGCCGTGCTCTACGCATATCGAGCGGAACGAGCGGTCTGAATAGCCTGCAACCGGGGCAAGAAAAATATTACCCTCAAGCTGTACGGCGCCTATTTTTACCGGATGAAAGTACATTATGATTCCGGCAGGTTGAACACTTTGCAGCTGTTCTTCCACAGCTGTGCGCTGAGTTCTTCTTCGTCCATCTCAAGCATTTCTGCAAGGAATTTTGCAGTTGAGGTGATGTATGCCGGCATAGTGCGTTTTTTCTCGCGGTATTCTGCCGGAACCATAAACGGACTTTCCGTTTCGATAAGAATTCTGTCCACCGGAATGTTAAGTACCGTTTCGTGAAGGTTACGCGCATTGCGGTACGTCAAATTTCCTGCAAAAGAAAAATAGACGTTCATATCAAGGCATTTTTTTGCGTAGTTTGCATCCTCTGAATAGCAGTGGAATATAGCACCTGCGTCAGGAATGCGCTCTGAAAGAACGTCGAATATGTCTTTTCCTGCATCACGGTTATGAATGATTACAGGAAGATTGTGTTTCTGCGCAATTTCAAGCTGCTGGATAAAAAGTTCAATCTGCGAACGCTTGTCGCCGAACTGCTTGTAGTAGTCAAGGCCTGTTTCGCCTACGGCTACAACGTTAGGATATGTGAGGTACTGCTCGATTTTGTTAAGGTAGTCTGTTCCCGGATTTGTAACTTCTGACGGCGCTATTCCTACGGCGTGATAAATGCCCGGAATTGCCTTGAGGTTAGGGTAGACCCGCTCAAAGTCGTGCAGACTGTTGTTAATGCTTACAATGCGTGATACGCCGGCCTGTTTTGCCTGCTGAATAACGCGTAATTGTTCTATAGGGTCATCGTAAATCAGCCCGATGTGAGCGTGAGTATCAAAAAATTGCATGGCTTAGCTTCCAAATGATAATTATTAAGACAGAGTCGTCTTGAAACATTCCGTTATTTTTTCAGCGTTTCTACCGATAAAGATAATATAGGAATCTTTTGTTGTCAACTTTATTCGTTAGGGGAATATTTCAATCTAAAATTTGACATCAGAATATTTACTATGGTATACTTTTTCACTGCTATAAACTGGCAGTGTTTTTGTTGTGCCGTTTGGAATTTCTGCCGGCACATTCGTTCGGAGTATCCGTTCGTTTTTGACAGTTCTGCATAACAGGAGAATAACATTGGCGAGAACGCAGAAATATAAAAGAATAGAAAAAAAAATTGCTTCCAATGTGCATAATGGATTTGTCTCTTCATTTAAAGCAGTAAAACTTTTCTTTGTAAAAATATTCAAGGTATTTGACAGCAAACTGACTGTTATGATTGTTCCCCATTCACAGGGAAAAGTAATCAATATCCAGACGAATGTGTTTGCGCTTTCGTTCGGAATTGTTCTTGTAATAGGAATCGTATTTTCATTCTTCTATTTTAACCGCAATGCCGTTTCGTCATCTATTGAAATAAATTCATTGATGAACCAAAACCGCGAAACTCTTGCAAGCCTTGACGAGCTTCGCGACGAAAACGCAAACCTTCTTCAGGCGGCAAAACGTTTTCAGGCTTCGCTTTCGCAGTCGCTTTCTCTTTTGGGAATTGACCGCGGAAACAACGTTTCCCAGGCTTCGGTCAGTAACAGCGACTTGTCATCGCTTTTCAGTTCCCGGGATTCTGTAAAAGGTTCTGTAAGGGAAACTTCCGATATACGTTCGCTTACTTCATATCTTGAAGATGCCGTTCAGCCGATTGAACAGGTTGGAAAAATGCTTGAAAATCAGAGTTCCCTGTTCAAGGAAATTCCTAACATTTGGCCGGTAACAAGTCCTAACGTTCATATTTCAATGATGTTCGGGCCGAACCTTCATCCGATTACGGGGCAGTGGTATATTCACAAGGGCGTTGACTTTTCTACCTGGCGGCAGGGTGATCCGATTATGGCGACTGCGAACGGACAGGTCGTAACGTGCGGCTATGATGCAAGTTTTGGAAATTACATTGTTATCCGCCACAAGCACGGTATGTATACACGCTATGCGCATATGAGTGCGTTCCGCGTAAAAAAAGGTGAATACGTAAATCAGGGGCAGATTATCGGAAACATCGGAAATACCGGCGTAACGACAGGTGCGCACCTTCATTATGAAGTTCATATCGGTTCGGATGTAGTTGATCCGAGCAAATATATCAACGTAAAACTTTCAAAGTAAAAAGCAGAACAGACAGTATGGCATTTCGTTCAGATGATATTTCAATAAACACTCTTGTAGGAAGCGGCTCTTTTGTAAAGGGCGATATGAAGGTGAACGGATTTATCCGCATTGACGGCGATATTGACGGAAACCTTGAAACTGACGGAGCGGTTATCATCAGCGAAAAGGCTCGTTTCCGCGGAAATCTTACGGCAAAATCCGTGATTGTGGGCGGAATTATAATCGGTGACATTACTGCAAAGGAAGGGGTGAAGCTTCTTTCGTCCTCTGCTGTTGTAGGAAACATCATTTCGCGCAGGGTGCAGATGGAAGACAATGTTATTTTTCACGGACACTGCATTTCCATTGAAGAAGAAAACCGGTATGCAACTGCGGTAGATACGTTCCTTCAGGTAAAGGCAATCAGGGATAAGGCTGTTATTTCATGAGTTCTATAGATCCGCTAAGCTCATCAATGTATTTTTCTGCGGCGGCTACAGTTTCAAGGGAAACGCAAAGGCAGAAAGGCAGCACTAAAACCGATAAAACAAAGAAAACGTTATTTTCTTCTATGGTGGAAAAGCAGCAGGAAATTGAGGAGCTTGCTTCTGCCGGTCTTCCGCCGGAACTGGCAGGTCTTTCCGAGGAAGAAGCCGTTTCCTTTTTGAAAGATGCGGTTGATGTTGCCGGCGATGAACTTGAGGAAAATATGACTGCGGAAAATTTTGCAAAATTCCGCCGGTCTGTGAGCCAGTTCCTAAAATATATTGAAAAAAATAATTATGAAGTTGCAAAAATAAAACGCTTCGGGCGCGAGCGTACGTACCGCGGAACAAGTCCGTTTTTTGCGGAAAAACGCAAGCCGGAGCCGTATGTGCAGGTTCAGGTGGTGAACAGGCGGCTTGATGAACTTGCAACGATGATTCTTCAAAATCACACTGACAGAATTCAGATGCTTGCAAAAGTAGACGAAATCAAAGGTTTGATTGTAGATTTTTTTGCGGTTTAGCAGTTATAATAAAGAGCAGGTATTTATGAGTGATATTTTTGAAAACGATATAGATGAAGAAAATATGAACCTTGATGCGCTTGAGGATTCATATTCCGAAGAAGAGTCTGTTGTCGGCTATGAATTTGACCAGCCGCTGTATTGTCTTAAACTATTTTATTCTTGCGAAAGTCTGTATGCAAAGAATGATAAAAAACTTGACCTTAATCCGGGTGATTACGTAATTGTTCCCACAAGATACGGACATGATCTTGCACGTGTTCTTGGTCAGTCAAAAAAGCCGATGGGCGTAAAACCGTCGGACGTAATTCAGATAGACCGCAAGGCATCTAAGGACGATATAGCAAGGGCTGACGAAAACAAAAAGCGTGAGGAAGAAGCCTTTAAGGTATTTAAGGAAAAAGTTGAATATCACAAGCTTGATATGAAGTTGATAGCCGTTCATTTTCTGGTAGATGAGCCAAAGGCACTGTTTTTCTTCAGTTCTGACAACCGCGTAGATTTCCGCGAACTTGTAAAGGATCTTGTAAGCGTGTTCAAAATGCGCATAGAACTGCGCCAGATTGGCGTGCGTGACGAAGCGCGTATTACCGGAGGACTGGGCGTGTGCGGACGTCCGTTCTGTTGCCACGGAGTTTCAGATAAGCTCCGTCCTGTTTCTATAAGAATGGCAAAAGACCAGAACCTTTCTTTAAATTCAATGAAAATTTCCGGTCAGTGCGGAAGGCTTCTCTGCTGCCTTTCTTACGAATTTGACTGGTATAACGAAGCTCGGAAAAAACTTCCGTCCGAAGGTCTGCGCATTTATTATGACGGAACGAATTTTAAAATTACGGAAGTCAATCCTTTAACGTCAATGGTAAAAATGCTTGGTGAGGACGGAAGGCTGCTTGAGGTAAATGCAAAGCGTTTTGTAAAAGACGGAAACCGCTGGAAGATCAATTAAACGCGCTATTTTATTATGCACAAAAGATTTTCCGAATCGTCCGTGAACGGAGCAAGCGAAAAGCCGGAATAAAAGCTGAAGTCCCTGAAACCGGCTTTTTTTCCGAACCGTATGATATCCTTGCGCACAAGAGGATATACTTCTTCATCTACCATAATCGGACGTGTTTTTCCGTTGCCTGTTTCAAGAATTTGAGTTACGGCGACCTTTCTGTCATTGCGGACGTGAATGTCCGTAGAAAGAGTTGCGCGGATGCTTTTTCGCGGAGAAAGCATAATTTTTTCTGTATGTGAAAGTTTTTCGTAATTGTGGACGTGCAGTACTACAGTTCCGCCGTCTTTTAAAAGTTCCCGGCAGTCAAAAAAGAATTTTTCCATATATTCTTGATTTCGTATGTAGGTAATCCTGTTGTTCAGACAGTATATGATGTGATAAAAATCTTTTCCAAGAAATTTGTTCATTTCAATAGTAGAAAGCTGAAAAAAACGAATGGACATAAGCTGTGTCCGGCGTTTCAGAATTGAAGATTCCAGAAGCGGCTGTGACACTTCTATTCCTGTAACGTCACAGTTATTGCGTGCAAGTGATATTTCAAGTGTTCCTGTGTTGGATGCAATGCCTAGAATGCGTACGGGAGAACGGTATGTGCCGGTAAGCTGCGAATAGAAATTCTGTATGTCTTCGGTTACAGGGAAGAGTTCATCATAATATTCAACAATGTCTTGTATACTTTCCATAATAATTCCATTTTAAGTCATATTTTCGAAAATGCAAGAAAAACTTGCGGTTGTCTGCAAATTCGGATTGGGAGATGAATTTATGATGAATGAGTGTTTTTTTCGCAGGGCAACCTTGACATACCCCCCCCCGCATTGAGTTATTATTCCGCAGGGATTTTCCAAGTATACATTAAGGAAAACTCTAAAAACTTTGGTTTTTAGAGGTGACTTTGAAAATGCCACTAAAACATTCAAATAACAAGAGGTTTCCTATGAAAAATTTTGGTAAAATTATGGCACTTTTTGCCGCTGTTTTTATGTTTTCTTCCATTATATTGTCGTGTTCTTCCGATTCCGGCAGCGATGATGATAATGATGATGACAAAGGTACCGGGAATGTATTACTTGACCAGAAAATTGAAAAGTATATGAGCTATTTAGGAGAATATGAAGGTGTTGAAGACCTTGGTGGAAATTGTTTTGTAAAAAACCTTAAACTGGAAGAAAAAAGTATAACGATAGATGGTACGCGATATTCTTTTAATCCTGAAACGGATATAACAGACTTAGAAATAGATGATGATGATTTGTTCTTTTTTGTTAATAACGTAAAATATATTATATACCCCCCTCCTTATAAAGAATATGATTTAGTGTTTGTACATTATGAGTCAAATAAAATGGCTTATATGAAACGTGTAACGTCATCATCCGGCGGTGGTAGTGGAGAAGCGACCACTTTAAACGGTACGTACAGTTTTGAAAGTGCAACCGGCAGCCAGACCAACGGTTCGATTACCCTGTCAGACGGTACATGGACTTACAACGGTTCAAAAACTAATGTTGCTGCAAAAAACGGTACGTATACTGTGGATGGTTCAAAGGTTACTGTAAACTGGACTGCACAGGTGGATGTTTCTGAAACCTTTACAGTTACTGATAACGGTGATGGTTCTGTAAAATGGGTATTGGACGGGTATAATAATTCAACACTGTTCAGCATGCTTTTCGGAGTAGCCGGTCAGACTGAACTTACATTCAAAAAATCAGAATAAAACATAAAAACTTCATAAAAAAAGCCGGTTTTGCCGGCTTTTTTTATTGTGGATTTATAATAAAAAATAAATCCACAAAACGAGTGAGTCAAGACTTTAAGCGTAGCGTGTCTTGACCACTCGTATTGATGCAAATGCACATAAGGCGAGAAAAATGTTCTGCCTGTTTTTCTGTTGATTACCCTGTAACTTCATCATCACCATTCATTGTCTTGACCAAATGTGCTGTTTTGTGGTATATTGCATTCCACATCAATTCGGGCCATTAGCTCAGTGGTTAGAGCAGGGGACTCATAATCCCTTGGTCCTAAGTTCAAGTCTTAGATGGCCCATTTATGAAATCCATTCAGCGATGAATGGATTTTTTTTATTCCTGCTGAATTTTGTGGTG
>SAMEA3663025__coassemble_952_pt1 | contig 14623 bp, 6 predicted proteins | sample SAMEA3663025__metabat2_low_PE_029 | metagenome-assembled genome bin SAMEA3663025 (sample SAMEA3663025) | pig gut metagenome | biome: pig gut; feature: pig-associated habitat; material: faeces | place: France | collected 2012 | reverse complement strand
AAATATTGCCGACATCCGTGCCACTATTTAATTTTACAGAAAGAGTATCCCAGTCAGTAATTACCTCTACCGTCCACTTTGCGTACAGGGTAATGTTTCCTGTTACAGATGCTGTAAAATTATACTCAGTTGAACAATCTGCATCTGTATACCAGCCGGCAAATGTATATCCTTCTCGTGTAGGAACTTCCGGCTTTTCTACTGCACTTCCGCTTGCTACATCCTGCGTTGTATTTGTGCTGCCGTCATAATTTAAGTTAAACGTAACGGTAAAGTTCTCCATTTGACTGCTAAAGACAGCCGTCTGTTTTGAAGCAGTTTTTGTTCCGTTTACGTCTTTATTTGTATTCGTAAACGTACACACATAATAAACGTACGCGCCGGACTCATCTTTCAAAGGCAATGCAACCGTTCCGTCTGATGCAATTTCAATTTCAGAAGTACAGTCTGTTTTTCCCGCCATATCAGCAGTTTTTGCTTTTTCCCATATATAAGAAATTTCTCCGCTTGCTATTGCAGAAAGTTTAAAAGAAATTGCATTGTCTTTTACCGCAGGAATTGTCCAGGTTACAACAGGTTCTTCTGCATTCATTACAAGAGAAACAGGAGCAGAATATTTATACCCGGATTCAGTACATATTCCGATTACGGCAAAACGTGAATTTTCAGAAAGCGGCTGATTTTCAACTAACGTTTCTTCTGTATATTTTTCTGCATTGCAGATATAAATTTCATAATCATTAGGTTTAAGTTCTTCTTCATATCCGTGTATAAAATGAGCAATTATGGAAACGTTATCAGGAAGAGCAAATGTCTGTCCGACTGTATAATTTTTTGTGATTTTATCAAGAGATTCTTTAGCAATTTCTATAGATTCTATGTTTTTTATAATGTTTTTAAAAAGCGTGATTATTTCATAAGTTGTAGCGCCGGCTTCTACAACAATGCCAGATTTTTCTGCATAGGCGGCACATTCTGCCGAGATAAATGCCTTTATGACAATCGCATAAGAGCCGGGGGTAAGGCTTTCTAAAGTTATGGATTTTCCTGGCGTGGAACTTACCTTCGTAACAGGGGAACTGCCTGAATCATAAAGTTCTGCGGTAAAGGACGTAATTTCATTTACGTCATACGTTTCTGCAATCCGTTCAGAACCTTCCGGCATTTTTATGGAAATGGCACCTGTCTTTTCAGAGAGCGAACTGAAAATTTCACAGGACGACAGGAACAATGCCAGGGCGGACAAAAATAGAAAATGCTTTTTCATAACAAACTCCGTAAAAAAAAGTTTTTAAACCGTTTTATTATACGCCCCCCCCCACAAATGTGCAAGACAAATATTGCAAATATAATAAAAATTTACAAAAAAAAGCTGTCCCTAAGGACAGCCTTTTATTACCCAGAAATGCTAGTTTCCTGCCGTAACAACCTTGAATGCTTCCATAACCGATTCGTCATGGTTTAGACCGCGTGCCTCACCCTTCGCTATTTCCGTCATCATCCGCTGGTAGTCGTTCGGAATAATCTTCTTGAAGCTTTTAATGTACGTATCAAAATCTGCAAGAATCTTTTTTCCTAGCTTAGAGCCGGTTTCTTTTGTATGGCGTTCAATCAAATCACGGAGCGTGTCGATATCGTGCTTGTCGGTAACTTCGCCCATAGAAACAAGCTGTTTGTTCAGGCGAAGGTACAGATCGTGGTTTTCGTCAAGAACGTAGGCAATTCCGCCGCTCATTCCGGCCGCAAGATTTCGTCCTGTAGGGCCAAGAATGACTGCCGTTCCGCCTGTCATATATTCAAGTCCGTGGTCGCCGCATCCTTCTGCAACGGCAACTGCACCGGAATTACGAACGCAGAAACGCTCGCCGGCAAGTCCGTTTATGTACGCTTCGCCGCTTGTTGCACCGTAAAGTGCAACGTTTCCGATGATGATGTTTTCTTCTGCCTTGTACGTGGCGTCTTTGGAAGGATATACGACTATTTTTCCGCCGCTCAGACCTTTTCCAAGATAGTCGTTTGCATCGCCTTCAAGCTTTAACGTCATTCCCTTTGGAATAAACGCGCCGAAGCTCTGTCCGCCGCCGCCAGTACAGTTTACTACAAACGAATCGTCTTTCAGCGTTCCGCCAAAATTCTTCTGGATTTCTGAACCGAGTATTGTTCCTACGGTTCTATCCGTAGAAGAAATTGAAAGGCTGAACGTGCCTTTTTTAGCTTTCTTTGCTTTTTCAAACGCCTTAAGAAGTTCTTTTTCATCGACTGTCTTTTCAAGCTGGAAGTCATATACGTCCGCCGGGTCAAAATGCGATTTTGCTCCGTCCGGTGCTTTCCAGCCGATTATCCTGCTCATATCTACAAGATTTGCACGCGGGAACGAGCATTTTTCCTTTATCTTTAAAAGCTCGGAATGTCCGCACATTTCGTCAAGCGTCCTGAAGCCGAGTTTTGCCATATATTCGCGCAGTTCCTGTGCAATGAATTTCATGAAATTCTCAACGTATTCTGGCTTTCCGGTGAACCGTTTGCGCAGTTCTGAATTCTGCGTTGCTACGCCGAACGGACAGGTGTCAAGGTTACATACGCGCATCATTGCACAGCCCATCGTAATAAGCGGCGCAGTTGCAAAACCAAATTCTTCCGCACCTAAAAGCGCTGCGATTGCAACGTCGCGTCCGCTCATAAGCTTGCCGTCAGTTTCAATGACAACGCGGCTTCTAAGTCCGTTCTGAATGAGCGTCTGGTGTGTTTCTGCAAGTCCAAGTTCCCACGGCAAGCCTGCGTGGTGGATTGAACTTAAAGGCGCAGCTCCCGTTCCGCCGTCGTGTCCGGAAATAAGAATAACCTGCGCGCCGGCTTTTGCAACACCGGCAGCAATCGTTCCAACTCCTGCTTCAGAAACAAGCTTTACGGAAATGCGTGCGGCGCGATTTGCGTTTTTCAAGTCGTAGATAAGCTGCGCCAAATCTTCTATAGAATAGATGTCGTGGTGCGGTGGCGGTGAAATGAGCGAAACGCCAGGTGTTGCATAGCGTGTCTGTGCAATCCACGGATAAACTTTTTTGCCAGGAAGATGTCCGCCTTCGCCCGGCTTTGCTCCCTGCGCCATCTTTATCTGGATTTCCTTTGCACTCAAAAGATATTCTTCAGTTACGCCGAACCGTCCGGAAGCAACCTGCTTGATTGCAGAATTCCTGTCTGTTCCAAGGCGCTCCGGACGTTCTCCGCCCTCACCGGAATTTGATTTTCCGTGCAGGTGATTCATCGCAAGCGCCATACATTCGTGTGCTTCCTGACTGATTGAACCGTAGCTCATCGCGCCTGTCTTAAAGCGCTTTACAATTTCGTCAACGCTTTCTACTTCGTCAAGCGGAATTTCCTGCACAGCGTCAAAGTCGAATTTGAGCATTGCCCGCAGCGTGTGCGGATGGGCGTTGTCGTCAACAAGAGCGGTATATTCCTTAAAGCGGCTGTAGTCGCCGCTTCGCGTAGATTCCTGAAGCGCGATTATTGTTTCCGGTGAATACAGGTGATCTTCGCACGTAGGACCGCGGCGGAGCTTGTGGTTTCCAACGCTGTCAAGGTGAGTATTTACCGTAAGTCCAAGCGGATCAAATGCCTTGTTGTGGTGGAAGTTTACGTCGTCCTCGATTTCTTTAAGTCCTATTCCGCCTACGCGGCTTACTGTGTTCGTAAAGTACTGGTCGATGACTTCCTTGCTAATTCCCACTGCTTCAAAAATCTGCGCAGACTGGTAAGACTGAATTGTAGAAATACCCATTTTTGCGGCGATTTTTACGATGCCGTTTATAATTCCCTTGTTGTAGTCGTCAATTGCCGTGTGGTAGTCTTTGTCCAGAAGTTTCTGGTCAATAAGTTCGGCTATGCACTCGTGCGCAAGATACGGATTTACCGCACGCGCACCGTAGCCCAAAATCATTGCCGCCTGATGAACGTTGCGTACTTCCGCAGACTCAAGGATAATTGAAATTGCCGTGCGCTTTTTCGTGCGTACCAGATACTGTTCTACGCCGCTTACTGCAAGCAGTGACGGAATTGCAACGTGGTTTTCGTCAACTCCGCGGTCGCTTAAAATAATGATGTTTGAACCGTTATGATATTCGTGGTCAATCGTTATGAAAAGATTATCAAGTGCTTCTTTTAGCGACGTATTTTTGTAGTACAGAAGAGATACTACGGCTGTTTTAAGTCCCGGACGGTTCAGGTTCTTGAGCTTGAGCATATCAACGCCGGTCAAAATCGGATTGTTTATCTCAAGGACGGTACAGTTAGAGCTTTTCGGCTCAAGCATATTTCCGTCAGAACCGACGTATACGGTGGTATCGGTAACGATTTTTTCACGAAGTGAATCAATCGGCGGATTTGTAACCTGTGCAAAAAGCTGCTTGAAGTAATTGAAAAGGGCAGGGTGCTTGTCGCTCATTACGGCAAGAGGCGTATCAACACCCATACTAGCCGTAGGTTCAACGCCTGTTTTTGCCATCGGCAAAATCATTTCGTTTACGTCTTCGTAGTTCCAGCCGAATGCACGGTACATAATGTCGCGCTCTTCCTGCGTATATACAGGAATTTTCTTGTTCGGAATTGACAAATCCTTAAGCTTAAGAAGGTTCATATCAAGCCATTCGCCGTACGGATAAAGGCTTGTAAACTGCTTCTTGCATTCTTCGTCGGAAATAAGGCGTTTCTGTACTGTGTCTACAAGAAGAATTCTTCCCGGCTGAAGGCGTGATTTCTTTACGATGTTTTCTTCAGGAATATCAAGAACGCCTACTTCTGAAGAAAGGATAAGCATATTGTCTTTTGTTATGTAATAGCGTGAAGGGCGCAGACCGTTTCTGTCAAGCGTTGCACCAAGAACATCGCCGTCACTGAAAAGGATTGCTGCAGGACCGTCCCACGGTTCCATCATAGTTGCCCAGTAATGGTAAAAATCCTTCTTTTCAGAAGACATCATTTCGTCATTTTTCCACGGCTCCGGAATACATACCATAACGGCAAGCGGAAGCGGCATTCCGTTCATTACAAGGAATTCAAGCGTGTTGTCAAGCATTGCAGAATCAGAACCTGTCATATCTACGGCAGGAAGAATTTCGCGCACTTCTTCTGCGCTGAATACAGGAGAACGCAGTGTTTCTTCGCGCGCAAGCATTCTGTCCGCATTTCCGCGTATTGTATTTATTTCACCGTTATGCGCAATAAAGCGGTTCGGGTGGGCGCGCTGCCAGCTTGGGTTAGTATTCGTACTGAACCGCGAATGGACAAGCGCCATCGCAGAAACGTAATCTTCCGACTGCAAGTCTTTGTAGAACGTGCGCAGCTGCTTTACAAGGAACATTCCTTTATAAACAATTGTACGTGAAGAAAGGGAAGCAATGTATGTGTTCAGATGAGAATGTTCAAACTGGCGGCGCAGAATGTAAAGTTTTCTGTCAAACGCAAGTCCTTTTTCAACTTTTGCCGGGCGTTCGATAAAACACTGCATAATGCACGGCATACAGTCTTTTGCACGCTGACCAAGAACGTCCTGATTTACAGGAACAGTTCGCCAGCCAAGAAATTTCATTCCCTCTTTTTTTGCAAGGACTTCAAGCATTTTCATTGCCTGAGAACGGATGTACTTGTCCTGCGGAAAAAAGAACATTCCTACGCCGTAATCGCGTTCGTCACCAAGCTTTATGCCGTTTTCAGCGGCGGCTTTCTTAAAAAACGTATGTGAAATCTGAACAAGAATACCTACACCGTCGCCGGTTTCTCCTGTGGCGTCTTTTCCTGCCCGGTGTTCCAGCTTTTCAACAATGGAAAGCGCATTGTCCACTATTTTGCGGCTTGCAGTTCCGTCTATATTTACAACAGCACCTATACCGCAGGCATCGTGCTCAAAAGACGGGTCATAAAGAGTATTCATTTCATCCTCCAACAGAAATTTTTTGTTTTGAAAACAAATTTCAGCAAAAAAAAAGAGACCGTAGATAAAATTCCATAATAATACCTATAGAATTCTGTCTACGACCTCTTTGCCGTATGTTTTTATACTATCATTTTTTTATTTTTTTTACTAGTAGGCAGACAAATCTTCTGGAATTTGTGCGGAAAACGGCTTTTTTTACGCTGTTTTCCGCATTTTTTAGGGTGAACGGACTATTTTCCAGAATCACCGTAATTACTAAGAACGCGCGCAGACGGATCATTTACGTTACAGCCCTCCCAGGATTTGTTCGGCATCCAGAAATCAGTAATCATCTGGCTTTGACCCGGATAATATTTTTCAAAAATCTCGCGGTACAAAAGCGATTCTTTAGTAAACGGCTGTGCGTGGGTGTATTTTTTACGCAGCGTTTCAAATTCTTCGTCGGTGTAGGTGCTTTCTGCACATTCCTTAAGGTCGTCTACAAGAGAATGACCTACTGCATCGCTGAACGCTGCCTTTTCGCGCATAAGAATGTCGTGCGGAAGATACTGGCTTCCATCCTCCGCTTTCTCAAATGCATGGCGAAGAAGATATTTTCCCTTGTTATACTTATTCAGCTTCATTTCCGGATCAATGCTCATTACGTATTCTACAAAATCAAGGTCACCAAACGGAACGCGCGCTTCAAGCGAATTAACGGAAATACATCTGTCCGCGCGCAGAACATCGTACATATGAAGTTCGTGTACTCTTTTTGCGGCTTCTTTCTGGAATTCGGCGGCGTTCGGCGCAAAATCAGTGTATTTATAGCCGAAAAGTTCGTCGCTTATTTCGCCTGTAAGAAGAACGCGGATGTCCGTCTGCTCGTGGATTGCCTTGCAGATAAGGTACATTCCCATACTTGCGCGGATTGTAGTAATGTCGAACGTACCAAGCGCGCGGATAACGTCCTCAAGAGAAGAAAGTACGTCCTCTTTTGTAATGATAATTTCGTGGTGGTTTGAATGGATAAATTCTGCAACCTGTTTTGCATACTTCAAGTCAATTGCATCTGTTTTCATTCCTATGGCAAATGTTTCAATCGGCTTTTTAAGGATTTTTGCAGAAACTGCGCAGACAAGTGAAGAATCAAGTCCGCCGGAAAGAAGGAAACCGAGCGGAGCGTCAGCGTCAAGGCGTTTTTCTATGCCGCGCACAAGTTTGTCGTGAATGTTTTTGCAGACTGTTTCAAGGTCGTCCCTGCATACGCTTTTTACTTCGGTCATATCGCGGTAACAGGTAAAAAGTCCGTCCTTGTAGTAGTAGCCCGGCGGGAACGGCAGGACTTCTTCTACAAATCCCACAAGATTTTTCGGTTCGCTTGCAAATGCAATCTGACCGTTTGAGTCATAGCCGTAATACAGCGGACGAATTCCTATAGGGTCACGCGCCGCAATCACTGATTTTTCATTTTCATCGTAAATGATAAGCGCATATTCCGCATCAAGGCGGCGGAACATTTCAACGCCGTATTCCTTAAAAAGCGGCAGCAAGATTTCGCAGTCAGATTCGCTTTTAAACGAATAGCCTTTCTGTATCAGTTCTTCCTTTATAGTACGAAATCCGTAAATTTCTCCGTTACAGACAACATATTTTCCTTTGAAGGAAAACGGCTGCATTCCTTCTGGCTGAAGACCCATAATCGCAAGCCGGTGGAAGCCCAGCACGCCGCCGTTCAGTTCTATAATCCGGCTGGAATCAGGACCGCGGGATACTGTTTTTGCAAATCCCTCATGAAAATCCTTCATCGAAATAACTTCACCAAAATAACCCATAATAGAACACATAAGCGCACCTCAATTTCTCTAGTCAGAATTGTCGTTAAATAAAAAAAGACGCCGTAGAAAAACAGACAGAATTCCTGTCTGCTTTTCTGCGACGTCTTTGCCGTATTACAATAAAGTAATGACTCGGTTACGAAATGTCAAGCATATAGAAAAAACTGCGGTTTTTTATGAAAACAAAATCAAAAATCATTGCCGATTGTTCCTTTATGTTGATATATTTATAGTTACGAGGTTAGATAAATGGCGAAACATGAATTTCAAACAGAAGTAAACCAGCTTTTACAGTTACTTATTCATTCTTTGTATTCAAACAAAGACATTTTTTTAAGGGAGATTGTTTCAAATGCTTCAGATGCTTTGGACAAACTGAAATACCTTACTGTTTCAGACGATTCCTTCAAGAACATTACGTTTACACCAAAAATCGACATTTCTTTTGATGAAAAAGCAGGCGTTCTTACTGTTCAGGACACCGGAATTGGTATGACTGACGAGGACTTGCAGAACAATCTGGGAACGATTGCACGTTCCGGAACAAAAGCGTTCCTTCAGAAACTTTCAAGCGATGCGGCAAAAGACTCCTCTTTAATCGGACAGTTCGGCGTAGGATTTTATTCTGCGTTTATGGCGGCAAAAAAGATTGACGTCTATACAAAAAAAGCTGCCGGTGACGGAAAAATCTGGCATTGGTCAAGCGACGGTACTAATTCCTATGACCTTGACGAAATTGCCGCAGACAGCGACACCGCAAAAAAATACGGTCTTGACGGTGCAGACGCAAGCGGTTCTGCAATCGTAATGCATCTGAACGACGAAAGCAAGGAATATGCATCGCGCTGGAAGATTGAAGAACTTATCAAGCGCTACTCCGACCACATTGCGTTCCCGATTTACCTTCACTACGAGCAGAATAAATATGACGACAAGGGAAACATAACTTCTACGGAAAATAAAGTAGACCAGGTAAACAGCGCTTCTGCCCTCTGGAAACGCCCAAAAAGCGAGCTTAAGCCGGAAGACTACAACGAATTCTACAAAACAATTGGTCACGACGGAGAAGAACCGCTCCATTACGTTCACACCCATGCAGAAGGAACGCAGGAATACACAACGCTGTTCTTCATTCCGCAGCGCGCTCCGTTCGATATGTATCAGGCAGACTACAAAAGCGGCGTAAAACTTTACGTAAAGCGCGTTTTCATCACGGACGATGACCGCGAGCTGCTTCCGGCATACCTTCGCTTTGTGCGCGGCGTTATTGACTCGGAAGATTTGCCGCTGAACGTAAGCCGCGAAATCTTACAGCAGAACCGCATTCTTGAAACAATCAAAAGCCAGTCCGTAAAAAAACTGCTCGGAGAATTCAAGAAAATGGGCGAAGCGGCGGACAAGGCGCGCAAGGCTGAAAAACCGACGGACGACGAGAAAAAAGCAATTGAAAAATGGAATAAATTTGTTTCTGCATTCAACCGCCCGATGAAAGAAGGTTTGTATTCAGACTATGCAAACCGCGATGAAATTGCAGAAATCGTACGCTTTAAGTCAACAGACGCTAGCGGAACAGGCGATGACAACTGGACAAGTTTTGCAGACTACGTACAGCGCATGAAACCTGACCAGAAGGCAATCTACTACATTACCGGTACGGACGAAAAGAACCTTCGCGAAAATCCGCTTTTGAAGGCGTACACGTCAAAAGGTTTTGAAGTACTCATTATGGCAGACGACATCGACGATATTGTCATTCCGGGCTATGGAAAGTACAAGGACTTTGAGCTGAAAGCCGTAAACCGCGCCGGAAGCGACGAAGAACTTGGCGTTGACAAGGAAGAGGCTAAAAAGAAGGAAGAAGAATTCAAGCCTGTTACCGACAAGATTAAAAAGGCGCTTGGTGATGAAGTAAAAGAGGTAAAACTTTCTAAGCGGTTAGGTGAAGAAAGCCCGTCCTGCATTGTTGTAGATGAAAACGATCCGTCATTCCAGATGGAACGTATGATGCGTGCAATGGGACAGGAAGGAATGTCCGGCATAAAACCTATTCTTGAAATAAATGCAGACCATCCGCTTGTTGCCAAAATCCGCGAGTCAGACGACGAAGCGCTTATCAAGGACGTTTCAAACGTTCTGCTTGATCAGGCACTTCTGATTGCCGGCGTAGAAATCAAAGAACCTGCGGAATTCGTTAAGAGTCTTAACAATCTTCTGAGCAAGTAATTTTTTTTCGCTTTAATTGACCCCCCCCCCGGTAATTTTACCGGGGTCTTTTTTTTGCATTTTCCGTTCACACGGCGCGTTTTGCAGAAAAAAATACCGAAATCGTTTTTTTTATGATAAAATATTTTTCAAGTAATTTTTATGGCACAGGAACTAATTATGAAAATTACATCGTTCAGAAAGATTGTATTATCATTGTCGGCAGTCGTTTTTGTTTCGTCCGCAGTCTTTTCACAGGAAGCAGAAGAAGGCAAAATGCGGACATCTGGAAATTTTACGAGCAGACGGCAGCCGCATACTATTTTAAATCAGATTATGTTTCCGGCGGCGACCATTTTGCCCCTATAACCGGCTTATTCAACAGTTTTGAATTTAAAACGATGTTCAATGCAGAATGCAAAATTCCTGCTCCGCTTGGCAAGCACTTTCTTTTAAAGGACTCAAATATCAGGATAAAAACCGCCTTTGAACTGTGTCCTGTAACGGTACGTCCGCTTGTAAGCGTCAGTTTTACGCCGCTTCCGTTCTTTGTTTTCAGCACCGGCGCGTCAATCGGAACAGGCTGGTCAGCACTTGGATTTAAAGGTCTGTGCAAACTTGACGAAAACGGCATTTCATACGGCGAAAACGGAAAAATCAGCAAAAATTCCATAGAATACGAAAATCTTACGCCGTTCGGAAACTACTACTACGATTTCTGGTTTTCCGGGCTGTTTCAGTTTGACACCGGCGCAATTTTTCCGGGAGACTGGAATCACGCCGTTATGCAGGCTTCCTACACCGTTTCCTATGTGGGAGTTACCGGCGTAGACGACGGCGACATCTGGCTTTGGCAGCTAGTAGGAAACAACTGCAACGGATGGCGGTACACTGCAAATTTTGTGCTCGGCTACCAGATGCCGCTTCCGCTAAGTATGATTGCGGTAAACACCGATGTATATGCGCTTTTCAATTCAGACGACTACGGAATATACAGCAGCAGCTACAACGGCGATTTTACGAACGTAACTATAAGTCCTATGCTAAAATTCGATTTTTCCAAAAAAGACAGCCTGTTCGTCCTGTTTGAGTTCAAGAAACGCAGGAGTTTTGAAGAAGAACATTCGGACTCAAAGGAAGAAATTTTCCTTACCTACAGCGGCGCAGAATGGTTCTTCAACCGTATTGCATTCAGCTGGACGCATGTATTTTAGGAAAGTGCTGATTAACACTTGAAGCGATTACTCAGCACTTCCCGTCAAATTGCCGTAAGTCATTGACTTACGGACAATTAGCTAAATTCAAGGTTAACACTGAAAAATCCTCAATAGGATTTATTCAGTGTTTCCTTAGCATATTCTTTTTATTCCAGACCTATAAATGCCGTTACGCTTTTTTCGGGCGCCATAATAAGCGTATCCATAAGAGAAAGTCCGATTTTTTCACAAGGAAGCAGACGGAAAAATTCTTTCTGCATTGTAAGCGGAACATCTCCATAACCCGGACTGAAACGCGGATGGGCGCGCATTTTCCGTGCTTCAGCGTTTTTCCGTATTTCATCATTCAACAAGTCAACAAACGATTCTATGAACATTGCGCCGCACCCCTGCATAACTGCTGCGTCAGCGCTCCCGGAAAGCTGCGCCCTTCTGATAATCATATCTGCCTGCGCCCCGATTGTTGCGGCAAAAAGAACGACTTTTCTGCAATTACGCAGGTTTCGCGCCAAATCTTTTGAACGGAACGAAACGTCTGCAAAGGAAATTGTTTCATCTTCACCGACGGAAAGTTCATATTCCGCATACACCGCCTGCGGAACAAGAACAGACTGCATTTTTAGGCAGCTTTTGTGAATAAGTCCGGCAACGTCGTCACTCGGCGGATTGATTTTTTTATAGCCAAGATAATACGCCGCTTCCGCCTCATCACACGGAATTTCAGAAGCCGCACGCTTATAAAAAAATGGTGTCATAGCGCAATATTACCACAAAACTGCACGTCGGAGGAAGTTCCCGTAAAAAAGGCAGAACGGCTCGTGCGCAACTGTTCTTAAATGCATACCTATTTTAAATCAGCGCGTTTTGTGATATTGTATCTGTAATCCTGCAATGCAGATGGAGTCCGCTTGAAAAAAAACAAGTCCCAGAAGAACAAGACTATTGATTTTCCGCTTGAAGAAGCCGGCGCGTATCTTGAAAAATGCGTGCGTCTAGATAATGAAACGTCCGTTCCGGCAGACAAAATTCAGGATTCAATCATCACAGGGGATTTGTTCGACATAATTCCAAAACTTCCGCATAATTTTGCAGACCTTCTCATCGCCGATCCGCCGTACAATATCGAAAAAAATTTCAACGGCAGTCAGTTTCACCCAATGAGCTTTGACGACTACGCTTCCTACACCGAAAAATGGCTTTCACTTGCAGAACCGCTTTTAAAACCGAATGCCTCTGTCTATATCTGCTGTGACTGGAAATCAAGCGCGGCAATCGAATATGTACTCAGCCGCCATTTTACCGTCCGCAACAGAATTACCTGGCAGCGCGAAAAAGGACGCGGCGCAAAACGCAACTGGAAAAATGCAATGGAAGACATCTGGTTTGCAACAAAATCTTCCGGCGACGATTACACGTTCAATGTAGATGCCGTAAAATGCCGGCGGAAAGTCATTGCTCCGTACACGGCGGACGGAAAGCCTAAAGACTGGGAAGAAACTTCCGACGGAAAATTCCGCGACACTTTTCCGTCAAATTTCTGGGACGACATTTCCATTCCATACTGGTCAATGCCGGAAAACACGGCGCACCCTACGCAAAAACCGGAAAAACTCCTTGCAAAGCTCATTCTTGCAAGTTCAAATAAGGGCGATATGATTTTTGATCCGTTTATGGGTTCCGGCTCTACGGCGGTTACAGCAAAAAAACTGGAACGTCATTTCTGCGGAACGGAACAGAACGAATTGTACTGCGCCTGGGCTCAAAAACGTCTTGAAACGGCAGAAAAAGATATGTCAATTCAAGGCTATACAGACGGTGTATTTTGGGAACGGAATACAAGTTCCTTTCAGAATAAAAAGAAATAGGAAAGACAAATGACTTCATTAAAATCATTGTTAGGAAAGCAAATATTATTTTTTGACGGCGGAACAGGCTCTGTCCTTCAGGCGCGCGGACTGAAACCCGGCGAATTCCCGGAAAAATGGAACGTTACGCGCCCGGAAGAAATCATCTCCCTTCACTACAACTATTTTTCAGCAGGTTCTAACATCGTAAACACAAATACGTTCGGTGCATTCAGTACAAAATTTTCAGATTTAACAACGGACGAAAAAAACTGTAACGGCACCCAGAATGCAAAAAATTCCGCAATGCGCGTAATCTCCGGAGAAAACGCTGATTTTTCCCTTAAAAACATCATTCAGTGCGCCATAGAAAATGCAAACGAAGCGCGCAGACGTTACATCTCCGACTGCAAAGCGCGTTCCGTAGAGCCGCAGACGTGTTTCATCACCTTTGACATCGGACCTACGGGAAAACTTCTTAAGCCGATGGGCGACCTTGATTTTGAAGATGCCGTATCGCTTTTCAAGCAGACGTTCCGCTACGGTTTTAAAGGCGACATAGACGCTGTCCTTATAGAAACGATGAGCGACAGCTACGAAACAAAAGCCGCCGTAATCGCTGCAAAAGAAGTGCGCGAAGAAACGGGTAGGGCGGACTTGCCGATTTTTGTATCAAATGCATACGATACAACCGGCCATCTTTTAACTGGCGCATCGCCTGAAGCAATGGCGGCGCTTCTTGAAGGACTTGGCGTAGATGCGCTCGGCTTAAATTGCAGTCTTGGCCCAGAACAGATGAAAGAAACTGTGCGCCGCCTTACTGCCGTATCAAGTACGCCAGTCATCGTAAAACCGAATGCAGGTCTTCCGCACGATGAAAACGGCTCTACAGTTTTTGACGTAAAGCCGCACGATTTTGCGCTTTCTATGCAGGAAATTGCAAAGTCCAGCGCAGTAATTCTAGGCGGATGCTGCGGAACAACACCGGAATACATAAAATCGCTTACTGAAATCCTGAAAAATACAAAACCTGCTGCCGTTCTCCCTAAAGAGCGCACCGTCATTTCATCATATACGCATACCGTACAAATCGGAGGAGAGAATGTTCCTGTCCTTATCGGAGAAAGAATAAATCCGACCGGCAAAAAGAAATTCAAGGAAGCCCTGCGTAACGGCGACATTCCGTATATCGTTCATCAGGGACTTGAACAGGAAGCCTGCGGCGCGCACGTTCTTGACGTAAACGTAGGTCTACCTGAAATTGACGAAAAGCAGATGATGGTTCGCGTCATGACGGAACTCCAGTCTGTTACAAATCTTCCGCTCCAGATAGACACCTCAAGTCCTGACGTTATGGAAGCCGCCCTGCGCCGCTACAACGGAAAAGCGCTTGTAAATTCCGTAAACGGCAAGCAGGAAGTTATGGACGCAGTGTTTCCGCTCGTAAAAAAATACGGCGGCGTTGTCGTTGCGCTTACGCTTGATGAAAACGGCATTCCTGAAACAAGCGCCGGAAGAATAGAAATCATAAAAAAAATATACAGTAATGCGGAACGCTATGGCATTTCAAAAAAAGACATTGTAATAGATGCGCTTACAATGGCAGTCAGTTCA
>SAMEA3663025__coassemble_935_pt1 | contig 14902 bp, 13 predicted proteins | sample SAMEA3663025__metabat2_low_PE_029 | metagenome-assembled genome bin SAMEA3663025 (sample SAMEA3663025) | pig gut metagenome | biome: pig gut; feature: pig-associated habitat; material: faeces | place: France | collected 2012 | reverse complement strand
CCGTTGCAGGTCCGTTCCATTGTCCGCTTATGCAGAAAGCCGCAGACGAATTTGAAAAGGCTATTGCCGGTGTTCAGTTCAATGACCCGAAAATTGCTTTGTTCAGCAACGTTACTGGAGAAAAAGCCGTAAGCGGCGCTGAAATCAAGAAAAATGCAGTTCTTCATCTTACAAATCCGGTTCGCTGGACGGACGAAGAGGCTGTTCTTGGTGCGCTTATGACGTCAGAAGCTTCTGATGAATGGCAGGTTCTTGAAGTAGGTCCTGGACGCGTCCTTGGCGGTTTGTGGAAGCAGACTGAATTCGGCGAAAAATGGAACTGTTCGTCAATAAATACAGTAGATACAATCAACGGAGTAAACTGAATATGTTAAAAAATAAAAAAGCCCTTGTAACAGGCTCGAGCCGCGGTATCGGCCGCAAAATTGTAGAGCTTTTCCTTGCAAACGGTGCGGAAGTCTGGGGACTTTGTTCCCGTCCGTCTGATGCACGCGGGGAACTGGAAGCGCTTGCCGCAGAAAAAGGAACTGCATTCCACGAAATCTGCGCTGACTGCGCGGATGCGGCTGCCCTTTCCGAAACGGTAAAGGCCGCTCTTTCTGAATCCGGCGGATTTGACGTTCTTGTGAATAATGCCGGCATTACAAAAGACGGTCTTTCATTCCGTATGAAGCTTGAGGACTGGCAGAAAGTGCTTGACATCAATCTGACTGCTGTTTTTGTAGTAAGCCAGATTGTTTCAAATGATATGATTCACCGCAAGAGCGGCTCAATCATCAATATGACAAGTATCGTGGGACTTCACGGCGGTGCAGGACAGGTAAACTATTCTGCAAGCAAGGCTGGTCTTATCGGCTATACAAAATCTCTTGCAAAGGAAGTTGCGGCGCGCGGTGTACGCGTTAATGCCATTGCACCGGGTTATGTTGAAACTGATATGACAAAAGCCGTGAACGAAAAGGCGCGCGAAGGCTGGCTTCAGATGATTCCGCTAAAGCGTGCAGGACAGCCTGAGGACATTGCGAATGCAGCACTGTTCCTTGCTTCCGATATGTCAACGTACATTACCGCACAGGTGCTTGGCGTTGACGGCGGAATGGGCGCATAATTTTACAGAACAAACAAACTGACTGGAGAGCGGTTATTTTATTTAGATAAGGAATTGAATTATGGAAAAAAGACGTGTTGTTATTACAGGAATGGGTGCAGTAACTCCGCTTGGAAATTCTGTTGATGAAACCTGGGCTGCCGTAAAGGCTGGAAAATCTGGAGTTGGTCCGATAACTCATTTTGACTGTACTCCTAATAAAGTAAAATATGCCGCAGAAGTAAAGAATTTTGACCCTGCGCAGTATATGGATGCTTCTGCTGCACGCAAAATGGCACGCTTTACGCAGTATGCTGTTGCAGCGGCAAAAATGGCACTTGATGACTCAAATCTTATGGGAAATCAGGCAGTTCTTGATGAAACAGGCTGTATTCTTGGTGTTGGAATAGGCGGATTTGAAATAACTGAGTCCGGCTGTATTTCTTATTACAAGTCAGGCTGTTCAAAAACTCCTCCGATGACGATTCCGGAACTTATTCCGAATGAAGCCGGCGGAAATATCTGTATGCAGTTCCACCTTCACGGCCCTACATTTGCTGTATCTACGGCCTGCTCAAGCGGAACTGATGCTTTGGGAACGGCTTTTGATATGGTTCGTAACGGAAGAATGGATGTTTGTCTTGCCGGCGGTACTGAATCTACAATCAACGGTTATGCAGTTGTTTCATTCGAGGTTCTTCATGCGCTTTCAAGCGGATTTGAAGATCCTGCAAAAGCAAGCCGTCCGTTCGACAAGAAAAGAAACGGCTTTGTAATGGGCGAAGGAAGTGCAATCCTTGTTCTTGAAGAATACGAACACGCTAAGGCGCGCGGTGCAAAAATCTACGGTGAGGTGATGGGTTACGGTGCTTCCTGTGACGGTTATCACCTTACTTCACCAAATCCGGACGGAGTAGTTGGTTCTCAGTGTATGACACGCGCTCTGAAAGATGCAGGAATGGATCCTTCTGAAATTCAGTATTACAATGCGCACGGAACTTCTACTCATATCAATGATCCTAGCGAAACTCGTATGGTAAAACTTGCTTTTGGCGAAGAGAATGCAAAGAAACTTAAGATTTCTTCTACAAAATCAATGCACGGTCACTGTCTTGGTGCAACAGGTGCAATCGAAGCGATGATTTGCGTAAAGGCGATAAATGACAGCTTCTTCCCTGCAACAATCAATCTTGACGAGCAGGATGTAGAAGGCGGATGTGATCTTGATTACGTTCCGAACAAAGGTGTTGAAGGCAATATTGATGCTGCAATGAGTGCTACATTCGGTTTTGGCGGTCATAACGGCGCAATTATCATAAAGAAATTTAAGGACTAGCAGATGAGCGTTACTAAAGACATAAAATCACTGCTTCCGCACCGCGAACCGTTTTTGTTCGTTGATGAAATCATTTCCTGCGATGAAAACGGAAGCGTAAGCGAGCATACGTTTACGGAAAACGAATTTTTCTTCAAAGGTCATTTTCCGGAATACCCGGTTGTTCCGGGAGTAATTCTGTGTGAAACGATGGCGCAGGCTGGCGGTGCTGCACTGAACTATCAGAAACATTTTGAGGACGGAAGCCTTTTCTTCTTTGCAACTCTTGATAAGGTAAAATTCCGAAATCAGGTTCGTCCGGGCGACAAAGTGCGTATGGAAATTACCAATCTCCGCGTAAGTCCGAAAATGATTAAGCAGGCTGGAAAAGCATACGTCGGTGAAACGCTCTGCGCAGAAGCCGAATGGATGTGCCTTGTTGGAAAAGCAAATTAAGGCATTCTTTTAGCCTGGATACTTAAAAAAAAGACTGTTCTTATTTAGTAGTAAGAATAGTCTTTTTTTTGCAGACCTCGTACGCCTCAAACCGTAAATTGCCAGGCGTAGGGCAATAAGTTTCGTAATGAAAAAACTATTTTACCTACGCCCACGCCCTTCAATATTCTTGATTTTATAATACATTTAACGCAGTTTTGCAGTGCAAAACTGCCAGGCGTAGGGAAATAGGTTTCGTAATGTAAAAACTGTTCTACCTACGCCCACGCCCTTACCATCCCCCAGATGCTCCGCCGCCGCCGAAGTGACCTCCGCCACCGTGAAAGCCGCCTGAAGAGCCGAAGCCGCTGTTCCGTATTCCGCTGGAAGAAAATCCTGTGCCGTGCGTGTGGTGCTGATGACGGAATGCGCTGCTGAAAATTATCCACGGAAGCCAGTGGTTCTGCCTTCCGCTTGCAAGGCAGGAAAACAGTATGAACCATCCGAATACAAACAAAAATCCGAACAGTATGCTTTCTGCGCCGCTTGAACTCTCTTCCGGCTCGGAAACGCTTTTTGAAACAAGTTCTGCGTTTCCGCTTGCAATTCCGCCCATATTCTGAACGCCGCGCAAAATTCCTTCCGAATAATTACCGTTTCTGAATTCCGGCAGAATGACGTTTCTGATAATCAGTCCGCTTTTTGTGTCCGTAAGCGTATCTTCCAGACCGTAGCCGTTTTCTATACGAACCTTTTTTTCCTTCATTGCTACAAGAAGAAGCGCGCCGTTGTCCTTTCCGCTCTGACCAAGCTGCCATTTTTCTGCAACATTATACGAATACGATTCAAGGCTTTCTCCTTCCAGAGAAGGTATTGTAAGGACGGCAATCTGAATTCCTGTAGTGTTTTCAAGTGCAGAAAGATATTCTTCCGCCTTTCTTTTGTCTGAATTTTTCATAATTCCGGCATAGTCGTTTACGTGGGCAGAAAGAGCCGGAACGTTCAGCGCAAAAATGCAGGCAGAGGCAATCAGCGCACCTAGTGCGGAAATAAGCTTTTTCATAATCAGTACTCCGTCAGTATGACAAGTCCGTCTGGCAGTTCGTTCGGATTTTCTGAATGTGCCGGAAAATGTTCTGCAAGAAGTTCACCGCATTTTTCAATTGCACCTGTAAATCCTTCTTTTGTATGACCTGTTTTTATTCCGGCAGCAAGTTCATCTGCAATAATGTTCCATAAATCCTGCGGAATTTTTTTTGCAATTCCGGAATCTGCTACAATCCGCACCTGCCGTTCCATATAGGAAACAAAAATCAGTATTCCGGAATGTTCGTTCGTGTCGTATACGCCGGATTCCGTAAAATAGCGGAATGCCCGGTGCGTAACTTCCTTGCGCCGTATGTCGCGCGGAATTATAAAACGGTCAATGACAGGAACGTTCATTACGCAGAAACTTATGACGATTGTTGCAAGGCAGGCAATTCCATAGAATGCAGGAAGAAACCATACCGGCTGAGCCCAGCGCAGCTGTTCATAGAATGAGTTTATTGCCGGCGCAAGCGGAAGCATAATTATGAATATAAATGCCGCTATGTATATTGAAGCCAGCAGCTCCCAAAAAGAATAGGAACTGCTTTCTGCGGTGAGAGCAAGCGCAATTTCACCGGTCGTTGAGTCTTCCGCTTTTTTTACGGCAGCTTTTATTTCTGCCATATCAGAGTCGGATAGCTTTATTTTTTTCAGAAGCTGCTTTGTGTTCATTAAAATTCAACCTTCGGTGCAGACTGTGCATCCGCAGAAGCCTGGAAATAGACTTTTGATTTGAATCCGAACATACCAGCAAGCATCGCATTCGGAAATTTGCGTATTGTTGTGTTGTAGTTCTGTGCAATCTCATTGTACTTCTTGCGTTCTACGGCTATTCTGTTTTCCGTTCCTTCAAGCTGATCCTGAAGCGCAAGAAAGTTCTGGTTTGATTTAAGTTCCGTTTTCCGTAACGGAAAGAAGCCTCTGGAGTGCGCCGCCCAAAGAATCCTGTGCCCTCTGGAACTGCTGCATTTTCTGTTCGTCTTCCAAAATGCTTTCGTCAATAGTAATGACTCCACCTGCCCTTGAGCGCGCTTCTGCAACCTGCGTGTAGACTTCGTTTTCCTGTTTTGCGTAACCTTTTACTGTTGAAACAAGGTTAGGAATAAGGTCGTATCTGCGCTGGTACTGGTTTTCTACCTGTGCCCACTGAGCGCTTACTTTTTCGTCAAGGTCAATCATTTTGTTGTAGCTTCCGCTTACGCAGGAATATGCACTGAAAATGACGAATACGGCAATTGCAATGCCGATTAACAGATTTCTTGTTTTTGTTTTCATTTGCGTTTACCTCTGATATTCAGTCTATTATAATCAAAATACTGAATAATTATACACTTAGTACAGTAAAAAAAATCGAAAAATGATTGAAAATTTTGAATATAATGTATATCTTATAGAAAAGTCTTTTAAAATTGAAAGCAGGCTTTTTTTTTTCAGGAGTTTTTTCTATGTCAGATAATAAAGAAACGTTTGATTTTACAACAGAAACGCTGGGAGTTTGTAAAATTAAATCTCCGATTGAACTGTCGACCGTTGTCGGTGACTGCCGCGCAAATTATGTAACTGATGATTCATTTGTGCGCAATACGGTAAATGTTTTTGATACTACAAAACCTGATGTCCTTGACTCTTCAAATCTTATGCAGAAAGCTGGACCTAGGGAATATATTTTCTTTGAGCCGAAAGACGTTTGCGCCGGAATTTGTACGTGCGGTGGTCTTTGTCCTGGACTGAACGACGTAATCCGTGCCATCGTGCGCTGTCTTTGGAACCGTTACGGTGTCCGCAAAATCCTTGGAATTCAGTACGGCTACAAGGGATTTTTTGAAGAAGAAGGATACACTCCTGTTGAATTAAATCCGCAGAATGTTGACGAAATTCATAAAATCGGCGGTTCTTTCCTTGGAACTAGCCGCGGCGGCGGACAGCGCGTAACTGATATTGTAGATTCCATTCAGCGACTTGGAATAAATATGATGTTCATTATCGGCGGCGACGGTACTCAGCGCGGTTCTCTTGATATTGCAAATGAAGTAGAAAGACGCGGACTTAAGTGCGCTGTTGTGGGCGTACCTAAGACTGTTGATAATGACCTTCAGTTTATTGACCGCTCGTTCGGTTTTGAAACTGCCGTTCAGCGCGCAAAAGAAGCAATTGCCGCCGGTCATATGGAAGCAAGTTCCCAGATTAACGGAATCGGTCTTATAAAGCTTATGGGCCGCGAGTCAGGCTTTATTGCTACGGCTGCTGCTCTTGCAAGTCACGAGGCGAATTTCTGCCTTATTCCAGAAGTTCCGTTCGATTTGGGCGGCGAGAACGGTTTTCTTGCAACTCTTGAAAAACGTCTTGTTGAACATCATCACGCCGTTATTATCGTTGCAGAAGGTGCCGGTCAGGATCTTCTTACAAAGACAAATCAGACTGATGCTTCAGGAAACATAAAGCTTGCTGATATAGGAACATATCTTCGCGATGAAATAAACGCATACTTCAAGGCAAAGAATTTCCACATCAACTTGAAATACATCGATCCTTCATATCAGATTCGTGCATCCGTAACTACGGCTTCTGATTCAGTATACTGTGAACGTCTTGGAAACAATGCTGTTCACGCGGCAATGGCAGGAAAGACAAAGATTGTAATCGGTCTTGTTCACGACAAGTTCGTTCACATTCCGATTTCAATGGCGACTGCACACCGCAATGTAGTTGATCCGGAAGGTGCATTGTGGCGCGATACGCTTGATGCAACAGGACAGCCGGTTCTTATGGTAAATGATGTTGCTGCGGCAAAAGAGCGTATGAAGCAGATGGTTGCCGACGCAAAGAAAAAACCGAGTGAAAAAACAGGGAAAAAATAATACGGGAAAATACAGCATTTCCTAAAAAAACTGCCAGTTCGAACTCTTTTACAAGATGAACGAACCGGCAGTTTTTTTTTCCGCGATGTTAATTATCGGTTATCGGAGAATGACAAATAGAATGGCAAGGATTATTTGTTTTTGTTAATAATTCTTGTTTCGTATTTGCCTGTTTCGATGTCTATAAAGCGTACGAAAAGCGAAACCTTGTTTTCTTCGTTCAGCCAGGACCAGATGTTGTTTGCAAATGTGTCAATGTCGCCTTCTATGCGGATTAGTTTTGGTTCTCCTTCAAAGCTCGGAAGCGGATTTCCATCGCCGGTGTAAGTGTGAATAAATCTTCCGTCGCCGTTCTTCGGATTTTCATACGTGTAGGTGAAGCGTTCCGTGCAGTCCGGGTTTCCGGAGTCGCTTTTGAGGAGCGAAAGGGCATAGTGCAGGGTGCCGTTTTCTGTTGTAAGAATGCTTGAGATGCGCGGAGTATAGTTTGGTGCATCGTGTTCGTATTTTCTGCTGCGGAGTGACTGTTCGAAGGTAAGTCCGTTTTTAAGTCCGTCAAAAATCGTGTCAGTCTGGTCGCCGTTTGTTACGATAAGTTTTTTTTCAAGAACGCGGACTGCCGCATAGATAATAAGGCTTGGGTCTCCTGCAATAAGCGTCGGATCAAATGCCTGTGTGCGTATTCCTTCGCCGTCAGTAACGAATACGCGGTTTCTGCTTCCTGCGCTGCGTCCCATTGTCCAGTATGCAGACACGGCGTATTTGCCGTCCGCAGATTTTCCTGCAATAATTCCGCGTCCCGGGTATGGGTTGTTCTGCAGTTCATCTTTTAAGCTGAGTGTTTTCATAAAAAATCCTAGAATAAAATGTGATTTAAGATACGGAAAATATAGCGGAAAGAGCCGGTTTTTACAACTGACAGAAAGTCTGCGTTCAGCGCAGTGTTTTCAGGAAAAGATAAAAAAAAGTGCAGGCTTCTCTTCTGAAAGAGATGCCTGCACTCAAAATTACGGTTTTTTAGAATGCGTATTTTACGCCTGCACCGAATGAATGTTTTGCCTGGTCTGTATCTGTGCTGAGAGAGGCAAATACTGTTGCAGAAGCCTTTTTGCTTGCCGCAAATGTTACTGACGGTGTGATTACTGCATATGTATCGTCTGTATGGTCTATGTCTTTGTCAGGAATAGTGATTGTGCTTTCTGCTGCAAGTGAGATAACGTCTGTAAGTGCGTAAGATACAGCCGGTGTGATTGCAATTGAAGTTGAGCCGTCTACAATTGTGATTGCACCGAGGGCAGCAAGCGTAAGGTTTTCGATTCCTGTGTATTCAACCCACGGATAAAGTGTAGTTACAGGATCATCTACATCAGCAGTATCATTTATGAATGCTTCTACTACAAGCGTAAGGTTGTCTACTGCTGTAAGACCGAATGATGCATAGTATGATTTTGCAAGGTGAACGCCGCCTGTTACAAAGAATGCATCTGTTGCATATTTTGCAGTAAATCCGAACAGTTTTTCGTTGAATTTAGGGTCGCCTGTGCTTGCATCGCCGTCTTTTACTTTATCATCATTAGCTTCGTATTTTTCAAGATAGAGGTCGCTTGCAGAAGCTGTGATGAAAAGTCCTTCTACAGGAGAAACTACAACGCGTGCACCGATTCCTGCTCCTTCGTTGTCGCCGAAAGTTGTGTCTTCCCAACCGCCTGTTGAAGTATAGGTGTCAACAAGTTTTCCTGCTTCTGCAATGATTTTTCCGTCAAGGAACTTTGCATAACCCATTGCCCATTTGATGTTGTTACTCGTAAACCAATCGGCAGTTCCAAATGAACCTGATTTCTGATAGCGGAATGTTGCTCCTCCATTTACGCCGTCATAGTTTATGTTCAGGCGAAGGCGCGAACCGCCGCCAAAATAGCCTCCCGGAAGCCAGGTGTCTGTTTTTACTGTTTCTCCCTTCGGATCGATTGAAATACCAGAGCGGATAAATCCGTTTACGGAAAGTCCCTCTGCAAAAAGCGATGCGCCTGCAACAAGTGCAGCAGCTGCAATACCAAGTGTTTTTTTCATAGCAAACTCCTTTTGTTTTTTTTCCGGTGTTCCCCGGAATTGAGCATATTTATAGACCTATTTACCTATTATGTCAATAGGTCTATAAATATGCTGTCGGCAAAACTTCTTTTTTTTGCTGACAGTGCGACTATAAGATGAACGTAGGGTGTGAACAATTATATGCGCGCACATAAAAATAAAATAAATTTGTGCGCCGTGCACATAGCAGGAAGAAATCGTTTTCGTTTTAATAATATGGCTACGGTCTTTGCTCCTGAGTACATTCCGTGCGTTTAAGAAGTTTGTGGATGTAAAGCGCCGTCTGGATTTTATCGGGCGTTCGTCCTGGAAATATTTTGACGGTCTTGTAAACGGCGCGCACGTTATTTTCCGAAATGATTATGGAAGCGGCGAGCCGACGGACGTTCTTGTAGAAAAAATTTATGAGGATACAAAGGACGTTCCGTATAAAAGAGTTATTGCCGTTGGTGGCGGAACGATTATTGATGTAGCAAAACTTCTTGCGCTGAAAACATATACACCCGTGCTTGACCTGTATGACAGGAAAATTCCTTTGGAACGGACGAAAGAGCTTGTCATAGTGCCGACCACTTGCGGAACGGGAAGTGAAGTTACAAATATTTCCATTCTGGAACTTACCGCCCGTCATACAAAAATGGGACTTTCTGACGATGCTCTTTTTGCAAATTCAGCCGTTCTTGTTCCTGAGCTTTTAAACGGTCTTCCGTACCAGTTTTTTGCGACAAGTTCCATAGACGCGCTTGTTCACGCAACTGAAAGTTTCCTTTCACCGAAGGCAACTCCTTTCAGCCGGGAATTCAGTATTCGTGCGGCGGAGCTTATTCTTGGAGGATACCGCAGGATAAAGGACGAAGGAGCGGACGCGCGGGAAAAACTTTACGGTGATTTTCTGCTTGCGTCTGCGTACGCGGGAATTGCGTTCGGGAATGCAGGAACAGGTGCAGTTCACGCAATGAACTATTCGTTCGGAGCGGCGTATCACGTTCCGCACGGAGAAGCAAATTACGTTCTTTATTCTGCCGTGTTCCGCGCTTACCAGAAACTTAATCCGTCAGGAGATATTGCCCTTCTTCGCAAAGTTATGTCGCCGTTTCTTGACTGTTATGAGGACAAGGCGTTTGACGCACTTTCTTCGCTTCTGGAGATTATTCTGCCCTTAAAGCCGATGAGCGCATACGGTACAAAAGAAGCGGACATTGCAGTCTTTACCGAAAATACAATGACAAAACAGCAGCGTCTTATGGCGAACAACTACGTTATGCTTTCTGCCGCTCAGGTTGAAGAAATATACAGAAGCGTTCTGTAAAATTTACGCAAAGCCTTATTGTCGCCGGGCTAAATCTTCTTGATTTTTAACGTATCTGGACTTAAACTGAATGTAATTTATGCAGTAACTAAGAGCTGAAAGATGGATATAGATGACATTCTAAGGCAGTTTCATTGTGAGAACAGTGAGATGACAAAGCAGCGCTTTCTCAATGATTTTTCTTTCTATATAAGTGCGTTAAAAACTATGCTGAAAGACGATGCCTGGAAGAGTCTTGGCGACAGTCTTGAAAAAAAGCAGACGGAAAATGCTTTTGAACTGGCACATTCTCTAAAAGGCTCTGCCGCAAACTGCGGACTTACGCCGCTTTATGTCCTGCTTGAAAAAATAACTGCGCTTCTCCGAAAAAAAGAGGACGGCGAAGAACTTTTGTTACTGTATGAAAACCTTATGGAAAAAAAGCAGGAACTTGAAAGTCTTTTGTAAAAATCCCGGAATGATGGACGGAAGGAGGAGAGGTGAAAAGAATTGTTTTGTGCAGGATAAAAAAAATTGCTGTCTGTGCGGCTGTTTTTCTTTGTGCCGCATTTTTTCTTCCGGCAGAAATGCAGTCTTTAGAAAGGCGGACTGTAAAAGTTGCGTATTTTGATTTAGGAAATTATTACCAGAAACAGCCTGACGGTTCTGTAAGCAGTTTTGATACAAGCTATCTTTCTGTAGTATCGGACTATGCGCCGCTTTCATTTGAATTTGTTGACTGCGGCACCTGGGACAATGCGCTTAAAATGCTTGAGGCGCACGAAATTGATTTGGTGGGAACAATGCAGCGTACGGCAGAGCGCGAGAATCGTTATGCAATGTGCGATGCAAGTTACGGCTACACCATTGCAGAACTTGCCGCCCGTGCAGATACACAGTTTATCTACGAAGATTACGATGCAATTCAGAATTCTGTTGTAGGACTTATGGACGGCTATGTAATCGAACAGCAGCTTGCGGAACTTATGAATGAAAAAGACCTGCATTTTACCATCCGCAGATACAGAACGCAGAATGAACTTGACCGTGCACTTGAAACTGGTGAAATTGATTTAGTTGCTGCCAATTCACACGCAATTCATTCTGACTGGCGGCTTATAGAAAAATTTGCGTATGCGCCGTTCTATTTTGCGTCCTGGAAAGGGAACGAAAAACTTGCTGCGCAGATAAGCGAAGCAATCATTCAGATAAACCTTCATCAGCCGGACAGGGACGACAGGCTTTTCAGAAAATGGTTCCCGGTGATGGTTTCTTCTCCTTTTAATAAAAGTGAAGTTGACTGCATTTTAAAAAACAAGCACCTTACGGTTTATCTTGCTCCTGATGCAAAACCGCTTGCCTGGTTCAACAGAAGTGAAGGAAAGATGGAGGGCGTTCTTGTTGATATATGCCGGGAACTTGCAAAAATTACTTCCCTTGATTTTACGTATGTACCTGACGACGAAGCTGACCATTCCCTTGAAAGCGACGCTATGTTCCGTACGATATGTTCTTTCTGCCCGGTGTACGGTTCTTCCTCCTGTATAAGCGATTCTGTCATTACGCTGCCATTTCGCCTGTATCACCGTATCGGCTCGGTGTACGAAACCGGCAGGGCGTATACAGTAGGCGTTGTGCGTAACCGTGACTGCGTGCGTGAGTACATTCAGGAAAAATACCCCGACTACACGATTGTAGAATACGGTTCTCCGCAGGAGTGTATGCGCCGCCTGTACGGTGGAAAAATTGACCTTGTGTTCATTGATTTATACAGTGCGGAAAACGTCATAATAGCTGAAAGTCTTGGAAGAATATCTGCCGTTCCGATGACGGACGTTCCGCTTGGTTTTGGAATTCAATTTTACGGTGAAGATGCGCAGACGCTTTGCAGTATAGTAAACAAAGGGCTTCATCTGCTTGACGTTTCTGTAATAGACAATGCAATGATGAAGCATACGCGGAACATTTCTCCAAAAATCAACGTGCGTTTTTTCGTGCAGCAGCATTTTTCTTCTTTTATAGTGCTCCTTGTTCTTTGCGTGTGTATGGTTCTCTGGATAAGTTTTCTTGCAATTTATGCAGTTATGATGAAGCGTGACCGAAACCGGATGATTGAACGGAACGAGGAACGCTCCGACTTTTTTGCGCGAATAAGCCACGACCTGCGTACTCCGATGAACGGAATTGTAGGAATGCTTGAACTTGCCGGACAGTCTGAGACTGTTGACGAAATCCGCGAAAATATGAAAACGGCGCGAAGTTCCTGCCGTTATATGCTCAGCCTTATAAATGACATTCTTGATATGCAGAAACTTGAACACGGAAAACTTAAGTTTGACAGGCATATTTTCTGCATAAAAGATTTTATAGAAAATGTTTCGGATATGATAAAGCCTGCCGCGCGGAAAAAGAACATACGTTTTTCCGTTGAGTTTGAAAAATTCAATCCTGACCGTTCCATTCTGGAAGACGAACTCAGGCTTAAGCAGGTGTTTATGAACATTCTGTCGAATGCGGTAAAATTTACACCGGAGAACGGTTCTGTCGTCCTTTCGTTTGAAACTGTTTCCGCAAACGATAAAACCGAGCGCGTAAAAATACAGTTCCGTGACACGGGAATCGGAATGAGCCGGAAATTTATTCAGAACAGTCTTTTTACGCCATATTCGCAGGAACTTAATAGGGATACGGAACGTTCCTCTGGTTCGGGACTTGGTCTTTCAATTTCAAAAAACATAATCGAACTGATGAACGGTTCTATTGACGTTCAGAGTACGCCTGGCGAAGGAACAGTTTTTACCGTCTGCCTTGATTTTACTTTTGCAGATGAAGTTCAGGAAAAAAAGACGGCATTGGAAAGTGACGGAGGACATTCCGGGGCGTTGAATGAACGCATAAAGGGTGCGCGCGTTCTTGTGTGCGAGGACGTTGAACTGAACAGTCAGATTTTGTGCCGGCTTCTGGAAAATGCAGGGTGCATCGTTACTGCCGTTAAGGACGGAAAGGAGTGCGTAGATGCGTTTTCTGCCTCTGCGCCGGGCGCGTATGACGTTATCCTTATGGACGTGCGTATGCCGGTGATGAACGGACTTGAAGCAACGCGCGCCATAAGAAATCTTGACCGCCCTGATGCAAAAACAGTTCCTGTAATTGCAATGACGGCAAATTCCTACGAGTCAGACAAGGAAGAATGTTTTTCTGCCGGAATGACCGCGCATCTTTCAAAACCGATAGAGCCGCTTAAAATGTACGAAACGGTGGCGCGCTGCATAAAAAAGTAACGCACCCTGCGCATACACATTTTCGTACACAGGCGGCTTTATGCCCAGATAAGCCACAGGACTGCTGCCGCTGCCGCTGTCGTAAGAATCGTAAACGGAACTCCGGTCGTAAGCCATTTTGAGAATTTCATTTCATATCCCTGCTTCCGCACAATTCCCATTGCAACAATATTTGCGCTGGCCCCGAACGGCGTAAGGTTTCCGCCAAGGCAGCTTCCTGTAAGAAGCGCAAACATAAAAAGTTCAGGACTTGCGTTCATTGACAAAACCATTTCGCGTACTACCGGAAGCATTGCCATTATGTACGGCACATTGTCTACAAATCCGCTTATAATTACCGAAACGGCGATAATCATAATAAATCCTGCAAGTTTTGAGCCGCCCGTTATGCCTGAAAGCACTTGCGCAAAATCGTTTAAAAGTCCTGTTTCCTGAATTGCACCGATGACCGTAAAAATTCCGGGAAGAAAGAAAATCGTTTCCCAGTCAAGTTCTTTTACAAGCGAAATGGCGGACGCGTCTGCGTCTTTTTTGCGGAAACAGTACCACACAAGACCGAAAAGTCCTGTTGCAAGAACAAATATTCCTCCTGAAAACGGCGGGCAGTTCGGTATGAACGAAAGGGCTGCCAGTCCGAAAATCATTGCAAGCAGCAGCCAGAGCGGAACGTATGAAACGACCTGCGTTTTTTCCGGGCGCAGACTGTTTTTTTCACAGCCGGAAAAACGGATGAAAAAATAAATGCACCCTGTTAAAAGTCCTGCCTGCACAATCCAGAAAATAGAGAATTTTCCCTGATGAAAGAAGAAATCTATGAAAGTGTAGCCGGCGTAACTTGCAAAAATCATTGACGGTGGATCGCCTACAAGAGTCGCAGTTCCCTCAAGGTTTGACATAACGGCAAGACCAATCATAAAAGTTGCAGGATTGATTTCGAGTTTTCTGCACATCGCAAGCGCAACCGGTGCCATAACAAGAACTGTCGCCACGTTTTCTACGAACATAGAGATTATTCCCGTTATAACAAGAATTGCCGTCATTGCAAGACCTGTATTTTTGAACGAGGCGACAATCGCGTCCGCAATGCGCGCCGGTACTTTTGAATAGATAAAAAGTGCGGCGATAATCATACTTCCAAGATAAATGAGAATGACGTTCCAGTTGATGATTTCAAGCGCCGTATGGGTGAACGCGTAGGTGTGCAAAAATAATTTTGATGAAGATGACGTTTCCGGCAGGGAGAATATCGCTCCCGGAAAGATACATCCCGTAATCACGATGAGAACGGCTGCTCCTGTGGTAAAACAGACTTTCTTTTTTTGAAAGACGATGACAAGCACATACATAATGACGGCAACGGAAAGCACAATCCATTTCATTTGTTCCATAAAATCAGAACTCCTGTAAAAAGCCGGGAAGATTTTTTTCAATCGGCTGACTTTTTACGCTGTTCCGCAA
>SAMEA3663025__coassemble_804_pt1 | contig 17492 bp, 14 predicted proteins | sample SAMEA3663025__metabat2_low_PE_029 | metagenome-assembled genome bin SAMEA3663025 (sample SAMEA3663025) | pig gut metagenome | biome: pig gut; feature: pig-associated habitat; material: faeces | place: France | collected 2012 | reverse complement strand
CGGAAAAGACAAGGACTGTCTGAACTATATTGATTTTGCGCAGAAGTTTGACGAAAAAAAAGAAGCTGAAAGGAAGGCACTCTTACAAAATGCCGGCGCTCCGGGTGAAAACGCAAAAGCCGGTGAACAGGCTGAACAGAAGGGAAGAACAGCGGAAATCGGCGAAACGACGGATAAATCTACGCTCCAGTACGCCGTCATTCACGGACTGAAGGAAGATTCCGCCGAACGCACGAAAAAACTGCTTGATGCTTCCGTTGAACCTGTTGAAATAATCGACGGACACCTTATTCCCGGACTTGATTACGTAGGAAAACGTTTTGAGCAGAAAACGATGTATCTTCCGCAGCTTTTAATGGCGGCTGATGCAGCAAAATCAGCGTTTGCTGTCATAAAAGATTACCTTGAAAAAAACGGAAAAAAGGGTGAAAGCAAGGGAACGGTGATTGTAGCAACCGTTCATGGCGACATTCACGACATCGGAAAAAATATAGTAAAGGTGCTTCTTGAAAATTATGACTTCACCGTCATTGATTTAGGAAAAGACGTTCCGCCGGAAACAATCGTTGAGTGCTGCGTAAAAAATCACATTGAACTTGTAGGATTAAGCGCCCTTATGACGACGACAGTTCCTGCAATGAAAGAAACGATTATACAGCTCAGGAAAAATGCTCCGTGGGCAAAAGTTTGCGTTGGAGGAGCTGTAATGACGCAGGAATACGCAGACAGTATCGGCGCGGACTTCTACGGTAAGGATGCAATGGCAACAGTAACATTCGCGCAAAAAACGTTCGGAGTAAAATAGACTGTTTACAAGTTCTAAATCTTACCGCTATACTGTTTTTGAATATAAAACTTTTCATATTATTGGAGAAAAAATGCTGAATTACATTATCAATCTTTTAAAGGCTCTTAATTCCAATGCAAAACCGAGCCAGATTGCAAATTCATTCTGCATCGGTCTGATTTTAGGTTTTATGCCTAAAAACAATCTTCTGTGGTACATTCTTCTTGTCTTTTTTGCATTCGTAAGGATAAACAAAACAGGCTACCTTATTATGATTTTGGCAGGTTCCCTTACTGCTTCGTTCCTTGACCCGCTTTTCGACACCGTAGGATACGCGGTTCTTACCTTCCCTAAATTCCAGTCGTTCTTTATGTGGCTTTTAGACGTTCCTTTTGTTGGATTTACAAAATTCAACAACACGATTGTATGCGGTTCGCTTGTTCTTGGAATTCTCTGCTACATTCCGCTTTTCTTTATTATGCTGGGAATAATTCATCTGTGGCGCAAATTTATTGCTCCAAAATTCAACGATTCAAAAATTCTGAAGACAATCTACAAACTTCCGCTTCTTGGAAAAATTGCTTCTAAAATATAGGCAGGATTTTTATTATGGAAAAGAATACGTCAAAACTGAACGAAACTGCAAAAACTCCGGCAAAAAAATCAAAAAAGCCGGCAAAATCTAAGAAACCGGAAAAAACCGTATCTGCAAAAAAACTGCCGGGAATTTTCAAGAAAACTTATCAGGAAAAAGCATACAGTAAAAACCTTCTTAAAAAATTTTATATCGAAGCAGATAAAAAATTTGTAGAAAAACTGTATTCTCCGTCACAGGATAAAAAGGGCAGAAACATAATGGTCTGCAACAAATCTGCAGAAATTACAAAGGCAGACTTAAAGCGATATAAGCTTATTGCAAAGCAAATTAAAATGCAAAAAGGCGGAATAAAACTTGTTCCTCTTATTGCCGTAGCAGTTCTTGTTGCTGTTCTTTCAGCCGGAGTATCGCTTTTCAAAAATATAATTATTGAAAAAGCCATTACGTCTGCCATGCAGGGTATTTTCGGTGCAAAAACTGACATTGCAAAAGTCGATTTTCAGTTTTTCAACGCATCGCTTGAAATCAACGGTCTTGAACAGGCGAACAAAGATTCTCCGATGAAAAATCTGTTTCAGATTGATTCCATAAAAACATCATTCAACCTTACTGACTTATTGCGCGGAAAATTCCATGCGGAAAACCTTAGCGTTGAAGGCGTTGCTATAGACACTGAACGCAAAAAATCTGGCGAACTACCGATAAAACCGGCAAAAACAAAGGAAGAAAAGCAGACGGAAAGCGCGCTTTCTTCCAAAAAGCTGGAACTTTCGGAAGAAGCGTCTGCAAAACTAAAAGAAATGTTTGACAGCTACAATCCTGAAAAAATGCTTGAAAATCTTCAGAATGAACTGAAATCCCCTGCTGTTGCATCACAGATTTCTACAGATGTTCAGCAGAAAGTTGAAAAATGGAGCTCTCTTCCAGCAGAACTGCAGGAAAAAGTCAACGCCTTTTCAAAAAACGTCAACGATATTGCAAATACAGATTTTTCAAAAATAAATGACGTTGCAAAGCTAAAATCTACCCTTGAAAAGATAAATTCCACCGCAAAAAGCGGCGAAGAACTTAAAAAACTGATTGAAAAATCAAATTCAGACCTCTTTTCTGATTCAAAGGCAATAGCAGACTATTCAAATAAAATACAGACAGCCATTAAAAGCGACTATGCTTTGGTAGATTCAAAAATTTCAGAAATGAAATCTGTTCTTTCTCCTGCCGGACTGAATGAAATTATGACAAATGCCGTGCAATCCGTCCTATACCAGATGTGCGGCAAATACTATCCGTATGTCAGCAAAGGTCTGAATGCAGCCCTTTCTGCACAAAAATCTTCTTCTGAAAAAGAAACAGAAAAATCCGCAGAAAAAACTGAAAAAACGGTAATGACGCGCCATCCCGGAAGAACTGTTTTCTTTAAACAAGATACCGTTCCAACTCTATTTATAGAAAATGTAACTGCATCTGGTTATGAATACAAAACAGATAATCTACTGTTCAAAGGAAATGCAAAAAATATTGCAAATAATCAGAACATGACTGGAAAACCGACAGATATTTCTGCTGATTTTAAAATTGCAGGCAACCCGAACAATGCTTCCGTCAAAATTGATGCACGCACAAATACAAATTCACCACTAGTTACTGCATCCTATACTGGAAGTGGCATTCCAGTAAATGCAGACGCACAGGTATTTGCATTCACTTCAAAATCAACGATAAAAGCAAAAATGACTGCCGATACAAACGGAAAAGTATCTTTAAACGGCGTTCTTGATATGAACATTTCCGAAATGACAGGAATGCAGTTTGACGTAGAAAAAATCTCCGAACTGTACAATACTGCTCTATCAAACATCAGCCGTCTGACAGTAGATTTTTCTATCGGCATAAATGAAAACAAAACAATAACTCTTTCGCTGAATAATCTTGATTCTCTTGCAAGCCAGCTTACAACACCTGTTGTAAAAACACTTACGGCTGAATTAAATTCAATCGCTGCAGACGCACGTAGCAGTGCAGCAAAACTGCTTTCAGAAAAAACAGGAGTTGCTACCGAAAAAATCGAGCAGTTTACGAATATTAAAAACAGCGTGAATTCTTCAAAAGAATCTGTCAATAATCTTCAGAAAAAACTTGAACAGAAGAAAAAGCAGATAAATGACCAGATTACAAACTCAACAAAAGCCGCAGCAGGCGATGCAGCAGGAAACTTTATAAAAAAACTGTTCTAGTAAAAATATCTTCCCAAAAAAAAGCTCCGGTTTGACCGGAGCTTTTTACGCCGCACATTTTTTACCCGAGCTGCAATACACCCTTGTCCAAAATCGTCCGCATTGAACCGTCTGCGTAATTCAGGACGATTGTAGGGTTTCGCACAACGCCGTCCAGATGAATAAGACCCGGCGCATCGTTATCGTAATTTTCACCGATGGCAAAATGGCACGTTGTAAAAGCCTTTTCATCCTCAAGCATATTTCCTGTAATTATAGCGGCAGGATTAAGCCCTATGCCAAGTTCTCCGATATTGCGCGCATTCCGCCTGTAGACCGCGCCCATTCCTTCCGGCAAAAGGCCGTCTTTTTCCATAGCAACAGCGCGGTTTTCCGCTTCGGTAATTGTTTTTAAAAGACGCTTTGCCTCTGCACCGCCCGTTATGTCTTTTACAAAACCGTGTTCCACCGTACAGCAAACCGGCGTTTCTATAATCGAATCTCCGTCACTGAACGTCATCGAACCGTCATATACGATTTTACCAAAGCAGCCGGAATCAACACCGTTTCCTACAAGAGGACTTATGAATACTTCTCCGGCAGGAATGTTTCCGCCGCATCCTGCTTTTGAAAAATCACCGTCATCAAAAAGAAGTTTCCGTCCGTGCACTGGAACAGTTAAATCAGTTCCAGAAGGTGCAGTAACATTCACGGTTTCTACGTCCTTAAAATATGTTCCCAAAATCCGGCAGCGCTCGGCAAGTTCCGCATAATTAATATTCACCGTCCGGCTGAACATATCCTGCGTAATTCCAGGCGTCCATACGGCGCGCATAGTTTTTTTACCTTCAAGAAGATAGTCAAAAATATGGGTGAATTTTTCGCCTGTTTCAAGAATGTACGGTTTTGCAGATGCACCGGCGTCTTTTCCAAGCTTGCAGGCAGACACGGAAATACACACATCAGGATTTGTTGCAATTGCAGCAATTACTTCCGGTTCTGCATTGTCAAATGACGTTTTTTCGCTTTGGAAAATAAGCGTAGTCCGTGCCCCTGCATTGCTTGCAGAAGCATATAAATCCTGCGCAATGTCTGCCGTCCGCGGATTTGCAATTATCAGGACGCGCTCGTTTTTACGCACCTTGCATACGTTCTGAATTACAGTATCAGAAGGCGAAAGCTCTTTTTTCATTTTTATACCTGTCTTTCCTTTTGTTTATTTTTGCTCCGCCGATTTACGCTGGTAGGCAGCCCGAATTTCATCTGCAAACAGTTTATTCTGGTCATTACGTTCCTGAACGGAGAACTGCGGCTTTCCGTCTTCCGCAGAAATACGGTAGATATGGCGCGGAGAAGTCATATAGGCAGGACTTTCCGGATTGTTTATCCACCAGTCAAGAACGGAAATAATGCATAGCGTATATTTCAAAAGGTTTGCGTTATTAGCATTTGTGTTTGCGCTTTTGTTCTGCGCGCCCAAAAGAATGTCAATGCGCTTTGAAATTTCATTCGGAATGTCGAATTTGTAATGTTCCCACGGATTGCGTACACAAGTAACGTCGCCGTGCGTTTTTACAAGCGAATCACACTGCGAAACGACAGACGTAAGATATTTCCGCACAAAATCAGTTCTTTTGAAAAGCGGCGGATATTTGCTTTCGTCTGCTGGACGTTCAAGAATAAGCTGTTCAAACTTAAAGTTCGGAAGAAAATGATAGTTTGTCTGCCACAAAAGCGATGTAATCAGTTTTTTACCGAACTGGCTTTCTTCAAAATCTTTCTGCGAATAAATCTGATTGACCAAATCATTAAGCGGAGAACAATAAAGCCGTTCAAAAACGCTTTCACGGTATGCAGACCAGTCATCAAGGACTTTTAAAATAGAATCGCCCTCATCTTTTTCTGATGCGTCTTTTATATTTATAAAATCAATATTCCTGCATCCCTGGAAGAAATCCTCTATAATTCTTAAAAGAACAACCGTAACCTGAAGCGGATTTTCCGGACTTATAACGTTAAATCCGTCGGCAAATTTATACAGCGGCTGAAAATACGGATATAAATCCGGGTGATTTTCCAAATCATTAAAGCCCGCCTGCGGAAACAGCTGGTTAAGAAGGGAAATTCCTGTAGTAACAAGAGCATCTTTTACGCCCTTGGACGGAACGGCGGCTTTTCGTTCCTTTGCTTTTTCTTCAGCCGGCGGCTCTTTCGGCTTTTCCTGCAAAAGCAAATCGTATTTGTGAAGTCCTACGAATTTCAGAATATCGGCAACTTTCGCCTTGAAAAAATCAGGGTATTCTTCAAATGTATTTGAACACATACGCATAAGAAGAGGATACATTTTCTTTATAATTTCATTCTGAATGTAAAGCCACTGTGTGATAGCTTCTTTTGCAAGCCCGGAAAGCTTGTCTTTAGGTGCATCTGGATATGCCGCTTCGTCTGCGTAAATTTCTTTTATCAGCTTAGGAATTTTTGATTCACCGTAATAATATACCTGAATAAGAAGCCTGTAGACGCTCCTTGTATATGGAATTAAATCGGTTACGTAATACGGCTGCGTAAGATTAAGAAGATCCATATACGTCAGTTTTATTCCCTGAAGTGTCCAGCCGGCAACCATACGCAGGAATTTGAATTTCGGCTCTGTTCCGTTTGCAATTTTTGCCTTGTAGGAAGCCGGTGCAATCTGGATAAGCGTTTTTACAACGGTGATGAAACTCTGGAGGTTTTCAATGTGCATTTTCATCGTAAACGTACAGAATTCGCTGATTATCTGCTCGTGGCCGTTTGTCTGAAAATATTTTATAAAATTAAACAGACCGTAATCAGGTTTTATTCCATATTCATCAGACATCATCAGCTTGTCTATCAAACTGTTTACTTTTGCAGGAATAACAATAAGTTCTTCCTGATGGTTGCGTCCTTTCCCTGAATTCTGCGTCTGCGTATTCATAACATCCTTCTGCACGGAAGATGCTGACTGGCGCATCAGTCTTCCCGTTCCTTTTATTTTTTTTGATGAAGAAGGATTACTTGTACGCTCATACATAATCTCTCCTCCAAGCACTTTAGTCATCTTTTCTGCTTCAGCTTCATCTATATTGCCGATAGCCTTTCGCGTTCTGTCAAGAGTTCCTGGAGCCCAGTCTGCTGTTTTTGGTCTAGAATTACCCATAAAAAATTCCTTATCTTTTTACACGCGCTGCACGCCTACAATCGAAGCATACTTTTTTTTACAATGCCGAAACAGTTCTTCAATACTATTTTTTCGCCGTTTTTAGTAAGAAGAACACCCTCAAAATTACCGTATATCGTAGTATACGCATTCCGCATAACAATGATATTCAGCGTCCTGCTTGAACAGGATACCGGCATAAACGAAAGGTCTACCATACTTTCGGTATCCTGAACAATCCACTTTTTCTGAATTCCAAACGGATGTGTTATGCACACAGGCGGCATTGCCGTAATATCTCCATCAACGGAAAGCATATTCTCATTGTATCTATCACCGTCAAGAGCCGCCTGACTTGTACTGGAAAATGTAAATGTTATCTTTTTTCCTTCGTATTCAAAAAAACCTACCATAAGTTCACTTGAAGAATGAAAACGAAGATACGTTCTGTTTACAAGCATAAGCGCCTGTCCCTTTGTCTGCGGAAGTTCCGTTATCTGCCTGCGGTGCTTTGCCGAAGCAATGCCGCCTGTAATGTTCATAGGAACGAACCAGGTAGCAGAACACCTCTGATGAATTGGCGCAGGGCATACGGTAAGAAGTTCCGACTGTTTATCCGGGCTTATGTGAGATATGAATTTTCCCTTTGATGCAGGGCGGAATTTATCACCGCGGACTGTAAACGAAAGAACGGATTTTGCACGCTTTCTGTTCCAGTTGACTTTTATGTATCGAGTTTTTGCAAAACTTATGCAGGCTGCCGCAGATGTATTTACAGGAACAAACCTTCTTCGCGGTCCCATAAACGTATGATATGCAAGCTTTTGATTAGTTTCCTTATTCCAGTAGATGACTTCCGCAAGACCAAACGCCTTGTCATCAAAAAATTCAACAAGTCCTATATAATCAGGCAGTGAAAAAACGTATGTAAGCCTGCTTTTTATCCTGAAATTTGAAAGAAACCGGGAAGTAGGAATTCCAGCGAACGGAGCGCGAACACCCCGAATATCAAGATAATCTGTAACTCCAGAGAAAGTACCGAATTGTATTTTTCCATTATGCACAATCTTTTTAGGGACTTTTTCCAATAACCGTGTGTACACAATATACCTCAATGATATTTCTACGTCTTTGAATTATAGTAGAATTAGTCCGATGTGGCAAATATTTTTCTTGTTAATTAGCAAAAACCGTTTTAAACTTAGAGAAAGAACTTTTGCAAACAGAATGGAGCAGTATTATGATTACAATGTATTCTTTAGGAGCCGCAGAAGAAGTAACAGGCTCAAAGCATATTCTGGAAATAGACGGACATCAGATAATGATAGACTGTGGTGCTTTTCAGGGAAAGCGCCAGCTTTCTGATACAAAGAACAGGGATTTCGACATTGCTGCCGACAAGCTTGATGCAGTCGTTCTTACGCACGGACACTATGACCACTGCGGACTTTTGCCTGTCCTTACAAAAAAAGGATTTACCGGAAATATTTACGCAACTCCGGCAACGCGCGACATTGCAAATCTTGTTATGATGGACAGCGCGCGCATTCAGGCACGAGATGCTGAATTCCTTGCAAAACAGGCGAACAAAAAAGGCGAAAAATTTACCTGGCGTCCGCTTTTTAATGAAGATGACGTTGTAAAAACAGCAAACCAGATTATATCGCTTTCCTACAACAGGAAAATGTACATCGCGCCGAACGTTTCGCTCGAATTCTATGACGCCGGACACATTCTCGGCTCAGGATTTGCGTATCTTACAATAACAAACGGCTCGGAAGAAACGCGCGTTCTTTTTACCGGCGACATCGGACGAAAGGAAAAACCGATTATCCGAAATCCTGCCGTAAATATGCCTCCGCCGGACTACATCGTTCTTGAAAGTACATACGGCAACCGCAAGCACGAAGACGCTGAATTCGCAATGAAGGAACTTGAGCGCGTTGTCCGCGACACCTGTTCCAAAAAAGGAAAAATCATCATTCCTTCGTTCGCAATCGAACGCGCGCAGGAACTTGTTTTCTATCTGCACCTGCTCACCGACAGAAAAAAAATACCTGTCATTCCGATTTACGTTGATTCTCCTATGGCGGCAAATGCAACCAGCGTTTTCCGCGTCCACCCGGAATGTTACGATGAATCTGTAAACGAAGCGTTCCTCAAGCATCATAAAAATCCGTTCGGTTTCGGTTCACTTTCCTTTACTACAAGCGTAGAAGAATCAAAATCGCTCAATGACAAGGAAGGACCGATGATTATCATCAGTGCCGACGGTATGTGCGAAGCAGGAAGGGTATTGTATCACCTTGCAAACGAAATCGGCAACGAACGCAATACAATTCTTATCGTAGGATATATGGCGGAAAACACGCTTGGAAGAAAAATCCGTGACGGCGAAAAAGAAGTAAAAATTCTTGGCGATATGTATCACGTAAACGCAAAGGTTGAACAGATAAACGCATTCAGCGCCCACGCGGACTATACGGAAATGACGGACTGGCTCAAAACAATAGATACAAGCCGCCTGAAAAATATTTTCCTTGTCCACGGAGAAAAAGAAGCGCAGGAATTCTTTACGGACTATCTGCACCAGAATGGCTTTCCGAACGTTACTACCGTAAAATACGATGAAACGTACGATTTGAAATAGCTTTCTACTTTCAAAATCCGCGCTGAAACTGTATACTTTTTTCTATGCAAGACTTGACCCGAAACACAAAGGCTCAGAATATCCGGGACGTTATCCGGTATATACAGCGCTTTCAGAACGCCGTAATTGTCATTTATATAGATGATGAAATTATCGGCTCGCCGCTGTTTTCAAGCCATATGCGCGACATCAGCCTTATTCACCAGGCTGGTTTAAAAGTCGTTATTGTTCCGGGCGCTCGCCGCCGCATTGACCAGGTTCTTACGGAATCCCACCTAGAATGGGAATTTAAAGACAATACGCGCATCACTTCGGAAAACGCAATTCCACAGATAAAAATGGCTGCTTTTGACGTATCGAATATCGTTATGACAAGCCTTGCTGCCCATCAGATTACAGCAACAATCGGAAACTGGGTGCGCGCCCGGGCAAAGGGTGTTTTAGAAGGAATTGATTACGGTACTGCCGGCGAAATAGACAAGCTTCAGGCAAATGCAATCCGGAATACACTGGACAACGGTTTTATTCCGATTTTTCCGTGCATAGGGTGGAGCAGTACTGGAAAACCGTACAACATTTCGTCAATAACACTTGCAGAAGAAATTGCCGTAGAATTAAAAGCAGACAAACTTTTCTTCCTGATGAAAGACGCTGAGATAAAAAAAGGAAATTTCATTATCCCGGAAAAAATAGGACTTTCTGAAGAATCTCAGGTTCCTGCAATGAATTTAGAGGAACTCGAACTTTTCCTTCAGGCAAATGAAAATTCTCCCGACAAAAAAACACTTTCCCTGCTGTCTACGGCAGGAAAGGCGTGCCGGAACGGAGTAACGAGAGCGCACATCGTAAACGGTTCGTCAGACGGCGCGCTTCCGTGCGAAATTTTCAGCGAACTCGGTTCAGGAACAATGATTTACTCACAGAATTACGGCAGCATACGCCAGATGACTCAGCAGGACATTCCTGCCGTTCTTACAGTAATGCGCCCGTTCGTTGAACAAAAAATCCTTCTCCCTCGTACCGATTACCAGCTGCTTGAAAAAATAAACGATTACATCGTCTACGAAATCGACGGCGGAATACGCGCCTGTGCCGCACTCCATATTTATTCTGACAATCAGGCTGAAATTGCCGCAGTAGCCGTTGACGAAACTTTTTCCAATCTGGGAATAGGTCCTAAAATGATTGAATTCCTTATAAAGCGCGCAAAATCCCGGAACGTAAAAAGCATTTTCATTCTTACTACACGGACATCAGACTGGTTTGAAAAAATCGGATTTCGTTCGGACAAAACAGAGTCTATGCCGGAAGAACGCAAAGCGCTTTGGTCTCCGGAAAGAAATTCAAAACTCTTCCGGCTGAATATATGTCCGTAAAAAAAACTGCTTTTGAAAAGGAAAAACATTCCAATCCAAAAGCAGTCTTTATGAAATTAAAAATTCAGTAAAGACAGAACTTAGTTCTTCAAAAGCGTAACGTCAAATGCAAGGTAGGAATTTTCCGGAATTGCACCCGGAATTCCGCGCTCTCCATACGCCATATCAGGCGGAAGAACCATCGTCCTTGTTTCGCCTTTTTTCATATCCTGAACCATAATGTCAAATCCCGGAATCATCATACCTGCGGCAGTCTTAAAATCAAGCGGACCTCTTCCTGCTGACTGGTCAAAAACTTCGCCGGAAACAAAATAACCTTTGTAATCAACAGAAACGTTCTTTCCTTTACCTGTCTTTTCGCCTGAACCTTCTTTCGTAATTTTATAATAAATTCCGTCTACTGTTTTTGTAAATCCAGGAAATGCTTTTTCAACTTCTGCAATTTTTGCCGCAAGTTTAGCTTCTTTTGCAGCCAGAGCTTTTTTCGTAGCTTCCGCAGCATACGCATCCCAATCAGACTGTTCTGCCTTGAATGCTTCTGCTTCCGCACCCTGACGTATAATTGTTACGGATTTTATTTCATCGCCCTGCGCAATCGCATTAACAACGTCCTGACCTGTTACTACAGAACCAAAAATCGTATGCTTTCCGTTCAGCCACGGAGTTTCTACGTGAGTGATAAAGAACTGGCTTCCGTTTGTATTAGCTCCTGCATTTGCCATAGCAAGAATTCCAGGACCTGTAAACGTATACTTATCCACGATTTCATCGGCAAATTTATATCCCGGACCGCCTGTTCCGTTACCACGCGGGTCACCGCCCTGAATCATAAAATCCTTTATTACACGGTGGAATTTCAGTCCGTCATAGAATTTCTTTCCCTTTGATGCATCAAGATTTCCTTCTGCAAGACCTATAAAATTTGCTACGGTCAGCGGAGTATCCTTGAAATACAGCTCAAGAATAATATCTCCCTTAGAAGTGCTCATAACAGCAAACAAACCGTCTTTTCCCTTAATTGCGTCCATACCTTTTCCCTTAGAGCTGCACGCTCCGTTCATTAAAATAGTAAATCCAAACAAGATTGATAATAGAACTTTTTTCATACTGTTTTTCCTCCAATAAAAAGAAGCCAGAAAAATTTTTCTGACTTCCAATATTTCTACAGCAGATTTAAGAACCATCTGTATACTGCTTCCATACGGACTGTCATAGAATCTTTTATCTGTTTTCTGACATTTGCCATAGCAATTTTTTTTGCGGCAACATCAGTGTTCAGATAAAGTATATAACAATCATCACATTCAATTGCAATAATATTAATTTTCATATTCTCTGAGTCAACAGCTTTTATTCCAAGATATGACATCGGAGTTGCAAGCAGGAAGTTTGCAAAAAGCATATTATCTGACTGTAGATATGACAGTTTATATTTCATATCACCGTATGTATGATCATCCTGATAGCAGTATGCAATAAGTCCGTCTGCACTGCCTTCAACAGGATCTGCAACCGGCTCGTCAGAATCTACGCTTGCAATCATATAAGCTTCTTTGTAAAGAATTTCCGGCTTTGATTTTTCAAAATGATATTTCATTCCCTTCATTTTGCTTATGGAACGGAAAAGAACCGAAACATCATCAATAGTTCCCTTTATTCCCGGAACGACAGAATCATCACCGTCATTTTTAGGAACTAAATACAAATATTCTGCCACAAACGGAACCTGTTTTGACGTCTTTACGATTTTTTCCGCTTCAACAGCCGCTCCGTATTTGCAGTCCGGAACAAGATTTAAATTTGTATCATCTTTTTCGTGAATGAGCTCTATCTTTCCGTCTTTTTTCAACAGCTCAAGATATTCCGCAGAAACAAAATCTTCCGGCTTTGCACCCTGAGCAAACAAAAAAGATGCAGAAAGTAAAACTGCAATACCTGCACTGATTTTTTTCATAAAAACCTCACCTTTATTATCTTGCAAATCCTTTATAACTGATGCGAACCTGCTTGTACAATCCTTCACCTTCAGATTTTGTATCAATATCAGGAATATCGTTCAACGTCGTGTGAATAAGGCGGCGCTCAAACGGATTCATCGGTTCAAGCAGAATTGACTGATGTGTCTGGTGAACTTTATCTGCCGTCGTATAAGCAAGGCGGACAAGAGATTCTTCGCGGCGGATTCTGTAGTTTTCTGTATCAAGAATTACGCGGATTTCCTCGTGACCAAGCCGTCCTGCATAAATGTTTGCCAGAAGCTGAAGAGCGTCAAGATTTTTTCCCTTTCTTCCTATGAGGATTGAAGAATGTTCTGAATCAAGTTTTATGCCGAGCTTTTTTTCCTCGCGGAATACAATTCCTGCCTTTACTTCATATCCCATTTTTTCAATAACATTCTTGATAAAATCAACAAGTTTTTCTTCAAAAACGCCCTGCGGAACAGGATCAGCTATTGTTCCGCCTGATGCAGCGGAAGATTCAAATTTAGAACCTCTTGACCTTGGTTCGTCATCTGCTGTATGAACACAAATCTTAACATATCCTTTTTTGAATAAAGATGTTTTTTGTGTTTCAAGAATTTCAACATCAAACTGGTCGCGCTGAAGTCCTAACTCATTTGCGGCAAGTTCAATAGCTTCTTTTTCAGTTTTACCTTCAAATTCGTATGTCATTTATATAACCTCTAAAAAATATTATTTTCGTTTTGCCATTTCAATCTTTTTCTGCTTCATCGTATTGTTGATGATTATCTGCTGTATCATCTGGAAAATATTGCTTACCGTCCAATACAGAAGGAGTCCTGAAGGCGCATTGTAAAAAATAAAGAAGAATATAACAGGCATTCCGTACATCATCATATTCATCTGTGTTTTTGTAGAACCGGCAGCAGCCGTTCCACCGTTACCCGTAATTTTTCCGTAAAACAACTGTGAAGCAAGATAAATCATAGGAAGAATGCGCAGCTGGTTTCCAAAGAACGGAATGCTTCTTACAAACGTATGAACCGTATCTCCAGTAGAAAGATCTGAAATCCATCCGTCAATGAAGCTTGCTCCTCGGAATTCAAAATAGTTATTGAACAGATTGTACATTGCAAAAAGAATAAGGAACTGAACAATCATCGGAAGACATCCGCTCATCGGATTATATCCAGCTTCCTTATAGATATTTGCCATTGCTTCCTGCTGTTTCTGCGGATTATCCTTATATTTTGTCTGAATTGCCTGAATTTTCGGCTGGATTTCCTGCATTTTAAGAGTTGAAAGCGACTGATTTTTTGTGAACGGGAACATAATCAGCTTAATTAAAATAGTCATCAAAATAATGGAAACTCCCCAGTTTTTGGTGAATTTATTGATGATTTCCATAAGCCATTTAAGTATTGTTTCAAGCCAGCCGAGCCAGCCGTTTGACTGAAGGCACTCTGAAAGACGCTGACCGCTTAAATTCCAGCTGTTGTTTTCTGCAACATTGTATATTTTCAAATCTTTTTCGTTGCGCGGTCCAAAATACATATAATATGTATCCTGTACGTCCTGCGCTTTTACAGGCTTTCTGACCATAATTGCCTGCGCATTCGCATAATCATCCGTTTCTATAAGGGTGGAATAATATGTAAAATCCATACTCTGGGATTTTTCAGGAATGGCAAGCTCTACAAAATACTTTCCGGCAATTCCGTTCCATATATATTCTTTATTGTAAGATTTAAACTGTTTTGAACCTATAACCTGTCTTTTTGCCTTATTACCGTTGAAAGAAATAAACTGCCTGTTTTCATAGCGGTTTATTTTCGGATCAAAATGCGGTCCTATCTGCGGAGAAGTCCTGAGCGTATAGCCGGCATTTCCTACATTTATTACCGTATTTTCATTTTCTCCATGAATAAGAATGTCCAGCCTGAACATATATTCATTCGGAACAAACGTATATCTTTTTCCAAGTATAAAACTGCTTTCCGAACCGTCATCATTCCTTACAGTAAATTTCTTTGAAAAAAGAACTGTATTTTCGTCTTTCTGGTCAACATTGAACAACGAATTTATAACCGGAGAATCTGCTTCTCCAAAACTCATTGCACACGCCCTGTTTCTGTCAGTAACGTTATCGACCATCTGGACGCCTTCCTGAGTATCAACGTCAATATGGTCGTTCAGTTTGTAGCTTACAATATCGCCACCGCGGTTTGTAAGTACAATTTCTGCTTTTTCTGTCTTTATTGTAATCTGTTTTTCACTTACAGCTTCGTCAGACAGAATTTCTGAAAAAACAGCTTCTTTTTTATTTTTTTCTTCTGATATTGCTGCTGTCTGTTCCGTTTCAGAATATCCTTCATTTACAGGCTGCTCCGGCTCATATACTCCCGGAAACAAAATTGGCTGAAGAATAAATGATACGGCAACTACAACAGTAGAAAGGATTATTGCGATTAAGGTGTTTTTATTCATCCTTTTCTCCGTATAAGTTTTCTTTTCTAATCAATAACCCCGGCACAATTAATCGGGGCATTAAACTCCCTGCACGAAAAAATTACGGTACAGGGTCGTAACCGCCTTTAGAATATGGATTACATCTTATTATTCGTTTTATTGCCAGAAAAGTTCCTTTACCAGAACCATATTTTTTTATTGCCTCAATAGCATACTCGGAACACGTCGGAGTGAACCTGCAGCATCCAGGAAACAACGGAGAAATATATTTTTGATAAATACGGATAAACAAGCAGAGAAAATTTCCTAAAAAATTTTTCACTCTTTTAATAATCCTACTTTAGTAAACAATGTACGAAATTGAACACATCGCGTGCTGAACGAATCATTCCCCGGATATACCAATAACAATATGTCATAACCGGTGTTCAAATGTGCTTTTAGTAAACGATAGACTTCACGGCTGTAACGTTTAGACAAGTTCCTTTGCACTGCGTTACCGTAGCCGCGTGGCAAAGGAAATCCAACTCTGTTTATTTCCAGTGCATTTTCAAGAACGAAAATTTTAGCACCGGAAATACTTGCCTTTTTTCCGTTTTTAAACAGGTTCTTGAATTCAACAGGATTTTTTATACGTTCTTCCCGTTTAAAAAAGCCTGTCTTAAAATCTGTTTCCATCCCTAGTTAATTTTATCAATAAGGCTTCTTTTCATCAGAAACAGTAAGCTTCTTGCGGCCCTTTGCCCGTCTGCGTGCAAGAACTTTGCGTCCGCCTTTAGTAGCCATACGTGCTCTGAAACCAAATTTTCTATTGCGCTTTACTTTACTAGGTTGATATGTCCGTAACATAGAACGATACTCCTTAAATTAGATTCAATTTATTTACGATTTAAAAAATCTTCAAAAATGACAGTATGAAAATATATCATTTATTTTCATTCTTGGTCAACACACTACTTTTCATACTTTCAAATTTTGAAAGCAATTCAGGCGGAAGTTCGTATGAAGTACATTCATTTTCGACTTTCCTGACAGTATCTTGAATTATTTTTTCATCATTTTCATATTTTTTTCTCATAATCTCTTTTTCTTTCGACATAACTTCGTCATAGTCAACGTTATGAAGCAGGGCATTACTGCCTTTCAGCCTGAATGCAAGAGATTTTACGTCCATTTCAGGAGCATACATTGAAATTCCTTTTACAATAAATTTTGAATTCATCTGAAAAAGCTGAATCCAGCCGGGATGATCTGCTTCAATTAGAAGTATTCCATTTTTTATTTCTATCAGCGAAGAATGTTCATAAAGTTTCTGACCGCAGCCGTTTATTTTTGTAATTACTTTTTTCCACACAGAAATAAATTTTGTATTTTTATTGAACGCTTCTTTTTCAATCGAAGAAAACGTATTTAATATCATATCTGTGCACGAAATTACTTCACTGTTGTTCATTCCATTCTCCGTTTTTTATCGTATAAATTTTAGTCGACTCTTTTTTATACCTTTCGTACGGTTCTCCGGGTAAAAAAGTGCAGAAAAGCTGATCATATTCCGGAAGCATTGCCGTAAGTTTCTGCCTTTTTTCAGGGTCAAGTTCAAGCATAACGTCGTCCATTAAAAGAACAGGTTTTATTCCTGTTATTCGCGTATAGTACACAGCCTGAGCAACGCGCAGTAAAAGCGAAATAAGACGGCATTGACCTGTAGATGCGTTTGGAACAAATTGACTTCCGTCTTTTACAAAAACAATTTTATCACGATGAGGACCGCTCATTGTAGTACACATTATTTTGTCCTGCTCTCGTTTTTCAGAAAGAACGGAAAGAACGTCATTTACATCAGGAAATTTTGTTCCTATTTCCATTTTTATTTCTTTCCAGGACGGAATATACTGAATGAAAACGCCTTCTATCCCAGAAATCTGTTCATAAAGTTTCCCGAATATTTCATTAAACTGAAAAATGGCATTTTTCCGCTTTTTTTGAATTTCAAGTCCTTTCTGGGCAAGCTGAACATCATAAATATCAATCATTGAATATTTTTTTTCTTTCAACAAAAGATTTCGTGTTTTTAAAATTTTTCTGTAATTCCGTAAATCGTCTATATACAAACTGTCGTACATAGTCAAAGACTGGTCTAAAAAAAAGCGCCGGTGTTCCGGTTCTCCTGTAGCAAACCTCATATCGTTATGACAAAAAAGAACACAAGGAATAGTATTTATAAGCTCTTTTCTATCGTGAATTTTCTTTCCGTTTT